>Ga0209084_1002688_pt1 | contig 13577 bp, 27 predicted proteins | sample C_130820_MF_Meta_FD_187309 | JGI IMG/M metagenome (GOLD analysis project Ga0209084, IMG submission 187309) | Freshwater microbial communities from Lake Croche, Canada to study carbon cycling - C_130820_MF_MetaG (SPAdes) (version 2) | ecosystem: Environmental > Aquatic > Freshwater > Lake... | reverse complement strand
TGTTTAGTGACTAAATCACAATTAAGATAATCAGTTATCCCTCTTGCGAGTGGATAACTTTTTACTTTTATCAAAGTAAGTTTTTCGTCTGTTTTATTAAAAGTTTGTGTGGTATTTCCGTTAGAATAACCATCAATAAAATCTTGTTTATATTCGTCTAATATAGTTGGGAAAGTATGTGATTCTAATGAATCGGTAAATCCTATATCAAATAAATATTCGATCCATGGTTGGCTTCTAACAACTAGTTTAAAGTTATCTTTGCCTTCAGCTTTTTTGATGATAAAATCGGATTTTACTATTTGATTAAACTTTTCTAAATTAGGTTTAGATGATTTAATCTCTATTTGATTTGTTCTTATATCAAATATTTTACCACATGAAAATAAAAATCCTAGTATTTGATATATTTCACTTATATTTGTATGATGTGTGAAAAAAGTATCATTTAATGTATAGACGGCATTGGCACAAGAAAAAGAGCAATATTTCATTTGCCCTCTTTTTTGATATCCTATTTTATGAAAAATAAATTCATTACCACAAAATTGACATATAGCTTTATATTCTCTAATTTGCTTTTTGGCTTTGCATTTATAAGAGCAATAAAGATTAGAACATGGTTTTTCACATTCTATACATTTATTCTTTTTGAAACCGGCTGATTGTTTCCACCAGCGATTAGCACATAATTTAGAGCAATAGGTTTTTTTTGATGGTCCGCCACATTGCCTACAAGTTTTATCCGACATATAATTTATACCTTATATTTATTTAAAGTTTAATAAAATATTTTTAATATCCACAATTCTTATATGACATAATGGTGTTGTATATGCGGCTAATTTATAGAAATAATGTTTAGTATGTAAATATTGTAGATAATAAAAAAGGTAGTTTGCATCTAATATATCAGTAGCTATAACCTTTATACCAATGTTATCTTTCGAGAAAACTTTTGAAGGTGTTCCTACATTTTTTTCAGTACCGTTTCTTTGAAGCCAAAAATCAGCGCCTTGGAAGTTTAGTTTAACTTCACATACATCACCTAATTTAGTAGAATTAGATTCAAATATATTATATGGTTTGAGAAATATCATTACATATATATTAAAAAAGATGACTAAATTAGTCATCTAGTATATTATTTATTTGTTCCTCTCGCCAATCGGCTAGATTCACAAAATGCTCCTTAAGTGCTTTATCATCAAATGTTCTATCCCAGATACTATTTTCTAATTCCATAAATGTTCCATGTCCTTTTTGGACATATTCATTTCTAAAAGCGGTATGGTATATTTTGCCTTTTTTAAAAGTTGCATCTTCATCTTTCCAATTATCATAATAATCTTTAATGCAAAGGTATTTAGTCATCTAGTATATTATTTATTTGTTCTTCTCTCCAAGTAGCTAATAGCATTAGCCACTCTTTTCTAATAGTTCCCATATATAGTTTATTTAAATTATAAATGTTCCAATACTTATCAATATAGTATTCTACTAAATATGTTTCGCCTTTTATAATCGGAAAGTTAAAGGAGGTAGAACCATTAGCCGTAGCAATTGCTTTAGTCATTTAGTATATTATTTATTTGTTCCTCTCTCCAATCGGCAAGTGATATAAAATATTTTTGCTCATGCACACCGTGATATTTATTACCATTATTTGCACTTGAAACTGAATAATAAAGTGGTGAGTCTGGATGTCCTTCGCAAGTAAACATGTATCCTTTTTTAATTGGAAATTGAGTAGATAAATCATCTTCAATACAAATACATTGTATTTTATAAAATTCAGTCCCCATCTAATATGTTATTTATTTGTTCCTCTCTCCAATCAGCCAGAGATATAAAACACTTTATAAATGTTTTATATTCAATACTATGACTGATATTTTTATATATCAAGCCTACATCATCTCTCCAATACATGTATTCTACTATATCGCCAATTTCTAAATAAGTTATTGCATTCCATTCGGATATAAAACAAGCTTTGGTGCAAATATATTTTTTACTTTTACCACAAACATAATGTTCCGAATCTATTAAAAATTCCTCTTTAGTCATTTGTTTAATCATATAATATGTTATTTATTTGTTCCTCTCTCCAATCGGCTAGTAGTATAAAATACTCTTTTCCAAACCTTATATTAATAGAAGGTATAAAGTATTCATCTACATATAAGTATTCATCATCTAAAACATTATCCAATGAATTAGCACCGTAATTTCGCTCAAGTATTAGATGATAATCAAACTTTAATGTGCTTTTTATTCTACCATTATATGTTTTGCCTACAATAAGGTATGGATGTTCTTTAATGCAAACTAATTTAATCATTTAATATATTATTTATTTGCTGTTCACGCCAATCAGCTAATGTTATGAAATAATTCCAAATAGAAAGTTTATCTTCTTCTTTCTCACAATGGACAAATACTGCATTGATTTCATTTAACGAAACCCATCTATTTATAATTTTTTTTAGTGTAAACACACTACCTATTTCATAGTCTTTTCCACTATAATAAAAAGGATTAATACAAATTATTTTAGTTCCGTCAATCATTTAATATATTATTTATTTGTTGTTCTCGCCAATCAGCTAATGTCATAAACCAACATTTTAAATAAGTTATTTTACATATAGATTGTATAATAATAGGTGGATTAACAGGCTTATTTGAAAAATAACCTGAAGCAGCTGGATCAACAGAGCTAATTAATACGTCTATTTTATATCCGTCACCATCTATTTCAGCGTCATAGGTTTTACCTAACATTACATGACCAAAATTAAATTCAGGTTCTTTTATACAAACTACTTTAATCATTATCTATATAGATTATGCCTTCTCCTTCTTTTAGAATAACATCAGCTATGTAAGCCATATAATCTGGAGCTTCAATTATTGAATCGTCATCTTGCATAATGCATTCACCCGGTCCATGTTTTCCGAAATACTCTGTTAGTTTATTAATTGCTTTTTCTTTCTTATCGTCAGTCCATTTTATATCCCAATTCATATTTAATCATTTAATATATTATCAATTTGTTTTTCCCTCCAATCAGCTAATGTTATAAAATAATCTTGAAATTTTCTTATGAAAATTTCATCAATTAACCCAAATGACCATCTATCTATAGTAATAGATCTATTGCTTATTCTGTCTATTGTATATAATTTACCTATTGTCATATTCAATTCACATGAATTACCTTCGGTGGATATATAGTCTGTTTTAATGCAAATAACTTTATCTCCTACTTTAATCATTTAATATATTATCAATTTGTTCTTCACGCCAATCAGCTTTATATTTAATATACCATTTAGCTACAAACCCTTCGGCCCAATCTTCATCATCTCCATTACTATAATAATCATGTTTCAGCATATCATGCCATTTTAATTTATACTCTTCTGTTAATAAATAAAATTGTTTTTCCGACAATTCTTCTCCACTATTTATAATAGAGTTAGAATATAAAGTTAATAATTTTTCATTATTTGTTTTGTTTAAAAATATTATTTCATAATCCTCTAAACAAGCATTATCATCTATATCTTTCGATATAACCATTAACTTAATCTCATCATCCATTAAGTTAAATACTCCCTCACTACCATATTCACTACCATAGTAGTGAATTTGTGCCTCTATTAAAAATTCTTCTTTAGTCATTTGTTTAATCATTTAATATATTATCAATTTGTTCTTCACGCCAATCGGCTAATAACATAAAACTATTGTAGAAATATATTTGAGCGGTTTGATATATGATAGTTTTTTCATTGTGCTTTATGTGAGTTATTCTATCACCAAATATATTATTTCTAAATGCAACTAATACTATATCACCTTTTTTGTATCCACCAAGTCCTATACTAATGCCTTCGTAACCTTTTTTATATACATCAAGTTCTATGCCAATATCAACATTAATATATTTATACCATATTGGTTCTTTTTCCATATTATTCAAGTATATTATCAATTTGCTGTTCCCTCCAAAGGGATTTTGTTATAAAATAATCATTTAATGTAATTAAAAAAGGTAATTCATTTTCTTCAAATATCCAACTACTACCAGTTTCACCTATGATAAAATATCTATATTTAGATACTATACTATTTTTATGATTTCCCCAAGATTTGATATTTTCGACAAAATAAACATTACCGGTTTTAAATAATAAAGTATCATATTTTTCTCCATTAAATATAAAATCTTTAATACATATTAATTCGTCACCTGTTTTAATCATTTGTTAAATGTTTGTTATAATCAAAGATAAGAAAAAAAATTCTTTTTAACAAACTTTTATGATTTTTCTTTCAGTTTTTCAATTTTATTTAGTATCTTTGTAGTCATTATGTTTGATAAATTATTTGAATTCATTAAAGCGATATGGAACGAATTAGTGCCATATTATATAGTTTCCGAAATGGAAGCAGCTTGTGTATTAAGATTTGGTAAGTTCTATAAAACTTCTAAAGCTGGTATACATTTTAAAATGCCATTTGCTGACGCTGTATACCAAAGATATACCGTCACACAAACATCACATTTAACTCCACAAACACTTACTACATTAGACAATAAATCTATTGTAGTAAAAGCTATTGTAAGATTTAACATATATGATATGGGTAAATATACATTAGGCGTATGGGATGCACATGACGCTATCGGCGATACAGTTCAAGGTATTATAAATAATATCATTAAAAACTATACTTGGGGTGATATATTACTAGGTATTGAAGATGAGATTACTACAAAAGCCGCTGAAGCACTTTTGGACTGGGGTATTGAAGTTCAAAGAATTACATTAAGTGATTTAGGTTTAATAAGAACAATAAGATTAATTAACAATTCTAGCAACATTTAATACCATTTAATATGGAAATTAAAAAAGTTTCATATAGCGATGTTGAAGCTGAGTTTAGTGTTATAAAACCAGACTTATTAGATAAGTTTGCAACATATTACGGCTGTTTTATTAAACAAGAATTAGTTGGTATAGTTTCTTATGTAGAACATCCATCCGTAATATATTTATGCCATGCTTTCGTAAAAGAAGAACATAGAAGTAAAGGTATTTATAAATTGCTATGGCAATATAGAGATTCTAAAATTGCTGAAACAGAAAAAGAGGTATACGCACATTGTAATACATCTAGTCTTAAGCAATTTATTATAAATGGCTATGATATCGAAAAAGCTTTATTCAAAGTAGTAAAAAATAAAAAATAAATTGGAAATATACTGGACTGACGAACTCGTTTTAGATTTGCTTAAAAAGCATACCGGGCAAACTACCGATATGTCTGTAATTGATGAATTCAAAGAATCAAAAGCAGCACTACCTTCTAATGCCCTTATTTTATCCTTCTTAAGGGAAGATAGATTAGGAACTATTACCGAAGTTTTATTTAAGAAAAATAGTAATATATTTGATTATATGGACTATCCTACCTTAAAATTAGAATATCCTATCAAATCTTGTCAATGCAACGGAGCTATTTTTAGCTTAGATGATATAGTTTATAATAATGCTAATTATAAAAAATATGGTGGTAAATGGTCTAACTATGCCATTAAAATAGATTCACTGGATTTGAGAATAAAAAAAGTGGATGGTAAGATAGTATCCTCATTATTATTAATTAATAATTTTTATGAGGTAAACAAGTTCATAAAAAGAGATTAACTTTTATTTAACAATATAAAGTGTGTAAGCTCAAAAAATAATCGTATCTTTACACTCTATTAAACAATTAACAATTAAAACAATTTCAAATGAAAAGAGAAGACTTAAGGAAAGGCATTAAAGCGGTAACCGCACAAATCAGCAAAGTTGAAAACGCTGAAGAAGTAGAGTATAAAACCTCAACCAAGTTCATCCCGAACTTAGGATATGTTGCCGACCTCCCTACACTGAGAGATTGTGCCAAAGCTCTTACCCGCATAAACAAGCATTTTGAAGCCGAAACTGAATCAGCTACCGAACTTGGTATCGAAGCTGATGAAATTGCCGCTGATACAAACTACCTGGGTCACAGGCAGAAAGTATGGTTGTCTGATATCCAGAAGCGTGTTGATGAATTGAAGCGTGAAACCGAACTCGAAAAGCTTTATAAAGCTAAGGAAACGCTTATGAAGCACCGCTCTAAAGAAGATATCTTCGCCGAAGATATGGAAGACATCGCCGGTATTTTGGGTAAACTTGATATCGAAGATTAGTATGAGGAAAGCGCAAACAAGTAAAACAGAAACACTTGTAAGCACTCTCAAAACATCTCAGGATTTTACAGAATTATTATCTTTGTCGGAACTAAGCACCCAATTAGAGGTGCTTAGTTTCCTACAGAGTAATTTGTTTGAGTATCAAATGAATTACCTGAAAAATCATTTGATGACATTTGATGAGATGATGGCTTATATTCCAGAAAACGAAAAAAAGATTTATTTTAAGGAATATACTGATTATAAGTTAAATAAAGCTTATAAAAAAGTATATAAGCGTTATAGTGAGGAATACTTGCGTGAAAAATTAAAATATAGATACTGGAAACGTTCTAAACCAGCTTATTTTGATTATGTAAAAACGCATTACTTTTTGGTAAATACGGTTGATAAAACTTTTTATCATTTCAATAAAGCATTAGTTCCTAAGTTTAAGTTTTCTTCTAATAAAAATATACTAATCTGCACCTACACACGCTCACGGAAAACTATTAGCTACGGAAAGTTCTGTCAAGCTTCGCAGTGGGATGAAGTAAGAACTATTGAGGTTTATTTCAATATGAAAACTAATTTATTAGTTGGGCTTAATGATAATACTCGTTGTATAAATCCGGTTAATGTAGGTAGTTGGTTTGAAAATGGCTACGGCGATGATAAAGAAGAGAAAGAGTATGATGATTAAAGAACCATTTATACGGATACCCGTGGACTTTCAATCGTTAAATGATTTGAAAGATTTAGTCAATGATTATGAGTTGGTAGTTAGGTTAAGTGAAGCTTTAAAAAATTACCAGCGTAATTATATTGATTCACATTTTATGACTATGGAAGAAGTTCTGGAATATATTCCAGAACAAACCCATGCTGATTATGTGGTGAAAATAAAAGACGAGAAATTCGATAAACATTGGAGAGGCAATGCTAAAACATTATCTTTAAAAGACTTACTAAAAATAGCTGAATCAAAGGAACGGATATTTTTAGTTAATACTATTGATAAAATAGTTGATGTTGCTTATTGGGCTGAAAGTGGTAATAAAAAAGGATATCCAAGAAGTGTTAAATACACTAATAAGATTGACTTTACGTTAAATGAGGACAAGATGTTATGCGTAATGCCACATTATGAACTTGCCGCAAGTCAACCTATAGGTGGTTGTAAAATATGGCCCGCTGGATATTTAAGTGGAGAAACTTGGAATGATTATACCATACATGGATATGATATATACCATTTCTGCACTAAAACGAATCAGTATTTTGGATATCAAGGATTTAAACAGGATCCAACTAGACCTTGGATTAAAAAAACAAGTAGATACTAATGGAATTAAATACTTTATCAACAACGCAAGATTTTGCGGAATTGTTGTCTTTGACCCAACTTAAAACACAAATGGGAGTGCTTGGTTTTTTACAAGATAATTTGTTTGATTACCAAATGAATTATTTTAAGTCGCATTTGATGACGTTTGATGAAATGATGGCTTATATTCCTGAAAAAGAAAAAAAGGTTTTTTTCAAAAAATATCGTGATTGTGAATACACAAATAATAAACTTGTATATAAGCCTTATAATGAGGTATATTTACGTTATTGTTTAAAAAGTTACATAGAAACCGATTTATTTTTGGTAAATACTATAGATAAAAAAGTTTACCACTTTCCTAAACAAATAGTTCCGCTATTTAAGTTTTTTTTTACAGATGGTAAATTAGTTTGCACTTATTATAGAAGTGTAATGGTGAAAACTTTTGAGAGTTTTAATGAAACTTACTCATATGACTCTCAAAGGACTTATCAATTATTCTTTGATATGGATAAGAACTTACTGGTAGGACATAGCGATGAAACAGAATTAGTAAATAAATGTTATATTGGCTATCATCATAGTCACCGTGATTCTAAACGTGCAGATATACTTTTTTAAAAATAAAAAAAGCGGCTTTAAAGCCGCTTTTTTTATTTCTTACCTTTTAACATATTGATTAGTTTTTTAAATCCTTCAGATGTTATTTTTTCTAAATCTATATCTTCTTCATCCTCACAATTTATATCGAAGCCTTCTACTAACATTTCGGCAAACTCTGGTAAATAATTTGGAGTATATACTTCTTTATTATCAGGAACTACTTGTATATTACAATATACTTTTTTAATATCCTCTGTGAATTCTTTCTCACTACCAATATAATCATAAAGAGGTTTGAAATCAACGTGTGAATAACCTTTGAATCTAAACTTTGGTAATAAAACTAAACGGTCAGCTTTTAAAAGTTTGTTTATTTTTTTAGATGCAAAATAATTTTTAGTTATATCCGCTGTTTCTTGTATTCTCATTTCGTCCACTGAATAAGCTTTATCATCTGTGCAGTCCAATGCTTTTAATAAAGTATCCTCAACCCAATCTCCAATTTTAAGATTAAACATATTACAATATTTTTTAATCTTATTATGAACCGCACTAGAAATAGTAATAGTTTTTGGTTTAATCTTATCTTTTAATTTAGATTCAAAGTTTTTTATCCTATCTTTTAAAGCTATAATTTGCTCATCTTCTAAACCTTCACACTCGTTTAAGGTTCTCTCGATAGTGCTAATCTCATTGACTAGTGCGCTATAAGAATCTTTTTCCTCATTATTTGCTAAGGTTGATTTTGAATTTTTTAATAAATTATCAAAATCTTTAAACATTTTACTTTGGTGTTCTGCAACTTCTTCAATGGTATTAAAACCTTTTGCTGCTGGTTCTTGTTTCTTCACATTATTAATCATTTCATCAAGTGCAGATGGATTTTTAGCTTTAATTTCTTGATACATAATTTCTGCTGGTTTAGTTTCGATATGCAGTATAGCATTATTTAATTTTTCACCGCTAAGTGAAGCTAAATAAGCATAGAAAGTTTCATTCATACCACTTAATCTCCAGTTTTCAATTGCAGGTTCCATAGCTTTAAATTGGTCTCTATTAATAGACATACCAGTTTTTTTCAAAAACTCTGTATAAGTAAATGAAGATTCTATGCTATTTAATAGAATATTAACATTTTCATTATCAGCAGCTTCTTTTAATACCCTGCCAAATGGATTTGATACAAATAGATTTGATGCGTCTATTGTGTTATTAACTGAATCCATTATTTCATTTTTCTTTTGTTCCATATTTAATTTAATTTTTGTTCCATCATGTTTTTCTAAATAAGGATTTCCATTATCATCAAATGAAATGTATTCTTTCCCATCCATATTATTTATTATATCACTTCTTTTAGCTTCGACACATTTAATTGCCTTTATTTCTTCTTCAACTAATTTAGCTATATAATCTTGTGCCGCATTTTCTATCCTATAATCTTCAATAACTTTTAAAATATAAGTCATACTTTCTTTAGCATTTCCACCAGAAATATAGTTCTTATTGTAAGAGTTTTTAAGTCTCAAACTTTGTCCAGTTGTTAAACCATCAATCATAAAAGCTGTATTATAATCTTCTTTAAACTCACCTCTTATATCAAATGTTTTGAAATCTAAAGTATTTATTTGATATAAATAATAAATACCATTTTGTATAGTAAAATTAGTTTTTTTATCAAACTTTAATGTCTTAACACACCATTTTTCATCAATATACTGCCTTTCCTCTAACTTAGTATTTAAATCCTGAGACGGACGATTAACAATTTTTAATTGTATATTTTGAAATTCAGCACATAAAGCCAATTTAGGTTGTATGAGTTTCAACCTATCAGGACCCAATGTATAAACCTTTGTAGCATAGCTAAATGCACCAGAAGGCTTCTTCCATGTTTCCGAAGTTTCCGCAAAATGCTCTATTATTAAATCTATTAAATTCATTTTAATTATTTATTTTTAATTATATATCAAATAATTATTTTCTCCTTAATTATTTTTAATAATTATTTTTAATACCATTTGGATTTATAACCAAAAATACGTTTAAATGTAGTGTGTATATAGCTTCAGTGTGAAATTAGTGTTAATACAGATAATTTTTCGAAAAAAGATTTAAAAAAGTTTGCCAATTCAAAAATTAGTTGTATATTTGTATTGTAATTGAATAACGACATAATTAGTCAATTCTTACAAGTTCTTTGCTTATTGATACTTAGAAAAACTTCTGAAAAAACTTTTAAAAAAGTTTGCCAATTCAAAAATTAGTTGTATCTTTGTATCGTAATCAATGAAACAATAAGAAAAGCAGTGTTAAAAAACTTTAACAAAAAAAAATAAAAAAAAGTTTGCCAATACGAAAATTAGTTGTATCTTTGTTCTACAAATTAATTAAATCATTTTAAACAAAAATTTTTAAAAACAAGTATTTATGTCAACAACATCTACAAAGGGAACTGCCGCCGCTCAGGAAGCCGCCGCACCCACAGAAACACCGACAGCTTCAGTTGAAACGACTACTGCTACTGTTACTACATTCAAAGTTGCTAAGAGAAACCCTCCTATGCAGAAAGCTCCAAAAGCTGCCAAAGAAGTTAAAGAACCAAAGCGTCTTACCGGCGTCCTCGTGCGAGTAGGCACTTGTTCTTATAACCACTGGCGCCAGTATGTTAACGAAGGTATCAACTCTAACGTAGCCGAAGGCGCTGTGCCACTCGCTTGCTGGAGAAAGCCTGAAGCTGACGAAGCACAGCTTCCACACAAGTGGGATGGTTATATCTCTGTAGCACCGGCTCACGTTGAAGCAGTAGTTGCCGCTCTTAACGCTCACACTACATCACAGAACGCTCTTCCTGTTGAAGAAAGAACAATCGTAATGTGGCAGATGCTGGAACACTTCCAGACAGTAGAACCAAAGCCTCGTGCACCACGCACAAAGAAGGCTACTGCTGAAACAGAAGCAACTGAAACTGCAACTGAAACTACCGAAGTAGCAGAAGCAACTGAAACTGTTGCTTAATTAGAAGCCGAATTAATTAACCAAAGTCAAGCAACTTAAGTTGCTTGACTTTTTTTTTAACTTAGTTTTAACTTAATTTAGTTTGTATATTTACTTTAATTTCGTATCTTTACATAGATTAATAGTGTATGGGGTGGATAATAGCAATTTATTTAATAACAATAGCAATTTCAGCTTTAACAGGAATAAGAATAGCTGATTATATATGTAATAAACATCATTATGGCTCTGAAAAAAAGAAGAGACTGGAGTAAACCCTTAACAAAACGGGAATTGTATTCTACATTAGATGATTGTAGAAAAGTCCCTATCAAAGTATTAGAGGATGTAGCTAATTTAGATTATCTACATAAAAGTCCATGTTCTTTATCCTTTTATTCTAGAAAGAAAGATTGGAATTATACCGAGCCTGAAACATTAAGATTTTCAGATCATTGGAACTATAAGTCTAATTATACTGGTGATAAAATACACTCTAAAACTAATATATCTGTTCCAAATAATACCTGGGTTAAAGCTATTTATGACGTTGAAACCGATATATTTATCGTTCAGGAAATATATGATAATAGACGCTCTACAAAAGCACAAATAAAAGCATTAAAAGAAAAGATATTTCCTTCTAATCCTTTTAAGCCATTACCAGAGGCTATAAATACTTTGAAGCAATTTTCGGAAGATGTAAGAAGTGGTAAAGTTTTTTATAAATTAAATGGTTCTTTGAAAAAAGTAGAACGCATAACAAGGTCAGAAATGCGATTAGAAGGGGATATTTTATTTGATAGAATAAAAACTATTGGGTGTAAATCAACTTATAGTAATTTTACAATAAAATATCCAGATTTCTGTATAGTTTATAACGATAAAGAATATACCGAAGTAGAATTATACCAGAACAACTTTTTACATGGAAAACAAACTACTCAAGAAGATTGAGGATAGCATTACGGTTTTTTTAGAAAACTGTAAAAAACAAGCTTCTAATACTAAGGAAGCAGCCGAAGTAATTGAAAAATACATCAAAGAAGGCGAAATAACAGACGAAGATGAGGAAATACTTAAAACACAATTAGTAGATTCTTTAAAAATAATCGGTGTAGTAATACCGTTCGTTTTAATACCAGGCGCTTCTATATTATTACCTTTCTTAATTAAGGTAGCCGAAAAAAATGATATAGAATTAATGCCTACCGCTTTTCAAGATGAAAAGAAAGAAAAAGTAAAAAGATTACCAAAAAGAAAATCAATGTTTAATTGGAATAAAACAAAAACAAATGAAAACAAAAACTAAATTAATTTTATTAGCCGTAATGGCATTCATCCTATTTATTGACTATATCTGGGTGCTGCCGTTCTTCATGCTATCTCTCAAACTGGTTGTGACAACATCATTAGCAGTATTTTGTCCAATCATAATTGCTTACTTCCTTATCAAGTCTTTATTTGATAAGGATAAACCAACATTATAATGACTTTCGAAACTTTGATAAAATCTGCACCGACTGTAGTCCTCGATAAGCTTGAAGGACTTAAGTCTTTGCGTGAAAGACCAGATTATCATCCTGAAGAATCTGCTTACATACATGTCCAAATCGTAACTAACCGTCTTATACAAACAGGTAATCCTGATTTAATAATGAGTGGTATATTTCACGATATATTCAAAGCTGAAACTGCTAAGATAAACCCAAAAAATGGTTATCCAACTTCACCTAAGCATGATACTTATGCTGGTAGATTTATTCGTGCTGATGCTGATGTTCAAGCTTTTATACTAAGTATAGGAGCTAATCCAGAAAGAGTAGCTCAAATATGCGAGCAGCATATGCGGATAAAAGTATATAGCGAAATGAATGCTAAAAAGCAACAGGCATTTCGTGATATGGAAATCTTTTCAGATGTGCTTATATTTTCTATGGCTGATGATATGCTTACCGAGTTTGTATATCCTTATAGCGTTAAGTTTCCAACTGAAGCTCATAGGAATATCTGGATAACTCTTAACGCTGAAGAATATGCAATAAAAAACTCTGTTTCTTATATAGAAGCGGTTGAAATTGTAAAAAAATGAATTAACAAACTTTTAGCAAAATAATTTTTGCTAAAAGTTTGTTTTATCGTATATTTGTATAAATGAAAAAACTAATAATCATATTAGCTACTATTACATTTTGTGGTTGTAATACACAACAAACATTAACTCCTGTTAAATGTGTGGTTGATTCTGTATGGAAAAAACAACCTATATCAGTTGAAGATGTTATTACACCAACTTATATGTATAGAACTAATTGTGGTAATATATTTTCATTATATAAACAAACCTATAATATAGGTGATTCACTAGTATTTTATATAACTAAAACTAATAAATAAAATGAAAAAGT
>Ga0209084_1002687_pt1 | contig 13578 bp, 30 predicted proteins | sample C_130820_MF_Meta_FD_187309 | JGI IMG/M metagenome (GOLD analysis project Ga0209084, IMG submission 187309) | Freshwater microbial communities from Lake Croche, Canada to study carbon cycling - C_130820_MF_MetaG (SPAdes) (version 2) | ecosystem: Environmental > Aquatic > Freshwater > Lake... | reverse complement strand
AAAAATATATAAGATGGCAATTAAAATTGTTTATTACACAGAAGTTATTGATAATTTCGGTAGAACTGAATCCTCAATGAAAGGTGATATTATATTCAACGCTCTCAATAATGTTGATGATTGGAATGATGATATGATGTTTCAAAATGAAGTTGGCGGTTGGTATTATATTGATGACCTTGCTGGAAAAGAAGTAGAAGTACCTAATATTGGTATCTTTACAGTACCAGAAGAACCAGAGAAAAAATAAATTTGGTGGGGGATATAAATTCCCCTACTTTTGTATTCATTTATTAATAATTAAATATTAAACATTATGTCCCATTTTTCTTGCATGGTAATCGGTGGTGAAATTGAGGAACAACTTGCACCGTATGACGAAAGTAAACGTCTAGATATTCCAGTAATTACTGGTGAAGTATCTGAGGAAGATAAACAAATAATGATTGGGTATTACAAGGAAAAGGGTGTTGAATACCCAACATTCGATGAACTTTACGCTGAGAAGGGTGAAAATTGGAATTGTAACCTATGGGTGAAACGTGATGACAAGTGGGTAAAAATGTCAGATTATAACCCCCAAAGTAAATGGGACTGGTATAAATTAGGTGGTCGTTGGAGTAATTTCCTTAAACTCAAAGAGGGTGCCGAAGGTACTATGGGTGAAACCATCAAAAAGAATATTGATGTTGATGGTATGAGAAATGATGCCGAAGAATCTGCTGGAATATATTATGATAAAGTAATGAGTTTCATCAAAGATACACCAATACCAACCAAATGGTCAGATTTTATTGAACGTGTGGAATCTGGTGAGATTACTATTGAAATTGCTAAAATATTGTATAATGAACAACCAAGATTGAAATCAATTAATACTAATGAAGCAATAAAAGAATTGGGATTCATGGTTGATATTGAAGAATTTGAAGTAACTCGTGAAGAGTATTCTCAGAAGAGAAGGAATAGTGCATTATCCACTTACGCTATCGTTAAAGATGGTGAATGGTTTCAAAAAGGTGAAATGGGTTGGTGGGGAATGTTAAGTTATGAAATGACACAAGAAGAATGGGATAAAAAACTAACAGAAATGTTTGATGAACTTCCAGATGATACTTTAATTTCAATTATTGATTGTCACATCTAAAATATGTCAAAGGTAATTAATCCCCACAGAAATGTGGGGATTTTTTATGCTCAGAAAATAGGGACTCTGAAGATCTAATCAATTTTGGTTTGCATAAGAATATTCATGCATACCAATATCTACCTGAACAGGTCCTTAAAATCTCCTGAATCATGCATACCAAAATCATATAACAAGGTCCTTAAGATCATTTTTATTTTTAACAATTTATTAACATAATAAATTTGTCCATATCATAAGAATGTTATATTTTTGTATCCTAAATAATTATTAACAATTAAAAAAAAATGTTATGGGTTACACAAGTTACTTTGAGTTAAAAACTCCGTCTCAAGATTGTCAAAAAGAATTCAAACAAGTAAGAAAAGAAGTAAGAAAGGTATTAAAGAACCTACCTGAGTTCTCAGAAACCGCTGGTGGTTGTTTTAAAGAAGAACCAATCATTATACGTGGCGGTAGTGGAACAGGTAAACCCACAATCAATACCAAAGTGATTTGTTTCAATGGTGATAGTTCTAAAGACCTAAATCATGAAACTTTTTACTTTCCTTTCGATGGTAAACGTTTTTCCTTTGCGTTCTGTAAGACAGCCAGGAAACCGTATGACTTCATGGTTTGTATTACCCTACTATCATTGAGAAACAATGTAACAGGATTTAAATTCTCATCAGATGGTAATACAAAAGACTGGGAACCAGCAATCAAGTATTACGAGGAACATATTGGTGTACTAAAAAACAAAGAAGAAATTTTAAAAAATCTATAATAAAGAAAAAATGTATAAACTAACAGATGTTACAAAAGTAGTTAATGGTATTACATTATACCAAATTGAACTAACCCAAGATTGTATATGGGGTAAATTAGGAGATAAAGGTGGATGGATTGAAAACACCAGTAACCTTTCTGAAAACGCATGGGTATCTGGAAATGCTCAGGTACATGGAGATGCTCAGGTATCTGGAAATGCTCAGATATATGGAGATGCTCAGGTATCTGGAAATGCTTGGGTATATGGAGATGCTTGGGTATCTGGAAATACTAGGGTATATGGAAATACTAGGGTATATGGAGATGCTTGGGTATGTGGAGATGCTCAGGTATCTGGAAATGCTCAGATATATGGAGATACTATGGTATGTGGAAATGCTTGGGTATATGGAAATACTAGGGTATATGGAAATACTAGGGTATATGGAAATACTAGGGTATATGGAGATGCTTGGGTATGTGGAGATGCTCAGGTATCTGGAAATGCTCAGATATATGGAGATGCTCAGGTATCTGGAGATGCTTGGGTATATGGAGATGCTCAGGTATGTGGAAATACTAAGATATATGGAAATACTATGGTATGTGGAGATATTTGGGATGTATCACCTTTACAGTTTCAAGGAACAAAACATTTTATTTGTGAACCAAAAAAAGGTTACATAAGAATTGGATGTATTACCAAGACAATCGATGAATGGTTATTAAATTTTAATTATATAGGAAACGAAAATGGTTACACAAAGAAAGAAATTGATGAATATAAACTATATATCGATTTATTTGATAATTTAAGAAAAATATAAGTATGAGTAGAACAAATAAAACAATCTCTGGGGTTTTTGTGAATATTGTTGGGAATTCAAATGAATTCCCAACATATGACAGATTTATTAAAGAAGGTGATAATATGTCATCTTCTCATGTCCTGAAAAACTATACAAAGAAATATAATGATATCGTAATACAACATGAAGAAACATTACATACCTTAGCAAACTTGGAAGAAATTATTCTTCAAATGAGAGTCATGGAAAACTTAAATGTATCACAGATTAAACTATCCGTGACCAGAGGTTATATATACGCAAGATGTCCCTTCTATAGAAGAGAACATGTTGCAAATAACATTACATCCATTGTCGGATTAACCGATATATATGGGGATAATATGGATATATTAATGGACGATCCTGAATTCATGAACAAGACTCTATCCAAATTAAAACAAACCATGAAAGAAGACATTGAACTATCAATTAATAATTATAATATAAATACGTATGAAACAGTTTAAAATTACTCTATCACTTTGTGATGGAATCTCTTGTGGTTATCTCGCTCTAAAAAGAGGAGGAATTAATTTCGATAAGTATTACGCATCCGAAATTGACCAATCTGCAATAACCATCTCCAAATATAATAATAAAGATATTAATCATCTTGGAGATATTACCAAATGGAAAGAATGGAACATAGACTGGAAATCAGTTGATCTTATTCTCGCAGGTACACCATGTCAAGCATTATCCATAGCAGGTAAACAAAATGGTTTTAATGACCCAAGGTCAAATCTATTCCATGTATTCGCAGAAATACTCGATCATGTTAAATCCATTAACCCTGAAGTTAAATTCTTACTGGAAAATGTTAAAATGAAACCTGAATACCTAAAGATTATATCTGAAAGACTTGGTGTATTACCAATATTATTAAACTCCAAAAACGTTACTTTCCAAAATCGTGAAAGATACTACTGGTTTAATTTCCCTTATACTCCAATAACTAATCTCAATATTAAAATTGGTGATGTAATACCTAACGCTATAGGTGGTTTCGGTACACGTGGAGTCAATAAAGGTAAAAAGAAACCTAACGGCGATATCTACTGGGAACAAAATGATGGAACAACTAGAAAAGATAATGTTCTTAATACCATCACAACAAGGAAAGGTAATACATCCAAAATTAAATTTAATAACGGTTTCACTAGGTCAATAACAATTAATGAAGCAGAACAAGCACAAACACTACCAATTGGATATACTAACGTTCCTAATGTATCACAGACAAAACGTTGGCACGGTATTGGTAACGGTTGGACAGTTGATATTATAACCCATATACTTAAAGGTCTAAAATAAATTTGGTACGAAGTTAATATCTTGTTAACTTCGATACACAGTCAGGTGGCGAAATGGTGCCAAAGATATAAAAAAAAGGACAGGACACAAATATACTGAACTTAGGGAGAGGTTGAGGAACTTCCATTATCTTACAGGTTCGAATCCTGTCCTGACTACTAAAATAAATGATATGGAATTTGAAAAATTTTTAGAATTAGCATCAGACAAATTATTGGGTATTTTTTGGAAAGATGAAAATAAACACAATGATGAATTATCATCAGAACAATGGTTTTATCAAAATAGTTCATATTACGAAAAACTATTATCTGAAGAATTAAATTAATATAGTCAGGTGGTGAAATGGTATGACGAGACTATTTAACGGTAGAGTTACAGGTTCGAATCCTGTCCTGACTACTAAAAATTAAATGATATGAATAGAACATTTGAAGAAATTGTGAATACACCGGAATTGACCGATGGTGTTGAAGTTAGTGTTAGAATAGGTGATTCAACCTTTGATGGTAAAATAGTAGGTAAAAGTTCTTCTGGATTGATGCCATATTATATTGTTGAGTGTATTGACGGAACATTACCAAATGAGGTTTATAACTACAAATTTGTATCTTTACCACTTACAGAAATATTTGTTAAGTAAAGAATAGTCAGGTGGTGGAATTGGTAGACCGTCCCCTCCCTTAAGTGAAGGGGAAGATTACAGGTTCGAATCCTGTCCTGACTACTAAAATCCTGCTTAGCCATAGTGGGTTGACAACTTAGAAGAAGAATAAGTGACTGATGGAAAGACATCAAATAGTCAGGTGGCGGAATTGGTTAGACTCACTGAGAATAAAATCTTTGGTTACAGATTCAAGTCCTGACTACTTAAAACCCTACTATGATTAAATTCATGGTAGGGTTTTTTTATTACCCCCCATACATACCAATATCTTAAATTTTTCCCAACGTATGACGAAATATACAAATGTATGACGTATGTATATTTTCTAAATTTCTGGAAAATGATTCAAGATTGACGAAAGGGACAGTATTTCTGTACTTTTTATAAACTTTCTTTGTACTTTTTATAAACTTTCTTTGTTCTTTTTATAAACTTTCCTTATAGTATTTATATGGTGTTTCTCTGTACTTTTTATAAACTTTCTTTGTACTTTTTATAAACTTTCCTTATAGTATTTATATGGTGTTTCTTTGTACTTTTTATAAACTTTCTTTGTACTTTTTATAAACTTTCCTTATAGTATTTGTATGGTGTTTATATAGTATTTATATACTTTCCTTATAGTATTTATGTAGTGTTTATATGGTATTTATATACTTTCTTTGTATGACATATTTTACCACTTTCTGACACTTTTTTCCACCACCCCTGTTTTTAGTATCAAAATGGGGGATTTTAGTATAAAGTAAAATGTTTTGTAATTTTATTTTACGAAAATTATCGTTACGACAAAATATATATAAAAAAACCCCATATTAGTATAAATATGGGGGGGATTTTTTTTTGTGTTTATATTATATTTGTAATACGGGTTATTTTCTATTTAATTTAAAAGGTTTTCTTTTTACTAATAATTCATTTACATTTATTATATTATATCCATCTGAACTCCAATAACCTTTTCTACCATAGGTTCCTAAATAAATAGAATAACAAGTATTTTCTTCATATTTGTACCGATTGGTAAAAATGTTGTACGACCACCAATTCTTTTTATGATATCCCCAACATTAAATTTTGCCATATCTTACTTATTAGTTTATTTATATAAAAGTGAATCATATCTTTGTTTACATAGTTTACAATCAGGGTAATGAAGATAATGGTAACCTCGAGCATAAGTGTTGAAAGAATAATATTCATGTTTATCGTTACCTAACTCTATTTCATAGTCTACTCCTCCTACTTGAAAATATTTTGGGTATTCAGATTTAGTTGTGTCGTTGGTTAATCTTTTATATTCATCTTTTGTTATTGTAATAGAATTATTATTACTACAAGATATAAATCCGATTATACCAAAGGAAAGTAAGGTAATGAACAATAAGGTATATTTCATATTATTTTAATTTTTGCATGTGTTGTATATCTTGTGGTGTTCCTGCGAAGTTAAGGAATTTAAACCAGGATATTTTTTCATCATCTGTCATTGGTTTATGAAATGGTTCATTAATGATATAATATCTAAAATAATAATGAGTTATTGCTAATTGATATTCATCTGGTAGTTCGTTGAATAAATATTCTTTTCCTTCGAGTTCTACTGTGAACTTATTGTCATAGAAATCAAACATGGTAGATAATCTTTGTTTACCATCTATTACTTGAAATTGATCTTTATAATCTTTTTCATTATGAAGTACAATATTAACCATTGCCATTTGTGGTATATGACGACCAATTAACATGGATATAATAAGTTCACGTTTTTGTTCTAATGTCCATACCAGGTTTCTCTGAAGATTAATACCTTTGGTTGGTAGGAAAACATCAAAATCGATATTTTGGTTTTTAAAATATTTGAGACTGCTTGAACCTTCTTCTGGGTTCAAATTAAAATTTTTTAATTCTCTTAAAGATTTCACATTATTTCTTTTATGGGTACAAATATAAGTGTTTTAATTGAGAATAATAAATTTATTTTATTGTATCTTTGATTAAAACATGATGTTCGATGAAACATACGTTATCGCCTATATTATAAGAAAGATAATCTTTGATATCTACTTTTTTTAGTGTACCATCTGTCATTAAAAAATAATGAACAACTTCAAAGTTACCATTTGTTCCAATGGATTCATTCTCCATATGTTTATTTTTTATTTTATAACAAGTGGTTATATCTTCATAATGACCATTACAAGATATGAATAGTATTGATAATATTAATATTAAATTTTTCATTATTTTACTTCTTTATATGTGTATTTAGGTTTGAAATGTTGTTTTTCATAATCATCTTTCCATTTTTCAATATGATCCAATGCTTGTTTTTCTGTTCTGTAATGAAGAAAAGATTCATACCAACCTAAATAATACCATACTTCTTTTTTTTGTGGAACATAGAAGGTTTCACCGTTATGATCGATATAAGTTTTTATTCTATATTTCATTATGAAATTTTTTTTGCTAGGTTAATGATAAATTCTTCTTCTTCTGTTGATAATGAATAACTATGTCCTCTGAGTTTGAGAAGAGCTTCTTCAAACTTTTGACTGGTATAAGATCTGGGTGTGTCAATTTCTTCAATTAAATCTTCTTCATTGATATCACCATTATCTTTTAGATAATCGATAACATCAACTATATCACTTTTATCACAACTTGATAGGAACTCATAAACATCTACATCAACAAAATCACCTGATTGATAAACTGATGGCATAATTTTTTATTTGATTAATTTATTAAAAATATTTTTTATAACTCTTTTGAAGTAACCGAAACTATAATCACAATCATTACACGAGTCGGCGTATGTTGATGAACTGGTATTTGTGGTTCCACATTCTGGACATTTCCATCCCATATTTTATTTATTTTTAATTTTGTTAAAGATATTTTTAATTATTCTTTTGATACAACAAGGATTATATTTGTGATAAATGTACACTATTAAAAAAGATAGAATTGTACTTACTAAATATATTGATAACAATACCTCGATTGCTGTATCTATACTTTCAGCATCTTCTGACCACATCATAATTTAGTTGGGTTGATATATTCATTTATCACAGATAAAATCATTGCTTTATTAAGATCACAACTTAATGGTAATCTTAATTCTTCATTGTTTGATTTGATTTCGATTGATGAAAGTTTATTTTCAAAAATTGAAATTATCCTATCTGTATCCAATTCAGGGAATTTATCCTTATAATATTCTTTAAAATGTTCTTTGTTTGTCATCAATTTATTTGTTTTTAGGTGGGTTAATTTTATCACATAATTTTCCGGTTAGGTTAAATCTTTCATAATAACCCATTGTTAGAAAATCCAATAACCCTTCGATTGTTGCAATAATAAATGCGACACCAATTAATGTTTGTAAGTAAACTATTTTCATTTTTTAATATTTTATTGTGAGGTAGGGGGAATCGAACCCTCCTCAAAGTGTTACATGATAATAGTCATTTAGTTTGTCCTAACCTGGCTATACCCATCACACAATCCTTTTACCCCATTTTTTTAATTTCATAACCTAATTGGTTAAGTTTTTTTTCAAACATTAAATAATCCACTCTTGTTTGTTCAGGATTTTTACTATATTTAATTTGAAACCAAAAATATTCCGTATGATTTTGAAACCCATCTAATGTATCTGGTGTAATTAAATAAATATGAATTTCACCATCTTTAATTTTAAATCCTTTAAAAATCATAATATCATTTGATGCGAGATGAAGTTTATCTATATAATGACCATACTTCTCATTTAATGAATTAAGTTCATCATTTAATTCTTTCTCTTTTTCCAACTTTTCTTGTTGAATTTCACTTTCTGATTTCTTTTTTCTTGTAAAAAGTCCCATAATTATTTATTTTTTTACAAAGATAGGGGAATAAATTTAGATAATAAAAATTATTTTCTATTTAATTTAAAAGGTTTTCTTTTTACTAATAATTCATTTACATTTATTATATCAAATCCATTTGAACTCCAATATTCAATGGAAGAGTATAGTCCATATTTTATATTATAACAAGTATCTTTTTTGTGAAATTCCCAAGCGTTAAATGAGATAAATTCATCACCAATAGTCCATTTATAATCCAGATTATGCGCAATTATTAATAATTTATTTGCAATTTCTTCTGTTTCGCAATGGAATACATTATTTTCTTGTTTAAATAGTTCTTCCCAGTTTATTAACATTATCTTTTTAATTTAAAATTTCCAGTATCTTTTAAACCAACCACATTTATTACAAGTTCTATTTACTTTTAGTCCTCGTCTTGAGCCGCCTAGATCATCTGAGTGGTTACAATATTGTTCTTCATAAACAAATTCATGTATACAAAATAATTGTCTTATATAATTTATCATTTTATATTAAATATTTTGTTTAATCCAATTAGAGTATTCTATCCAAGAATGTGGTTTATTTTGAAATTCAGCTAAAGCTTTTTGAATTAAAACTTTAACTTCTTCTTTAGTATAACTATCTTTTACTTTAGCTAAACTTTCATCTAATACATCTTCAAAAGTTTTTTCTTGTTTAAGTTCAATTGGTTCTATTAAAACTCTCTTTCTATTCATACAGCCATTTTCATCACAATAATTCATTGTGCATTTATCTTCTGGTGTTTCACAAAATGAATGTGGTTTAGGTTCTTCTTTTGAGATGATGATTTTCTCTCTTGATATTTCATAACCTTCACAATATGTTACAACTTGTTTTACAATATTTTTAGGATAAGAAATTAAGTATTTTGGTTCATCGTCATAACCTCTACAATCTCTATTATCACAATATTGTTGTCCGCAACTAGTACATAATTTTACTATATGAGTTTCAACTTCCTCACAACTACTGTTCTGCACAAACCATTCTAAAAACTCATCATCAATCTCTTGTACACCATCTTTGATTAGTTGAGGGTCTGTTGTTAGAATGATTTTTTTACAATCTAAATCTGTCCAATACCAACTATTATCTGATTGAATTATTTTTTTAGTTTCCAAACTTATAATTTCTACTTTGCCTATTGCGTCATATAGAGGACTTAATAAACTTTGGTCTGATATAATCCAATCTCCTTCTTTAATTTCTTCATCATTAGTGATATAGATGTCATGTGGTTTATATCCTACAGATGATATATACCAATCCATAGCCATTGTACTATTAACTAATTTGTGTTTACCATCTATAGAATAAAACCTACTTGGTTTATTTGTTGGTATTAAGAATAAATTTTTCATATTATTTCATTTCATTTATATTATAAGAATTTAGTATAGATTCTTCATCTATTATCTTTTCTATATAAAACCCACCAGCTCTAACACCTTCATAAGGTATTTTTACTTCTTTGAATCTAGCTTTCTTACTAGCTTCTTTTAATGCTGCTTCAACATGGAGTTGAGCAAATATTACCATAACCTCAATGATACCTTGTTTAGAAGCATAGATATCTTCTGATATAATCTGTTTACTGAATTGCTGGTTAACCCAATGTTCTGCTGTTATCATAACTTATTTTTATTTTCTACAATTTTCCACCACTTATTATCTGACCCGGTTAGTTTGTTTTCCCAAACAATACTTCCAGGTTCTCTTCCGATTATATTGCACCATTCTTCTTCTGTTTTAATGGTGCCGGTCTTTATAAAACCTTGTGTTGTTACTGGTAGATCTTTTAATAATTCTAGATAAATCATAATTCAATTAATTTTTGTTCGATATCTTTTATTTGTGATTTTATATTATTTACTTCACAAAAATAAAAATTAATATTATCAGGATCAGTTTTATCACTTTCAGAATAACATAATAATGTTGCTTCTAATTTTATTTTCAAATCTTTTAATAACTTTTTAAGAGATTCTCTTTTTTCTCTTTTTTCTAAATACTTAAATAGTCCAAACATTATTTATTTTTAACAATTTCAATTAATTTTTTAACACATTCTAATTCTGCTTTTTTGTAGGTTTTAATGATACTTAAATATAAATCCATTAAGAGATTCATATCTTATACCTCTACAACATTTAGAGATAGAACCACAATCTATATTAAGTTGTCTTGATGCTTCTCTTAAAGACTCAAACTCTTGTATTAAATTGTTTTCTAAATCATATTGTCCTACTTTTTTTCTAAGTTTTGTACCACACTTTTTTCTTTCTTCTGGATTTTCATATCTTTTTTTATGACCTTCTGTATTAGTATATTTACCTCTTTTTACACCTGTCATTGCTTTAGATATTGCTTGTTTTTCTTCATCACTTCTTTTTCTACCAAGTAAAGAATTTTTAATTTTATTTTTAGTAGAATCATTGTGACCTACTCCTTCACCACCCTCTGATAAATTACATAAGTTAGTGTTAGAGTAATAAGAAATCCAATATTTTTCTCTTTCTGCCCAATTATCATTACACTCTTCTATAATTTCCATTATAGGAAGTAAATCATTTGACAATAATTTAAGTATCCAAGAAGCTAATTTTTTACTTCCTGTTTTTTCCAAACACTTTTTACTTTTATGTTGAGCAAATCTTCTTTTTATATTATTAGTTTTGCCAACATACTTCACTTCAAAAGTTTCAGGATGTCTAAGTATGTATATGTATGTTTTCATACTACATACAGTACAAAAACTACACCAACAAGTGTTTAGATGACACTTTGTCTATTAATTCTTTTAATAATAACTGTTGAGATTCAGTATCTAAAGGCATTGTACCATTTTCAATATCTAATTTTTGATACAACCATTTAAAAACTTGAGAATATAATGGTGCTCCAAACCAAGTAAGTCTTTCTGTATTTTTAAATGGTTCATAATCACCTGATCCATTTCTTAAATTATTATAATAAACTTGATTATTTTGTTTACCATCATAAAAGGCTAAACAAAGTTCATCAAAACCTAATTCTTTGAGTTCTAATGCTAATTCGTAAGGTACAAATAATTCATTCATATTTTTTAATTATAAAGATTTAATATATATAATTGCTTTATTAATATCATCGAGTGTAATATCTTCCCAACATCCGATTGTAAAAGTACCTGAAGTAAGTTTGACTACCCATGATCCTATCATTATGGATGAGGAATCTTTAATCCTTTCCAAATCAGATAGAAATATTTTTTCACCGTTTATAATTAATCCATCTTTTAGTACTTTTGCTTTTCTACCTTTTCTGTCGGTGATAAATGATTCTTGATATTCATAAACTGGTTGGAACCAATGGTTCAAGACTCCTGCTTCTTTTAATCTTTCGATAAATATGCTAGAAGAAATGGGTATAAAAAGAGAGTCATTACTAAATGGTACTAGCATTATATTTTCTGCGGGTACTTTATATGTTACTTTTGATAAGGTATAACCACTTAATTTATTTTTGATTAATTTATGCAAATCAGATTCTTTAAACATGTAGAACAGATCATAAACATAATCGAATGATTCTGCGAGAATATAAATATCACCGTTAAATTCTCTATAACCATAGCTAATAAAGTTCATTTTTTCATAATTTAAAAATGAACCTTCGGAATATGGTTCCCATGCTGAGACTCTATATTCTCTATATTCAGTGTCAACAGGTATTGTAGGTAGTTTTGTACCTTTTATTTTAAAATCTATCATATTATTTTTTATTAATTCGAAATTATCAACACCATGAGTTAAAGGATATTCCTTTAATCGTAAACCAAAAAAAGGGCTTATTTCAATTATAGTTCCAATATCACCAATGGTCATTTCTCCCCAAGTACCTTGAATACGTTTAACTTTATCACCAACTTGAAAATATGTCATATTATTTTATAAATTATTTAGAATGCAAATATATGAACTTTTTTTTAAATAAACAAATTATAAATGAAATTCTTTATCTCTTAATTGACCATCTGGATAATAATCTTCCCAGAACCCATGTCTTTTATCATTTAAATATGTTCCCTTCCACGATAATTTACCATTATCATGATAATCTTCCCATAAGCCATGCTTTTGACCTTTTGTATTTCTTTGATTCATAAATAAAATTCTCTTGTTTCTAATTTGCCATTATCGTAATACCATTCCCAAAAGCCATGTCTTTGACCATTTAGATATGTTCCCTTCCACAATAATTTACCATTTGAATAATAATCTTCCCATAATCCATGTCTTTGTTTATTCTCGTTATACTGATTCATAAATGAAATTCTCTTTTTTCTAATTGACCATTTGAATGATAATATTCCCAGAAGCCATGTTTTTTATCATTTAAATATGAACCCTTATACATTAATTTACCATTACTGCGATATGATTCCCAGAAGCCATGTTGGTTATCATTTATATATGAACCCTTCCAATGTAATTTACCATTATCATGATAATATTCCCATAATCCATGTCTTTTACCATTTATATATGTTCCCTTTCGCAATAATTGACCATCACTCCAATAATATTCCCATAATCCATGTTTTTTATCATTTTGATATGAACCCTTATCCCATAATTGACCATTTAAATAATATTCTTCCCAAAGACCATGTTTTTGACCATTTATATATTGACCTTTATGATGTAATTTACCATTTGAATGATATGATTCCCAGAAGCCATGTCTTTGACCATTTAGATATGTTCCCTTCCACAATAATTGACCATTTGAATAATATTCTTCCCAAAAGCCATGGTGTTGACCATTTAGATATGTTCCCTTATACCATAATTGACCATTTGAAGAATATGATTCCCATAATCCATGTTTTTGACCTTTTTTGTTTAATTCATTCATATAGTTATAATAAAAAAAGAGAAGTTACCCTCTCTTTTAACT
>Ga0209084_1002685_pt1 | contig 13581 bp, 24 predicted proteins | sample C_130820_MF_Meta_FD_187309 | JGI IMG/M metagenome (GOLD analysis project Ga0209084, IMG submission 187309) | Freshwater microbial communities from Lake Croche, Canada to study carbon cycling - C_130820_MF_MetaG (SPAdes) (version 2) | ecosystem: Environmental > Aquatic > Freshwater > Lake... | reverse complement strand
GTCGCCGTGCCGCTAAAAAAACGGCTTCCTTTAATACGGTTGCATTTAGCACATATAGCAGCAAGGTTGTCATCACTAAATACATCACCGCCTTTTACTCGTGCAATCAAATGATCTACTTGATCAGCTTGACCACCACATACATAACACTCGTACCCATCACGCTGCAATATAGATAAGCGTTTGTTTTTCCACTTCTTTGTACCCAATACCTTTTGCTTAGTACTCATTAGTGCCAACCGTATTTATCAAGATGTTCTGCGGCCATGCACGCATTAGGCTCTTCATTAACATAACCATATCTACTACCAATATAGCGCATAGACCAAACGATCTGTTCCTTGGGTGTAAGCAGTAACACCCTTTGGTTACGCATTTGTGCTAACCCGTAATGACTACCATTCTTAGCTTTATAGTTCCATCTTGATTCTCTTGTAATTAGGTAGTTATAACAATCAAACTGATCGTAAGTTTTAAATGCGTTATATGCATATAGCTTTAAATTAGGTACTGAGTTATCAGCGGAATACGCTTTATTAAGGCTTAAGATTTGGCATACAAATAGAGCGGTGATTACTAGCGTGCACCTCGCGAGCTTGCGCCGGTGGCGCTCGCGTTTTCGCCTTAAGGTCGAATGCGAACTAGAGGGTAGCATTGGGAGTCAAGCCCTTAACATAACCGCAGGTCAGACGGCGTGGCGATTATTTGTTTACCAAGGTATTCAGTAAATGCAGGTGGTATAGCTTCAACTAATTCAGTCCAAATGGCCCAAGGAATACCCATAGCATTTCGACCCTCATCTATGGTTGTTGCAGTTTTGCCACCGTTGGGTATTTGGTCATTTAGAGAGCCATACACTCCTATTGGCCTACCTTGTAATTTATGATTACATAAAGATCCAATTAGATCCATATTAGATTCGAACAATCTATGCCTACGAACCTTTAATCCAAATGATGATCCACATAGTTGAATAGGATCAATCAATGGACTACCCGGCACATTTTCAATAATGTAAGGCTTACCCGATGCTATTAATGCTGCTCTTGTCTCCGGAATCAAATCTATCTTGCTAGTTGATTTACCTTGGGCGTTGCGTAGATGCTGAGTGATACTGTGTGTTTGGCAAGGTGGCGATGCGTGGATAACATCGAAACAGCGCAAGAAGTCCAGGTCATTTAAGTAAGTTAATACATCACCCTTAATATATTTATATGGATAACGTTTGCCGTGTTTAAGATCAATACCTGTAACTTCAAAACCAGCCTGAGCGTAGCCCACAGAGGCCCCACCCACTCCACAATATAAATCAAGTAACTTCATCGCACCCTAGTAAAATCTGCCCTTTTCATGGCTGCTACGGCTCGCTCGCCCATGCCTACAAGTACACAGCTCATGAATATGCCTTTTAGACCTTCGGTCATGTGCACAAACTTTAAACTAGGTGGCAGCATTGATACACCGTGCGCTTCATTCCATAGTTTGATAAATGCATTGGATTTAGATACTTGTACCAGCATAATTCCATTGCCATGCGCCAAGAACTTATCAATAAATGGGCTAGGCTTGCTATAAGGCGGATTACACCAAACAAAGCCATACCAAGGTTGTACCAGGCCATCGGCTTCTAGATCGTAATGATCTTTAGCTGGTAGCCAAGGCACGCCACCGGTAGGAGCGCAAACATCTAAGTCATAAGATTCGCCTAGCGCTTCAAATATCCAGTCAGGTGTGTAATAATCATTGTTTTCTTTGTAACCCGGAGCAGTGTGCCCTTTTCTTACGGTCGCCATTATTTCTCCTTTATTAGTGCACAAGTGTGGCAGGCCACGGTGTTAAACTTCCAACTACCACACTTATCGCATCGGATTATGTCCGAGTCAGGTATAGTAAGCGCTTCGGCTATGTTTTTTACGCCGACACACCCACATGCCATGCACTGATACGCTTTGAATCCCTCTGGCGTGTTTAATTTATCTAACCAGAGGAACTCAGTATTGCGTTTACATCCGTTACACTTGAATTCTGTGTGCACTATGCTAATATCCCTATTGCCTGGTATGGCATTGAGTACAAACCAAGAAATTACCACTATGTATCAACCTGTCGTCATTACAAGCTATACATAAGTCATTAGAAGGTTCAAACTTTACCTGGTCGTTCTCTATGCGCTCCAGGTAAGGTCCGCCTCGTAGTATTTCAACGTAACCCATCATTCACCTCCTTTGCCCGGCTCTGAATCATCTGGCCAATACCACGTTCCAGCGGCAGTAAGTTTTGCCCACTTGGCATCACACTGATCTGGCTTAGTTGCAGTGCATACATACCCGGCGTATGGCTTGTTGGTGGCCTTTGCAATGCCTTCCTTCTTTACCATACTGCCATGGCGACAAGTGAAACTAACATCGACCACTTCACCAATTTGAGCAATAGTTTCGCCAACTGACCACTCAACTGGAGTAATAGAATCATCATTAGCTTTAGATTTCTGGTCCACAATATGTAACGCCATTTCCATCGCAGCCGATTTAGATCCGGGTGAACCATATTTAGGTTTAAAATCGGATACACGGTTTACCTTGTCCATTTCTGATCTTGAAGGGCGTTTTCCTTTAGCTGCAAAACCTGCGTTTGCAAGCGCTCTACCGATCGCGCTAGTTTCGCAATTCTCCAACGCAGAAGTAGAATTAACACCGCGATCCGTAATTGTTTCAGATGCGACACCAGAGGCACACGGTTTTGAATCTGCCTCGGTTTTGAATAATTTACAAACAACAATGAATCTAGTGTCTGTGTGTTCCAAGATCTCGGTTTCGATCCTTCCATCGGGATATATTCCATGCCATTTCTCCAATCGTGCTTCTACTGGTTCATAATCATCTAAGTTAAATGCCATTACTCACCAACTCTCCATTCAAATTCTCCATCTTTCTCGGCTTCGATACATAGCTGGTAGATCGCCATATATGCACAGATGTCCACGACACTGTCCTCGTGTCCAGGACTTTCAGCCAGCCTCGATATTTTCTGGAGAACGTTAATAATCGGTACGTCGTGAGGCATGATCGGATAGTCAATGTATGCACTGACCGACTTTGCGATTCGTTCCATGTTGTAGATTGCGTGGCCGTAGACGACCCCACGTTCGTGCACAAGTGCCGTGGCATTATTAAACAGCTTCTCAGTTGTTGTTGGCATCAGTTTTATTTTCTATCATGCGACGGTGCATATCCCAACCGTCTTTGCGGCCACGCCAGTAATGCGTTTGTTTTGCATTTTGTAATACACCGTAAGCCCATATTATTGCAACCATACATGCGACCCACCATAAACCGGCTTCTTTTAGTGTCATGCGCTTACCAGTTCTTTACGTAGATGGCAAGGGCTGGCGTAATCAGTTAATAAAACCCAACTGTCATCATCCCATGAATCGAGATGCTCGCTAAATTCAACATTTGCAGCTAATAAAAATGCTTTAGCCATTACCAAACTTATTGCTGAGTCAAACCAGTACGCGTAGGTCCAGTTAAGGCTTGGGTTGGGCTCAAATCTTTCAGTTTGCTTTTCCCAATCTTTGCCGTATCCACGCCATTCCATAGAGTTGATCCATAACCGCTCGAAATCAGCTGCGGTCATATCGATTTCTATTTTCATTTTTAGCCCTTTCTTTGTGTCAGTATTTCTGGCACAACAGAAGTATGGCATTTGTGTACGACTTTGTGGATAGTTTTAGAGAGTATTTGTATAACGATTAGGTAACGATTTACCTGTAGTGTTTGCCCAATGCTGTGAATGAGCCATCCTTAGGATCGATAGGCACCAACGTGGGTGTTAGTGTCTTTCCTTCGGCTTCTAGTATAGCAAACCCATTCTGCCAATTAGCGCTGTTATAGCGAATATAGCCGGCTTTCTTTCTATCCATGAGGTTTCCTACCTCTACCCCATACAAGGCCCTGTAATGGCCGTTTACGCCCTCTGAGTAGGCACTCATTCCCAGCCTGTGGCTATGTCCTGCCAAAACTGATTTACCAAACTTCTTGGCTAAGTTAAGGGCCGTAATACCAGCGTGCTGGCTCATACTGCCTTCATCTCCGTGGCAGAGTACCCAGTCGGGATGAAACTCGTAGGCTTTGCGGTGGTAGGTCATTCCCATATCCGCGAACCCCATAAAGGCAGGGTATTGTAGCTCGGGCAGGTTAATTAACCCTGGTACTTTTAGAAGAGTGCTGTATAGGCGATCAGTATGATTGCTGCGGATAATATGCATTTCTGGACTGTACTCGCCGATATCCCAGAGTATCTGCTTACATAACTCACGATCCGCGTGTAGATCCTCGCTATAAGCCAGAGGTGTGCCTTCGCTCCATTTGCTAATCGACTGAAAGTCAATCTCATCACCAACCACCAATACAGAATCAAACTTTTCTCGCCTCGCTAACTTGATTATATTCTTTACCGCAGAGTCCAATTGGAATGGAACCTGAAGGTCTGAAATTACTAACCAACGCTTAATCGTCATCCGTTTCTGTAGGATCTAATGTTGGAATGATTGCATCGGGTTTATCATTAGCAATCCAATCAGGTAGAGAATTAGGCTCTTGCATAAAGAACCACGCAATCTCGTTACTGAATCCAGCCTTCTTTGCAGCCTTATAAATCTCATGCTTGGTAATCATAAACACATCAAGTTTAGATAATGGATCGGGTGATTTGCGCACCACTCGTCTATTGACCTTCTTGCGCTTGCGTGTGGTAGCCATGGGGAAATTATTGCTTACCAATTAGAATAAACAGATCATCAACACGCTGTTCTAGTCGAGTTAATTGATCCTTCATACTGGAGCCTCCGTTGGGCCTTAATTCGTTTAGCCAACCTTTAACTAGGAAACGCAAGCCGATCAGCACGCCTGATAGCACGGCGATAACGCCAGCCCCAAAGGATGCCCAGTCCGCCGGACTCATTTTTTAGGAGTTGCATAGCCAAATACTCCAGCTAATACCGCCCATAGTACGGCGCGATAATCTGCTGCAAAGTTGGATGCTGCCCAGGCTGATAGAAATGCGCCAACGGTGAGTATGTAAGGATTTTTCATATTCATATCTTTCCCCCTATAAGTGGAATTTGGAAGTAGGTATTATCTTTATCGCCCAGTTTTGTAAAACTAACGTGTATGTGGTGATCGTGCATATTGATGCCTTTGTAATCACGCCATGCCCAACCAGCTTTGGGACTTGCTATTTTACCTTTATGAATTATGTAAGAAATGCGTTTATCGGTTTCTGCGTGATCCCTGAGCTGGTCAGCAAGATACAACGAGAGCCCTTTTTGTGTACCCAGGTCAGCATCAATATCAATGGCTCGTACACACCCGGTGTTGTCTGGATTGTGATCCGATGGTCTAGCTGCATGGCGAGAATCACCCAACCATCCATCACTTTTACGATCCCGATCCGGGAACCAGTCATCAATCTGTTCCCTTAATTGAACGCCTGCTTTACTTAACCAGGGTGTCATCGTGGTCCTTGTTTGTGCAATCCCATTGACATTCATTATTAAGTACTGCTTCATCATGGCATTTAGGATGGACAAAACCATCTTTAACCTCATCATAAGACATGCCTATACTTGCATAATTAAATCTTATTTTACGATTAAAAGAAGTTCTTTTACATACTTGACCTCTAAAATTACCATACCAAGTTTCAGTATCTAATCCTTCTATAAGTTCTGTTTCATCAACACCGCTAATAACTTCAGTAACTATATTATTTTTATCTAAGAAAGCATAGTAAGCCATTAGATAACCACATTTCCTGTGCCATTGGTAAATTGATAAGTTTTATAGCCACCAGAATTAGTTAATGTATAAGTTAATCCACCACCAATACTAGTTAAATCTGCGTAAGTATCTGCATATCGAATTACTACCACTCCCTTACCACCTGCACCTGCTAAGGCACCTGATCCTAAATAATTCCAGTTGGCACCACCGCCACCGCCTGTGTTTGCTGTACCAGCATTACCGGCACCAGTTCCATTTATTGCATTACCACCGCCATTAGTAGCAGTTCCCGGTGTGCCTGCTGGCCCAGTTCCACCACCACCTCCTGCAACACTAAATCCATAAACAGTAACTCCAGCACCGCCATTACCGCCATTATATGTTGATGGTGCGCCAACATTTGCACCTACTGCATTTGCTCCGCCACCACCCGCACCAGCAGCAGCGGCTAAAGTTAAAGCACCATTACCACCTGCGTTACCTTCACCGCCTGTACCTGATCCACCATTAGCTGAGCCAGTATTATTACCTGCTCCACCGCCTGATCCGCCTGTACCTGCACCATTAGGATTAGCATTAAATGCGCCACCTGCTCCGCCACCTGTTGTAGTAATTGAACCAAAACTTGATGCGCTACCTTGATAACTTTGCGCGTTTACATAAAGGCCACCTGCACCACCTGCACCGATTGTTACTGCGTAAGTGCCACCCGAAGTTACAGAATATGAAGTAGCGTTTTTACATCCACCAGCTCCACCACCACCACCTGCTTGACCACCACCGCCACCTGCTACTACTAAATAATCAACAGCAGATGGTGCTACTAAAGGTCCTACTGCATTTGTTAATGCGCTAATTATGTTGCCAATCATTATGCAATCGCTCCACAAATTACCCATGTATCGGTACCAGTTTTAAGGCATACTGCTGATTTATAGGTTGCTATTGTTGGTTGAGCAGAAATTGCACCAGCACTTACTACTGTTGTAGTACCAGAAGTTACGGCACTTATTGTACAAGTTCCTGAACCAAGATTTAATATGGTTATAGCTGTTCCAGTTGGAAATGCAACCGAAGCATTAGTTGGAATCTTAAAAGCGTTTGCAGATGCGTTATTCATAGTTACCAATACTTGATATTGGTCTGTTGATACAGCCGTATAGGTTGTACCTGTTTGAGTATTTGTGGTAAATGCCACTAACCCATTAAACATTGCTGAAGTTAAAACGTCTCCAGTCGCGGCTGGGAATCCTGTTGCCATATATTTTCTCCTTAATAGCTGAGTGTGTTGGTTCCTAGAACCCCATACAGGCTAGATCCGATGATGAACGAATCTATTATAGGCTCCAAGGTCGTAAATGTTGTCTTCCATGAGTTTACCGATATTGAGTGTTGCACACCAAATACCTGCAAAGTTTTAGTTAACGCTGAATTTCCCGGTTGGGTAGTGGTAATTGTTACCGGGTCAAAGTAGTCAAGATTAAGGGCAGCCACAATGCCGGCTGAGTAATTGTTTGCATAAAGATCGAGCGTTATGGCATCGCATCTAACCGTGGTTTCTGCGCGGCTTGCGACATAAGCCAAGGCGTAATTTAAGGCTTCGGATGTTGTCTGCATTAAAAGATCATTCTGGGTATAGGTATGGGCAAAGTATTTGGCTATTGAGGCTATATTAAAAGCATTTTGTGAGGCCAGGCCAGTGGCCGTTATGTTGGCTTGATTGTAGATTTGGGTATCGTTTAATAACCACAAAGCGTTAAAGTATGAAATACCCGTTCCATTGTCGTTAAATACTACGGCTGGGGCATTGACGGATGAGGATGTAAACTTGCGATCTTGAAATACCAGGCTGCCATAAGCGTCTGCGTAAAAGGCGCCGTACTCGGTAGTTTCTACCGTTTGACAGGCAACCAAAGATGATCTATTTGTACCCGGATCTGCCTGAACTGTTGTTTGACCCGTATCAATATCTCTCATAGAGGATGGCCATGAAATAGTGTTAAGAATCTTGTTAATCCTAGAGCCGGTAGTTTCACCAGCTACAGCACCGGTAACTGTTGTAACTTGGGCCATTTGCAATAATCTAAAAGCATCGATAGCGGTAATGGTTGTATAAACTACTTCGCCAACGTTCTTTGGCGTGGCCGTGTTGTAACTTGTAATGAATCCAGAAAATATTGGATAAGTTGTTCCTGCGTAGGTTGCGGTAATTTGAACCTTGCGCATTGGAGTTAAAAGATTGTAATAAGGTCCGTTTACGTTCTGGGGATTAAAGTCGCCCGACTGGTCAACAATCCTTAAAGTAAGGGTACCGGGTTGGAATTGATCTGCAGAAGCGTTGCGACCTCTACGCGTTTCAATTCGATCAATTTGATTTGATACATCTACGATAACAGCTGCTGAATCTGCTAAAACGTTTGTGCCTAAAATACCCTGATCAATAATCATTGCCTGGGCAAAAGAAGGCCCGGTACTGAAGTTAATTATTGCATTAAGGGTTGGTATTGCCATCAAGCACCAGCGTAGTTCAAACTTGCGCCATTTCGCTTTAATTGTAATAGTGAGTTTTGGAATATAACGTCTAGTTCTTGTTGTGAAAGAATAGATCCTTCAATATTGTTATACACGTTATAAATATCTTGTCGGGTTGGCGCCATGCCAGATAATGGATTGTAACTTGCTATTGATGCTATATCGGCAGGAGATACCGTTAAACTTGAAAGTGGATCGTACGGGGTAGTTGCTGGTGGATAAATAGGGGTTTGATTACTACTGGCACCGCCGCCTCCGCCTGTGGTAGTAGAGTTTAAATATGCTAAATCTTTAGGTGTTGGTTTTAGTCCACTTAAAGGATCCCAATCTTTAAGTTTATCTAAAGCCTTCTTGGCATCATCCGTGGATGTAGCCAATTTAACTAAGGCTTGATCGGCATTTCTAGCAGCTAAGTATTCGTCAGCCTTGGCAGCATTGCCGTCAAGGATTGCCAACTTCTCTGCAAGTCTTGTTTTAGTTTCCGCATCAGTAGCAAAGTTAAGGGCGGCCATTAAACTTATGCGTTCTATATTGTACTTATCTTGGAGTTTCTTTAAATCGGCTTCGGCCTTCAATTGAGTTACCAAAGACTTACGAGCTTTTAATTCTTGTATTTTGGCTAGTTCAACTCCGGCATTAGCGCCTAGGCCATAAGTAAAGTTAGATGATTGCTTGTCTGTTTGACTGGCACCAAATTTAGACAATAAACCTATTAAAGAGTTGTTGTATAGAAATCCAATTACTTTATCTAAGTGTAATTTAGAAAATATTGCTTCTCCAATACTAACTACCTTGCCTAGTATTGCGCCAAGACCTACGACTACATTCGCAATGGTTGTGGCTAACTTTTCCAACGCTGATCCAAGTACCGCTATATTCTGGTCTTTGCCTAACATGCTTAAAGAATCTAATAATCCCTTGCCTATTGTTTCGCTTGCATTTGCGGCGGATACTTTTAATATATCCATTTTGCCAGCATAGGTAGTAAGCCGTGCTTGGGCCTGGCCTGAAAACTTTCCACCTAGTTCATCTAAAATTTTATTCATGTCACCGCTTGCCAGGGTGGCTTTACTTAATCCGGCGCCTAATCTACCCAGGGCCGTAGTCTGACCCGAGAATCCCTTGGCTATGGCCGTGCTGACCTCTTCGACACTTCGACCAGTTGCGGCCGATACATCTAAGGCAATTGCTAGCGCCTTCTGGCTTTGAGTTAATGACCCACTAGCTGTAAGCAAAGACTGGAATGCTGGCCTTAAGTGATCGTCTAATACCCCAGTAGCCTTTTGAAGGCTGGCTATGTAGTACTCAACATCTGGAGCAGAAAATGCGTAGCCAGTATTTTTTAATTGAGTTTCCAGGGCCTTTGCCGCTGCCTGGTCTTTGCTAAAGGCATCGACTGCCTTCTTGCTGTAATTTAATATTGCGGTTGCGGCGAATACGCCTGCAAATGTTTTACCTAAACTTTTAATGCCTTTATCAAAGGCTGATATTTCTTTAGAGGCTTTTTTAAGACCCTTGTTGTCAAATGTTGAGACTGCCGATACGACTAGATTTGCCACTATGCAGCCTTCTTAATTTCGGTTTCTTTGTTAAATTTTATAGCTGTGTAATTTATTGCTTTTAATACGGCTGGCACTATTCGACCATTATCCTCGGCCCAGGCACGATAAATAACTCGACCTCGTTGCTTGCCGAAGCCCTTCATATTTATTTGGCCACCTGCGCCATCTATAAATTGTTTACCTGCGCCAGGATTTAAGCTTTGTGATTTAGGATCTCCGTCTTGGTGTTTACGACCTGCGGTTTCATATATTGCTCCGGGCGCAGTTATGTTTGCAACATAGAATATAGCCGAAAAGCCTCTATTGTTTCGAGTGTTCTTTCCCTCGCGATAAACGATTCCTTTTCTAGCAACTGATTCATCGTACTTAGGAAATGACCTGTACTTCATTGGTCCAATAATGCCTGCCAGTTTTGTCCACCCAGATAGGACTTCTTCATTTTTAGGAAGGTACCCTTGTGCTTTATTGCGCACAGGTATCATCTGGTTTTTAATATATTTACGCATGGTTATATTTAAAGTTGGATCAACCTCGCGCAATGCCTTTTGGAGTTGTTTAACGCCTGTTACGTTTACTGGCATTTTTAATCTCCTTAGCTCTATCTTGCAGTACCTGGATGATGGCTCGCATCATGTCAGGTTCCATATCAATAAACTCTTGCGGCGCAATCCCAGTTTCTACGCTAAGCGCAGCGATTGTATATGTGAAACTGTCGCGCCGGATTAGTTTTTTGCTTCATCCAATACTTCTACGGTTTCCAAAGTCTCAATGAAGTCCAAGCCAAAACTTGGAACAGTAACATTGGCTCTACGCAAGCATTCCCAGGCAAGCCAGAAAATCTCCGACTGCCTTTCATGCTCGCGCAGAACCTTTGAGATCCCGGCGCCATACTTAACCTCGAAAGCGTACTCAACCCCCGGCGTGATCTTATGTTCAGATACTTCGCCGTTAGCCCTTGTGATTTTTAGCTTTGCCATTATCGCTCCTTAGAAGCTTCCTGTGGTTGTTTGTACAACTGTTGAGTTGCAAGTAAATGTCATACTGGAAGTCGAAATATCGCCTACAGCACCATTTAGTGGGGTTAGATTATTTATAATAATGCTAACGGTATAAAGTGGATTCGTTGCCGATACGGCGGTGCCCTTTACTGGAAGCAGTACGGCGGTAACTGTGGTGCCGTAAGCAGATTGTAAAGTTGCCTGAACTGAGGCGGCAGCGAAGTCGTTTAAAAAGTCTAAAGTTAGCGTTGAGGCTTCCAGACCCTTACTGAATTTGTGAGCCGTATCACCTAAAGCTGTGACCTCGAGTTCATCAAAGATTTGTGATAATGAAACGGAGGTTATGTGATCTGACAGGTCGACAGAATTAATTTTAACCCCAACGTTATTTTGCAGGAATATACTCATTGATTAGTCCTTCTCTTTAGTGGTTATTGGTGCTGTTATTTTTGGATCCTTAATCTGACCTATCTTGATTAAAAACGCCAAATTCTCTGCGGTTGTATCTTCTGCCATGTTAACTCCAACTCGTTAGTATGTCGAAACTTAGATCACAGGAAAGCAGGTCTCCTGATGCTAAGGATAGTATAGATGGTGCTGAATAGGCTGGAGCGTTATACACCAACCCAGAATTCGCTAACTTTGTATAAACGGCAATCATGAAGTCCTCTAAGTTAATTAGATTTCCCTGATTGTCGTAAGCCGGGGCGAATAAGGTAATTTTAAAGTGTGCTGTAGGGCTAATAGTTAAGTTTGAATTATCGTTAGTCGTTAAATAGGGATCGTTTGGTGAAACCACAATTGAGTTAGCAAGAGGCGCACTTGGTGGATAAGAAAATACTGACCAGACTCCAGGGTTGTCTAAGGCCGTGGCAATCGTTGATCGCAGTGTAGTGATCGCGACTGTCATTAGCCGACCATTGATCTTGGACCAGAGTATGGAGCTATAAGACCCATTACCCTGCTCATTAAACTTCTTCCCATTTGGAACGGACTAGGTTGAAAATCAACGGCAGAGCCACCTGTAGCTGGCGCCTGCCGTGCCTGCCACACCGCTACGGCTATCTGCATGGCAGCCTCACGAACAGCTGGAGTAGTTGCATAAGAAGTTTGTTTTGTATCTACGCCAGCCGCTTTACCGTAAGGGACAATAAGATGATAGGGATCATCAGCAGCCGTAACACTAAACTGAATAAGACTATACCCACGAGGAAAGTTAAAATTATTCCAAGGGAAAAAAGTGAAATAAGGAAAAGTGGTAGAACCAACAGACCAAGGAAAAGTTGAAGTAATAGTTCGCGTGCCGTTGTACGTAGATCCACAGTTGGTTATTGTAACACTCTGACCGGCCGCATAGGCGCCGGGAGTTGATAATATTAGCGTGGCTACATTTGAAGCCAAGGCAGCCGCTACTACTGGTACTGAATCAAACCATAAATAAGAATTAAGTAAATCCTCAGCAGTTTGACACACCTCTTCAACGGTTGTATCGCTATAAAGCGAACCAATTCCAAGGTTTGTCCTCAACTCGCTTTTGGTCACATACGTGGCTGCCATGGTTGCCTTCTTTCAGACCACCCCGAGTGAAGGGCTACTCACCCGGGGTAGATTTAGTTAATTAAGCTGATTTAACGAATTTGCGGATTCCAGCAGCCTGCTTGGTTAGGTATGAACCATAACCGTAGATTGCTAGTTGAACCTGCATGTTTGAGACAATATTGACTGAGAAGTAGCTGGTAGGACTTGAGTACCATGTAGCTGCTTCTGGTGCAACAATAAATGCCATGTTTGATGCAAGTGTTGAAACTGCGTTATTATCAACATAAAGATCAAGACCAAGAACATTGCCACGGATTGAATTAGGGCTAGTAACACCAGCTGTATTCATTCCGGTAGTGGTTGGTTGAGCGTTGTAAATTGGTCGGCCAGTTGTATCGACCGCACCAATCAATGCACCCCATAGACCAGTTCCTGCAACCATGTTGCGCGCAAAGTAAGAAGTTCCTGAGTAAACAAGTGGTGATTCTTTTGCAACATAAGCAACGATTCCTGCACTGTCAGCTGTTTGGGAAGTAGCAGCAGTTCCATCAGCAATAAATCCGGCAATAACGGCCGCATCGATTGCTTTCAAGTACGCTCTCTGCATTTGGATTGTTAACTCATCGTAAAAGATTGGATCTGATCTCTCAAGAAGTTCCAGCGTTACCGTATTCTGACCGGCGTACTTGGATACAGTTCCAGTGATGTAATCCGTTACCATACCTGTATTGGATGGTGTACCTGATTCAGCTGTTGCAGCTACTGTAGGTGCAGTTCCGCCACCGTTTGTATCAAGTGATGGAATTGAGAATGACATACCAGATGTTGGCAGTGTGCCACGGCTAATCGCATCAATTGCTGGAGTTCCGAAGTTGGTATTTGATACAAACTCGCGAAGGTACTGCACTGGATTGAATGCTGGGTTTGTGGTTCCGATTGAGTCAACGGCTGCTTGTACAACCATTGGATCCTCTGATGCTGCAACCCATAGCTTTGATTCCTCATTGCCTAGAGATGCTTTGATCTTATGCTCTGTGTAGCGACCCATAGATGTAATTCCATGGCGTACAGTTTGTGAGCTGTATGGTGCTGTTGCTGCTTTGATAGTTGGGCGTGCTGCTTCTGGAGCTGCAGCAGCTTCAACCTCTGGTGTTGCGGCTACGGGAG
>Ga0209084_1002684_pt1 | contig 13585 bp, 15 predicted proteins | sample C_130820_MF_Meta_FD_187309 | JGI IMG/M metagenome (GOLD analysis project Ga0209084, IMG submission 187309) | Freshwater microbial communities from Lake Croche, Canada to study carbon cycling - C_130820_MF_MetaG (SPAdes) (version 2) | ecosystem: Environmental > Aquatic > Freshwater > Lake... | reverse complement strand
TAAAAAAGCAACTAAAGATGCGGAAGATGTATTAACCAAGGCATTTAAAGATTCACAACGAGTAGATCCACGCACTGGCAAGAAGATGGTACAGAAAGGTGTGGCGGAAGGCATAAAGAGTGCTAATCAAGTTGCACGGGCATTAAAGAATAAATCTATAATAAGCGAACTAAGTAATACACCTGGAGGTAAAATGCATGGTCACGCAGTTGATGCTGGTCAAGGATTTACCTTGTTCCGCGATGTTGGTGGATACGATCGTGTATATCATTTAAATCGTATGATGATGGCAACTGCCATGGCTGACGGTAAAAGCAACAAGCCTGTTGACATGCCCGATAGTAGTTGGTTTGAAAAATATAATATTGCATTTCCGTTTACAGACGAAGAACAGATGATGGTTAACCAAGCAAGGGCAACTATACCAACAGACGGTGGCGAATTAGAAAAACGTGGTAAGAGTAAAGAGCCGACAGATACAAACGTAGTAAGTACTGTGGCAAAATCTAAACGCAACCAATACGGAGTATAAGATGAGAGCAAAAGAGTTTATTATACTTAGAGAAGCAGATGATACTGGTGTATCTGACGGTAGTGGAACTCATCCAGGTCATGTTAATAACGGTCAACGTAATAAGATAAATCCAGAACACGATGATGCTATTCCTGGTATGGTAACTATTCCAGATTGGCCAGGTCAATACTATAACATGTATCGGCTAGGTGTGCATATGGCAGGCAGTCCAAATAATGCCTCAGAACATGAAGGTCCGGCAGCTAACGAAATGGTGTTAACACAGTTTACTGATGTTGATACTGAAATGATTAATCATAGTGCTAAGGCTCTAGGAGTTAAAATTAAAGCGTTATCGTCAATGGGTAGTAATGAACCTAAAGAAACAAATACAACTAGCCCTGTTGCTAAACCTAAACGGAATCAGTACGGTGTATAATGAAACAGTATAAGATTACAACTCAAGATTTAAATCAGGATAGTCCTGATGACTGTTATCTTGCACCTAATGATCCTATACAAGAATTAAAGATACTATCCGGCATGGGCGGATTAGGCGGCGATGCTAGATTACATGAATATCGTGCTAATCAAGGAAGTAATATCAGTGTGACCGGAAACAATTTAGGTCAAATACAACGAGAGCAAAATATTAAACCAGGCACACCCGAGTGGTTTAAATTATGGTTTAGTTTGCCGTACATGACGGGTGAAAAACCTGTGGGAAAATAGATATGAAAATACTAGATATATTAAATGAAGGTGGAATCGATTATACTAAGCCTGGACCTGTTACACAAAGTTCGTTAGGTCAAAAATTAGAATACGGTATTCCAGTTAATGACAATGGGCAATTTTATAATCCCAATAAAATACCTAACTACGAGCAACTAACAGATGCTGAATATTCTGCTATGACAACAGCATATAAGACTTGGCTTCAGGATTATCTAACACGCTGGCCAAATGCTAAACAACAGCCAGATGGTACATGGAGAGGTACACAACCATTTGGCAGTGCTCCTATTAAGTTCGAAACATATAATCACGGATTTGCAGACCCGCATGCTCCAAGCCTTGGTTCTCGCGAAAGACGTGATTTTAAACGTCAAGAGATGGAACATGAACTAGGAGACGAAACTAATAACTATGCTGTGGCAATTGATGGTAGAACATGGAAAGTATTTGCTAGTAAATCTCATGCTGCCGCTGTGGCTAAGAGTTTACAAAACAAGGGTAAGAAAGCTACAGTGCATGAAACAGGTGCTCCTATTAGTGAAACTGCCAGTGCGCCAGCTAACATGACTACTGCCGCTAGCGTAGCTATAGGCCCTGCATACAAGAATAAACCGCCTAGCCAGCCTAAAAACAAAGACGGAACAGCTAAAAACGCCCTAGACATAGATGCAAATCTAATGACTGGCGGAAGCATCAAACGATAAATATATAAAGATAACGGAGTTACATACCATGCCAGAATTAGACGCAATGAATCCAGAAATGGACCCACAACAAACAGCCGGTACCCCAGACGGTGGAACAGATCGCGAAGGTGCAATGGCCAAAGCTGACTTGTACAAGCTAGCTAATTACAGTCATAAGCTATTTCAACAAATGCATGATGACGATCAATTAGAAGCATGGGTGCAAGCTAAGATCACTAAAGCCGCTGATTATATCGCCAGCGTTTATCACTATTTAGAATATGAAATGAAGTTCAGCGAGTATGGACATCATTTAGACAACAGCGATACATTAAGCGAAGGACAAAAAATGAAACTTAAAGAAGTGTTAGCTGAAGCTAAAATGAAAATGGCAGATTTGAAAAAATCACAAGCTGAAAAGATCAAAGAAGAAAAATCCTCAACTGGTGGTGAAATTACTCGTTCTAAAGGTGTAACTAAGCACAAAGAAAATCCTAATCGTTACAGCGATGAAGAACACGGTGAAATAGCTAGTAATGTTAAATCACAATCAGCCGCAGAAAAGAAAGAAAAAGCTCCTGCACAAAAGTTTTCTCCAAAGAAAGACAAGACATGGGGAATGAAAAACAGTGAAAAGTTTGACAACCGTGATAAAGTTATGGATGAAAACATGGAACCATGCGATCATTGCGGTGGAGCAGGACATGTTCCCAAAGCACCTGTAAAAGTACATCCAGATCACGCTGGTAAAGTTGCAAAATACAACACTATGATGAAGGCCACTCATGCCGCGCACAAGCGTATGGATGCTAACAAAAATGGAATTCCAGATGAAGACGAAGGTCTTGCAGAGGCTGCGGATGAAAAGTGCAACCACACAGCAAAAGGCAAAAAGTGCCCAGTGCATGGTTTAAAGGAATGTAGTGGTAGTGGTAGTGGTATGTATGAATCTCAAAAAACTATGCCAATGAAAAAAGTCAATGGCAAGAGTGTGCCGGCATTTGCGGCAGATGGCAAGGGCAAAAACGATTTGTCTAAAAAGAAAGATGTTAAAGAAGCTGCCAAAGCAATGTGGGAAAAGATCAAAGAAACTAGTGCATATGTTGCTGAAAAGAAAGCTGTTGAAAAGAAAGCTGTCGAAGGCGGTAATGAGTTTGTTGGTAAATTAAAGAAAGCTCGTGAAGAGGGTGATACTACAATGACAGTGGGTGGCAAGAGTATTCCAGGCAAGCCAGGCAAGCCAATTCCAGAATCAGCAGACATGACACGTTTACGTGAATTGACCAAACACTTGCTAGGATAATATTGTGCTAATAAGAGATATTGATCCTGGTTTGATATCCGAAGCAAGTGTCGCCGCGGATCTTCTTACTCGACAGGCCGCGACTACAACTGGTAACAAAAGTATACAAGCAGTTGGACTCGGTGGTGCTGCCGCGGGTGCTTACTCAGTTTATGAGGAGTTTCCATGGTTAAATGACAGGATTTTTGATGACATCCCGTATACCAAGTTTGATATCGCTATGGATTTAGGATTTATCGGTGCTGGTGTAGTAGTTGGTGCGTTCGGTGGACCTGCTGGAGAAGTAGCGGCAATTGCCGCTAATGCTACTAAAATTCAGAGAGTTGCTAGCATAATGAAATTCGCTTTTTCTAAACTTAAATATATTAATCCAATCGAGAAGTTATCGGCGGCTGGATTATCCACGACAGCTTTTTTGGGAGAAGTTGCATATGCAATCGGTCAAAGTATGTTATGGTCGGTGGCCGTTAATACTATATTTAATATTATGAAAAAACATGGTATAAGCATACCTAGTATTCCAGATACCCTAGACAAATATGGTATTACAGGACCTGGTGGTGCGATCGACAAAGGCGTCAATGCTGTTAACAAGGTATTTAAGGAAGATGGTGAAATGCAACCCACACAAGATCAAATAAGAGATCCAGCGTTTTGTGCCGCGAACGGTATTGAACCTGGGATTGATCCAGCACTTGAAAAAGACCCAGCGTTCATTGACGCATACGTTGGCGCAAGACACTTTCACAAATCCATAGTTCAGTACAAGGGTAAAACTTACCCTGTATATTTAGAAGCCGACATAGATGGTCCTGGTGCTCCATCGGGGTTTACTGTTAGTGAAAGTGCAGATCTAGCTCGTATTAAATTATTAACACACAAACTGTTACACGGTTAAGCATATGGACATGAAGCGCATACTACAGTCGTTAGATACAGTTGCTACTAAACCCATAGTAGGTGTAAATGACATGAGTAAATTTTTATCTATCGTAGATAAAAACGCCAATGTTCAAATTTTAAAAGAAGCAAGTCCTCATAAAGTTACACTACCAGTTCAAATGGCCATGCAACACTATCAAGAAGTAAGAGAAAAAACTCCGTCTAGAGTTGGCCGTGATAGTGTGATCGGAACATATTTCCAAGAAGCTGGACAAGCTATTGCTCAACGTGAACAAGAAAACAAACAAGAAAGAAAACAACTAATGAACCAGTATGCTAAAATCATTGCAGAACGTGTTAGATTAAAATAATTCAGCTAGGACTATATCATGAACTTAAGAGACTTAATGAGCAAATTGGATGCAATCGCAGAAGATATGAAACCAATGCCCGACAATGGCGCTAGGGAAGCGGCTGTTCAGTTGATCAAAAGCCGAACTGTGAGCAAGTGGCAAGTGCCACAAGGCAAGACAGTTATTGGCAAAGAAGATGGCAAGATCATGTGGGGCGACGGTAACGGTAGAGGCGGTGGTGAAGACACTGTAACCGGCCGTACTATGAGTATGGACATGTACAACAAGGGAACTAATTTTGTTGATGCTGCCTTAAAAAGTGCCATAGAAACATTAGGGTTGAAAGTTATTCCTGTTGCGCAGAAAAATCTATTTGGTTCGTCTGAAGTAGCTGGTATTGATCTGCAACAATTAGCTGATATAGACAAACCAGTTGCTAGACAAGCTGGTTCAAATACCGATGCTGTAAATAAATTAAATGACCTAGCTTACCAATTGAGTCAATTAAAGGGTGGTAAGAATAAATCAAAAGTTCCGACTATAGATCAAACCAAGGACTCAGTATTAAAAGCAATCGGCAAACCTGGTGAAAATCAAATGGCTCAAAAATCGGCAACACCTCCGACTATAAGTCAAACCAAGGACTCAGTACTAAAAGCAATCGGTAATAACGGTGTTAATGCTAAGGGTGAAAATACCACAATTACCAATCCTGACGGTAGTACAACTAATCCAGAAACTGGCGTTACTACTCCTGCCAACTTGATGGTAGGTGGAGAACCTGTTGCAAAACCGAGACTCGGAGGCTATGGGACAGGAATGAAAGCCGAGAGCATTGAATTCAACAGCGACATTGCTAAAAATTTAATCGAGAGTTTTGGATATTCAGAAGAAGAATTAATGTCTGAAAATTGGTTTACCGACCTTTTCCGTAGAAGTGAGCGTAGAACTGGGCAGACGGGCGCGGCGGCGGAACGTCAGATTGCGCTGCCAGCACCAGCGGCTGCACCCGGAACTGCGGTAGCAGTAAGAGAACCAGCAAGTACTGCTGTTTCGACAGATGTAAGACAAGTGGCTAGACCAGATAATGTTGCTGATATAGAATGGAGAATGGTTCCGCCTGCTCAACAAAGTAGAGTTGCAGACTGGTTAAAAGCAAATAAAGGAAAAACCTTAGCGGCTGCTTTGATAGCATTAGGTATTTACAATATAGCAACGAATGATACTCCACCTGCTCCTGTAAGACGAGACGACCAACCAGTGCCTGCTCCAGTACCTGCTCCGACACCTGCTCCGACACCTGCTCCAGCACCTGCTCCGACACCACCAGTAGGTCCAGATGGTAGTGAAGTGACACCTGAACAACAGGCAATTATTGATCAAATGTTAGATATCATGAAAGGGCTTGATGGTGACAATGATCCTCAAACAGTAGCGGCTATATCAAATGCTCAAGAAAAAATTAGTGCAGCCAAGGGATCTAAAGATCAAGCGGCCCAAGATGCTAAACAAGCGGCTGCTGATCGTGATGCGGCAAGTAGATTACCTACTCAGGGAGGTGTGGGAATTAAAGCACCTGCGGATAAACCAAAATACGGTTTGACAGATCGCGATGGCAATCCAATTGGCTCTGGTACTCCTGGAGTGAATTGGAATAAACTAGACGAGTCGTCAGATGAATTAGCTCGCTGGCTTAAAATAGCTCACAGACGTTAATACAAAATAAAATGGCAGATTTATTTCTGCCATTTTCACCTCTAAAATTTCTTAGAGGTTGCATTGTGTAGATAACTAGTATATAATAGGCAAACAAGGAGAATTTTATGTCAGGTAGAAATTATGGTCCAGAAGAAAAGGCAAAATTGGAAAGATTGATCAATGAAGGTTCAACTGTGTTACGTGAAGTTGAAGACTTGTCTGAAGGCTTAAAAGAAACAGTCAAGGCAGTGGCAGAAGAATTAAATATCAAACCCAGCGTTATTAACCGTGCTATTAAGATTGCACATAAAGGCGACTGGTCTAGTCACAATGAAGATTGGGCAGAAATTGAAGCTATTTTAGATATTACTAAAAAGATTTAATAAGTAATAAAGAGAAAGGTCGGCGGTCCATAATCCGCATCAAGGTATTTGCAAGCCTCAAATTGCATATGGAGAATATATGAGCTATGTAGACGCATGGTTTGACCGCGAGAATGATATCATTCGTGTAGTTGAACGAAATAAGAAAGGTGAACGTGAGTTCCGTGACATTCCTGTCAAGCACACGTTTTATGTAAAAGACCCAAAGGGCAAACATCAATCAATTTACGGAGATCCTGTACAACGGATTGTCTGTAAGAATACCAAAGAACTACGCAAAGAACAAGCAATTAATTCAAGTAAGCAATTATTTGAGGCGGACATTAATCCAATCTTTGTAACACTAAGTGAACACTATCTAAATCAAGATGCTCCCAAACTAAACGTAGCGTTCTTCGACATTGAGGTGGACTTTGATCCGGAACGAGGCTACAGCACACCAGATGATGCATTCATGCCTATTACTGCTATCGCTGTTCACCTACAATGGTTAGACACTCTGGTTTGTTTTGCTGTACCCCCAAAGACATTAACTTGGGAACAGGCGCAGGAAGAGATTAAAGAATTTCCAAACACCATGCTGTTTAAAACAGAAGCAGAGATGTTGGATGCGTTCCTTGATACTATTCAAGATGCAGATATCATAACTGGTTGGAATAGTGAAGGTTATGATATTCCTTATACTGTAAATCGTGTTACCAAAGTTCTCAGTAAGGAAGATACACGCCGGTTTTGTCTGTTTGATCAATTTCCTAAACGCAGAGAATACGAAAAGTTTGGACGTCAGTCAGTTACATATGACTTTATTGGTCGTGTACACTTAGATAGTCTCGAACTGTATCGTAAGTACACTTATGAAGAACGTCACAGTTATCGACTAGATGCCATTGCAGAATATGAACTAGGTGAACGCAAAACACAGTACGAGGGCACATTAGATCAGTTGTATAACAATGACTTTAAAACATTCATTGAATACAACAGACAAGATACTTCACTGTTAGATAGACTAGATAAGAAACTAAAGTTTTTGGACCTTGCTAACACACTGGCACACGAATGCACTGTGCTACTACAGACCACAATGGGTGCCGTGGCTGTAACTGAGCAGGCTATTATTAACGAAGCACACCGTCGTGGATTCCAAGTTCCTAATAGAACTAAAATGGATGAACGTGAGGATAGTCAAGCCGCTGGTGCGTATGTTGCTTATCCTAAAGAAGGCATACACGACTGGATCGGATCATTGGACATTAACAGTCTTTATCCGTCAGCCATTCGTGCGCTCAACATGGGTCCGGAAACTATCGTCGGGCAGTTGCGTCAAACAATGACAGACGAATATATCGAAGCACAGATGGCCAAGGGTAAAAGTTTTGCGGCAGCATGGGAAGGTATGTTCGGATCGTTAGAATATACCAGTGTGATGGAACAAGCCATTGGCACTGACATTACTATTGACTGGGAAAACGGAGATACTGATATACTAAGTGCCGCCGAAACATATAGATTGATTTTTGAAAGCAATCAACCTTGGGTACTAAGTGCCAACGGTACAATCTTTACTTACGAAACAGAAGGTATTATCCCCGGATTGCTCAAGCGTTGGTATGCTGAACGTAAAGAAATGCAGGCCAAACTCAAAGAAGCAATCAAAGCAGGTAATAAAGTCGAAGAAGAGTACTGGGATAAACGTCAACTAGTTAAAAAGATTAATCTTAACAGTCTGTATGGTGCTATTCTCAATGCCGGTTGTAGATTCTTTGACAAGCGTATTGGACAATCAACTACACTGACTGGTCGTCAGATTGTCAAGCATATGGCTGGTAAGGTCAATGAGATTGTTGCCGGTGAGTATGACTATCGTGGTAAAGCAATTATCTATGGTGATACTGACTCATGCTATTTTTCAGCGTACAAAACACTTGAAAAAGAAATCACTGCTGGACATATTCCGTGGACTAGAGAAACAGTAGTACAACTATACGATCAAATTGGTGAGGAAGTTAATCAAACATTCCCACAGTTTATGTTAGATGCATTTCATTGTCCAAAAGCACGTGGTGAAGTTATCAAGGCAGGTCGAGAACTTGTTGCATCAAAGAGTTTATTCATTACTAAAAAGCGTTATGCTGTCTTGTACTATGACAAGGAAGGCAAACGTGCAGATGTGGATGGCAAGCCAGGTAAGATCAAGGCCATGGGATTGGATCTGAAGCGTAGTGATACTCCGGAATTTATTCAGAACTTTTTAAGTGATGTACTTGAAATGGTTCTAATGGGCAAGGAAGAACAAGAAGTACTGGATCACATTACTGAATTCCGTGGACGTTTTAAAGCTAGACCTGGTTGGGAGAAGGGTAGTCCAAAACGTGCCAACAAGATTACTGAATATCAAGGCAAAGAAAAGAAAGCAGGTAAGACCAACATGCCCGGACATGTACGTGCAAGTATCAATTGGAACACACTAAAGCGCATGTACGATGACAAGTATAGTATGGGTATTACAGACGGCGCCAAAGTTATTGTGTGCAAACTTAAACCAGGGCCTCTTGGCTTTACCAGTGTTGCATATCCAGTTGACGAACTAAGACTTCCGCAATGGTTTAAAGACTTGCCATTTGATCATGCTGAAATGGAACAGACCATTATCGATAACAAATTAGACAACTTGATCGGAGTTCTAAAGTGGGATATCAGTAGTACTGAAGAAAAGAATACTTTTAATTCACTATTCGAGTTTTAATATGAAAATTTTAATTGCAGGATACGGGTTTGTTGGCAAGGCTGTTGCCAATTCCCTAAAGGAAAAAAATGATCTTGTTATCGTAGATCCTAAATATACCGATGATAAGATCGTCGATTACTATGATGCAGATGGTATTATCATTTGTGTTGGAACTCCTAGCACTCCTAGCGGTAACTGTGATAGTAGAGATGTATTTGGAGTACTTGATGAGGTTCCGACTTCGATGCCAGTGCTAATCAAAAGTACAATCAGTATAGATATTATAGAAGAATTAAAACTTATCTATCCAGAACATGAGATATGCTATAGTCCAGAATTTTTACGGGCGGCCACTGCTGATAAAGACTTTGCTGATCAAACTTATATGATCCTAGGTGGATCCGATCCATTTGAACTATGGAGTACTTTGTTTAGGAGCTCTTTGACTAAACTTAAGAGTATATTCTATTGCTCCGTTGAAGAAGCTAGTATAACAAAATATAGTATCAATTCGTTTTTAGCAACCAAAGTGGCATTCTTTAATCAAATTTATGATGTTTGTCAGGCTAGTAAAATTGATTATGATACTGTACGTAGTTTGATCACACAGGACAAACGGATTGGTGGATCACATACCCAAGTTCCTGGACCAGATGGCGGTCGTGGATTTGGTGGGGCTTGCTTTCCCAAGGATACAAAAGCATTTATCAAGTATGCCAAAAACCTAAATACTCCTATAACAGTATTAGAAGAAACGGCGAAATACAATGACAAAGTTAGAAATAAACATTGACATTATCAGAAAATCTAAGTATAATCATAACATATGGAGAATCATAAATGAAAGACTTTTTACAAGACCTAGTTGCACACACACATAGCTTGGGCTTTTTGCCTTTGGTTAAGGTTACTGCAAGCAACAAAGACACAGTTATTGAATCAATGGCTGAAGATCGTAGCGTTATCCTTAATGCAAAAACTCACTCACCAGTTAGCAATTTTGAAGGCACGTTTGGTATGCCCAACTTGAACAAGTTGGATTTGCATTTGAAGTGCCCAGAATACAAAGAAGGCGCAAGCATTGGAGTAGTTACACAACAACGCAACGGTGAAGACATTCCAACAGGATTGCATTTTCAAAATTCAATTGGTGACTTTGAAAACGACTATCGTTTTATGAATCAGGACATTATCAATGAAAAATTGAAGTCTGTAAAATACAAAGGCACAAGTTGGGAAGTTGAATTCCAGCCTACAGTGGCAGCTATCCAGCGTTTGAAGTTTCAAGCCGCGGCCCATACAGAAGAAACTGTTTTCCAAGTTAAAACAGACAGTGGCAATCTAGTGTTTAGCTTTGGTGATGCAAGCACACACGCAGGATCATTTGTGTTTCAACCAAGTGTCGTTGGTAAATTGAAGCAGGTATGGTCATGGCCGGTGCAACAAGTGCAAAGCATTTTAGGACTAAGTGGTGACATTACCATGCGTATTGCTGATGCAGGTGCATTGCAAATTACTGTAGACAGCGGTACTGCTGAATACAATTATATCTTGCCAGCACAAAGCAAGTAATGACAGAACTCCATAAGCGCACAGTAGTTAGAACCATAAGTTATCGAATAATAGCATTATTAATAACTGCTATCTGGACCGGGTTAAGTGATGCAGTTATTATACATATTATCTTAACTGCGGTGCATTATGGATTAGAAAGAATATGGTTAAAAATAAAGTGGGGTCGAATTGAATAAGAATCTAACAGCACATCAAAGTGACTACGCTTACTTCTTGCCAGCAACAAGTGGATTTTATAGTACCTTTATAGGCAAACAACGATACAGTAATTACGTAGATCCTGCACGTATTCCTACTTCGTTTAAAAACGGTATAGAAGGTCTTAACTACTTAGATCCGGACAAGGGTATGTTTTATTACGACCATTGTTTGTATTCAGCAGGACATGCTAATTTAGATTTGAATAAAGTTGACGAAAGCGAAGACATGTTTCGCAATCGTGATCGTAATACTAGCTGGGTACTAGGTGACTCAGGAGGTTTCCAGATTGGTAAAGGTGTTTGGCCTGCTGATTGGAAAGATCCCAATTGCCCCAAGGCTATGAAAAAGCGTCAGCAAGTTCTTACTTGGATGGATACGCTTATGGATTACGGCATGGGTCTTGATATTCCAGCATGGGTTGCTCGTAGTCCGTCAGGTGTTGCGGCGACCGGTATTAGTAGCTACATGGAAGCAGTACAAGGCACATATATTAACAACGATTATTTTGTTAATAATAGAAATGGTAATTGCAAATTCTTAAATGTACTGCAAGGTGAAAATCATGCAGATGCAGAGGATTGGTATCAACGCATGAAAAAGTATTGCGATCCAAAGCGGTATGGTGATCGTGCGTTCAATGGTTGGGGCATGGGCGGACAGAACATGTGCGACATACATTTGGTATTAAAAAGGTTAGTGGCATTGCGATTTGACGGGCTCCTTGAAAAGGGTCAACAAGACTGGATGCACTTCCTAGGCACCTCTAAGTTAGAGTGGGCAACTTTATTAACTGATATTCAACGAGCAGTGAGAAAATACCATAATGAAAACTTTACCATCTCTTTTGACTGCGCCTCGCCGTTCCTTGCCACAGCAAATGGACAAATTTATATCAACACAGAAACCGAAGACAGAACAAAATGGGTCTATCGTATGCAGGCTTCTGCAGACGACAAGAAGTACTCCCAAGATACACGCCTGTTCAAAGACGCTGTAATACAAGATAAGATTTTTAGTAAATTTGAATCCAGTCCAGTTATAGACCAAGTTACTATGAAAGAGATTTGTATATATGGTGCTGGAACTGTTATGCCCGGTGTTACAAATCCAGATCCTTACAACCCTGCACATTGGTCTGTGATGCCGGATGTTAACAAATTAGGAAAAGTCAGCAATAGAACAAGCTGGGATTCATTCAGCTATGCTATCATGATGGGACATAATGTTTGGATGCATGTCAATGCTGTGCAAGAAGCCAATCGTCAATATGATGCAGGTAAGATTCCTGCTATGTTAGTACAAGAAAAATTTGATACACTATATTTTAAAGATGTTGTTGAAGCCATTTTTGCTACTAGCGACAGAGGAATTGCTGAAGCAGTAGTTGAAGAATATAGTCGCTTTTGGATGAGCATTATTGGCACACGTGGTGCTACTGGTAAGAAAACAGTTAATGCTAGTACATATTTTACCAATCTATTTGAAGAAGTAGGTGAAGAGACTGTACAATTAGAAGACGAAGAATTTGATATTAGTAAACTTGATCAATTAGAAGACGAAGTAAAGCATGACATTACCTGATGAAAGATATCGCTCAGTTATGGAAACTAAAAAGTTTTTAGAATCCATCTTGAATACTAGAAGCGGTTTATCAAAAGATATGAAGGAACAAGCTAGATGGTGCTTGCGTCATTATCCAAGTGAGTATGATTTAGATCGTGCAAGTGAAGGTGCACCTGACGTTTTTCAAAGACGTATGGAAGATGTAACACGAATGTTCAAAGTTTACGAGGAAAAGAAAAAAAATGAAGCGTGACTACGATACAGGTATTAGCGAAGCAGTAACGTTCTTCATTGGCAATGAGGTTGAACATACACCTGCATTTGGTATGCGTACATTGTTTGTTACAGGAGTACAGCCTATAGAAGCAATTGAACGTATATTAGGCGATGAAAATTGTTTACTCGATAATACTAAACATATCAAGCATATTTTCTTTGGTGCAAATCATAGTTTTAAACCAGTAGACGACAACCTTGATACATGGTCTCCATGGGAAAGTATGATTACATATTTCCTAGATCAAGATTATCTATGTAGTTTAGATATTCCACTAAGTGCTGTTGAGCAATTTAATGACGGTGGATTAAATGATCATAATAATTTTATTCCCCAGATAAGAGTTCCGATTCCTTACGTTAAATTATGGAATTATAATACAATGATTAAAATCGACGATAAAGATTTTAATGCTACTAATCCCGGTGTGTGGTCGCATAGTCTACACACTCTCAAAGACCGCAGTAAGTTCACTCCGTGGACTGCCTACAAAAACGATAAAATAGTATGATTATTAAACAAGACATCCGCCCACTTAAAATGATTTGGGTTACCTTTCGCAAAGAAGGCATACATAAATATCCGGCGGCGCTGACAGATCCAGCGTTGGCTACAGGAGACGAATATGACGTATCTTTTTTGGGTTATCCTCACCGCCACATCTTTCATTTCAGGGTGTGGATC
>Ga0209084_1002683_pt1 | contig 13589 bp, 12 predicted proteins | sample C_130820_MF_Meta_FD_187309 | JGI IMG/M metagenome (GOLD analysis project Ga0209084, IMG submission 187309) | Freshwater microbial communities from Lake Croche, Canada to study carbon cycling - C_130820_MF_MetaG (SPAdes) (version 2) | ecosystem: Environmental > Aquatic > Freshwater > Lake... | reverse complement strand
GTCTTTACGAGCTAAATCCATATGGGTATCAATATCTACCTCACCTACATTAATATCTGAATAATTTTTAATTACACCTTCTAAAATTGGTGTTAATACCTTACATGGACCGCACCAATTTGCTGCAAACTTAACTAAAGTAAGTTTGTCTGAATTAATTAAATTATGGTAATTTGTTGAGTCTAATTGTTGCATTTTTTATTTATTTATATGTTTTATTATTAACTATATTTGAGATGCACCCTTGTGCCACTAAATAGATTTTAGCCAATTCTTTTTGGGTATATTTTTTGTTTGTATAAAAATCTTTTATTTCCTTAATCTGTTCGTCATTAAATTTAGCCATACCATTTTTATTACCTACTGGGTTTCTTTTATTTTTTCTAAGTTTACCCAATTCTTTTAATTTTTTAGTTCTCTCAATTCTATCTTCTTCACCTAAACTATCCCAATATTTTTTAACCGAATCGGCTCTTTTCTTTTTTTGTTCTTCAACTTTTTCTATATCATAAATTTCTTCATATTTTTTACCTCTATGTGGGTGAGTTTCTATTAAAAAATCTGAAATAAATTTTTTGGTTTCTTCGGTGTGTTTATAACCTAAACAACCCTCACCACCAATTGTTAAATTATAACCTGTTTCTTTAGAATTGTAAAATCCTATGTAATAAATTTCGTTTAAAAACATCTCTTCAGGTGTTTCATAATCTTTAATTATCTCAAACTCAAAATTATCAAACCCATGTTTTTTCATAGAATCACATAATTTTGATTTTCTACCTACCTTAAAACATCTACTATAATGTTCTTTTTTCCTATGTTCAATTCCCTGTGTAGTACAACCAATATAAATTTTATTGTTTGTCTTATTGGTTATTCTATAAACTATATTTTTCATGCTGTATGGTGTATATCAATAAATATCACCACGTAGCGTGATATTTTTATTTATTTGTCTTTAACCAATAGTCCAAAACGTCTTTGGCCTCTCTACCCATATACGGAACAGGTACTATTTCAAACTTATCGGTTTTTGGGTTTAAATAAAATAAGGCCATTCTACCAACTTTTTTTCTAGTTTCCAATTGAAACATATAAGCGTAGATAGACATTTGTAATCCATATATGTTATATTGACAATCAGATAAGTGTGATACAGGTTTATTCAACCAATGTTCATATTTTGATACATAATTTAATTCTTTATTTGTTTTAAAATCCCATACATTAAAATAATCACCACAATCTTCAATCATATCGGCAGTTCCGGCTAATTTATGTTTTTCAGAGAATAATATAGTTTCAGGATATATAACACCTTTATTCATGGGATCTATTTCTTGGAACTTTGATATTATTTCCTTCTCATAATCATCCTTTGGTATATAAATTTTATCCGCTAACAAATATCTTTCCATGATTTCATGTACTCTAGTACCATATATGTTTGCCTCATCGTTAATACGTTTCCATTCAGCAAGTATATCTTCTTTAGACATGTTTTGATATTGTTCTTTCTTTTTAGAAGGGTCTTGGTTAGCTATCGCCTCAGCTATTTGTTCAGAGTTAAATTCTGGTTCAAGCATACCCAATACTGTTGTAACTGATTTAAACTTTTCTCCTGTAAGTTTATGGATGTACTTATGTTCTATTGGTTCTAACCAAACTATACTGTCTCTTTTATTTGCCATAATTAAAAAGGAAATTCTTCTGTTGTGTTACCCCATAAAGAATCTAAATCACCTCTTTGATTAGGTAACTCGTTCCAATATGCGTGTCTAAGTTTTTCTTGGTCTTCATTGAATTTGAAAACTTTAAAGTCTACAAAAGAAGCTTTTGTGTTCATAAATTCTTTAAACTTATTCATTTCTATTTTTAATACTTCTAACTCTAATTTAAGTTCTTGTATTTCAGCCTTTAACTGGTCTTTTTCTGAGTGGTAACTGAGCCCTGAAAAATTACCGTTAGGGTATATTGTTGCTATATTTGCCATACTATAAAATTTTTAATAATTTTTCTAAAATATATATTTTTTCTGTTTCTGTAATAATCTGACATACTTTGACCGAAAATTCGTCCTCTGTTATCAAAGCATCTGCTTTTATAATAAATTCAATTAAACTTTCAAAGCCGTCATCCCTTAAGATTGTTCTTATAATTTCTTCGTTAACATATCTTTTATTAAACCCCATTATATCGAACTTTCCTTAAGTTTAAACGATGATTTTAACACATCCACAACACCTTCTCTATTAAATTCTTCATTTACCTGTGAAATATCGTAACCATCTTTCATTTTTATTATTTTAACTCTACCATGTAAACGACCAACATTTAATTTAGAGTAAATTTGTTTAGCTCTATCCCAAGCATCATCGTCTAATAAAATAACAACCCAACCATTAGCTAACTTCATTAACGAATCATATAACTTAGGGTGTAATTCTTTACCTAACATAGGTATTGAATTATAAACAACTATATGGTCAAAAGGTCCTTCTACTATATATACCGTGGAATCCCAATTAATTAATTGTTCATTAAAAATAACTTCTTCTCTTGGTAAGTCTGGATTCTTGTATTTAGGCTTTCTTTTACTAGACCAAGCTCTAGCCGTAAAATAATTTAATTTACCTTCTTTATCGTAAGATGGTACTATAATTCTAAAGGCATACTCACCAGAAGTGGTAAACCCCATTTTATATTTATAAATTGTTTGTGAATCTAAATTTCTTTCTTTGGTTAAATAACTCCAAGCCTCTTTATAAGGTAAGCTATTAGGATTTGTGTCTTTAAATGATTGGTATTCTTCTGGTAGGTGAACTTCTCTAACTTCATGGATTACTTTTTTACCGACTTTTATTTCGTTTAATTGTATCCCTAGTTGTTTAAGTTTCTTTTTGTGGTCTTTTCTACCGAATTTTGTGATTAATTTACCTATAGAACCTCTTGTACTGTGAACATCACCACAACTCCAGCAATGATAAACACCTTTATTTAAATTAACCTCAAAGTTTCCTTTTCCATCACCATCAGGCATATCTTTTTCGGCAGAACAAACAGGGCAGTCAAAAGAATATTGACTTTTGGTCTTGTTTTCTTTTCTAGGTTGTCCTAGAATTTCAACAATAACATCTAATAATAAGGATTGTTCAATCTGTCCCATAGGACAAATATATATAAAAGAAATTAGTTAGTAAATCAGGCCCATAGACCATTTTTTCTCATATGACCCAATACAGCCGCGTAGGCATCGGTCATATCAAAATTTTCTTTTTTAAGAAGATTATGTTTATTATATTCCCAAACAATGTGTGGTTCACGGTCAGCAACTTTGTCCCATATAATTTGTTTTTTATCAACTTCCCATGAATAAGAACCAAAAAGAACTGGTCTTTTAGTTTTCATATCTTTTTCTTTATAAGGTTCACCTTTTTTATCGTGAGTTCTTATAGACATTAATTCTGGGAATGCGTAAGCTCTAGAATCGTAAGATGAAATAAATTCAGGTACAACACCTAACACATCATCAACTACTTTAGAAATCATTCCGTTAAATCTAAGTAAGGTACCAACCGTATAAACGTTATTACTGTTTAAAAGTGGTTCTTCTATTACAACTTTATCTATATTAAGTTCCATATATCTAGTTAAAAGTTTTTCAAAAGCATCAACCTTTCTAAAAAGTTCTTCTAACTTATTGTCTGGTAACGGTTTAATCTTTGGCGTTATGTGGGTTAATTCCAATAACTTGCCATCATTTTCAAATAATGCCATACCAATAGTTTTGGTTGACACGTCTAGGCCGAGTATTCGACCACTAATTTTTTCCATAAAACATTTTTTACTTTTTATTATAAATTTACTAAAATACCTCTTGTATCAGCTAAACTTGTTTGGATGTTTTCTGAAAGTGGTAACTCTAAATCAAAAATTAAATATTTACCATCTTCTTTAACTAAAGCCATATCAGGTTTAACTATTGCTAAACAATCACCAACCCTATTGTGTAAAGTAATTGTTGATAAAGCAATACCACAATCAGCACCTGTACCGATATAAGATGGGTTAGTTGTTGATTGCCAAGTTTTACCGTCAGCAACAATCTTAACATTTAATATCTCAGCGATATCCATATCAGCCCCATTAAATACTGTTTGACCTGAAGTGAATGTGCCACCTGTTAATGATGTTGGGTCTCCTGTTACAGTTGACCAATCAAAACCTTTAACCAAATCTGGATCGAAAATAAAACCAAACCCATAATTCAAGAACATAGCTCCAATAACTCTATCATATCCACCAGTTCCATTATATTGTGTGTTACCGGCTTCAAAACTAATTGTTCTTGCCCCATTTGCGTATTTATTTGTTTGACCATATAAATAACCCCAACTTGTACTAGAACCTGTTGCTCCTGAGAAAGTATAATTAACATCGTTAGAAACTAAATAAACTAAACCAGAATCATAAAACTTATATGGTGATGCTGGATTGGGGTTTTTACCTTCTATGTATTTAAAACCAATACCTTTATTGTTTGTATATTCGTAAGCTGGTTCACTTTTATATTCATCAGCTTGTACACCAGAACATAAAGAAGTGAAATCTTTCTTTAAAATATCAGGATTATATATAAATGAACTATATAAAGTTGTTGCTGTTAAACCAGAAGTCATACCAGTATAGGTAGAATCTAACGGTATTTTAACACCTACATTTTGTCCGTAAGTTTGTACCCTGTAATTAGAACTAGGGATTGAGAATCCAACCATACCGTGATTATAAAAAGAATCGGGTAGACCTTCTAAAGCAGTTCCAAGTAAACCACCATTAGCGAATGGTTGATTTGCTAGATTATAATCTGTTTCAGTTCTTAAATTAAAAAATGACCACAAATGTGATAAAGAACTGTTAACAAATGTGGCATCACTATAAGCCGGTATTTGGTAATACTTCATTTCTTCTCCAATAGCCACAGTATAGATATTAGATATATCTGTTTTTTCTGTTTGATATACGTCTTGTACGTTTTGTAAACCCATTTTTTAAATTGTTGTAAAAGCTTTATTATTAAAATAAGAATTATCTACCCCCCAAAAGTCTATATTAACATTAGACACAACACCATTTGCTGATTTAAAAATAAAATTTTTATTATCTGGTGAGTAAAAATAATCTTTGTTAGATATTGAAGGTGTTACATCATTATCTGGTATTCTATATTTTATAAAATCAGGACTATATGTTGGTGCTATTATTGACATTATACAAGTTGTATTATTGGACTAGTGTTATCATTTGAATTGTAAATAAAATTTAATTTTACGTTACCACCAAATTTGTTGGTTATATAGTTTATTTCTGAATTTGTTGCAATGGTATTCATATTAATAGGTAATGTGTAGATGTTGTTAACATTATCGTAAATACCGTATGTTTTCATAAATAATATAGCTTGATTTATTAACCCAGTTAATAATGTATCACCATTACCGTTAGTATTAATCATTTTTGTTGCGTAACCTACAAACCCAGCCTTAGTTGGCCAAGCACCAATTTCATTTAAATAATAAGTATTATTACCTACAATTGCCGCTGGTTGTATTGTTTTGTAACCAGTAAGGTCTGACGATTCTACTGTTGCCGTATTTAAAAATGTAGTACCATTTACCCAGTAACCAAATTCATTTGGTACTAAGCTAAATCTACCCGCTGTATTATTAACAGGTGTTCCATTAACTGAGTATGTTGAGAACGATAAAAAGAAAGGTGACCCAAATCTAATACTACTGTTATCAACCATTTCTCTTTTACTACCTTCTTTTAAATGTACGTATCTAGGTGATATTTTTAATAAATTATTTAAATCAAAACTTGTTTTAGGTACCCAATTAAGTCCTAAATTTGTTAGATATCTTAAGTTATCGTAATTTTTAGTTGATAGATTTAAAGTTTGTATTGTTGCCGTAACATAATCCCACAAATCAATCGTTAACCCTTGCATATTGAAATTATATGTTAAATTACTTAATTCATATAACCAAGAATTAATATTTACATTAATGTTTAAGTTTGGTTGATTAAAATCGCCATATGAACATTCTTCATTAACAAAACTATATTGTACTCTACTTATAACATTTTGAATTTCTGTTTGGTTTGGTTTTGTTGGAAATACTCCACCGTAATCCGCGAAAGCACAATGTGACATTGTTATTGTATTATGTGAACCAACAACAGCTGGTACCAAATTTTCTTTTGCACTAACCACATAGTTATGGTAATTATCATTTATATTATAATAAATGATTTCTTTTTCTAACCCTTTTGAGATTAGTGTCTTATACCCAAATGGTGTTAAAGCTGTTTCTAAGTTTGCCATTATGCTATTAAATTATCTCTAAAAATTATACTATCTGGTACTAAATTTTTTTTAGTACCTCCTAAATCCACAACTAAATACGGATATGCATTAACTTGATAATTAACTTCTTGATCGTAAAGAGAATAATAAAAAATTTCTTTTTCTAAACCTTTTTGACCTAAAGTTTTTTGTCCTAATTGTGTTAAGACAAATCTTAATTCTTCAGTATCTCCTCCTATAAAAGCCATTACAAATCAAATGATATTTCAATTATTATTGTTGCGTTACTAACTTTTTCGATTGGTAGATTCATTTTACCTATGGCAACTAATTTTTTATTAACGTCATATACACCAACTTCGTTTATATAAACTTTTTGGTTTGAGTTAGGCCATGTAGGGTTAACACTCCAATTAAACATTGTTGGTGGTACTGTGAATACAAATTTTGTTCTGTATTTATCTGTTACACCTGTAGCCTCAAGGTTACCAAAGAAAAATCTTTCATCACCAAACTGTAAACTTTCAGATTCGGCTGTTTGGGGTATTTTAATAAATGAACTTAAATCATATGTTGTACCACTAGTGTACATAGATTGTGTAACATTAAATGTTGTTGCCTCAATATTAGTAGGGTCAATTCTATTACCAACTGTATGACCGTTAATAGAAGATGTATAATCCATCATAACCCATTGTGTAGGATCTGGATAAGTACCTGTTTGTACTTTTTGTGCTAAGATATAAAATTTATCTGCGTACCAACCTGTACCACCACTAGTTTTCATATAAGGTAATTGACCAGCTGGAAACTGAACATTAACACTTTGCATAAGTGTTGGTGGACAATCTAAACTAGGTACGTTTACACATACAAAATTTTGACAATGTAATCCTGAAGTATACCCAGAAGTACTTTCAAATAAATAAGTTAAATATAAAGTGTTTGTTGCGTCTATAATACCATCATTACTAGCAATTACATCTGTATTTACTGTAGGTAAGGTCCAATTTCTATTTGATTTATAAGATAAGGCCGCTACCAATTCTTGGTCGTCTATAGTGAACATATGTAGTTCAGGATAAATTCTACCAACTTGGTTTCCGTTACTATCAGCTAATGGTGTATAAAGTATTGTAGTATTACTACCAGATAAAGTAACATTTTGTGTTGCTCCTGTACCACTGAATATTGTACCTATTGTCGATGCACTAAAATTTCTATGCCACATTAACGTTGGCATTATTAACTTAGGTGATGCTGGTACTGTTGTATCTATATAAAATTTTTGACCGTATTTTAATTCACTTTGATTTTCACAAGTATCTTTATTTGTGTAATGTATGATACTAACTGAAGGTACTAAATTACAGGCCAATAATGGGTCGTAAGTAGTTCCACTAATTCCAGGTTCTGATGTATAACCAAAATATTCTTTACTACCCACATAACTTTCTGAACCATAACTGTTAAAAGTTTCGTGAGTTGCTGGGTTAACACCTATCATAGGGTATGACCACACATTGTTCATGTTCCAAACACAACCACCACTAAAATAACCACCATCACTAAATAAACCATTTCTAGTTGCTCCTGTTCCTAATGGGTAAAAAGTTGTCCAACAATAATTAGAACCAGCGTAAGATGGGAAACTAGCAAAGTTTCTATCTACGGTAACTTCTAATGTGTTAGCACTTAAACTACCTGTTAATGATTCTACTTGATACCATAAGTAAGGTACTGGGGTGTTTAATTCAACAACCGCTTGGTCTTGTGTAATAGGTAACTCATCGTTACTCATTTTAACCATCATTAAATCACCAACTTGTGGTTCATAAGTATTAAGACCGTAAGTAGGTGCTTGTGATACCGATATAATCGTCCCACCTGTAATACCGGCTAAATTAATAATTGTGTCAGCCTGTAAAGTGTGACATACTGTTTCTGTATAAGCCGTATACTGTATTGTTGTTCCAGAATCATATTGAAAGAATCCTAACTTAGGTGCCTCAATTAAACCTCTCTAAATAACAGGGCTAAGTGTAGGGATTGACAAGTAGTTACTTGTTGCATTAGCTGTCGGTAATAGTGGTGTTTTTAAATCAGGATTCTCAGCTTTAGCTCTAATAATATTTTCTAAACTAATATCATATGAAGAACCTAATGTACTGTAATCTATTTCAGAGTCACCCAATCTAAAGGTGTCAAAAGTTAAAAGACCCAATGAAAGTAGTCTTCTACCCTCATTTGTCATTCTCGCACTTATTACGATATTGCTGTTTTTATCTATATAACTCACTTTCTACTTTTTTTTATAAATATCATTATCTTATCTTTTTATTATTATTTAATAACAAAGTATTTCTTTTTTAATTTACTAATTGCTGTTTTACCAGGGATAATACCGAAATAATAGTACGGTATGTTAGACCTTGAATTTTGATTATTTCTAACACCTCTATCTATTTCTCTATCCCAACCATCACCTAATGTATCATCTGGTATGATTGAGTTAATTGTCGCTCCACCTGCATAACCCGATACTGTACCGTTCAATGGCCAATTTTCATTTGGCCAACCGTTACAACCGTGTGATGTACCACAAGGGCTAAATCTGTTAGCTATATCTTTATTTACTAAAAACCCACCATTGTTAGGTGATATTGATTGGTCAGCAAAAGGGTTAAAAAATGGTACTACAGGGTTAAATAGGTTATCATTTGTTACTGATGGTACTAAAGGGTTACTTACTTGAACGTCTGCATATATCTTAGAAACTTCTTTCATAAGAAAATAAGGGTTATCTTTTAACTCGTATTCGTGACAAGGATTACCATCTATGAGTCCACTACCCCAAAACAATTCCCTATAATCACAATTAACTGTGGTACCTAAAAACATTAAAACGTCTAAAGGATCTTCATAAGAAGTTTCTTTTAATGTTTGAACCCAATAATTTCTATCCCAACCGTTTTCATAAAAAGTACCTGTATAAAAATTAGCTGTTTGAGCGTATTCATGTAATGCTTGTCCAGCTTGTGTGGATATATCTATTTGTTCTAATGTTTCTTCACACATTTCAATTCTACCAAGAGACACAATTTTTGTTGACATTAATGCGTTACAGTAAATAATGTCACCAATATCCACAGCTCCTGTAAAACCACTACCAGTACCGTTTCCACCGCCAGTAATAGGTCCACCATCTGTTGCGTAATTATGCCAAATATCATGATAATCCCTAAATTGGGACCAACTTTCTGTTGTGTGTGGCCCTCTAACTAAACATTTATCACATGTACCACTAGCATCAGTATCTACACAACATTTATTATCTTTATAATTATCACCTCTCAAATGGTCAGCACCAGGTCCACAAAATTTTTCTCTACCAGATTTTTTCCTTTTATACTTAAATTGAAATAGATAGGCCGTACCCAACACCCAAGCGTCATTAAAATTTCTTCTAATAACATTTCTGTTTTCAGCTGCGGTTAATTTAGCACAACACCTCCAAAGATCTAATAATTCAGTACATGTACCACCGGCACCTGTTGTAACATCTAATGTAAGTTCATTTGAACATGTAACAGTACAACTACACCCAAATGATGTACCACAACCTCCTGGGTTACATGCATACCAATCTCCATTTGGTGGAATTTCATATCCAACACCATCTGGAGCGTTTTCACAAGGCATGTTAAATTTACCTATTATTCCACCTAAGAAAGAAAATGGGCATACTTGATAACAAAATTTAAATATTTGCCAACTATAGGTGTGTTTAAGAATTGAAATCGATAAAGTATATTCTGCACATAGTTTAATACATAAACTTATTAAAATTATTAGTAGTTTTATAAAAAAGTAGACGACATCAATAAAAAATGCTATGATTAAATAAATTATATCAAACTTCCAAACAGCATTTGTAAATGGGAATAAATTTGTTTCAGCACTAATATCTGTATTTTTAAGACCTAAATAACTAAATCTGTTAGCTCCTTTTTTATATTTTTTAATAAAATGTGAAATAGTATATAACTGTTTCATTTCAAAAGTATGGAAATCTAATTCTATCCTTGAATTGTCGTATACCACCCCTTTTAGTGGATCCCTATTATATTGGGAAATATCATCAGTAAATCTTTGGTCTTGTGTTCCATTAGCTTGAGCTAAAGAACCTGTATCTACCATACCTTCTGTACCGCCAAAGTTAGTACCTAAACTAGGGAATAATATTGTTGCTGTTCTAAATTTAGGATTGTCGTTAGGTTGTGTAAATTTCATTGCAAACCTATACATACCCTTTGTCGCTATACCAACAGACGGATCGTTAGACGGTATTAAAACACCAAACTCATCTGTTATAACGTGACCAATATTCATTGGTACTGGAAAAGCGAAGGTGCCATCATTATCAATTAACTCACCACCGTCAACCGTAAATTTTTCTAATTCTGTTGGTCTTATTGTATCTGTATTAACCCAATCCGATATGTCGTATTCTTTAACACGTATCATGTCTATACGGCCTTCACCTGTTCTAAGACTATCTTCTTCACCCATAGCGTTTTTTGGGTTACAGCCTTTATCGACACTCATTTTACCAGAGTCTGTAAATATTGAGCCAAAAAATAAGGATGTGGGTTTAATTTGAAAATTAGTATCAAAATCACATCTTGTAATACCTATTTCACAAGTTTCAGTGTCACCCCATAAAGGAATAACATCTACACTTTTATTACCTGATTTTATTTGTGGTAATGAATCTAAATTTGTAGATGTTTTAAACTCTGAAAAAGATGCAAATAATTTTTCTGGGGCCCCATCAGCAATTAAATCATAAGGTCTAACACTAGCAGCACCAATATCACTTAAATCTAAATCCATATGTATGGATTGTTGTCCTGTAGGAACACCAAATATCATAAAATCACCAGCGTAATTAGTTTTTGTTGTGTATTTGTAATACTTTTCAAAAACTTCTAAGACAATATCATTATCTAAAACTTCTTCTTTTGTGGGGAATGTCCCTACTGGCGTATTTAAAGCACAAGTGGCTTTAGATAATAATAAATTATATCTAATACCGTTACCGTTTTTTTGGTATTGCGTTCTAAATGGGTATAAATCTTTTATTAATTGATTTTTTCTATCCTCATCTGTGATTGGGATGAATATAGAAACTTTACTGTTTGGTAAACCGTAACCTTTATTGGCAATAACACGACCTACGACAACACCATAGTTTGAACAAAATGGTTGATACAAATCCTCTTGTGTTATCTTAAGACTTAAAATCTCAAGAAAATCAAAGTCTTGGTCCAATTTAACTCTAACGTTTTTATCTACGCCAGGAGTTGTTCTTATTCTGATTGACTCATTTGCCATTAATACGTATTGTTAATATAACTATTTGTTGTGTCGAAATAACCTTCTGAATAAGAACATGTTATAACTTCATTATTTAAATAAGCGTAATAAGTTGCTTCAAAAGTAACTTTAAATCTATAATTTACATTTAAAGGTAAGTTTGTAAGTAACGACTCATAATTTGCCTGACCGTCAACAAAATCAACTATTTTTTGATTTGTTAATGCGTCAGTATCATCATTAAAAGCTTGTACTATAAATCTACCAGTTACTTCACTATTAGTAAATGTTGGTGGTACAGACCATTGTACCAAAAATTGGTTAGTTTTTAAACTACCGTAATTATTGTTGTTTTGTCCTTTATCTTTACTAACAGTTAATACCGAAATAATATCCCCTGTGTTAAAATTTGTGTATATTTTATCAAAAATTATTCTACCATCAAATGAAGTACTTTTAAAATATTGAGCGTCATCAGCTAATTTAATACCGTTCACAGTTAAAATAATAGAACTATTTCTATCTATAGGTAAACTTGTAAAGAACTCATAATTTAAAGTTACTGGATTGTAATTTAAACTATTATCACCAGGTAATCTATAAGAAGGTGTTGCAGTATTTGTAAATGTATCAACCAATATTGTATCCATAAAATAAACACCAAAATCTGTAGTCCAAGGACTTGGACTTCCGGCAATATAACTGGCTAAAAGCCAATCAGTATCTTTAATTACATTAAAAACTTCTACTATTGGTGGTACATTATAACCTTGAAGTATTAATCTAAAATCGTGGTCTTGTGTTAGTTGTACACCATTAAGGACTAATAAAATACCGCTTGATGGTATTGAACTTAATACAAAATAATTTAAATCACCGTTTATTGATTGAGCCCCTCTTACTGATGAAACCCCATTAACATATAACTTATCTGTTACCAATGTATAATTTGGTCTTTCAACTCCTCCTGGTGGGTTTAATCTAGGTGTTGGTGGATCTACAATAGTCATAAAGTAGTAATCACTTTCCTCTTGAAAATCATTCAATTGTACTACACCATCCCAACTATTAAAAATAGTACCTGGATTACAGTCCATACTTTTAAATGTAAAGTAAGGTCTAATCAAGTATTCACCCCAAGTTTTTGGTAAACTACCTTCAGTAAATGTTTTTACAACAGACGTTGGTGTAATATATATTACTTGAAAATAATCTTCGTTACTGATTGTCGCGTAAACAGTATTGTTTTTATGGTTATAAACCATACCTAGTGTGACTTGTAATAAAGGTGTAAAAGTTTTTTTAATTTCATTAGTTGTACAATCTAACCTATAAATTTTTTGGTCAGGTATATAAATGGGGGCTGTAGAATAAAAAATGTTATTATTTATATCGTCAAAAGTTATCGCGTAAGGACGTGTTGTTGGTGTGGTTAAAGTTGTTGTTACTGTATTTGTAACACAATCTATGACAATAATGTTACTATTACCATAATCAGCTACATAAAGAGTATTGTTAATTGTGTTATGTGCCGATTGTACAAGTAAAGGTGTTGTCACTGTTATTGTTGTTAATAAAGAATCTGTGTTACAATCTATAACAAAAATACCTTGTGTTGGTGATAACACATACATTGTATTATCTATAGCATTATAAGTAATGTTTTTAACATTATTTGGTGTTGATAAGGCTATGGTTGGGGTGAATGTGTTACAATCAATTTTTATGATTTTAGCATTATCAATTGTTATATACATATTTTGATTAATACTATTATAAGCAATACCTTGATAATTATTAACTGTAAAAGATACTGGTGTTATGTAGGTGTTTGTTGTACAGT
>Ga0209084_1002682_pt1 | contig 13594 bp, 11 predicted proteins | sample C_130820_MF_Meta_FD_187309 | JGI IMG/M metagenome (GOLD analysis project Ga0209084, IMG submission 187309) | Freshwater microbial communities from Lake Croche, Canada to study carbon cycling - C_130820_MF_MetaG (SPAdes) (version 2) | ecosystem: Environmental > Aquatic > Freshwater > Lake... | reverse complement strand
CGTTGTTGCAGTTCCTCCGGAAACGATTGAATATGTTGCAGTTACTGTATATGATGTATCTGGCGACAATCCAGTTGCTACTCCTGAAGAATTTATTTGTCCGGTTCCTCCAGTAATTGAATATGTGATTGTACCATTGTATTTAGTTGTATTCATACTCACTGTAAAACTAGTTACAGTTAATGAAGTAGTATTAGGGTTATTAAATGTGGGGGGTGTATAAGATGTATAAAAAGAACCGTTGTAGGAATTATCATAGTATTGGTTGTTCGCGTCAAATAAATACAATGAATAATAAGTTTGAGTATTGTATGTAAATCCAATAATTGAGCAGCTGACAATTATATAATTTGAAAATCTGGCTAGGTTGATGGTCATTGTTTTGATTGATGAATCTCCAAAAATAATATAACAGTTTTTCACATACTCTAAATGTATTCCTTCTATTAAAATGGAAACATTACTCATGTCTGCGGTTGGGGAGAAGTATTGACATTTAAATACAGGAATATCCACTTGTTGAAAATTAATGAAAATTTTGTTATTATTACTTTTAAAATTCTCTATATCATCTCTAAGAATTGGTGCGGTTATTGCTAGTTGAAAACAAGCATTCCAATCTTTTCCAAATAATTGGTAATTAGTTATAGGTGCATAATCTAGTGTGTTACTTAAAATAGGCATACATAAAGAATATATGTTGTAACCATTTGAATAATATCCATTAAATCCATACAAGTTAAATAAATAATTTTCAACTTGCACTATTTGAGATAAAGTTAGTTGGGATTTATAAATAATAATATCAGCGATTTGAAATTGAGAATTACTATTAGGATTTACATTTATTCCGAATGATGGTAAATAAGTTATTCCTGTCATTAAATTAGTAACTTGTGAAACACCATTGCATCTATAACTATAAGCATAATCTGTTGATAAAACCCACGGGTTAGAAGTATTCAAATTAGAAGCATTATTGCTGGATTGAGTTAAACTAGTAGAACTGTTGTGATTTGCTACTCCTGAATGATTATTGTTAAACCCAGAATACCAATTACTAAAAATTGTACCAGAAAAAATCATTCTGTTATTAACACCATTACCATTATCATTATATCTTGCAACTGTAAATAGTGTATATACGTTAATATCTGAATTAGTTATAGTAATTGACGGGATTGTAGTTCCGGTTAATACTGTAAAAATTTTGTTCACACCATTTCCTGGAGTAGATTGTTGTAGTGATAATTGATAATTATTTCTAATAGAAATATAATTACCAACATCACTACCTGAATTATACCATCTAGAACTATTACCGTTAAAAGATAAATCATTCGGCAAATATCTTAAATTTGGTGTTATTGGTATATTTTGCATTAAAAAATTCAGAGAACGACTAAATTAAGTTCGTAGGTATATTATATATGTGTTAAAATTTTAACAGTTATACAGGATTGTTCAATATTCCTACGAACTCCCTGCGGTCGTTCTCCGGAATATAAAAGAAATCCTACGAGCTCCTTTCAGTCACTCTCCGGATTTTTCAATCATATTTTCATGGATAACCAATATCTCTATGAGCTCATTTTATTCGCTCTCCGCAATATTCCTACGAACTCCCTGCGGTCGTTCTCCGGAATATAAAAGAAATCCTACGAGCTCCTTTCAGTCGCTCTCCGGATTTTTCAATATAAAAGAAATCCTACGAGCTCCTTTCAGTCGCTCTCCGGATTTTTCAATAAACAGGTATAGTTATCTTGCTATAATATAAATACTTACAACCCTACATGTCATTTTTCTTTGCAAAATCAAAGAAAAAACGTACCCATCCTCATAGGTTGCATAAAACATTCAAAAATAAAAACCAACGTCCGCCAAAATACACTCATATAAAGAAAATGAACTGTAGTCCATTCGTTGAAAGTCAAACCGTCGACCACTCTACCTGTTATACAGACAATATACTCTTTGAAATACGCGATGCATTTAATTCTCACCCACAGAATGTCAACTCTCCTATTACTTCAAACAACCCAAAAATAGTGCTATATCAGCTCCGTAAGAGAATGTCGGGCACATGTAAGAAAGAAAAATGTTGGCTAGAACTACTATCCCCTGAACAAAGAAGAATGGTAGACGAAATGGTTTTCGCGCCAGAAAAACCACATGAATGGAAAAAGAATCCACACGAATGGCTATCCAATTATGATATATTGAATGTACTGCGCCAATACGAAAAAAGCAATCCCACCTTTAAATTTATCGAGCCCACCCCTATTGATTTTGATACAGTTCTGTCCGTGAATGGTGAAATAAAATGCGTCACCGATGATTTATGTAACTTTTCTTTGAAACATTATATAGAAAGTAACTATAAACAAATCGGTATTATATTCAATTTAGATAAACACGACCAGAAAGGCAGTCATTGGGTGTCTTTATTTATTGACACTGAACACTCATTTATCTTTTATTTTGACAGTGCTACCAACAAGACCCCTACAGAAATTAGGTCATTTGTACAAAAGGTCCAGGCTCAGTCTTTAGAAGTAGGGGACGGGGTTAAATATACTTACTATGAAAACTATCCGAACAGGCATCAAATGACGACTACGGAGTGTGGTATGTATTCTTTGTTTTTTATTATTACTATGTTGGACAAAAACCGGTCTGTAAAGAGTAAAATACGACTATTCAAAGAAAAAAAAGTCACTGATAAACAAATGCGTCGGTTGAGAGATGTATATTTTAATGACTGAAAAAGTAGGAGAGACCACTCTCCTGTTTTTTCACAAATCCTATGTCGTGGGCTTCTACCACTCCTTTATTGGGTGGGGGCGAAGCCCCCAGTGACCCCCCTTTTGCTTCTTACTTTTGGGTAGGATGCGCCTACCCCAAAAGTAGGATGAGTTGTTCTCCTGAATATTCCTATGTCGTGGTCTTCGACCACTCCTCTGGAATATAAAAGAAATCCTACGTCGTGGCCTTCGGCCACTCCTCCGGATTTTTCAATATAAGAGAAATACATACAACTATGACGAGAATGTAGCCGGTTTATTGTCTATAAAAAAATGATAACCTTTAGCTTCGATTGGGCCATCAGTTCTTCCTTTTACAATTTTAGCCAATAATTCATCTATCATTCCAATCCGTTCGGGTATATTAGTTTTTATTAAGTTCTGGACCTCTATAACATTACTAAGTATTTTACCGTTATTGTATTGTTTAAGCAAAGGGTTATCTGCGTATTTTACAACTATATTCTCTTTAAACCCACCGGATATATATCGGGTATTATTTTTGTTTTTTTTAATATTTCTACTAGCTCCTTTCACCCGCTCTACTGAATATGAAAGAAATCCTACATTGTGGTCTTTGACACCTCCTCTGTTTTTTTCACTCAAATACCGTTTCTTTTTGGTTTTTCTTTGATTTTGTGATATTTTAATTTTATTCTTATTATTTATGGTTGATTTTCTTTCGAATTTTCCTTTGTGTGTTCCGTCGCGGTTTTTGTCTTTAGTATTATACTGCATGTAGTGATTACGTCGAAGAGTTTTCTTCTTCGCCATGAATGACAATATATAAAAACCATATATATTTGGTCATATCATTTATAGACAGTATTATAAAATAAATCCTACGTCGTGGCCTTCGGCCACTCCTCCTGATTTTTCAATATTCCTACGAACTCCTTACAGTCGTTCTCCACAATATAAAAGAAATCCTACAAACTCCATATGGTCGTTTTCCGGATTTTTCAATATCACTACGAGCTCCCTTCGGTCGCTCTCCGTAATATAAAAGAAATCCTACGTCGTGGCCTTCGGCCACTCCTCCGGATTTTTCAATATTCCTACGAACTCCTTACAGTCGTTCTCCACAATATAAAAGAAATCCTACGTCGTGGCCTTCGGCCACTCCTCCGGATTTTTCAATAAACTTGTATAAATAATCTACATTTTACATGTGAAAAGGAGTAAAAATACAACCGTAAACTATGACAGAACTCAATCCTAACAATATTCTTAAGCGGTCTTTCGGTAGTTCTTCGGAATATGAAGGAAATCATACGAGCTCCCTTCGGTCGCTCTCCGGGGTTCACAACACGGGGTGTGAAACCCATCACTATAATAACTTTATCGCATCTGATAACCAGACCCTTCTTTGGAAAACAATTAACCAGTCTGTGCTATTTAATCAAATACCGCCAAATGAAAGAGCAGATTGGTTCAAGAATATAGTTGGATATATTTATTTTGAAAGAAATAATAATTTCGGTGATATGGATGATTTACTGGCTTTAAATAAAAAAACTATACAATTTATGTTAAACGAGTTAAAATCAAAAATCGAACCTCGAGAAAAGGGGGGTATTTTATATTCATCAGAGCGACCGGAGGGAGCTCATAAGAATAGTCATAGTATTCCTACGTCACCGTCTTCTCCCATTCCTACAGAATATAAAGTAAATCCTACGAGCTCATTTCAGTCGCTCTCCGGATTTTTCAATAATTCGTATTTAACCGACGTACCTAAAGCTTATTCGTATTCACCTGATATACCGAATGAAAAATTGCAAAATAAAACAGAGGCCGATACCAGGTATAAGAGTGAGTCGGTTATGAAAAAAGAACTGTCTGAAAAAAACGCAATGATGTTTGATATGAAACGACGGGAGTTTGATGACCTGATTGCGAATAATACTCCCCCTCAAATAGATTTTAGGATAAAAGAAATAGATGAACCGATAGAAGATATGGAGTCACTAATCGAGAAATGTATAAAAGAGCGCAATATTACTACGAGCTCCCTTCGGTCGCTCTCCGAAATATAAAATAAATCCTGCGTCGTGGCCGAAGGCCACTTCTCCTGATTTTTCGATATAAAGTTTACCATTTATACGTAAAAATGATATATAATATAGAACAACAATACTATATATCATCTTTTTTTTTGATAAATTCGTTCACAGAATGAAAAGGTGTTCAATGACTCATACAAACTATAATTTGGATATACGAATGTACTCTTTCCAAGAAATACTCCATTTATTTGACCTTCCCGATGCGAACGATATAACACCGGAACAAATGAAACGTGCAAAAATGACAGTATTGAAAACACACCCAGATAAATCTAGACTTCCTCCCGATTTCTTTCTATTTTACAGTAAAGCATTTAAAATTATCGTCGACTTTTACAATAACCAACAACGAACCACCAAAGAAATACCCAAAACAGAAATCAAATATGACAAAGAAGTGGACGGTTTCTTCGAAAATACCCCCGGTATCATGGATAAGGTAAGTTCTATACCTACCAAGAAATTCAATACTGTATTTAACGACCTCTTTGAAAAAAATCAGATGGGGAAACAAATAGTTAATCGGAATGAATGGTTTTCAAAAGAAGACGGGGAACTCACTAGTATGAAAGTATCGAATGTATCAGCAATGAATAGAACATTCGACCAAATCAAAGAAAAACAGCAAGGGATGGTTGTATATAGAGGTATCAGAGAAACCCCGTTGTCAATCGGCATTTCATCCTCGAGTTTATATGAAGACATCGAAGGTGATGAAACGACGGAAGATGGGGGTATATACATAGAAACAGACCCGTTCAGTAAACTCAAATTCGAAGACATCAAAAAAGTACACAAGAATGAAACTGTATTCGCCGTGGGTGAGAAAGATTATGACAAAGTACCAAAGTATCACTCGGTTGAACAATACAATATTGCTCGTAATATAAATGATGTTTCTTTGGAAACGGAAGAGGAAAACCGACGTATACTAAACCAACGTGAAATAGACTTTCAAAATAAAATTATTCAAAAACAATATCAATCAAAAAAAAAAGACATCGATACTAGTATTAAAAATAAGAGTGTATTGTCCTATTTCTTACAAATAGAATAAATAACATGGGGGGTGGGGGTTGGGGGTGTATGTGAGTGGAATGTATTATGGTTGAAAAATCATACGAACTCCCTGTGGTCGTTCTCCGGATTTTTCAATATTCCTACGAGCTCCCTGCGGTCGTTCTCCGGAATATAAAAGAAACCCTACGTCGTGGCCTTCGGCCACTCCTCCGGATTTTTCAATATCACTACGAGCTCCCTTCGGTCGCTCTCCGCAATATAAAAGAAATCCTACGTCGTGGCTTTCGTCCACTCCTCCGGATTTTTCAATATCACTACGAGCTCCCTTCGGTCGCTCTCCGCAATATAAAAGAAATCCTACGTCGTGGCTTTCGTCCACTCCTCCGGATTTTTCAATAAGCAAAAGGGGGGTCACTGGGGGCTTCGCCCCCAATGGAGGAGCTCATAGGATTTATTTTATATTACGAAGGAGCAGTCGAATACCACGACATAGGGGTTTTTATGGTTGTTGTAATATTTTATTCAATAAGGCTTTTATACCTCCGTCATTCCTATCCTGATAAGTCGACACATATATTTTATTATAGGTTGCAGTATTTCCACTGGCTTGGTCTAAAGTATCGATATTTTTCCAGTTTTCTTTGACATAGTTCAATGCATCAATCACAATATTCATATTCAAAATACAATTGTTAATAACCGCCGTGATACTTTTACGTATATCATCCAAGTCTTGGTTTGAAGGTATAGCACCAAACCGGTTGTTTTTTCTAAGAATATTCCATATTTGAATAATCACGCGTTGAATGGTCTCAATCTGGAATAAATACAAGTTTTTGGCAATTTCTGCGTGTCCTTTACGATAGTTGTCATCTCTGGTTTTGCTGCTATTTCGTAAATCTTCTATACCATTACCACTAGTTTCACGCATAATACACTTGAAATCATATAAAATAAATATAACATATTTTATCAACTCATTGATAGTATATTCGTAATAAAAGACGGTTGGATTTGTTATTTGATTATTAGCACCAGTTGTACTAACTCCGTTAACTTTCAAAAAAGGAAGCATCGTAGTTCTATTGTATGAAGAAGGTATCGACATCGTTGATTCATATGCTTCTATCAATGGAGAAAAACTGAATGTATACGAAGTGTAAGGGAATATGCTAGAACCAACGAACCCTTCTTTAGTCCCGTTCATTGTAGAAACTTTGCTTGAAACCAAATTATCGACCATGTTTTGAAAGTTTGATTCGAACTCTGCATTATGATTGCCATTATATGCCGATTTAATTAGCCCTATTATAAACGAATGTACATTTATATATGTAACTATCGGTGTAATTTGTGCAATAATATATTTATTCAGCGTGGATATATTATCTGGTTGTAATAACAAATCTATGTTGATTTTACTGTATATATTATAAAAAATAGTCATATTTGATGTGATAAACGAGATGAAATTATTCGGCAATGCAACTAAATAATTTTGAAACAATAAACGTGTTTCATCATTTACCTCACTATTTGTATTATCACTTAACTCTAATACATAATAATAATCGTATATAAACATCATGAGGAATATGATTATATTAGTGATAGTGTAGTTTGTACCTAAGTATAAAGTAGGAAGTGAGGTAGTACTATCGTATTTAATATTTAACATATTTGACTCGTCGTATGTTTCACCAGTATAGTTGGGCATTGAACTAAATTCGCTTTCAAGATTATTTGTATTTGAAATATTCACATTCCCTTGATTGGACTGACTGCTTGACCCGGTAGGAGCAGTGTAATTTTCAATATTACTACGAACTTCCTGCGGTCGTTCTCCGCAATATAAAAGAAATCCTACGTCGTGGCCTTCGGCCACTCCTCCGGATTTTTCAATATTACTACGAGCTCCTCCATTGGGTGCGAAGCCCCCAGTAAAATCCCTTTTGCTTCTTACTTTTTGGGTCGATGTATCCGAACTACAAGGTAGGGTTGGTATCTCTTCTGAATTTTCAGTGTAAAATATACCCTCCTGATTTTTCAGTAATATATAACCTATTATACATACACCAATCAATGTACAAGTAGATATAATATAAAACCTCTTATCTATCGGTTTCATATATAACGTTATAATATAACAATATATTGAAAAATCCGGAGAACGACCGTATCCTACTTTTCGGGTAGGCTACGCCTACCCAAAAGTAAGAAGCAAAAGGGGGGTTTCACTGGGGGCTTCGCCCCCAATGAGGGAGTTCGTAGGATTTCTTTTTGTTATTTTTTACTCCTTTAACCCTTTGCCGTTTCTGTCATTTTTGTAAAATTCATATCACTGGGGGCTTCGCCCCCAATGAGGGAGTTCGTAGGATTTCTTTTATATTCCGGAGAACGACTGTAAGGAGTTCGTATGAATGTCCTACTTTTCGGGTAGGCGCAGCCCACCCAAAAGTAAGAAGCAAAATGGGTTTCACTGGGGGCTTCGCCCCCAATGGGGGTTTCATTGGGGGGCTTCGCCCCCAATGGAGAAGCTCGTAGGAATATTGTTTACATCCATATTTGTATGTATAACCGTTAAAGGGATAAATATATATTGTTATATATACAAAAATGACAATTATATACAACGTCGAATCGACCAAGGATTTTTACAATATGTTAAATAATAATACAGGGGTAATCATCTTGAAATTCGGAGCAACATGGTGTGGTCCTTGTAAAAAAATAGAGAGTCATGTACATGAATGGTTCACTCGACTGGAAAATATACAAAATATACAACTTGTTTATGTAGATGTAGACGAGTCGTTTGAATTATATGCTCATCTAAAAACTAAAAGAATGATTCAGGGTATCCCTGCCATTTTGGCTTATTATAAAGGGAATGTGAATTATACCTTCGACGAGGGAATATCTGGAACGGACCTTAATGCTATCAATGGTTTCTTTCAAAAAGTATTATCTAGATGAAGCATATCCAATACGAAATTTGAAAAATCAGGAAAACGACCGTATCCTACTTTTCGGGTAGGCTACGCCTACCCAAAAGTAAGAAGCAAAAGGGGGGGTTTCACTGGGGGCTTCGCCCCCAATGAGGGAGTTTGTAGAATTTCTGTTATATTGAAAAATCCGGAGAGCGACTGAAAGGAGCTCGTAGGATTTCTTTTATATTCCGGAGAACGACCGCAGGGAGTTCGTAGGAATATTAGGATGGGTCGATACGAGTCGTTCTCAATGTGAGTGGGTGGTAATAGGAATATTTGAAGAATCTCATATGTCTGCGGTGAAGTCGTCCAATAATCCGCCTTTTTTTATATTTCGTATAGAATAGGTAGGGCGTTGAGTATCTGTGGGTTCGACCATTCCTCGAGGGGGGACAATATTCCTACGAACTCCCTGCGGTCGTTCTCCGGAATATAAAAGAAACCCTACGTCGTGGCCTTCGGCCACTCCTCCGGATTTTTCAATTTTACAGATAGGAATATGTGAACAGCTGAATTCGTTCAATACCGATGACTCGCCTATCGCCATACGATAGTTTATATATACGGTTTCATCCATGTCTCGCATATAAGTCTGTAAATATTCGGGAGTAAAAGAACTTATATGTGAGGGAGAGATAGATGAGAACTTATCAGAAAGGGACTGCAATAGTTTTAACTTGGCTAGTTTTGTAAAATTATTTGCAAAATCGTGGTGTTCTTTATGTGTACTTTTTAATGGATGGCGATAGTCATACCCCCTCTCATCATTTACTATTCCGGAGTATATAGATTCGGGTTTTATAAGTGATTTATTAAGACCAAGTGTTCCATACATTCTCGTGTGAGGTTCTTTTCCGGATTGTATCTCTTTTACAAACAAAACCCAACATACTCTAAATATGTAGAATATGTTCATTCTTTGATTTCAATATCGGCTATGAATAGCAGATATGTAAGTATAATACTAGATGTATGTAGTATTGAATATTGAAAATCCGGAGAGCGACCGAAGGGAGCTCGTAGGATTTATTTTATATTTCGAAGAGCGACTGAAAGGAGCTCGTATAAATATCGAATGTTGTTAGGAGGATATGTAGTTGAAAGATACGAAGTTCAATGATACTATATACTATATGTAAATTTTATATTTGATTGTGGTTCAAACGATTTTTATTTCGCCTGAATTTTCAATATTCCTACGAGCTCATTTTATTCGCTCTCCGCAATATAAAAGAAATCCTACAAACTCCTACGGTCGTTTTCCGGATTTTTCAATATTCCTACGAGCTCATTTTATTCGCTCTCCGCAATATAAAAGAAATCCTACAAACTCCCTACGGTCGTTTTCCGGATTTTTCAATATTCCTACGAGCTCATTTTATTCGCTCTCCGCAATATAAAAGAAATCCTACAAACTCCCTACGGTCGTTTTCCGGATTTTTCAATATTCCTACGAGCTCCTCCATCGGTGGCGAAGCCCCCTTTTGCTTCTTACTTTTGGGTAGGCATAGCCTAGCCGAGAAGTAGGATTCAGTCGCTCTCCTGATTTTTCAATGTTTTCATATTTTATCGTTTATATATAAAATATGAATATCTCTACGAGACCCTCCATTGGGGGCGAAGCCCCCCCAATGAACCCCTTTTGCTTCTTACTTTTGGGTAGGCATAACCTAGCCGAAAAGTAGGATTCAGTCGTTCTCCGGAATATAAAAGAAATACTACGAGCTCCCTCATTGGGGGCGAAGCCCCCAGTGAACCCCCCCCTTTTGCTTCTTACTTTTGGGTAGGCTACGCCTACCCGAAAAGTAGGATACGGTCGCTCTCCGGATTTTTCAACTATACAAAATGGTAGAAACGATAATGATTATATAACTTGCGAGGGTGGTATTTATTTGACTTGAGTAAACTCCGGTTTACCCACCCTCTTCGTTTCTTGTATGTCTTTTCTCATCCTTGCGAGACGATTCTTTTCAACCCATCTTTCTTTGATTTTCTGGGGTACCTTTATGAACATATGTCTTTCATATTCTTCAGGTGAATCATAGTAAAAATCATTCCCATGGGCAGAACTGACTACTTCACCATTAACAACTCGGACCTTGAAAAATAAGTCCTCGTCTATTTTACCTACAATCATACTATTTACTATTCCAGTTGTAGCACTACGAATCTTGGTACCCATTACTGACCGGGTAGCATAACAGTCGATTTTTACTCGTACGTCGTTTAATGTACGTGTAAAGGTATAACAGCCATTGACGTTTTTTAAACGAGAAGTGCGGGTTCTCTTCTTATTCGGAAATGACAACATGCTCGTATTTTCGAGCGTTTCGTTATCATTTTCTTCACTGAAATACGAACTTATATCATATTCATTTTCATATTCCTGGTACTCGGGTACATAAAATGTACTTAAGTTTTCTGAGATTTCATTTTCTATGGTCATTAAGTGTAGGATAAGGCAGTGAAACAGGGAGGGTGTCGAGGATAAGAGTTTTTGGTAAAGAGTTGATGTGAAGTAAGTAGACTGTTTCTTTATGTAGTTTACAATATCCATACGAGCTCCCAAATTGAAAAATCCGGAGGAGTGGCCGAAGGCCACGACGTAGGATTTCTTTTATATTGCGGAGAGCGACCGTATCCTACTTTTCGGGTAGGCTACGCCTACCCAAAAGTAAGAAGCAAAAGGGGGGTTTCACTGGGGGCTTCGCCCCCAATGAGGGAGCTCGTAGTGATATTGAAAAATCCTACGAACTCCTTACAGTCATTTTACGGATTTTTCAATAAAGAAATAAGTATTATATCAACATATAATAAATATTATTTTATAATACTAAATTACATGAACACTCTCACTACAAAGGAACGTTTGAATGAAAAGTTTTCTTTGGGCATTTCACCCACCACTACGATATATGGGTCACCTGCTCACACCGGTGTGAGAGAATCATACGAAAAATCTATTATTTCACTAGATAATAAATCAAGACCCTCATATTTAGAAGAAGGCGAACTAAGTAAGGATTTTTCACAAATAATAAATTCTTTGAAAGAAATGGAGGAAATAGCTACCGGTACTTTTTTTAGCTCACTGACTCCCCCCTCCGATGAAAATATCGATAGTAAGAATGAAAATACGGATACGGTTGATACCACAGGTAACCAGGAGCCATCTACTTCCATTGAACCGGGTGAAACACCAGATTCCCCCTCTCCCGTTGAACCTACTTTACCAAAAAATACAATGTCTCAACGAACTCCTTCATTGGGGGCTTCGCCCCCGGTGACCACACCTAATGATTCTTACCTTCCGGACGACACAACCAACCCAAAAAGTAAGATGGGTCGCTCTCCTGATTTTTCAATCACCGCTCGTATTTGCTTATATTATATTAATGAAACTATTGTAAACCCGTTTATTGAATATTTATTTACGTGGAATAATGAAACAAAATATAGCGAATTTCCAAAGAAAACAATAGAATTACAGGCTCCTTCCTCATATATCGAGGATTCTGAAATAGAGTCCATATCAAAATCACCCATTGAGATAAATACTTTAAAAAAGAAACAGACTAATAAATCTACAAGCTCCCTCCGGTCGCTGTCTGACTTCAACACGCAATATCCTAGCTCATCCGCCAATACATCTATAAAAACTCAAATAATGAATGAGTGTATAGAATATATAGTGGACTTATTTGATTTACATGAAATTTTCAATCCTACTCTACTAGAACAAATGTTCAAAGGATTCGTATGGGTACAGGAGTCAAATACAGTTTATCTATTCTTTAACGTATTTAATAAAAAAAGGTCGTTATCAAAGATAGACGAAATCACCCCTCCAAAAATGTATAAATGGGCTATATTGGATGAAATAGTTAATAAACATTATATAGTCAATAAAAATGCACCTATATTACCCGAAATTACAACCCTTTTCAAAGAAAACGCCTCTTTGAAGACATTGTATGTTAGTAGTTCAATGAATAGTTTGCGTAAAATACCAATAAGCCATCCGGTATCTTTGTATTTATGTGAAAAACAAGAAAGTGAAGAAATAGATACAGAAAATACCAAGATTGAGTGGCAGAACGTGGTTGACGTTGAGGATGATTATTTTATTGAAAAAACGGTGGACTATTCCTTATTAGGTGATTTTTATTATTTTTCAAGTGACATTATTGAAAATTCCGGAGGGGGTAGCGAAGAGCACCCCGACGGATTTCTGTTATATCCCGGAAATCGACCGGATGAGAGAGCTGTTACAAATATTGAAACGGGGAATACTACTAAAGTGGCAATCGAACCTTCACCATGGAATAAGAAAAAGTTCAAACGATATGCTGTATTTTTAAATATCTATAATGACGAATATGCGATTGAAGAATCATATATAGTAAAGGACACGAGTACGGTAAATGAAGAACAATGGAAACGATATTATACTAAAACGGACCCTACGAATGTATCTACCATTTGGTTTAAAGATAGAGGGTTGCAGTTATGGGCAGTTAAATACCCGAATCAATTCTGTATATCGAACTAAAAATCCTACGTCGTGGCCTTCGGCCACTCCTCCGGATTTTTCAATATTTCTACGAGCTCCCTCATTGGGGGCGAAGCCCCCAGTGAAACCCCCCCTTTTGCTTCTTACTTTTGGGTAGGCTACGCCTACCCGAAAAGTAGGATACGGTCGCTCTCCGTA
>Ga0209084_1002681_pt1 | contig 13599 bp, 12 predicted proteins | sample C_130820_MF_Meta_FD_187309 | JGI IMG/M metagenome (GOLD analysis project Ga0209084, IMG submission 187309) | Freshwater microbial communities from Lake Croche, Canada to study carbon cycling - C_130820_MF_MetaG (SPAdes) (version 2) | ecosystem: Environmental > Aquatic > Freshwater > Lake... | reverse complement strand
TTGCCACTTCTGCTACAGCGTTTTCAATCAACTCGGTCATACTGCCATCAGGCACAATTGCTGGGGCATTTCTGGTATCAAACAGTACCAAGGGTGGTACAACAGGAACTTTGTATTCCGCTGGTAGCTTTACAACTGGTAACCGTACCGTGTTGGCTGGCGATACATTGAATGTAACTTACACCGCTAACTGCTAAGGACTCATCATGGCTATCAAATTTGTAATTGGCGAAGAAGTCAAAGTCACTCCAGCTCCTGTTGATCCTGCTGGGCCAGTCGAGGCATTCCAAATGGATGCTACTGGAAACATTCAGTATTTAATTTCTTGGGTAGACGAAAACAGTATTACCCAACAAAGATGGTTTAACGAAGATCAACTGGTAGCGGCATGATATGTCTGATGGCGGATGGGGTTCAGGAACATGGGGACAAGCCGCTTGGGGCGGGTCTGTTTTTGACTCTTCCGTTAATGAAACTTTAGTAAGTCCTTCATGGGGTGAAGGTACTTGGGGTAATTCTGTATGGGGAGGTCAGTCAAGCTTAACTGAATCCATTACATACACTTCCTCAATTGACTTGAATGTAGTGGAGTCACTAACGTCATCTTGGGGTCAGGGGGAATGGGGTAATAATGTTTGGGGCGGTCAGTATTCTTTGCAAGATGTGGTTGTTGGTGGGATTGTGCTGGTGTCCAATCTCAGCGAGACAATCACAGTAACAGATTCGGTTGATGCGTTTACGGGTATAGCGGTAGATGTATCTGAGTCAGTCAGCCTAGCGGATACGGTAACGGCTCTTGAGGTTTTTGGTTGTTCTGTAGTAGAGACAATTGTTGTAACGGATTCAGTAGATTCTGCGTTTGCAATCAGCACGGCGATTTCTGAGTCAGTTACAGCAACATCCACGGTTGATGCAAGTTTACTTTACATCAGTACGGTAAGCGAAACAGCAACGGTGACTGAGACGGTTGTTGGGACAATAAGTATTTCAGCGGCTTTGTCTGAGACCATAACGGTCACGGATTCAGTCAGTACAACTCAGACATTTGCTTGTCCTATAGCTGAGTTAGTGGTTTTAGCGGATACGGTAGTGGCACTACAGACGTTTAGCTGTGCCATCACAGAGACGGCAACGGTTACAGATAGCTCGTTTGGGGGGTCTGTATACAATTCTTCGTCGAGTGAAACGGCTACAGTAACAGATGTATATACACCGGGCGGTTCGTTTGGTGTGGCGGTATCTGAAACGGTAGTGCCTTTGGATATATTGGCAGGTGCGGTTAGCGCAGTGGTTAGTGTGCTGGAGACGATATCCTTACTGGATTCTTTGACCAATACATTAAGTTCTGCAAACGGTTTGACAGAAACGGTTACTTTAACGGATGTACAAGATGTACCGGGAAGTATCTATTTTGTTCAAATTGGTGAAAGCGTCACCGCAACTGACTCGGTTTTTGGTAGACTGTTGTGGGAACTAATTGATGACAGCCAGACGGCATTGTGGCAAAATGTGAATGATTCGCAAACGGTTACATGGAATTTAGTTGGATCAGCTCAAACTCCAAATTGGGGTGCAATTGGGACAACTCAAACACCGGGCTGGACAGATGTTGATGATGCAGAAGCAGCAGGTTGGACAACTATTCCTACAACTTAGGAGATTTTAAATGGCAAATACATCGCTAATAGGTTTAACCCTACCATCCACAGGAACCTTATCAGGTACTTGGGGTGATACGGTTAACAATGCTATTTCACAAATTGTAGATGTAGCAGTAGCAGGTACACAAACAATATCTACAGATGCAGATATAACGCTAACGCTTACAACTGGAACTTCTGCTAGTACGGGATTAACAGCAAATAGCTCTCAATATGCAGTTATTCTTTGGACTGCTAGTGGAACAGCAACACGCACCATCACAGTTCCAGCTACATCTAAGACATATGTAGTTATCAATAAAACAGGCAGCACTCAGTCAATCATTGTTATTGGTGCTACTGGAACAGGCGTAACAATTGTTGCTGGAGAGAAGGCTGTAGTAGCTTTTGATGGAACCAATTATGTAAAAGTTGCTTCTAATCTAGCAACAGCTTTAACAGGTATAGTTCCCCCAGCCAACGGCGGTACAGGTATAGCAAATAATGCAGCCAGTACAATCACAATTTCAGGTAATTTTGGAACTACATTAACGGTTACTGGTACAACCGCAGTTACTCTTCCTACAAGCGGAACATTGCTAACAACAACAGGCTCTGGTTCTTCTTTAACATTTGGAACAGGTTCTTTAGCACTTGCAGGCAACTTAACAACCACAGGAGCTTTTGCTTCCACGTTTACTGTTACAGGTGCTTACACTTATACATTACCTGCCGCAACAGATACATTGGTTAATCTTGGGTCAAGTCAAACTTTAACAAGTAAAACGCTTACCAATCCTACAGTTACCAATTATGTTGAAACGCTTTATTCAGTAACAGGAAGTGCAACTCTTGCATTGACCAACGGTACGGTACAAAAGGTAACTACATCAGGATCAACAACAATTACATTGCCAGCAAGTGTGACTGGTAAGAGTTTTACTGTTATTGTGTATTACGCTGCTGCTGATGCAATTACATGGGCTGGTGGAACTACATTAAAGTGGGCAGGTGGAACAACTCCTACTGCAACATCTGCAACGGGTAAATACGATATATTCAATTTCTACCAAGACGGTACAAATACTTACGGTAGTATTTTTGGGCAGAACTATTAATGTTTAGCGCATCTAAATCATCTGCACCTGCTGGTGGAGCAATTACTCTTTCTAAGTCTTTAAGATTTAGAAATAGTGCTTCTGCTTATTTAAATAGAACATTTAGCACACCAACAAATAGCAGCAAATGGACATATAGCACTTGGTTAAAACGTGGAACCTTATCATCAACTAACAATTTATTTTTAACAGGCCCATATACTGCAAGTGCTTATGCAAATTCAAGAGTACAATTTAGTTCATCAGGTACTTTAAATTACTTTGATTACAATAGTGGATATTCTATTCAACTTGTTTCCACTGCTGTTTATGTTGATCCATCCGCTTGGTATAACATTGTTGTTGCTGTTGATACAACACAAGCCACATCAACAAATAGAGTAAAAATTTATGTTAATGGAAATCAAATTACTGCATTTAATACTGCAACATATCCAACTCAAAATTTTGTAACTCAAATAAATTCTGCTCAAGCGCATTATTTTGGTTATGGTTACCCAGCAGAAGGTGGTTATTTTGATGGCTATTTTTCAGACGTTTATTTTATTGATGGTCAACAATTAACCCCATCATCATTTGGTGCAACAGACGCAACAACAGGACAATGGGTTCCCGCCAAGTACACAGGTACATACGGTACTAATGGGTTTCATTTGCCATTTAACATAACAGGTAACTCAACTTATTACGGTTCTTTTAATGGATCAAATCAATATTTAACAGTTGCAGATAATGCAGTTTTAAATATGGGGTCTAGTAATTTTACTATTGAAGGATGGTATTACCCATTAGCAAATGTACCCGCATCTTCTGGTATATTTTCTAAAAGGGCAAACGGGGGTGTTGTAGGTGGCATTTTATTTTATATGTCTACTTTAGGACTTACTCCAAGATTGCTTGCTGATATTGGTGGCTCATGGGGAGTAGACTTTACTGCATCATCAGGATTTACATTAAACCAATGGAATCATTTTGCGGTTGTTAGAAACTCAAGTACATGGACTATTTATATAAATGGTATTTCTGTAGGAACTACAACAAACTCAGGAACTGTTACAACTAATACAGCAGCATTTGGCATTGCTGTTGATGATGCAATAAGAGATTTTGCTCCAGTTAATGCGTATATTTCTAACTTTAGAGTTGTTAAAGGAACAGCAGTTTATACTGCAAACTTTACACCATCTACTGCACCATTAACTGCAATTACAAATACATCTTTGTTAACTTTGCAAAATTCAAGTATTGTTGATAACTCAGGAAATTCATTATCAATTACCAATACAGGTACTGTTACTACGACATCAAGTACATCCGTATTTGACGGTGTAGATATTGCAGCAGATACAAGCGGTAATGCAAATAATTGGAGAACTAATAACATCAGTTTAACTGCGGGTTCAACATACGACAGTATGAATGATGTGCCTACGTTGACAAGTGCAACTGTTGCTAATTATGCGGTGTTGAATCCTTTATATGGATCAGCATCAACAATTACCAATGGTAATCTTACTGTAACAATTACAGCTGCTACAACTGCTTATGCGTCAATTTCATTTACAACTGGAAAATGGTATTGGGAAATAACAGAATCCGCAACGATAACTGGTAGTTATCTTGGTGTTATGGATTCAACTTATATAAAAACAGATAGTTTATGGAGTTCTCAAGCAAGAACATATGTAGATAATGGCAATAAATACAATGGGACATCAACTGCCTATGGCGCAACATATGCAAATGGAGATGTAATTGGTGTAGCTGTTGATATGAGTGCTGGCACTATTGTGTTTTATAAAAATAACACAAGTCAAGGAATAGCTTTTTCTGATTTAGCTGGTAAAGAATGGAGACCAATGTTTTATGCTGGCGCCGCAACACAAAATGTCAACTTCGGTCAACAACCATTTACCTACACGCCCCCATCGGGATACAACGCTGTAAATACATATAACTTATCTGCGCCTACTATTGCTCAAGGTAATAAGTATATGGATGCTACTTTGTATACTGGTAATGGTGGAACTCAATCAATTACCAATGCTGGGGGATTTCAACCTGATTTTGCGTGGATTAAAGATAGAAATACTACAGCTAACCATCAGTTAATAGATTCTGTTCGTGGAGCTGGGTATTCTTTATTTTCAAACACAACAGATGCAACGACAAATTACACAGCATATTTTACATCGTTTGCTACAAATGGTTTTAACCTTGCTGGTGGTACTGGCGCATTTAATAACAACGGAGACCCTTATGTTGGATGGCAATGGAAAGCGGGCGGTACAGCAGTATCCAATACTTCTGGGTCAATCACAAGCTCTGTAAGTGCAAACACTACTGCTGGATTTAGTATTGTTACATATACAGGTACAGGTTCTAATGCAACTGTGGGTCATGGATTGGGTGTTGCTCCAAGCATGATTATTATTAAATGCAGAAATGCGTCTGGTGACATTTGGCCCGTTTATCATGTAAGTATTGGAAATACACAGTATTTGCGGTTAAATGGAACTAATGGGGCTGGAACATACAACGAATGGCAAAATACAACTCCAACATCATCAGTTTTTTACATATCAAATGATACTGTATTAAATACAAATGGGAATACATATGTTGCCTATTGTTTTGCACCTGTAACGGGATATAGTGCTTTTGGTAGTTACACAGGCAATAAAAGCACCACAGGGCCATTTGTATATTTGGGATTTAGACCAAAATTTATTATGTTTAAAAATTCATCATCTGTTGGTGGTGATTGGAATATTCTTGATACAAGTAGAAGTCCATACAATGTTATGAATAGCGCACTTCAACCAAATGGCAATTATGCAGAAGCATCTAATTCTAATTACACAATGAATTATTATTCTAATGGGTTTCAAATTGGAACTATAAATGACGAATTAAATTCATCAGGAGGAATTATTATTTACATGGCATTTGCTGAAAACCCATTCAAATACGCCAACGCACGATAAGGACACATCATGTTTGCAATTATCAAAGACAATACAATAGAACAACTCATTCCTAGTGGAAGTCAATTTACTATTGGAGATACTCAATACCCATCCAACTGGGTTAACTTATCTACTCCAGAAGAAAAGCAAGCCCTTGGAATGGTAGATGTAGTTTATGGAACTAGACCCGATGACAGATACTATTGGGTAACAGAGTCTTCCCCAGTCATTGCCAATGGAGTGGTAGAGATTAACTACACATCAACCCTTAAAGACTTGGACGGATTAAAGAAAAATGCTATTGAACAAGTCAATCGAACAGCCTATTCATTGCTTGCACCTACAGACTACATGAGCATCAAGGCATTAGAGACAAACACAACTATGCCTGACACTTGGAAAACATGGAGAGAATCCATTAGAACGACTGCATTAAATGCAAAGACTGCTATCAATGCAAGTACAGACATCGACAGTCTAATTACTGCAAGTACAGTTACATGGGCAAATAATCCTGATTATGTAGCACCACAAGGGAATTAATCATGGCAACTAATTTTATTCAAAAGGCAATCAAACATCCCGGCGCACTCCGCAAGGAACTTGGCGTTAAAGAAGGCAAAACGATTCCCGCAAAGAAGTTAGCCGCCGCTGCAAAAAAACCCGGGAAACTGGGGCAACGTGCAAGGCTGGCTGAGACGCTCAAAAGCTTTAAAAAATAATATGTGGATCCTTTCACTCTTGTTGCCCTTGCATCCTCTGCGTTCAAGCTCGTCAAAGAATCATGCGAGATGTACAAAGAGGGGCGGCAATACGTCCTTGATGCGAAAGCTGAAGTTGAAGGTGTTGTTGGAGATTTAAAAGGTATCCAAGCGGATGCCAAGGGAGTCTGGGGTTTCTTAACGGGTCTTTTTGGTGGCAAGAAAGAAGCAATTCAACAAAAATCTGTTGAAAAGACCGTTAAAAAGGTAAAAGCCAAGGCTCCTGAGTTTGATGAGAATCAAATTTATGCCCAAGTTGCGGATGCTTTGACCAAGTTCTTTCATGCCTACAATGGTCTGAAGCACTACAAAGAAGAGCAAGAGACAACAGCCACCAAGGTGGGGGACGAGGAAGGACAAGACATTGCAATCAAGTTAGTCATTGCTGACTTGCAGATGGAAAAGTTAAACGAGGAGCTGAGAGAGTACATGGTGTACCACGTTCCACCTGAATTTAAGGATCTTTATAGCCGTGTAAACAAGATGATCGGACACATTGCCAACCAACAGCAACTGGCACGAAAAGAGGAATCGGACAGAAAGAAGGCATTGGCATGGCAACGAAGACTGGTTATAAACCGAATCAAACACAGGGTGGTAATCGGGGGAGTAACTACCCTAGTGATCCTGTGGGCGTGGATGATAATACTGACGATGATTCCTTCTTCGTCATTGTGATTGTAATTTTGTTGGCGGTGATCTTGTTCTTCATGCCCGTCCTCATGTGGATGTACATGGATGTAAGGCAGACCGAGATTAAAGTTCAGAAGCTTGTAAAGAAGTTGGAGAATAAATAAATGGATTGGTTAAAGTCAATAGCACCCACGATAGCCACAGCTCTTGGCGGCCCACTTGCTGGTCTTGCTGTCAACGCTGTCTCATCTGCTCTAGGTATAGACCCTAGTAAGGTAGAAGAAACCATACAGTCAGGAAAACTCAGCGCAGATCAAATAGCATCTATCCAGCAAGCGGAACTTGGGTTGAAGGCTCGGGCGCAGGAGCTTGGTCTTGACTTTGCTAAGTTGGCTGTAGACGATAGAAAGTCTGCCAGAGAACTTCAAGCCACAACACGCAGTTTTATCCCACCAGCCTTGGCTATTCTAGTCACGGTGGGTTTCTTTGGTATTCTGGTGGGCATGATGATGGAAACATTCAGAACAAGTGAAGCTCTGATGTTGATGCTTGGGAGTCTAGGCACGGCTTGGACGGGGATCATTGCGTTCTATTTCGGGTCTTCTGCTGGTTCACAAGCAAAAGATGATTTACTACACAAAAGCACACCCTCAAAATGACCATACTCACCAAAAACTTCACTCTTGAAGAGCTAACACACACCGATCATAGGGAGTTTTCAAATGAACCTAACGAATCTGAAAGAGCAAATCTTGTCCGTCTCGCAGTCTTTTTGGAGCAAGTTAAAGAGCTTCTTGGTGGAAAGCCAATCATGGTTAACTCAGGTTTTAGGTCTAAACAAGTTAACGACTCGGTTGGAAGCTCTGATCGTTCTCAGCATCGTGTGGGTTGCGCTTGTGATTTTCGTGTGCCTAATATGACTCCCGATGAAGTCGTTAAATTAGTTATTGCCTCTGGTTTGGAGTATGACCAAGTCATCCGTGAGTTTGACCGTTGGACGCATATTTCAGTGCCAAACCACCCAGACGATAAACCTAGACGGCAAGCACTTATCATTGATAAAATGGGTACAAGACCATACGCATAGGTAAATCATGCCACTTAAGAAGCTCGTTTTAAAACCGGGGGTTAACCGTGAAAACACTCGATATACGAACGAGGGTGGCTGGTATGAATCCGACAAAATACGTTTTCGTCAGGGAAATCCTGAGAAGATTGGGGGTTGGGTTAGGTTTTCCACTTACACATTCCTTGGCATATGCCGTTCGCTTTGGAATTGGATTACTCTTAGTAATCTTAATTTGCTTGGGCTTGGCACTAACTTAAAGTTCTACCTTGAAAACGGCGGTGGCTATAACGATATCACCCCTATCCGTAGCCATGCCACATTAAGCAATCCATTTGTTACTGTCAATACTTCAACTACGGTAACCGTCACCCATACTGGACATGGCGGCATCACAGGTGACTTTGTTACTTTTAGCAATGCTGCAACTGTTGGTGGGTTGAATTTAAACGGTGAATACCAAATAACTTATGTAAGCAACAATTCTTATACGATTGAATCTGCAACCGCAGCTACTTCATCTGTTCCGGGCGGTGGAGGTGGTACGACAGTTCAGGCTTTATATCAAATCAATGTAGGTTTGGAGTACGAAGTTCCATTAACTGGCTGGGGCGCAGGTGGATGGGGATTAGGTGTTTGGGGATATGGTAGCACTTCAGTTGCTGGACTAAGGTTATGGAGTCAATCTAACTTTGGACAGAACTTGGTAGCCAGTTTTAATGGCAGTCAAATTTATTACTGGGATTCTCAGTATGGCGTAACCCCTGCACCTTTTACTATAACTATTGCAACGCCAGCGGTAGTAACTTCTACTGTTAGTTTGACAAACAACTCACCTGTTATTTTAACCAATACAGGCTATCCATCTGCTCTGCCTACTGGTTTAACTGCGGGTGTCACTTACTATGTAATTAACTCTACTGGATTTACGTTTAACTTAGCCGCTACAGCAGGCGGTGCGGCAATCAATACATCAGGAACGCAGTCTGGAACCCATTACATACTTCCAAATCTTATCCCGCTATCATCGTTATATGGTGCGTCCGATACACCTACCGTTCAGAATTTTGTATATGTGTCTGATGTCAGTCGCTTTACTTTTGCTTTTGGCTGTAACGATTATGGTAGCTCTATACAAGATCCTATGCTCATTCGCTGGACGGATCAAGAATCTGTAACTCAATGGACTCCAAGTGCTACAAACCAAGCAGGTAGCGTTAGACTGTCTCATGGCTCTTACTTGGTTACATCTATTCAAACCCGTCAAGAGATTGTGGTGTTGAGTGACTCAGCCGTGTATTCACTTCAATACGTTGGATTGCCAGCGGTATGGAGTAGTCAATTGCTTGGTGACAACATCTCCATCATTGGGCAAAACGCCATAGCACAAGCATCTGGTGTTGTGTTTTGGATGGGGATTGATAAATTCTATTTCTACGATGGTCGTGTTCAAACACTAAATTGTGATCTGCGTAGATATATTTATCAAGATATTAACTTGAGCCAAAACCAACAATGTTTTGCCAGTACCAATGAAGGTTTTAATGAAGTTTGGTTCTTCTATTGTTCTTCAGGCAGTACGGTCATCAATCGGTATGTTGTGTATAACTACGTTGAAAAGAACGCAAATGGCGGCATAGGCGTATGGTATTACGGCACATTAGGTCGGACTGCTTGGCTTGATTCAGGGTTAAGAAGCTATCCTATTGCGGCTACATATAGCAAGAATCTAGTCAACCATGAATATGGAAATGATGATGGAGAAACAGGTACTTTAGCCCCAATAACTTGTTATGTTTCTTCCTCAGAGTTTGACATCGATGACGGGGACAAGTTTGGGTTTATTTGGAGAATGTTACCTGACTTGACGTTCTCAGGCTCTGATGCTTCACCTACACCACAAGCTACATTTACTTTCTATCCTATGCAGAACTCAGGTTCAGGTACAGGTACTCCAGTTGGCGGAACTGTCAGTCAATTAACAGGTGTTCAGTATACAGTTACAGAAGGATTCACAGGACAGATCAATACTCGAGTGCGTGGTCGCCAGTTAATCCTTAAAGTTGGTTCAACAAACCTTGGTACGACATGGCAGTTAGGCTCGCCTCGTATCGACATCAGACCAGACGGACGCAGATGAGTTACATCATTACTTCTGAAAACGAGCTATTTAAAACAGTAGCTCCTAACTTGCCATTGGCTAGTGAAGAATATACTCGCCTGTACCAAGAGCAGTTAAACAATGTGCTGCGTCTGTACTTTAACCGTATAGATAAACTGATGGGGCAGTTGAATGCTACTGCTCCTTTAAACACAATTACTTTTACCGTTTACACGGTGGCTACATTACCAAGCGCAGTAACTTCTGGTGCTGGTGCTGTAGCGTTTGTATCTGATGCTTTGGCTCCTGTGTTTGGAAATACGGTTGTTTCTGGTGGTGCGGTCAAAGTGCCAGTGTATTCTGACGGAACTAATTGGAAGGTTGGATAATGGCAGACACCAAACTTCCAGTCTGGGCAAACAATGATTTAGCCACTTACTCGGCATTTACAGGCTTGCCCGCTGATCTTACTAAATCTGCGCCTAAAACTATTGACCCCCAAAAATCCACCAAAGGCTTGGAATTTGTGCCCGGGGATGAAGATAGTGGCACTCCGGGAACATATAGATTTTCAATTGATACCCCTGCGGGTTGGGATCCAAAAGTACCGCTCTACGCAAACTATGATAGCCAAGGTAATTTAGCTAACTTTAGTGGCGCTAATCCTGTCTTTCCTGCTGATGAAAACGGCAAATTAAACGGTAAATCTAAGTTTAATCCTGTTTGGGATGCTTCTGGTAAAGCCGAGCCCATACAAAATACAACTCATGGCGGGTGGGAAGGCACACCAATGGTCATGGCAGGGCTTTCAATGATTCCCGGCGTAGCCCCTGTCATGGCTGGTTTAAATGCAGCTAATTCTTTGGCTCATGGTAAATTTGATACGTCAACTATTCTTAATGGATTGACTGCTGCTACAGGTTTAGGCGCTAACTTTGGAATGGATCCAGCGCTTTTAGAAAATTTAAAAGTTGCACAAAAAGTAGCGGGCGGCATAAACGCTATTCAAACCAAAAATGTACCCGGCATAGTTAATGGTTTGATGCAAATGGCGGGCAGTTCAGATGACGCCAAAGTTGTTACAAACGCATTAAATGCCATAACTGCACTTAAGAAAAACAATCTTGCAGGGGCTTTAAGCGCGTTAAATAATATTACTGGGAGTGTTGACCCTCAAGTAGTTAATTTTGCTACTAAAGTTATAAACCAAATTCAAAGCCCAGGTTCTCTAACCACTCCCAGTATTAACGTACCAGCAGTTCTTCAACCAACAGCGCAACCTGCGGCACAACCCGCTGCCCAACCAGCTAGTCAACCTCAAGCAAATACCGCGCCCACCGCAGATTTAAACGCTGTACAATCTATGCAGTTTGCAAATGCCTTGGGAATACCCACTTCTTTGCTTTACAAAGCTCCAAAACAAGAGTATTTTGGAGCAACCGCACAGGTTATTGACCCAAAAACTGGGGAGGTCAAGTTTGTCAAAGAAAGCCCAACGGACATACAACCCACCACTCCTGCGTTTGAATTACAAAACTCACCAATTGTTGCTAAAAGAGAGCAAACCAGCGAAAATGATAGAAATTCTTTTGCTGATAATCTTGCAAGCAACGACGTCACATTTGACGATGTTTTAAATATTTTAAGAGGTTAATATGGCTAAAGTAGTAAGCTCAACTTATAACCCAGAATCCGAGCTGTATGATATCGAATGGGATAATGGCGAATCTACTACGTCTGGTTCTGATATGGATGTGGGTACATCTGACGGTACTCCTTCTAGTTCCGCTGGTACTACTAAATCTACAGCAACCAATACAACAAAAAATGATATAGTTTTAAATAAACAATTTACAACTGATACAGGTGAAACATATGGTATAACCGCAGATGGTAAATATGTAAGAATACCTGTTGGTGGCACAATGGCAGATGCCGAAGCAGTTGATAAAGCAGAATTTGATGGGATGGCTAAAGGGGTAGCAAGTTCTAGTTCTAGTCCCGGCGGAACAGGAACTGCTTCATCTACAGGATATGCGGCTTCTTCAACAAGTCCTAACCTTCTTACCCAAATGCAAAACTTGCTAAAGGGTGGCGGGCTTGGTACAGCAGGCGGTGTTGCCGCTTTAACTGCTATTAGTAAAGCATTAGGTGGTGGCTTAATTAACCCCGGCGGTACAACAGGCGTATACCGCGGATACCAAGGTGGTATTCCAGAGTTAACCGCAAACCGAACAATGAATCAAATACCTGCTAACTACAGGCCCGGCGGTGGTGGTTTATCTTATTTTTCACCTTTAACGTTTACAAATCCAGCAGGTAAAGTAGTTACAGGTATTGGCGGTAGCGGATCTCCTATGAACGCAGGGGACGCAACAGGTAATGTAACAGGTGCTACACAAGCAGGCGCATTGACTCCCACAAATACCAATATACCCGGCGGTATTACAACTGTTGGGGATACAACAGGATTAGCCAAACAACTGGCTGACCAACGCGCAGCCATTGATGCGGCAAACAAAGCCGCTACTGACGCTGCCAATAAAAACGCTGCTGATAAACTAGCTGCTGATAAACTAGCTGCTGATAAACTTGCGGCGGATAAACGTGCGACTGAAAAAACTGCGGCTGATGCGTTAGCTGCTGAAACCGCTAGAAAAGGTACGCAAACTGCGCTAGGTAATATTATTGCCAAGTATCCCAACGCAACTAAAGATCCGCATCAGATGAATCAAAGGAATGTTGAGCTTGCTAACTACATGGACACCCATGGCGTAAAAGCCGCTGATCTTCCTAGCATTTTAAAAGGCGCGTCATACGGGCAAGATTGGACACCTGATGTTATTAATTCAACATATAAATCAATTGACCCATTGGCTCAAGTTATTTCTGCTTATAACGACAAAACAAAAACACCTGCACAAGTAGCCGCACTAGCGGCACAAAATAATATTACTACCAAACAGTTGCAAGACTATGGAGTCGATACTACAAGTTTAAATAATCTAGCAACTCAAGGTTATTTATCTACACCGCTTTTAGCAGATACGTTAAAGCAAGACTACAACGCGGGAACTCCCGCGGGCATCGCTTCAATCAACAGCATCCTTGCTAGCAATCCATCTCTTACCGCTACAAAAATACAGGAAATGTTTCCTGGTATTAATTTAAATGAAGTTGCTGGAAAGGGTGTCAATATTCCTGGATATACGCCTACAGCTACAGCAGCTCCTGCGGCAACTGCTACCACAGGGGGCATAAGTTCAATTGCGGGCAATACTGGCGCAGCTCAAGCACCTGCCGCAGCTACA
>Ga0209084_1002678_pt1 | contig 13607 bp, 24 predicted proteins | sample C_130820_MF_Meta_FD_187309 | JGI IMG/M metagenome (GOLD analysis project Ga0209084, IMG submission 187309) | Freshwater microbial communities from Lake Croche, Canada to study carbon cycling - C_130820_MF_MetaG (SPAdes) (version 2) | ecosystem: Environmental > Aquatic > Freshwater > Lake... | reverse complement strand
AAGTTGCGTCATGCGAATTTGGATGGTGCGAATTTGACTGGTGCGAATTTAAGTGATGCGAATTTAAGTGATGCGGATTTGACTGGTGTGATTGGTATTAAGCAGGACTCGTGACAATCTCTATTTGTACCCGATGTGTTGTCGGGTACAACTTACAACTCTATTTCAGATTGGAACAGAACAATGATCGTCGTCAACTGCTTTGGCAAAGAATATGATATCAAGCCGAATGCGAATTTGGATGGTGCGGATTTGCGAATTGCGAATTTGACTTTTACAAATTTGACTGGTGCGAATTTGACTGGTGCAAATTTGACTGGTGCGGATTTGAGTAATGCAATTTTGACTGGTGCGAATTTGAGTGATGCGAATTTGACTGGTGCGGATTTGCGAAGTGCGAATTTGCGTGATGCGAATTTGGCTGGTGCGAATTTGACTGGTGCGAATTTGAGTAATGCAATTTTGACTGGTGCGGATTTGACTAGTGCGAATTTGACTGGTGCGAATTTGACTGGTGCGAATTTAACTGGTGCGAATTTGACTGGTGCAAATTTGACTGGTGCGAATTTAACTGGTGCGAATTTAACTGGTGCGAATTTAACTGGTGCGAATTTGCGAAGTGCGGATTTGCGAAGTGCGAATTTGAAGGATGTAAATTTGCGTAATGCGATTGGTAGACAGCAGGGTTCGTGACAATCTCTATTTGCACCTGATGTGTTGTCGGGTACAAAACTTTAACCATGAACAGGAGCGATGATATGAGCAGGATAAAGACCGCAGAAGAATCAGGAATTGATATCGAAACATATAAAGGTAAACTTTATGATGGATCATATGATCATCATGGTCAAACAAATGCGACTGATTTTTATTTGACTTGGGAGGATGCTTTAGAAGCATTGGAATCTGAAATAAGAGACCATAGTCCAAGCGAGAGATCCTATATTTGCAATGCTCATGTTTGTGAACAGGTTGAAGGTATAACTACAAATTCACGAATTGTTGATCCAGCAACTTGTGAATTTGTAGAGTCAGAATATGATACTGTTGATTGGAAAAACAAACAAAAACAATGGGATATTGAAAAAGATTATGAACAATGGGACAACACTCAGGAATCTGGAGTGGAAGTTCTTTTAGCATCAACTAAAAAGATCAACAGTGATTGGGTGACATTCATTCCTGTTGAATCTTTGGATTTTGAATCAATTGATTACACAGATTCAAAATTCGATAAAGAGAATAAGGAATTAACTCTTTATTCCGAAAATGGCACGATTGATAAACTTCAATGGGTTTCTGCCAAAGAAATTCCTGACAAGATTATTGATAGCTATTTTGGCACTGAGTTAAGAGATTACAGCAAGATTTCAGGTTTTATAGAATTCTTGCTGGATGATCTTGACTTAGACAAAGACAAGGGTTGTTTTGATGTGTGTTTAGTCACACTTCTTGAAGAGGTTGCTCACAAATTGAGGAACGGGAGTATTCGAGATGACTCATGAAATTGCACAACGGATTTTTGAAGCAGGAGACGAGCTTGGTGTTGAAATACAAATTTGCGAAAAATATTCTGGTCGCTTCATGTATGGAGACATCACAACTGGAATTATATACAGCGATAATTCTGCGTTAGTTCAATCTGTGTCATATGCAAAATCCAAAATGATGGAGGATCGGGGATACGGACATGAGTTTGAGGAATTCATGAACGCAATCTCAAATTTAAAATACGATGAAATGGGAAAATCAATGATTGCCTATTGATCTCTATTTGTACCCGATAAAGTGTCGGGTACACAAATTCAACCTTCACAACGAGAGATAGTAATATGAAGACTGATACGATTTACCAACTCGATCTCACAAATCGTCAACTAGAAGTGTTGCGTCTTGTTCTTGGATATGGGATGTCAAATCACGATGACATTAACGAAGCATATTCTGATGAAGATGATGGTTTAATGGTCGATGGAAAACAAATCGACTTAATCACATGGAAAGAAGTCTATGAGCTTCTTAACATAACAAAACAAAAACTAGGATTGACAACGGAGTGAAATCCTATGAGCATGGATCAACATCGTGCTTGTTTACAAGACAAGCGTGAAAGAGAACAGTATAACAAGGGTATGCTTCACGGAATATTGATCATAGCAGCAATACACATTTTATTCGATGTGTATGTGTACTTCAACTTCTCATAAGGAACAAGTCAGATGATTGACAAGACAGAAGTGATTGCAGAAAACAAGTTTGTTGGCAAGTTCAAAAACGGAGCAGAGTTTTATGTCGATGTTAATCTTCGATATAAAACTTGTTCTAAATCATATGACATTCAACACAATCCAGTAGATGAACAATTTGTGTTATCGATTACTGGAAATATGAGAGGTGGTCATGGGCAGATTGCCGATTATCTATATGACAAAGACACACAAAAAGTTCAAATCGTTCAATTCGGAGAAGGATTTGACGAAAAAATTGTGAAGAGGTTGTACGACATATGGAAACGATGGCATCTAAATGATTTAAATTCTCATTGTATCCATCAAGACAAAACTGTTCACTGGACAAAATGTGAACCATGTACAGTCACTGGATATAAATGTGGTGAGTCATGGTTATACGAACCATTGCCAGAAGAGATTGTAAGCCAGTTATATCGTTTCCGTCATGTCTGGAATATCATCGACAAAGTGAACAAGGCAATTTAACAAACCAAGACAGGAGGGGTATTAAATTACCCCTTCTGTCTCTATGAAAATCGCACCTTCTTCATACATATATTCATGAAAACATTTAAGGAATTCTTCATGTCGAAAAAGATTGTGAATCTAAAGGATCATTCTTTGTTCGATTCTTCTTCGCTATTTAATGAAATGGCTGTTCTTAATTCGAACGCCATCACAAAAACACAAACAGCAATGCAATTTATTCATGACAATGATATTCCAGGTGTCATTATTGGTGGAATTGCTGTAAGCAATTATACTCAGGATCGCGCTTTAACTCCTGACGTTGATTTCTTGACTTCAGATATCAAATTTGTGAAGTCTGTTCTTGAAAAAGAAGGCATTCACTTTAAACAACTTGCTACTAGTGGAGAATTCGGTGGCATTTATGTTCCTCAGTTAGATGCTGACTTTCTTGATGCGAATGAGGGTAATGCCCAACTTAATCATTACATCTTGAAAACGGCAACCACGGCACAAATTGGTGGAGCAGCATTTCCGATTATTGATCATGCTGTATTAACAATCATGAAATTCATTATTGGTCGTGACAAAGATATGCATGACGCTTTTAAATTGTTGCCAACAGTATCAAAGGAAGAACTTAAACAACACCTTAAGAATCTGAAAAACTTTTTGCCTGAAGATATGGACGCAAAAACTATCTGGAGTTATGCCAAAGCCCTTTCTTTTTGAAAAGTGCTATTGACATTACGATGATCTTATGATACTCTATTTGTACCTAGTATGGTGTCGGGTGTAACCACAACAGTACAAGACATAGGGACAGAGATATGAAAGTTGCAAAATCAAAGTCTTCCAAGCCAATGAGCAGCGTTCAAGCGTTTTGGAGTGGAAAGCCTGTTTCAGTAGGTGAATACGATTCAGAACTAGTTTCTGGTCGTCGTGTCGTTCTTATTGCTAAGTTGAAAGGCAATAGGAAGACTGGTAGAATGATTCAAATTGCCTTCTTAGATGTGGATGTAGAACAAGATCACATCAACGGTGACGTTCCTAACGGTCAAGGGTGTTCACGTTCGCAATGTGACGCTTTTGATGGATGTTACGTTAAAGGCTTTCCGCTTCACATATTCCATATCGCTAAAGCCTTGCGTGCTTACAAGTCTGGCACGTTGCCTAAACTAACAGCGAGTCAGTTTTTAATGCTGATTCGTCAATCTACAAGTCCAGTTCGTTTAGGAGAATTTGGGGATCCGACTTCGGTTAAGTTTGAAGTCGTGGAGAAAATCACCAAAGCGTCAAAAAAGAACGGACATACAGGATACAGTCATCAATGGCGTTCTTGCGACCAACAATTTAAAGATATTTGTATGGCAAGCGTTCAAAGTGAATCGGACTATCAACTTGCCAAGTCTATGGGATGGAAAGTTTTTGCAATTGGTCTTGATCCTGTAAAGGGAGAAAGAATAATTTGCTTGAACGAAACGAAAGATATTAGTTGTGAATCGTGTCGTTTGTGCAAAGGATCAAACGCAAAATCATCGGTGGTAATTACTCCGCACGGTGGACAAAAAAACAAACTCGTCATATTGGTATAAGGTGGGGGGAGAAGTGGGGGAGAAATTACCCCACTTCTTTTTATCATCAATCTCTATTTGTACCATAGAGATTGTCGGAAACAAACATCACTCAAACAGTAGGAACAGAACAATGATTGTGAACTATGACAAGGCGGTTGAGTATCTTGTTGAGGCATACAGGAACAGTCTTCAAGATGACGGTGATTTTCTTGCTGACGAGTTGAACGATGATATCGGTGGAGGCGGTGTTTCAGTTGTTAAGTACAATGAAGATATTGATCAGTTAGAAGTGGATGACGATCAATATATTCCAAAGCAATTGACTTGACATCTCTATTTGTACCGTGTATAGTGCAAGAGATGTTTCTTGCACTATACACATAAGGAGCAACAGATGTATTTGCTTTACAAGATTGTGCAAGGCGTTCAATATCGTCTATGCAATGATGATTCATGGAGAAGTTTTGCCAATTATGGAACTTATCCTGAATGTGTGAAAGAATACCGTAGTCTTTCTTTTGCCAAGAAAAAGGCGATTCAAAAGAAAGTTCTGGTGGTTGAAGTCAACAAGGATGTTGAGATTGATGCTTGTGGTCGAATCACATTAGATTATAAAAGCATTGATCTTCCAGTGATATTTGATGGATCAAAGGTATAATCTCTAAGTGCCCGATGTGTTATCGGGCACGATGGTTTGTTTGTGAAGGAGTCTGAGCGATGAGTGTAGTTCTTGAAAGCAATGACCAGAAAACGATTCTGGGCAAGTTCATAGATGGATATAAAGAATATGCCATCTTGACCACTAAATGTTTGGAGAACAAATCTCCAATAAAATTTGATCCTAAAACTATGGATCAAATAAAAGCAGATTGTGAAAAGTTTCTTAAAGATAATCAGGATGATATCAGTATCATTCTTGAGCATTTTGAAGTTGAAGCTATCGCACAGGATTTTTGGGATTGCAGAAACCTTTGTATTCCAGAGGGTGATGATCTAGTTCCATTTAAGGATGATTTGTGGAGCGACGAAACAACAACACGTTTGACAGAAGCAAGTCGTGCTTTTGGTCAATTTGAACTTTGGTCAAGTGTGAAGGGCTTTGTGCTTCACGTTTGATCTCTATTTGTACCATGAACAGTGTCAGGTGAGTTGCTTGACACTGTTTAAATCAAGGAACATTCCGATGAAGATAATCCCGTATCGCAAAGCGTATTGTCATACCCAAAAGTGTGAAGCGACAATTTTCAACCAATACGAAAATATGGGTCTAAGACTATACAATGGCGTTTATGATGTCAATGATGTCAATGATGTCAACAAATGGATGATTTTCTCAGACAACAACATAACATTTTATGAGGATCAAGATGGCAGCGTGTGAAAAAATCTATTTGACTGAAGAAGAGTATTTTGAATTTAAAAAGTGGTTACCTACCACTTCTAGGAAATTCAAAAAACAATTGAATTCACTCACGCATTGTGATGTGAATGAACAAGGTGCGATATGGGCAAAGATTTATTGGACATATCGTAAAGGTTTTGGTACGAGATTGTGTAGGTGCAATCTTCCAATGTTAAGGAATAAGGCTATAGAAAAAGTCCAATGACAGATTCTGAGTCCTGATCTCTATTTGTACCATGAACAGTGTCAGGTGAATCACTGTGGTTTACCTGAAAGAGAAATCTATAAGGAGCAAGTCAGATGGGCTACACACATTACTGGACGTTTGATCGCAGCAAGATGACACAAGACGATTTGAAAATTGCTTTTAAGAAAGCAGTTGACGAAATTGTCAATTTGAAAAACAATCTTCCAAAGAAAATTGTAATCAAAGGTGGACAAGGCGATGACGAACCAATATTCAATGAAAAAGAGATTTGGTTTAATGGCAATAGTGAATCTGATGAGGATCATGAGACGTTTGGAATCACTCTTGAACAACCAGAACCGAGATATCAAGGTGAAAATGTCAACTTCGGTTTTTGCAAAACGGCTAGAAAACCGTATGATCTTTTGGTTTGTGCATCATTGATTGCACTGAATAAGAATATGCCAGAAGCGTTTACTTATTCATCTGATGGTGGTGAAGAAGATTGGAAAAAACCAAAAGCATTTTATCAACAATTTTGTGAAAGCACGATTGAAGATGAGTCATGGTATGTTTGGCGTGAACATAAAACAGTTGAAGGGGAAGAAACTCCTAGACTGTTGGTCCCTTGGGCTGATCCAGATTTATATGAATATCCTATGGATTGGCAATTTAAAACAATTGCAGAAGCAGAGGCAGCAAAAAGCGAATTTGCTCCTGATGAAGATTGGTATCTTGTACTAGAGACTTCAAAAATTGTGAAGCGATATAAAAGTCTTGACAAACAGAAGAGTTCATGATACACTCTATTTGTACCCGATATGTTGTCGGGTACAACTCACAACACTTCTAGCAAGGGACAGATGATGAAAGAAAAATCCAAGTTCAATTTACAGTCAACTCCTATGATTCATACTCCTGGCATTCTTAAATGGGCTATGAACGGGTATCAATTCAAGAAAGACAGGAAAAAACTTCGAGAAGTTTTTAAGGCATATGGACTAAGCAACAAGTGTGTCCATGATCTTCTTTCCGGAAAAATTCCGTATGAGATTGTTGACGAATGTGTTCGCTTTGAATACGACAAGAGTGGTTATGAACCAGTTCTAGTCAACAACTGATATTAAAGAATGGTGTAAGGCAATTGCGTCTTACACCATTGGATTCAACCGTGGAAGGACTAAACGTGAAAAAAGAATATATCGTGCTGATGTATCGCGACTTAACTAGGAGCAAGCTACAGATCAATTTGATTGCCTCTAATCCAAAAGAAGCGAGAGAGATTGCACAACTTCAAGAAAGTATGAAAGGATGGGAATTCGTAGGATGTAAATTAAAAAAAATTCTTGACAAATAGAAGGATGTGTTCTATACTCTATTTGTACCTGATACAGTGTCGGGTACAGGTCAGCAACAGCAACAACTCATAGGAACGATGATGATGATTGATAGCAAAGACGGTTTAAAAGATTTAATCAATGAATCGGTCATATTGTTGACTGATACGGCATTGACTCTTCAAATGCTTGCCACTGGACATTATGATTCACCACACGATATAGAGGCGTCTTTCACCAAGGGTGCTTTGTATGGTATTGCTCAGTCGCTTAAGGCAGTAGCACGAAAGTTTGAAGATGCATCTGATATACCTGAGCAATTGAGACGAGACAACTGATATCTCTATTTGTACCTGATACAGTGTCGGGTACATACGTCAAGGCTGGGCAATAGCCCTTACCAATGGGGCTTTCGGTAGGTTCGATTCCTACACTTGACTTGGCTGATAGTTCAACTTATAGAATATTCCCAACGGGAAAGTTGTGGGTGCAAATCCCACTCAGCCAATGTAGAGTTCGTCTAGCGGCAGGACACCCTGTAGATTGTCGGGGAAATATGGGTTCGATTCCCATACTCTACTTGTCACAACTTCGTGACGGTTCTAAGGTAATGTGCCTTAAACCAATCAGCTACTAGATCAAAGGGCATAGATATGAAGCGAATTCCAATACTGGTTGATAGAAAGTATTCAGGACATTGGTTCGATCAAAAAAAGGCAATTAGATTCGATTCTAATTTGAGTGGAATTGATTGGCTTGGTGATTTTCGCGAAGCGATGTATCTAACTAAATCCAATACTTGGATTTTTAATGAGTACACTCTTGGAAATGATGGTGATGTAGATAAAGATACGTATTTCAAATCAGATGAAAATTTTGCGTCAAAATGGTTGACAAGACATAAGGTGGATATTCAAAACTATGAAGAGGTTTTACAAGCAGTAAAGGATGCAATTGAAAAAATTGCATTGAAAATGGAAGTCTGACGAACTCTATTTGTACCCGATACAGTGTCGGGTACAAATCCACTAAGTAGAATGGAATTTACAATGCGATTGATAACGGTTGCTGTTCTAGTGATGTGTTTATCTGGCTGTAAGCACACTCAAAAAAGGAATGACAAACATGAACATCATCTTCCAATCGTAAATATCGAAAAAAAAGAAGAACCAAAGCAAAAAGTGATTAACATTTCTTTGCTTCCGGTTCAAAACCTTACAATTAAGGCTTTTTGAGAAAGCCCTATTTGTACCATGTAGAGTGTCAGGTGAGTCACTTTGGTTCACCTGATAGAAACCATAAGGGATAGAGATATGAGTATCAGATTTGAAGCACGTTTGGTTCATCCAGATGGTTCTTGGATTCAAATGTGCAATAGTAAATATGAATCAATTGAGTGCGATACATTGGATGAGGTTTGTCAGCTTTTATTAGACGAACCAGACCTGATTCCACGACTCATTGATGTTGGCGACCATCAACTGGTAATCGTCAAAATTGAAACAACTGAAATCAAGCCAAATCAAAAGATTCTGGATTTGATGAGACGCGATTAAGCGTCAAAAACACGTTGGTAAGGCATTGTATGTCGCTTTTCATAGGGCGATGTTGATAATGGACGGCACTTGGGAGTTGCTTTCTCCTTATGGGCAATTTTGATCTTGTGCATATCGTCAGATCCATTGAGAGTTATCAATGAGCAATGCCTTAGAAGTGACGTTGAATAATCCGTCACTTCTTAAAACACGGTTGATGGTTTACCAAGAAAACCATATTTGTACCAGTGATAGTGTTCAGTGACTCCAATACCGAAGGAAACAGCGATGATCGAAACGAATGATAGCCTGATGAGTACGAAAAATTACGTCTTGCAAGTTCTACCAAATGCAACTAGCGAAGAAATTCTAAAGGTGCAAGTGGTAGTGAATAACAAGTTGCGTTATAGAAACAAGAAATATCTATTTCATACAGAAGTAGATGAAATTATCAAAAATCGAATTTCCAATGCCTTTCCAAATCCTATTCCGGTGCCCATTCCGAATGGCAAAAAGTTCACAAGGAACAAAATTTTGGTTGTGGTAAAAAATGGCAAAGAAATGCCATTGAGTGAAGCAGTTAAGCATCTTGGACAGGATGCAAAGAAAACTATTAAAAGCAGATTGTACAACTATCGACACAAAAACCAAATTAGAGATAGGATTCTCTCAAATGGAGAAGTATCTATCATCTATGGTTTTAAGCCACCGACTGATGTTGAAAATCAAATATCAGATCGTAAGAATTTCAGGACTGAACATGTTCCTCCAGTCAGTCCTGAAAATATTTTTAGATATGAAGAACTTGTGGAAGAATTGAAAAAAGGCATTGCCGAATTTTTCAATTTGAAAAATCAAATTGTCGGTGATGATAAGTTCTTCAAATTGAAGTGTATCAAAATTGCAATGCAAAATGGTTTTAAGCTCTTGGGGCTTAAAGAAATCATTCAAATTGGACGTTTCCAAAAAGAAATTGAGGTAGTATTTCCTGATGCCAGTTATGACACATACCTTAGATGGATGAAAATTGCTGAAAATGAGACTAAGGTCTATCAGGCAATTAATGACTTTCCCGATGTGAAGTGGGGAGTTATGTCATTGCTTAACTACCTTGATGGTAGGTTTGATCCAGCAAAAAAACAAAAAGAAAATTCTTCACAAAACATTCCTGTTCCGATCAATCAATTGTATTTGAATTTCATGAATTCAATTGTGAACAAGGAAGTTCATCACAAACACTTTCCATCCTTCTCAGGAAAAATCACTTCTGCTAATGAAAGCGGAATAACGGTTGAATGGAAAGAACAAACAGCAAAATCCAATTTTGAATGGTCTGAATCAGGATTCTTGATAATCCTTCAGTAATATTTTGTGAAAGATACAGAAAAATCACATCTCCTGTATCTTTTTTTCCATATCTCTATTTGTACCCGATATGTTGTCGGGTACAACTCACAACACTTCAACACAAAGGACAGATACGATGAATGAAGAATCAGTATATGTTTGCAATACAACTGTGATTGATCCAGATACGAAACTTCCAGTTGAAATGGAAATTCGTAAATGCCAAGAATCAGGAGCAATGATCGGTCTGGATGGATCATTTCTGGAAAATACAGATGAAATGATTCGTAATCCTTATAACGATGGATATATTGCCGTTGAATGTGATGAGGAATCTGTGAAGACCAATTCACCTTTGAAAGATGCAATAAATGCTCTACAAGAATTATTGAAACTTGTAGAGGAAAAGAATAAAGAATATCTTGAAAACACACACGACTTTATCGGTGAACAACCGTGTGCTGGATGTCCTGTGTGTAAAGCACGAGAAATTTTGAAAACCAACTGACGATCTCTATTTGTACCCGATACAGTGTCGGGTACAACTCACAATGCTTCAAGAAAAAGGACAGATGCGATGGACGTACAAAGAATCAAAGAATTGCTAATTGCCCTTCGTGACTCTTGCTATGAAGGAGTAGATGGCACATGGGATTGCTCTACAGATGAGGGTAAGGAAAGTTTTATTCCTATGGCAGATGATTGCGAAGAAATAGCATCTTTGCTCGGAATTGAATTGCCAGAGCATCCAAATTCATGGATGGAGGTTACGGTAAAGGAAGATGAAGATGAAGATGAGGATGAGGATGAAGATGAGTAACTGATACTGATTATAATGGTGTAAGGTAATGTGCCTTACACCATTCACAATGCTTCAACACAAAGGACAGATGATATGACTTTGAAAAATTTCCAATCAATAGTCAACCGTATGCTTGCGAAGAAATAGCATCTTTGCTCGGAATTGAATTGCCAGAGCATGACTTACTTGACTTTGATAACCTTAACATTCGCGAGACGTTTGAATCGAATGTTCAAGGTACTTCCCTTTGGCGCGTCCTCAATGAGGAAGATGAGGAAGTATTTTTACCTCCATCGTAATTGATTGAAAACCTCTATTTGTACCCGATACAGTGTCGGGTACAACTCACAATGCCTCAACACAAAGGACAGATGATATGAAGTTTGAAGATGTGTTTGAACTGGCAAAAAATGTTTTTGAAAAACATTTACCAGATGTCACAATTCAGTTTTACCCTGAATCAGATAATGATCCATGTATCTCATCAGATGATTATGGAGTCACACTTGATCCATGTATGGTACAGGTTCAGAAACGAATTGGTAGTGAAAAATTACACAAAGTTTCTGGATACTCTGTATCTGTATGGAATCAGTATGAGGGTGATATGTATGAGCCACCAAGCATAGACCAAAACGAAATTGCATCATACCAAAATGCGTATTATGCAATTAAGAAGTTTGCAGAAATTGTTTTTGCTAAGAAACTTGCTCAGGATATCGAACAACTTGTCTGATATCTCTATTTGTACCCGATACAGTGTCGGGTACAACTCACTTGTGCCCTAGATCGTCGGTGATACACAAACCAAGACCAGTCGAATAAGGAGTTAGTGCTATGTCGTTCAAAACGGATTCTTCTCGTATCGTTGGCAAACTGTTTGTGCGAACTCTTGCTGAAGTCGCAATCAAAACAGGATATACGGTATCAATAAACAACGGTGAAAAAAACAGCGTTTCACATAGTAAAAATATTCGCTTCTTAATGGAAAACTTTGGGAAACAACCATTCGAAGAAATTCGATTCCATTATAACAAGCGTAGAATGGGCAGAGTGATTATCCAGAATAGTAAGGAATTAGGTTTTAATTTTGACCAAAATGATGAAAGACTTACTGAAATCATGATTAAAGCAAGAGAGAAATTTATCAAGCAATACAATTAATTAAGAAAAAGCACAAGGTTTAACCGCCTTGTGCTTTTTTATCAATCCAATCTCTATTTGTACCTGATACAGTGTCGGGTACAACTCACAATGCTTCAAATAAGGGCAAGATCATGAGCAATACAATCGGACTTTTTCGCAAGTTGTGGATGATAAATATCCATTACGGATGGGGTGATATACAAAGTATCAAAATGCTTACCAAAACAACTGGCATGGCAAGCATCAAACGTGGTTGGAAACATACGACAATTCAAACAAGAAAGTTTCGAATTTCCAGCGATTTGAAAAAAGTCACTTTTTGTGGACAAACACGGGCAATTGTTCGAATTTCATGTTGGGATAATGGTGGTAAAACACCAGATAGATATACCGTGCTTTTTATGGATTGTCAGAATGTTAATCGGACTTATGAAGCATTGTGTATGAGTTCAAGTCCGTTTCATCCTCAAGGTTTTGGACAACATTCACAAGGCATGCCAGGATCACATCTTGGCAAAAAAATCAAATTTGAACAATTGCCCTCTGATTGCCAAATTCTGGTCAAACAAGACCTTGAAATTGAATCCCATAACATGGCTTTAGAAACCATTGTCAATCGGGATTAGACAAGCAATCGTCGTAAACACTCTATTTGTACCTGATACAGTGTCGGGTACAACTCACAATGCTTCAACACAAGGGTATAGTCATGCAAAAGTTCATCGAGTCTGTAAGATATGTCGTTGTAAAAGTCACGATTAGACATCCTGACGATTCTGATGCTGATGATATCATTGATGAATGTGATTACAGATTACAACCTGATCCAACAAATGGATTTTATGTTGTAATGGAAACAGAAATGATTGATGTAAGTGAAGAACGTCCTATTTAACTGATAATGATAAATGTGTGAAGCACTGTGCTTCACACATTTACTACTAAAAAAATCTCTATTTGTACCATTTATAGCGTTCGGTGATAACTCAAAAACCATTCAGGAAGGGAAATGAAATGCCTGTTCTAGTTGAAACTCGTCGTGCTCCAGTTGAAACTTTTTTTGCTCCAGTTGAAACTCGTCGTGTTCATATTCAAAATACAAAAACAGCAGATGCTCCAGAAATGGTTAATTGGGCAGCTAATGCCTATGCTTATGAACAAGATAGAGAAAAAGTTTTGGAAATCATTATGAGGGAATGGAAACTTGAATTAACAAAACAAGAATGGCGTGAAGTTTTGTGCCTTAGAGTTCCTTACACCATTGAATACAACTATGTCGTAATTTACATATGACACTCTATTTGTACCATGTATAGTGTCAGGAAAAAACATCTTGACAACGACACTATGGTTTGTTATACTATAGTGTCGGAACTAACCAAGTCTTCACAGAATAAGGAATGTGCAATGTCAAATCGAATCGTGATTGAACCAACGAAATTCATCGGGACAAAATCAGGCTACGAGTCCTATGGAATCAGAGTTTATGACAATATGAATCAAGCATATGACAATTCATGGGATGAAATTCCTGATGATGATATGGAAATCTTGAAAAAAACAATGGATTCATTC
>Ga0209084_1002677_pt1 | contig 13612 bp, 15 predicted proteins | sample C_130820_MF_Meta_FD_187309 | JGI IMG/M metagenome (GOLD analysis project Ga0209084, IMG submission 187309) | Freshwater microbial communities from Lake Croche, Canada to study carbon cycling - C_130820_MF_MetaG (SPAdes) (version 2) | ecosystem: Environmental > Aquatic > Freshwater > Lake... | reverse complement strand
CGGTCATGCCCTAGCTCCAGTGCTGTTAAGGAAAGCGCGCGATGACTTGGGCCACGGCGGCGGTGAGCTTTTTGGCGTAGGGCACATGCAAAAACTCGTTGGGCCCGTGCGCGTTGCTCTTGGGGCCGAGCACGCCGCAAACCATCATTTGTGCCTTGGGAAAGCCTTGGCTGAGCATATTCATCAGCGGAATCGTGCCGCCTTGGCCGATGTAGCCGCAGCCCGCGCCAAAGTGCGCCTGCGAGGCGTCTTGCAGCGCCTGCTCAAACCAGGGCGCGGTATCGGGCGCGTTCCAGCCGGTGGCGCCACCGCTGGACTCAAAAGTGACTTTGGCCTGGTAGGGCGCGTTGTCCTCGAGCAAGGTTTTGAGCGCTTGCACCGCCGTGGCCGCTTCCACCAGCGGCGGCAGGCGCAGCGACAGCTTGAAGGCGGTGTAGGGCCGCAGCACATTGCCCGCGTCTTTCATGGCCGGAAAGCCTTCGGCGCCGGTGACGCTGAGCGTGGGCATCCAGGTGCGGTTGAGCAGGGCTTGCAGCGGGTCGGTGGTGGTGGGCAGCACCGATTGGGTGGCGCCACCGCAGTCGTAATGCGCCCAGGGAAAGCGCTTGTACACCTCGTCGCCCAGGATGTCGGCGGTGGCGCGCGCCTGCGCCAAGCGCTCGGCGGGCACTTCGCAGTGAAACAGGCCGGGCAGCAAGCGCCCGGTGGCGCTGTCCTCGAGCCGGTCCAGCACCTGGCGCAGCACCCGAAAGCTCGAGGGCACCACGCCGCTGGCGTCGCCCGAATGCACGCCCTCGGTCAGCACATCCACGCGCAGCACGCCGCTGGCCATGCCGCGCAGGCTGTTGGTCAGCCACAGCTGGTCGTAATTGCCCGCGCCCGAATCGAGGCAGACCACCAGGCCCACATCGCCCAGGCGCGTACGCAGCGCGTCCACGTAGGGCAGCAAATCGTACGAGCCGCTTTCCTCGCAGGTTTCGATCAGGCCGATGATGCGCGGATGCGCCACCTTTTGGTCCTTGAGGGCCTGGATGGCGGCGATGGCGGCATAGGCCGCGTAGCCATCATCGGCGCCGCCGCGCCCATACAGCTTGCCGTCTTCGTACTTGGGCGTCCAGGGCCCCAGGTCTTTGCGCCAGCCAGAAAACTCGGGCTGCTTGTCCAGGTGGCCGTACATCAGCACCGTCTGGGTGGAGGCGCCCGCCTCGCTGCTGCGGGTGGCGGCCACTTCAAACAGCAGCACCGGCGTGCGCCCGGGCAGGCGCACGACTTCGAGCGTGAGGCCGGGCACTTTTTGCGATTCGATCCAGCTGGCGGTGTTGCGCACCACCGTCTCTAAATAACCGAGGGCTGCCCAGTCGGCGTCAAACATCGGCGACTTGGCGGGGATGGCAATGTAGTCGCTCAGGCGCTGCACGATATCGCCGTCCCAGGCCTGGCTGACGTGGGCCAGGGCTTGGGTGGTGTTGAGCACGGAATCCGGTAGGCGGGCGGTCATGGTGTTTTCTCCAATCGTTGTCAGTGCGCATGATGCCACGACAGCGTTCTATGATGGCCGCCCAAGCACTTCACGGATGGTGGCCATGGCACAGCACACGCACGCACCCCAGGTTTTGGCCTTTGATATTTTCGGTACCGTGGTCGATTGGCACGGCAGCATCGCCCGTGAAATCGGGGCTACCTATCCGCAGGTCTATGGCGATGCTTTTGCCCTGGCCTGGCGCGCCGGTTACCAGCCGGCCATGCGCCGCGTGATGGCCGGCGAGCTGCCTTGGACCCTGATCGACGATTTGCACCGCATGATTTTGGACAGCATCTTGCCCGGCTTCGGACTGGCGCATCTGGAGGAGGCCGCGCGCGACGAGCTCAACCGCGTTTGGCACCGTCTCGACCCCTGGCCTGACGTGCTGGAGGGCTTAGGCCGCCTGAAAAGCCGCTTTGTAATTTGCACCTTGTCCAACGGCAACCTCAACTTACTCACGCGCCTGTCCAAGCGCGCCGCCCTGCCCTGGGACTGCATCCTCAGCGCCGAAGTGTTTGGCGCCTACAAGCCCGACCCGCGCACCTACGGCGGCGTGGCCCGCGTGTTTGGTGTGCCGCCGGAGCAGGTGATGCTGGTGGCCGCCCACCATGACGATTTGGAGGGCGCCCGCGCCTGCGGTTTGCAAACCGCTTATATCGAGCGCCCACTGGAGTTTGGCGCTGGTCAGGTAAAGGACGTCAGCCCCCGCGCACTCAAGGGCATGCATGCGCGCGATTTTTTGGATCTGGCGCAGCAACTGGGTTGCTAGCGGCCTTGGGGCCGGGTCAGCGCGCCAGTTTGTACACCGAGGTACCGGCGCGCCAGTTGGGCAAGCAGCGCACCACTTCGCCGTTTTGCAGGCCGAAGCTGTCGATCACGCGCAGGCCGTTGCGCCGGGCCAGGTCACCCAGATCAGCGTGCGTGCCCACGCGGATGTTGGGCGTGTCGTACCACTGGTAGGGCAGGCGCTTGGTCACAGGCATGCGCCCTTGCAGCACGCTTAAGCGGTTGGGCCAGTGCGCAAAATTAGGGAAAGCGACGATGCCGATGCGTCCCACCCGCGCCGTCTCGCGCAGCATGACTTCGGCATTGCGAAGGTGCTGCAAGGTGTCGATTTGCAGCACCACGTCAAAGGAGGCGTCGTCAAACATCGCCAGGCCTTCGTCCAGGTTGAGCTGGATGACGTTCACGCCGCGCTGCACGCAGGCCAGCACATTGGCGTCGTCAATCTCTACGCCGTAGCCGCTGCAGCCGCGTGTGGCCTGCAGGTGGGCCAGCATGGCGCCGTCGCCGCAGCCCAGGTCCAGCACGCGCGCGCCTTCGGGCACCAGTTGGGCCAGTGCGTGTTGGATGCTGGCGTCGCTCATACACCGACCTCGGCAGCCAGGGATGCAAAGTAAGAGCGCACCACGCTGTGGTAGCGCTTGTCGTCTAGCAAAAATGCGTCATGGCCGTGTGGCGCGTCGATTTCGGCGTAGCTGACGTCGCGCTGGTTGTCCAGCAGCGCTTTGACGATTTCGCGGCTGCGCGCGGGTGCAAAGCGCCAGTCGGTGACAAAGCTCACCAGCAAAAACTTGCTGCGCGCCGGTGCCAGTGCAGCAGTCAGGCTGCCGCCAAAGCGGCGCGCCGGGTCAAAGTAGTCCAGCGCCCGCGTGATCAGCAAATAGGTGTTGGCGTCAAAGTAGTCGGCAAACTTGTCGCCCTGGTAGCGCAGATAGCTCTCTATTTGGAATTCCACCTCTTGCGTGCTGTAGCGGTAGTCGCTGCTCGCGGCGGCCTCCTGCACGGTGCTGCGCAGTTGGCGGCCAAACTTGGCGTTCATCACGTCGTCGCTCAGGTAGGTGATGTGCCCGATCATGCGGGCAATGCGCAGGCCGCGCTTGGGCACGGTGCCGTGGCGGTAAAAGTGGCCGCCATGAAAATCCGGGTCGGTCACGATGGCGCGGCGCGCCACCTCGTTAAAGGCAATGTTTTCGGCGGTCAGGTTGGGCGCACTGGCCACCACCACCGCGCGGCGCACGCGCGTGGGGTATTGCAGCGTCCAGGCCAGCGCTTGCATGCCGCCTAAGCTCCCGCCCATCACGGCGGCCAGCGTTTGGATGCCCAAGCGGTCCAGCAGACGCGCTTGTGCGTCCACCCAGTCTTCCACAGTGACTACCGGAAAATCGGCGCCATAGACCTGGCCGTCGGCGCTGTCGGGGTGCGTGTGCATCGGCCCGGTCGAGCCAAAACACGAGCCCAGGTTATTCACGCCGATGACGAAAAAGCGATTCGTGTCCAAGGGCTTGCCCGGCCCGATCATGCTGTCCCACCAGCCCGCCGATTGGGGCTGGTCGGCATACACACCCGCGACATGGTGCGATGCATTGAGTGCGTGGCAGATCAGTACGGCGTTGGACCGGTCGCCGTTCAGTGTGCCGTAGGTCTCAAAAGCCAGGTCGTAGGCACGAATAGAGGCGCCGCTTTGCAAAGGCAAAGGCGCTTCAAAGTGCATAGACTGGGACGAGGCAATCAACATAAAAAACAAAACCCGGCAACGCTGCACGCGGGGCCGGGTCACCAATGATCGCGGGGGTCCGTGTTTAGCTGTATTTATTAAGCGCCCGCAAGCTGGAGCAAATTGGCGCTGTAAGCAAAGTATAGCAACGCCGTTTGTGCAGAGGGGCTTAGATAGGCAAGAGCGCCAGCGCACCCAGCACCGCAAACACCAGCGCCGAGACGATATGCACCACGCGCATAGGCACCAGCCGCGTCATGCGCTCGCCCAAATAAACCACCGGCACATTGGCCAGCATCATGCCCAGCGTGGTGCCGGCCACCACCCAGTAATAGGCGTCAAAGCGCGCTGCCAGCATGACGGTGGCAATCTGGGTTTTGTCGCCCATTTCTGCCAGAAAAAAGGCGATGACGGTGGTGCCGAACACCCCCCAACGCGGCTCCTCGCCTTCCTCTTGCTCGTCCATGGTGTCCGGAATCAGCATCCACACGGCCATCGCGATAAACGATGCCCCCAGCACCCAGCGCAAAAGATCGGGCCCCATCACCTGCGTCAACCAGGCACCCAGCGCGCCGGCCAAGCCGTGGTTGACGATGGTGGCCACAAAAATGCCCAGCACGATGGGAATGGGCCTGCGAAAACGCACCGCCAAAATCAGGGCCAGCAGCTGGGTTTTGTCGCCCATTTCCGCCAGGGCGACGATACCGGTAGAGACGAGAAATGCTTCCATGGTGCAGACGAAAAATACTAGCCTAGCCCGCAACGCGGTATTCCCCGAGTATCGCCGCAAGCTCTGTGCACCAAATTTGGCGTAAATTTTGCTTACTTTTAGTGCATTCGCGGGTGTTGCTCTAAATGCGCACCAAAATAATGCAAAAAATTCACGGAGACAGGTATGAGTGCACTGGAACAGGGCGCAAGCACGCTATTTATATTGTTGGGCGCCATCATGGTGCTGGCCATGCATGCGGGTTTCGCGTTTTTGGAGCTGGGAACGGTTAGGCGCAAAAACCAGGTCAACGCGCTGGTCAAAATCCTGGCCGATTTTTCAGTCTCGACCGTGGCCTATTTTTTGATCGGCTACAGCGTGGCCTACGGGACTGACTTTTTCGTTGGCGCCGATCAACTGGCGGCCAACAATGGCTATGCGCTGGTCAAGTTCTTTTTCCTCTTAACCTTTGCGGCTGCTATTCCGGCCATTATTTCGGGCGGGATTGCCGAGCGTGCCAAGTTTTGGCCGCAGCTGATTGCCACTGCCGTATTGGTCGGGCTGGTCTACCCGCTGTTCGAGGGCGTCGCCTGGAACCAAAAGCTGGGCGTCCAGGCCTGGCTGTTGGCGCGCACTGGCGCCGAGTTCCACGACTTTGCCGGCAGTGTGGTGGTACACGCGGTGGGTGGCTGGGTGGCTTTGGGCGCCGTGCTGCTGCTCGGCGCGCGCAGTAACCGCTACCGCAAAGACGGCGCCGTATCGGCGCATCCGCCCTCCAGCATCCCTTTTTTGGCCCTGGGCGCCTGGGTGCTGACCGTGGGTTGGTTTGGTTTTAATGTCATGAGCGCGCAGACGCTGGACAAAATCTCCGGGCTGGTGGCCGTCAATTCACTCATGGCCATGGTCGGCGGCACCTTGGTGGCGCTGGTGCTCGGCAAAAACGATCCCGGCTTTGTGCACAACGGCCCGTTGGCCGGGCTGGTCGCCGTGTGCGCCGGCTCGGACCTGATGCACCCGCTGGGCGCTTTGGTTGTTGGCGGCGTGGCGGGCGCCATATTTGTGTGGATGTTCACCCTGACACAAAACAAATGGAAGATCGACGACGTCTTGGGCGTTTGGCCGCTGCACGGCCTGTGCGGCACCTGGGGCGGCATCGCCGCCGGTCTGTTTGGGCTGCCCGCTTTGGGCGGATTGGGCGGCGTGAGTCTGGCAGCGCAGTGCGCCGGCACGGCTTTGGGCGTCTTGTGGGCGCTGCTCAGCGGTTTTTTGGTTTACGGTGTACTTAAAGTCACCATGGGCCTGCGGCTCAGCCAGGAAGATGAGTTTGACGGCGCCGACCTGGCCATCCACAAAATCAGCGCCAGCCCCGAACGCGAGTCCAACTGGTAATGCCCGATATTGGCCGTTAAATGGGGTAAAAATCGCACAAATTCGTTAAATACGTGGGATTTTGGCCTTGTTTTTAAAAAAAACAGTTGCCAACTGAGCAAATAGCGCATAATGAAATTGCTTTGCCGAAATTCGGCAGGGCAGGTTTGCGGTGAATGGTCAGTTTCGCGTCTGCGCTAAGTCAAATTTAGGTTTGTTGATTGCGGTTTTGGACTCCATCGCGTTTTGAGTTCTTTTGAGGAGTCCTTTCATGGGCAACAAACTTTACGTTGGCAATCTGCCATATTCTTTCCGTGACGAAGATCTGCAACAGGCATTTTCCGCACACGGTTCCGTCACAAGCGCCAAGGTCATGATGGAGCGCGATACCGGTCGTTCCAAAGGGTTCGGCTTTGTGGAAATGGGCAGCGATGCCGAAGCGCAAGCAGCAATCAGCGGAATGAACGGCCAGCAATTTGGCGGTCGTGGTCTGGTGGTTAACGAAGCGCGTCCCATGGAGCCGCGTCCCCCCCGTACAGGTGGCGGCGGTTTTGGTGGCGGTGCTGGTCGCAGCGGTGGCGGCGGCGGTTACGGTGGTGGCGGCGGCGGTGGCGGTGGCGGTGGCTACGGCGGCGCTGGTCGTAGCGGCGGTGGCGGTGGCGGCGGTTACGGCGGTGGCCGTAGCGGCGGCGGCGGTTACTAAATCGCGCTGAGCTTTCAATGAAAAGGCCCTTCGGGGCCTTTTTTCATGGCTGCTGTGGACCGGAAGGTGCAGCGCCAGCGCGGTGTTTGCGCGGTTGCCCGGCCAGGATGCGGTCCCACAGCGCATCCGGTATCAGGCGCATCAGGCGTGCGACCCAGCCCATTTGCCAAGGGATCACCCGGTAGCGCGTGCCTGCCGTGATGCTGGCAAAGGCTTTGTCGGCAAACACATCGGCCGGCATCAAAAACGGCATGGGATAGCGGTTTTTGCGGGTCAGGGGGGTGTCGATATAGCCGGGCGCAATCGTCATCACCTGCACGCCACTGGCACGCAGCTCGCCGCGCAAGGACTCGCAGTAAGCGATGACAGCTGCCTTGCTGGCGCAATACGCGGCATGCCCTGGCAAGCCGCGGATGCCCGCCACACTGGCAATACCGACCAAGCGGCCGCGCCCGCGCGTGCGCATGGCGTCAATAAAAGGGTGAAAAGTGGCTGCCAAGCCCAGATTGTTGGTGGCAAACACCCGGGCCATCGCGTCCAGGTCTTCGCGGTAGGCGCTGTCAATGCCCAGGCTGATGCCGGCGTTGGCGATCACCACATCGGGCAAGCCTTGGCTGGCCATGCAGGCTTGCGCTGCGGCCACGATGCTGTCGATTTGGGCCACATCAGACGCATAGACAGCGTAGTCGGCGTCGGGCAGGTTCAGTGATTGCGCCCATTCCTGCATCTGCGGGCCGCGCCGGGCGCACAAGGCCAGGCGGTATCCAGCCCGGTGGTAGCGCGCAGCCAGGGCTTGCCCGATGCCGCTGGAGGCGCCGGTGATAAACACCAAAGGCTTATGCGTCATGGTTGTGGCCCAGGCTTACCCTGCAAGTTGGCGCGCACGCGGCCATCGAGCTGCAGTACCTGGGTCGCGTTGGCATAGTCCAGCCGGCCGGCGGAAAAAGTATGGCCACCGTAGCCCAACTGCACTGGCAGGTGCGAGCTGATGCGCTCGGGCTTGCTGCTGATCTGCAAAAACTCCCCGGCAAATTCGATGCGCGGTGCCGCGCTGCGCAGCCATTGCGCTTGGCCTAGCAACTGGATTTCGCTGGCGTCGCCATTGCTGCGCCCCAGTTTGGCGCTGGCGGTGCTGACGCGCCCTTGCCCATCGACCATGTGCAAAGCAATGTTGTCCATTTCGGTCCAGGCGCCTTGGGCAAAATGCCGCGCTTCTTTGCCCTGTACCAAGGCCACCAGCTGGCCTTGGGCGTCAAAGCGCGCCACCGCAAAGTCTTGCATCCGGTAATCCGGGCCTTGCTCATTTGCCGCTGCCTGCACCGCGCGGACCGGCTCGGGCGCCGTGCGCACCATCCAGTAGCTCAGCAGCGCCAAAAAGCCCATCAATGCCAGCGGCAAGGACAGCAAAAAACGGTCCCACAGCAACTGGACGAGGCGGATCACGCGCAGTAGGCCGCTAGCAGGCCCTGGTAGTGGCCGCTGGCTTGGAGCAGCAAGTCGCACAGTTCGCGCACCGCGCCGTGGCCGCCTTGGGCGCGGGTGATGTGGTGCGCCTGCGCCAGCACCTCGGCGTGTGCATTGCAGGGTGCGCAGGCCAGGGCCGCGGGGCGCATCATCGGCAGGTCGGGCCAGTCGTCGCCCATGGCGGCGGCGGCGCTCCAGTCCAAGCCCAAACTGGCCAGGGTTTGCTCGGCCGCAGGGCGTTTGTCTTCGGTGCCGTAATGCGCATGCGTGATGCCCAGGGCCTGCAGGCGTGCGCGCAGCGGCGCCGAGTCGCGCCCGGTAATCACGGCGGGCGTGATGCCTGCTTGTTGCAGCATCTTCAGGCCGTGGCCGTCTAGGGTGTTAAAGCGCTTGAGCGCCTCGCCCGCTTCCGAGAAAAACAGGCCGCCGTCGGTCAGCACGCCATCGACATCGAAGAAGACCACGCGCACCGGACGCGCCCGCGCCAGCAGCGCGGGGGCAAAAGCAAAGGCAGGCGCCGTTGTTGAGCGCATCAAATCACCTTGGCGCGCAGCAAGTCATTGGAGTTGACGGCGCCGCACAGCCGCCCGCTCTCGTCGACCACCAGCACGCTGGTGATGCGCCGGCTCTCCATCAGCGCCACGGCGTCGACCGCCAGCGCCGTATGCGCCATCGTGGCGGGCGAGGGGCGCATGACATCGCGCGCGCATTTGCTGCGCACGTCGGTGCCCGCTTCGAGCAGGCGGCGCAAGTCGCCGTCGGTAAATATGCCCAGCACCTGCTGCGCCTCGTCCACGATGGCTGTCGCGCCCAGGCCTTTGGCGCTCATCTCGCGCATCAAGGTGCTGAAGTCGGCCTCGGGCGCGACCATCGGCAGGTCTGCGCCGCTGCGCATCACATCGCTGATGTGCGTGAGCAAGCGCCGGCCCAGCGCGCCGCCGGGGTGCGAGCGGGCGAAGTCGTCATGGCCAAATCCGCGTGCGTCCAGCAGAGCGACCGCCAGCGCGTCGCCCATGGCCAGCTGCGCCGTGGTGCTGGCGGTGGGGGCCAGATTGAGCGGGCAGGCTTCTTTTTCGACGGCGGTGTTGAGCCACAGGTCGGCGTACTGCGCCATGCTAGAGCTGCCATTGCTCGTCATGGCAATCAGCGGTGCGCCCAGGCGCTTGAGCACGGGCACCAAGGTGTTGATCTCGTCGGACTCGCCGCTGTTGGAAATCATCAGCACCGCATCGTGCGCCGTGACCATACCCAGGTCGCCGTGGCTGGCCTCGGCGGGGTGGACAAACAGCGCGGGTGTGCCGGTCGATGCCAAGGTGGCGGCAATCTTGCGCCCGATATGTCCGCTCTTGCCCATGCCCATCACCACTACGCGGCCCCGGGTGGCCAGCAGCAGTTGCACCGCTTGGCCAAAGGCTGCGCCCAGTTGGGCTTTGAGGCCCAGGATGGCGGCCGCCTCGATATCAAAGGTGGTGTGCGCCAGCGCCACCGCATGCGCCAGCGCATCGGCGGACAAAGGCGGGTGGGCGGGGTTGCTGGCTGCAGGCATCAGGGCATTTTAGGGACAGCGCGGCCAGCGGCCGAAAGATTACTTGCCGATGCAAAAGCTGGAGAAGATCACGCCCAGCAAATCGTCGGCGCTGAACACGCCGGTAATCTCGTTGAGGGCGTTTTGCGCCAGGCGCAGTTCCTCGGCCAGCAAATCAAGCGCCTGGGCCTGCACTTGCAGGTGCGTGTGCGCCAGGTGCAAGTGCGCATCGACCTGGGCCAGCGCCTGCACATGGCGCGCCCGCGCCATGGAGACTGCCTCGGTGCCGCCGTGCCAACCAGCGCATTGAAGCAGCGCTTGGCGCAGCGCGTCCAGGCCGGCGCCGGTTTTGGCAGACAGCAGCAGGCCTGTGCGTTCATTGGCGGGCGCCGCGTCGCATTTGTTCCAGACGTCGAGTACCGGCACGGAGTGCGCGACCGTCTGCGCGAGCAGCGCGGCGATGTGCGCGTCGGCGGCGGCGTAGTCGGGCGTGTCGGCGCGTGTCAGGTCGTGCAAAAACAGCACCGCATCGGCATCGGCAATCGCTTCCCAGGCGCGGGCAATGCCGATGGCCTCCACCGTGTCCGCGCCCTCGCGCAGCCCGGCCGTATCGATGATGTGCACCGGCACGCCCTCGATTTGGATGGTCTCTTGCACCTTGTCACGCGTGGTGCCGGCAATGGGCGTAACGATGGCCCGCTCGGCCCCGGCCAGGGCATTGAGCAAGGAGGACTTGCCCGCATTGGGCTGCCCGGCAATCACCACGCGGATGCCGTCACGCAGCAAAGCGCCCTGGCGCGCTGCGCCCAGCACCCGCGCCACCGCGCCATGCAAAGCTTGCAGCTGGCCTTGGGCGTCGGCCTTGCGCAAAAAATCAATTTCTTCTTCGGGAAAGTCCAGTGTGGCTTCCACCAGCAGGCGCAGGCGCACCAGCGCGTCGCGCAGCTGGTCCACTTCGCGTGAGAAGTCGCCGGCCAAAGAGCGCACCGCGCTGCGTGCGGCCGCTTCGGTGCTGGCGTCGATCAGGTCGGCAATCGCCTCGGCCTGCACCAGGTCGATTTTGTCGTTCAGAAAAGCGCGTTCGCTAAATTCGCCCGCTTGCGCCAAGCGCAGCCGGGGCAGGCAGGGCTGGCCGTCAGCGTCCAGGGCTTGTGCCACTTCCAGGCAGCGCGCCAGCAAAAGCTGCAACACCACCGGCCCGCCGTGCGCTTGCAGCTCGAGCACGTCTTCGCCGGTAAACGAGTGCGGTGCGGGGAAATACAGGGCCAGCCCTTGGTCCAGATGCTGGCCCCGGGCGTCGGTAAACGGCAGGTAATGCGCCTGGCGCGGCGTCAGGCGCTGGCCCAACAGGGCCTGCACCAGCGGGCGCAGGTCGCGCCCGCTGACCCGCACGATGCCCACCGCAGCCCGCCCACTGGCCGTCGCGATGGCCAGGATCGGGTCGTGGTGGCGGGCAAGCACTTAATTGAACTTGGGCAAATTGAACTGCGGTGGCACGCCCATGCGCGTGTTGATGAGCCACTGCTGCGCAATCGACAAGATGTTGTTGGTAATCCAGTACACCACCAAGCCCGAGGGGAAAAAGAAGAACATCACACTAAAGGCCAGCGGCATGAACCACATCATCTTGGCCTGCATCGGGTCTGGCGGGGCGGGGTTCAGCGCCGTCTGCAGCAATGTGGTCAACGTCATGACGACGGGCAAAATGAAATACGGATCGGGCGCCGACAAGTCATGAATCCAGCCCATCCAGGGCGCGTTGCGCATCTCGACCGTGGACAAAAGCACCCAGTACAGCGCGATAAATACCGGGATTTGCACCATGATCGGGAAGCAGCCACCCATGGGGTTGACCTTCTCCTCGCGGTAAATGCGCATCATCTCTTGCTGCATTTGCTGCGGGTTGTCTTTGAGGCGCTCGCGCATTTCCATGATCTTGGGGTTAACCGCCTTCATCTTGGCCATGCTGGAGTACGCCTTGGCGTTGAGCCAGTAAAACGCGATCTTGAGCAAAAGCACCAAGGCCACGATGGACCAGCCCCAGTTTTGAATCACCCGGTGCAACTGGTCGAGCAGCCAGTACAAGGGCTTGGCCAAAATAGTTAGCCAGCCATAGTCCTTGAGCAGCTCCAGGCCGGGGGTGAGCGCCTCGAGCATTTTTTCTTCCTGAGGGCCGACAAACAACGTGGCCTCGACGGTGGCGCTGGCACCCGGTGCGATAGCAGCCACCGGGGCCACCATGGCGGCGCGGTAGCAGCAGTCGGCCAATGCGCCAGGCATATCGATGTGGTCCAGCGAAATGCTGCGCTCTAGACCATCAGGCAGCAGCCAGGCGCTGGCAAAGTAGTGCTGCACCATGGCGATGTAGCCGTTGCTGGCTTGTTTCTCGTAATCTGCACTTTTCTTTTTGATGGCAGAAAACTCTACTTTTTGGTACTTCTTGGCTTCGGTATAGACCGCAGGGCCAGTGAAAGTCGAATAAAACGACGATTCGCCGCTGGGCTTATTGCCATCGCGCATCAGCTGCAAATACAGCTGCGGCGCTACGGCGGCGTCCAGGTGGTTGCTCAGGGTGTGGCGCACGCCAATGGCGTAGGAGCCGCGGCGCAAGGTATAGGTTTTGACCAGGCTGATACCACCCACCGCAGGCGAGCTAAAGCGCAGCTCCAGACTATCTTGTCCATCTTGCAGCGTCGTTGCGCCCGAAAAAGCCATGGGCGTTTTGTGCGTCGGGAAATTGCCCGGCACCGCCCCTGCCACCACGCCCGACTGCGCCAGGTACACGCGGTCTTTGCTGTCATCGAGCAGCACAAACTGCTTGCTCTTGTCGGCGGTGTCGCCGTACTTTAGGAACTGCGAGCCCACCAGCGTGCCGCCCAGGGTGTCAAATTCCAGCGCCAGCACGTCGGTGCGCACGCGGATGCGTTCGCCGCGTGCAGGCGCTGCGCTGCCCGTTGTATCGGGAGCGGCTGCTGCCAGAGCTGGCGCAGCGCTGGCAATCGGTGCGGCGCCCGGAACGCTCGCATCCGAGGCTGCTTTGGCCGCTGCGGGCGGCGCCGTGCTCACTTCGCCGGGGGGGCCGGGAAAGAAAGTTGGCTTGTTGCCGTTGTGGATCTGCCATTTGTCCCACAGCAGCACCATGGAAAAACCAAAAATCACCCACAAAAAAGTGCGACGGATATCGTTCATGAAGCTTTCTTTTCAGAAGAAGAGGGAGAAGTAAGGCGGCTAAACAGCCGGGGTTTGTCCTGTGGCACGGGGTCTGCGCCGCCAGCGCACCAGGGGTGGCAGCGGGACAGGCGCGACACTAGCAAATAGCTGCCAGCGGCCGCGCCATGCGCTTGCAAAGCCCCCAAAGCGTATACCGAGCAAGTCGGCTCAAAGCGGCAGGCGCTACCCAGCCAGGGGCTGAGCAAGAGGCGGTAGGCCTTGACCAGGCCGATCAACAAGGCCTGGATCATGGCGCGGGGGCGGCCACGGCTTGGGCGGCGCGCTCAAATAAAGTGAGGAGTTCGCCGCGCACAGCGGCCTTGAGTTGTACCGAGCTAGCGCTGCGAAACTGCGCCGGGTCAAACGCACTGCGCAAACGCACCAGGTGGGCGCCCGCAAGAAGGCGGTTTTCGAAGAGTTGGCTCACGTGGTAAATCTGGCGTTTGATGGTGTTACGGGTCACGGCCCGCTTGGCCCAGCGCTTGGGCACCATGGCGCCCATGGCGGGCTGCTCCAGCACAAAACCTCTGGCAAATGCCCCCGCAGCATCTTCGGCACTGGCCAGTGGGCGTGCAGCTGGGGCATCAAAACGACAAAAATGCAGGACAAAATGT
>Ga0209084_1002676_pt1 | contig 13613 bp, 14 predicted proteins | sample C_130820_MF_Meta_FD_187309 | JGI IMG/M metagenome (GOLD analysis project Ga0209084, IMG submission 187309) | Freshwater microbial communities from Lake Croche, Canada to study carbon cycling - C_130820_MF_MetaG (SPAdes) (version 2) | ecosystem: Environmental > Aquatic > Freshwater > Lake... | reverse complement strand
GGCGACCGCGTTGTCCGCCTGGATGGTGCGGTGCACCGTCGTGATCATCCGCGGAATTGATGCGAGCGCGTCGATGATCGACCGGATGCCTGACTCCACGCCCCCAAAGTCGATCCCGAACGCGATGATGATCAACGTGGGAATCAGGGACAGGCCGGACATCAATTTCGCCACCGCGTCAAGCGCCTGCGTGACTATGCCGGAGACCTCAAATTGCCAAGGCGCGTCGGGTGTCACGATCTCAATGATGCGCGTCCTGAGATCTGCAAGTTTGTCCAGCGCATCGGTCACGATACCCCTGACGGTAACCGTCCACGGTTCTGCGGGTTCGCGCAGGCTCGTCGTGCGCTCCTTGATGTCATCCATGGACGCGACTGCGTCGCCAGTGTCCGCTGTCACCTTGATGGCGACATCCCGTCCCATCAACGTGTCGAGTTTGTTGCGGACCTCGTCATACCCGCTCAGTGCGAGATTGACGAGGATTTCCATGCCTTTGAGACCAGGCACGACGAACTCGGCAATGTTCCATAGCACCTTGATATTGATGTCCGCGAATGTTGGCAGTTTCAGTACCGCCACGTCCCACAGAACCTTGATGGTTGCAACGGGATTGGTCACAAGTTTGGCGATCCACCCGATCAGTTCCACGATCCAGTCGCGCGCCTCGGCAAAGATCTTCGGCCATTCGCCGAGCCGTGCGCCCCATGCCATGACCCAGTCGATGCCAGCCTTCAGCGCGTTGCCAAGGGCACGCAGGTAATCCCACACCGGCTTCAGCAGTCGCGCGACGAATTGCAATCCCGCACCCAACAGGCGCATGACCAGCGTGAACGCCTTCAGCGCAATGGTCAAAAACGGCAACACCGCACGGCCCATGTGAAAGAGCATCGTCATCACCGGCCGGATGACTTCTAAGACCGCCTTGAACGCCTCACCGGCGGCTGCAAGGAAGTCCTGGAACTCCTGCGACGCGGTGATCGCGCCAATGCCCGCGTCAAGGTCCGCCAGCAGGTCAATCATGCCCCGCAGGTACTGCTTGGTCAGCGGTTCGAGCGCCTTGCCGAGCGTCGCCAGACTGCGCGTCAGTTTCGCGTCCATCGTGGACGACAGTCCCTTGACCGACTGCGAAGCGCGCTCGGTTGACCCGCCGAACTGCTTTTCGATCTGGTCAATCAGCAGCGGCAGAACCTTCTTCGAGACCAATTGCCCCTTCGATGCCATTTCGCCAAGCGCGGATGTCGATACGCCCATCGCGTCGGCCAGCATCTTTTGCGCCGGTATTCCGGCCTCGGCAAACTGGTTCAATTCCTCCTGGCTGACCTTGCCTTTCAGCAGCATTTGCGAGAACGCCAGTGACGCGCGCCCGAACGTTTCGGCGCTGTCGCCGCTGATGTCGGACAACCCCGTCATGACGCGCGTCAGATCCTCCGCTGCAACGCCCGCGCCCAGTAGCCGCTGCGCGGATTGCATCACCGCCGCGTCGTCAAATGGCGACCAGTCCGCAAAGTCCTGCAATTTCTTGAAGGTCGCGTCGGCCTTTGCGGCGTCGCCGGTCAACCGTAACAGCGTATTCCGGTATCCCTCGACTTCAGACGCTGCAGCCACACTCGCCTTGACGACGGCAATGGTGCCTGCCACCAGCGCTGCCGTGGCCGCTACCGCAACGCCGATCCCGATGGCCGCCATGTTGGCACCGCCACCAACCGACGTCAATGCCCGCGCTGCGCCGAGCGCGCCACCGGACGTACCGGACATCCCGGAGTTCAGTCCGTTCAGTGCCCCGTTGATGCGCTTGAGCGCCGGGGTCGCTTGATCATTGACGACGGCATTGATGCGCAGGTTCGCGACGTTCGCCATGGTTACCTCTTCCGGTTCGCCCGTGCCTTGCGATCACGTTCTTGCCGGACCTGCGCCTCATAACTTTCAACCAGGAGCAACCGTGTGCGCCAGAGCGGTTCGAGCCGGACCAGTTGTTCCGGCGTCCACCCGTAGCGCCTCATCAGAAGCACATCGGACGTCCACGCCGGGCCCTCGGCCCGCCCCTCTACCCAGTGCCAGAGTCGCTCCCGCTCACTTTTGGGACCGTCACCAGTTCCCCGACCAAGGTCAGGATCGCCTCGACGACGTGCGCCGGTAGCCGGTCCAGAGTTTCCGTCGTCACCGGCACTGGCAATTCCTCGCCGGTATCGACGTCCGTCAGTGACCATGCCACAATCATTGATGCGACTTGCGCCAATGACCGCAGGAACTCATCCTCGATGGACGATGCGCGGATCATCCGCGCCTTCGTCGTCCACCGCATCGCCTCGGGATGTTCGACGTCGACCCAGTGCCCCGGTTCCCCGGATGCATCGAGTGCCAGCCTCACGGTGCGAAGTGGTTTCGCGTATCCCATTGCTTCCCCTTAATATGCAGTCTGCGTGTTGTTCAGGACAAACTTGCACGGCCCGCTATCGGTCGTGTTGTACAGGCATCGGCCGGACAGCGTGATCTGGTACAGGCCTCCCCCAAGGTCGCGCGTCGCCGGACCATCGCCGAATGACGCTTGGGTCGCGGTGAACACGAGGGATCGCAGCGTCGTCGTTGCGCCGTACGTCCAAGTCAGGACGATGGCGGACTCATTGAACGCACCGGATGTTCCCATGTATTTCGCCAGATCGTCCACGGACGATGCGCCCGTGTCCAGACTGATCGAGAACGTCGCCTCAAGTGGCTGCTCGTCGATCCGCGACGGGTCACGGCTTCCGGTCGTGTGCACCAGTTCCTGACCGCGCGCGAGGGTAAGTTCAAACGACGTGACGCGGTTCTGCGCGCTCCCGCCAATCGACACGGTCGTGTCAATGCCGATCCAGGGCTTGTTGGTTTCCGCGGTCAGCGACGCCGTTGCGGTTCCGCCCGATACACCAGTGACCGAAACCATCGAGGTCTTGTGCGTAAGCAGGCCATCGGCTGCGGTGAACGCCAACCGCAGTTCCGAGACCTTCGCCCCAGGGTACTCGCGGTACGCGATGGGATTGGCGTCCTCAACCGTGAATGACGGCACGGCCGATCCGAGCGTGATCGTGTGCGGGTACACACCCGACACGGCAGTGCCGGTCGAAACGGTACCCATGATGCCCGCCAGAAGATTGCCCGCAATGTCTGGCAATAGCGGACCCTCAAGTGAGAGGCTCGCGCTTCCACCACCTTGCAGCAACGCAAAGTCCATCGCGGCGATGCCACGACGGGCGCTGTCACGGACCGCGGCGTACTCGTTCGCGTACGTCGGGTCCGATGTGACCGGCAGAACCTTCGTGGCTGGCACCGCGGTTCCCCACGTCGATTCCTTGCCAAACTGGACTTTCGTTGTGCTAAGGATTGGCATCGGTTGCCTCCGGGGTCGGTATCACGACCGTGGCGATTGACGACCCGGATGCCGTTGGCTCGTCCTGCCATCCGGCACGACGGAGATCGTCGGCGTCTATTTCTTGAATGTCCCACGCGCCATCCGTCGGTTCGTACACGCGTGCGCCAATCGACACACGCTTGACGTCCGACCCGATGGGCGGTTCCAATTTCACGGCCATTGTCAAGCCTCCACCCACGTTGTCGCGTGGTACAGATCGCATTCGAGCGTCAGGTCCGCGCCCATGAATTCTTTACCGTTGTATTCAACCATACCGATTGTGGCACGTGTCAGCCGAACCTGTCGGACGGTGTTCGCCAGATCCTGATTGGCTGCGATCAGCGCCCGGTACGCGTCCACAAATGCCAGGACGGCAGGATGCGCGCGTGCCATCGTCGGCAGGTTGGTCAGGTACATCACCGTGATGGTCGCCTGCTCGAATTGAAACCCCGTCGGCACCTGTCCGAACGGGTATTGATCAAACGTTGAAGACGACCAATGATGGACGACGGCAGGCAGCGCCGCGAGTTGTTCCGGCGGTTGGCTGAATATCAGGTTCGCCCGGACGCCGAGTGCCACGGTAGCAGCCTGCGCCACGGTTCCGAGTTGCGTCAGGGCATCCACGACCGTCATGGCAGCGACCCCGCGATCTGCGCAAACTTTGCCTCGACCGCCTTGGTTTCCTTGGCGACACTTCGCCGGATGACCGCCTTCATGGTCGGAATCGCCTTGGATATCCATCCAAGCGTCGACTGTCCGGCGCGTGACGCCGAAGTACCGACGCCGTCGGCACTATAGTGATATCCGGACGCGCTCCGTCCCTTGATCTTCTTGGCGTAATTCAGCGCCCACCCATACCGGAACCCGTCAGCACTAATCCCCGCACCGGCCGAAACGCTACCCATCTGCGGCTTGGAATTGCCCTTGACGTCAAAGTAGCGCTGCTTTACTGCGGATGACAACGCGCCGGACCGCTCCGGCACCAACGCCGTGATGCGCTTTGCGCCTTGCGCTGTCGCCGACTGGATGACGCGACGCATCGCATCGCGGTAAACCGCGTCGCCCCCGAGCGCCTTCGAGATGCCCCGGAGTCCCGTGATATCGACGCGAATCGTGTTGCGACCACGCGATGCCATCAGGCCGCACCCAGCCCGCCACCGTGGCGGTACGGTTCAAGCATGCGCCGAACCATGGGATGCAAACCCGCCTGGATGATAGGACCGCTAAACTCCGCACCCCCGGTGATCGGCGCGCCACCGCTGACTTGCTGGCGATACACGAGCGAGGATTGCATGATGCAAGCCTCTTTGACCACAAGCGGTGCCGTTGCGCCATACCCGTACGTCGCGACAACCTGGACGCCGCGTTCGTGCATCGGGAAAAGGTTCGATGACAACGGCGACAAGATGACCTGTGTGTACGCTTTGCCCTTGCCGCTCGCGTTGAATGGCGACGCGTACGCTGTGGTGATTGACGAATACGTCGACCAGTCGCCCGCGCTGTCATATGCCACCGAGGTCAGGGTCGTGAACGGATCGGTATTGACCGTCCACGGCCCTGTCGCGCGGTAATAGCGGGTCTGACTCAACGGTTGGATATCCGCACCGGCGAAGTCATCTATCTGCCTGGACACAGCGTAGACGATCCGGTCAATCCGGTCGTTATCCACGCTGTCCGTTATGCCGAGTTCCAGTTTGACCTCGGCCACGGTGCAGTAAATGTCAGTCGGCATCGGAACCTCCTACGACGCTGGGTGAACGTACAACTTGACAGGGTTGTAAGTCGTCGTGTTTGCAGCCACCAATCGCCCGCCCGTCCTCTGGAAGGCGTAAAAGCCGGTCTGAAGTGCATCTGCGTACCGCTCGGTCATTCGCACGAGTTGCACACCCGAAACGTCACGGATGATGTACTTGCTGAAGTCGCCGAACCCAATCGACTTGGCTGACGCGGCTGCGGTTGCGACGTCGTTGTTGACCACGATGGGATAACCCATGATCATGTCAGGCTGTCCAGCCTGCACCGACGGCTCCCACAATGGACGGTTCTGACTGTCTTGCAACTTGCGGATGATGCCCACCGTCGCGTCGCGCATCATGAACTTCGCGTTCTGGCGGTACGCCACGTCGACACTGTAGACAAGGTCCACAAGGTCCGCATACAGCACGGTCGTGGTCTGGCCTGCGGCCCCGGTCTTGCCTGTTGCGGCTCCGACGATGACACCGTAGGGCTGACTTGACCCGGTACCCGTCGTCCAGTGCGCGTTCTGCGCGCGTCCGAGACGCTCGCCGAGCGCGTTGGCGATGAACTGGTCAAGAGGGAACTCGCTGTCCTGAAGCAACTGGTTGGACACCAGGACCAGTCCCGAGGTGTACATGTAACTTGAAACCGTCAACTGACCAAACGTCATTGCTGATTCGGAAATTGTGCTGTTTTCAGAAAGGATCGAACCGCTAACGCCGGTCTCGTCAACCGTCGGCAGCAGAAGGTCCGCGCCGGACTGTGTCGGGTAGACGGTTGATACCGAAAGCATCCCGCCGAACGCGCGACGGGCGGCCTCGATGCCGGAACCAAACTCGTAATTGACGAGATACCCACCGGCGGTCGTAGTTCCGACGGACTGTGCGCGACCCTCGGCCAGACGCTGACGGTTGTAGGCGCGGAGTTCAGGATCGAGATTCTCGTCAGTTCCGCGCAGCCACGCGTTGAACGCGCGCTTCTGCGCCTCGATTGACAGTCCCGCGCCGGTTGACGGCTTGCGCTCTTCGGTCTCAACAACGGAACCGCGCAGCGCGGTTTCCTCGGCTGCAAGACGCTGTGCCTTGGCAAGCGCGTCGATGCGCCGGTCAAGTGCGGACAAGTCCTTGTCCAGTGCCTCGAAACGGGTTTCGGCCTGTCCGTCCCAGTTCGCCTGGTCCTCGACGATTGCGCGCATTTCCAGCGCCAGCCGATTACGACTGTCGCGGAGTTCAGTGAGGTTCGACGCCATTGTAATGCTCCTAGAGGCTGATGACGCGTACCCGGGCACGGGCGAGCGTCAAGGTCGTTGACCGCGGATTGGTGAGGATTGCTGGCACCCGGACGGACCGGACCGCCACCGAGGTTTGCTGGTATGCCGGGTACGTCACCGCCGAAACGTCAAACAAGTCGCAATCAAGCAACTCGCGCACGTACCCCGTCGATCCCGATCCGGACCAACGGTCCGTCACTGCCCGGAATGCGAACGACGCCTGATTGACGTCCCCGCGCCGGACCAATTCCACGACGTCGCGACCCAGACTCGTGTCCGGTAACAGGCACGAGAAGTACAGGCCGGTCTCGTCTTCGCGCAGCGTCAGCGTGCCCGAAGCGGTGCGACCGAGTGGTGCCTCGGCCTCGTGGTTCCAGAGGCAGCGAACGTCCTGAGAGGCTGCCAGTGCGCGCGTGAACGCGCCACGGCGGATGATCTCAGTGAATTGCATCCCGTAGCCACCGTTGCGGCTGTCATCCTCTTCGGACTGCAGCGGCTGCGACGGTACGTCGAACAGTGCGGCGTAGCCCTCAAGGCGCAGTCCCGTTGCAGGATCATCCGCGCCCCGGAGTTCGACGCGTGCGCCCCGGAGTTCCAGCCGGTCAGGTGACGCATCGCGCGTCCCCGGCTTCCACTCGGGCGGTGTCTTCCCGAAATCCTCGTAGTGCGATGCAAGGTGATCGTAGACCGCCTTGCGATCAGCGTCTGGCATGTCAACGCCTCCACGTCCGCCGAACATGATGCTCATGCACTGCGCGACGCCTCGCCACACGCAATCGTACGGCCCGGTGACGGTGTGATGCGCGAGTTTGTATGACGACTCGATGTCCGGATTCGCCTGGTCGACCCACGCGCACATGCGCTTGAGATCGTCAACGGTCGCCTTGGCAACCTCGGAGGGACCATCCCACGATTGACTCTCGGGTGCAAGCCCGGTCTTGCGGTACGGTATCGCGCGCCGTTTGTCCACTGCGACCATCGTGTCTCCTGTTGGTCGCGCGACGGGCGCGGTAGGGGTCATTGCCACTTTACAGGGTTTGACGTCATTCCGCAACAGGCAACGTCACCCCAGTCGCCCGCGCCAGTGCGTTCCGGGCCGCCTCGGGCAGGGTGGACTGTCCCGCGATCCACGTTGCAAGCGCGGTCCGTTCGGCCAGTTCCAAGGCTTCCTTGGCATCCTTCTCGGCGCGTTCCGCCTCGTTACGGGTCATGTCCGCATTCCGTTGCGTGATCTCCTGATCCGTCAACGGTCGGACGGTCTCCACGCCGGTTTCACAGTTCAGTTCGATGGCAAGGGGTGGTTCATTCATTAGGGGAATCCATACAGTTGAAACTTCGTGCCGCTTTTTATATTTCCGGCAGATAAAGCAATTACTAAACTTGTCAACGCGGATGTACTATTCCAAAAACCAGCCCATTGAGCAGCGTCCAATGCCCCCGGAACGCCAGACGATTGATACAATTGAAAATTACTAGTTTCGCTCTTACCTTTTGTCGTACTTGCATAATCCGTGATGACTGTATCAACCAAACTCCAGAAATTGGTAAGAGATTGACCCGCTCCCACAATTAATGCGGTAAGGGTTGCGGTGCTATATCCCGCTTGCGCGCTTGCAAGATAGTTACTTCCTGCATCTCCATTGTATTGTAATCGTAGCTGTGCCGTAGTGCCAGTAGTAGTACTTCTGATAGAACTTATTAAACGCAAATGCGTATACGTTTGCGGAATACTGCTAAACGTGTAACTCGCCGCATCACTCCCCAACGTGGTTGACGCCAGCAGCACTGCTATGCTCGCCGTTGAATGCACGTGATCGGAACGGGCAAGGGTACTTGCACTGCCTGATGCAGCCGTGGCATTTCCTGTCACCGCGCCCGGTGTGCCGAATGCCTCGCGACTGTGGCGATGATCGGACAGCGCGACGGTCGTAGCAGTCCCCGTCGCCGCCGTGTCGCCGACCGCGGATGCGCCGGCAGTCGCTGATCCAGGCATGGCATGGACGTGATCAGCCAACGCCGGACTCGCACTGGTGCCCGTCGCCTGCGTGCTGGACACCGTCAATGCCGATGGCGCTGCACCAGCGGGAAATGCGTGCTTGTGATCCTCCCGCGCCACGCCGGTTGACGTGCCAGCCGCAGCCGTCCCGCCAATCGTGGATGCGGTGAGTGTGGTGCCGTATGCCGGTGCGTTCACCGTGACGGCACCCGTTGCGCCGGAGACCGAGACGTTGGTACCGGCCACGATGGATGTGACGCCGGTGTTGCTGATCGACAGGCTTGTGGTCTGCGACCCTGACACACTGATGCCAGTGCCACCGGCCACTACCGGAGCGGTGATCGTAACCGCTCCGGTGGATGCGGACACCGTCACGCCCGTGCCTGCGAGACTGGTCACGCCCGTGTTGGCCACACTCAGCGTGGTTGTGCCACTGATCCCGATCCCGGTGCCAGCCGCGAGGCTCGCCGAAACGGTTGGCGTCGTGGTTCCCGAGACGGTAATGCCGTTTCCGGCGGTCAGCGATTGCACGCCGGTTGCACTGACCGTGAGCGCCGTGGTACCCGACCCGGCAACCGTGATCCCTGTCCCCGCCGTGACGCTCGCAGCGGTGATCGTCACGGCGCCGGTGCTGGACGACACGCTGATGCCGGACCCGGCCAGCGACCGCACGCCGGTATTCGTGATTGTGAGATCCGAGGTGCCCGTGATTGACAGTCCCGACGAAACGGAAACGCTGTTAATAGTTCCGGATTCGGTGCCACCGCCCGTGCCTGATCCGACCGCACCAGGCACGCCCGGTGGACCCATCGCACCACGCGGCCCGCTCGGCCCGCGATCTCCTTTTTCGCCCTTCGGTCCCGGCACAGGAGCGGTCGCTTCCAGCGCGTCGACACGGCCGACCACCTCGGTGATCACTCCGTCCTGTCGCGCATCTGTCGCCTCGTTGGCCGTCAACCGTTGCGCAATGCGCACCAATTCCTGCGCCTGTGCCGCCGTCAGTTCGCGTGTTTCGCCATGCGCCTGATCAATCGCCGATGCGACCTGCTGGACGCTTCCGAGGTCGGCGCGCAGGCCGTCAATCAGGCCATCCTGACGCTCGTCCACGCCCTCAATTGCAACGTGTTTGGCGCGCAATTCGTCCAGTGCCTCGCGCCGTGCCTTTTCCACATCGTCAATGCGGGTGTGGACCGCACGGGTACGACGCCCCATCTCGCGTGCCAGGATGTGCGCGGCTGCCTCACCGCGCGTCGTTCCTTCGCTCACTTTTCCGCTCCGAGACTCTCCCGGATCGCCGACGCGATACCGGGGACATCGAGGGACCGCATCGCCATCCCGACAAGCGCGGTGACGTCGTCCTCGTGATCGCCGGACAATGTCCGGCCTTCGGTCATTGGCGCATCCGCGCCGTCAAGTTCAGCCACGCGTGCCCTCGCCCACCGCATCGCGCGCTCGGATTCAGGACGTGTGCCGCCACCCCACAATGCATGCGCCACAACGCCCGGTGACGGGTAGTTGTCCGATTGCGGGTCCGCGTCCGGTGATTGCAAGTCGACCATGTGACGCGCAAACCACGCCGCCATGCGGCGCGCCTTGTCCTCGCTCACGGTGCCCGCTGCCATCTCGCGCGCTTCGCGCACGGTGCGTGCCACGATGCCGTCTCCGGACAATCCCTGTTCATGCCATGCAAGGCCCCGGCGTGCGTTCCGGCGCATCCACCCAGGCGTACCGAGCGCGCGCATCTCGATGCCCGCGGATGCATCGTCCGGCAACGCGTTGCGATGCGTGATCTCCTCCACGAGCGCGCGCACCGCCGGTGCGTTCGGCAATGGCACGGGTCCGGCCATCGGCCCGAAGTTGAGCGGCTGGATCAAACTATCACCGTCGACGCCGACGCTGTTGAGGTTCTCAAGCGCACGGATCTCGTTGACGGACAGCCAGCCCCACTGGCGCGCAACGGCGTACGCGTCGTATCTCGACTTGATGTCGCCCCGCAGGAGCGCGTCGACTGAATGTTCCACATACAGTGCCTGACGCTCGGACGGATAGAGCAGGGTCGCATACGCCTGTTCCAGTCGCACGCACCACGGCCGGATCGTGTGGACAACGAACTCGATGGACTGATGTTCAATGTTCGAGTAGGTCGCGCGCTGAAGATCGCCCATCAGATGCAACGGCACGCGGAAGATGCGCGCGATCTCCTCGATTGAGAACCGGCGCTGTTCCACGAACTGCGCATCCTGAAGAGGCATCCCCATGGATTGCCATTCGATGCCCTCTTCAAGCACCGCCACGCGGTGCGCGTTTTCCAGTCCCCGGTGCGCGGTTTCCCACGATTGTTTCAACCGGACGGCTGCGTCGTTGGACAAGCGCCCGGCGACTTTCAGCACGCCCCCAGGGCGGCCGTTGTTGCCAAAGAACCGTCCGGCAAACTCACGCTCGGCCTGTTCCAACCCGACCGCGTCACGGTGTACCGCTATCGGGGACAGGCCCATCAGGCCATCGGAGGACAGGCCACGGACGTGCAGGATTTCATCCGCGGAATAGACGCGCTGTCCGCCGTCATGCGTCGACACGACGTACACGAGGCTAGGAACAGGATCGTTTTCGGTTGCGACGTCAATGCGCGCAGTCACGCGGTCCGGACGGATCGGCCACAGGTACCGCGGTCGGCCCGAGGGGTATCGGTCGATCCACGTATACGCGTTGCCCCACAAAAGCAAACTTGCGAGTTGCTGTTCGCGGTACTCCACCGCGGTTTGCCTCGGGTTTGGCCGGTCGTGCAAGATCGGATACAGCGGATGTTCGGTCGCGATGACGCGCCCGCCGTTCCGACGCTCGTACACCCGCAACGGCAGGGTCGCGATGGATTCGCTGATGATCCGGACCGCTGCCCAGACGGCAGTCGACCCGACCGCAGTCGCCGGGGTCACCGGACGTCCCGTCGTGTTCGCGTTCCCGGCCATGGCCTGCGCCAGGTGCGGCCACCAGTAGTTGCGGTTTTCACCGCTGCCGAATAGGGCGCGTCCGATCACGCTCATCGCTGTTGCCTCCGTGACGCGCCCAACGCGCCGATCCACAGCAGGATACCGATCAGGCCAAGAATCACGAGCGCAGCCGGTAAGGACCACATGCCGACGCCGGTAACTAACAGTATCACGCCAATGATGCCGACCACGTCGATGATGATTGCGCCAAACTCGTCGCTCATAGGACCAGCATTCCCCGCTCCTCGTAGACCGATGCGCCCGCGCCTGCGTTCCGTGACGCCCGGTCGATGCCCATGATCAGCGCCACGATGCCGTCAATGCGCTGTCGCGCCTTGTGTTTTGCCGGTCGCACGTTCCCCGCAGCGTCGCTGATGACGACCAGATTGTCCGCCTGCCAGCGTAGGATCGGATGGTTCGCGTGCCTCAGTTTGCGCCCCAATGTCAACCCGAGCAGCGCGGATGTCGGCGCTGCCATCGAGGCCATGCCTTGGCTCATCGGTGCCATGTCAATGCCGTCCGCCATCAACTCCTGCACGAGTTGCGTAGCCGCCCATCGGTCGTAACTGATCCCGCCGACCACGTACCGCCGGGCCAGCGAGTTGACTTCGGCACGGACGTGCGCGTAATCGACCACGTTTCCCGGCGTCAGTGTCAGCAGTCCCTGCCTCGCCCATACGTCGTACGGCACGCGATCCCGTTCAGACCGGCGCTTGATGTCCTCGGCCGGCAACCAGAAGCGCGGGACCACATCGTAGTTCCCTCCACCGCGTGGGAACACGAGGACGAGCGCCGTCATGTCCGTTGTCGCGGATAGGTCCAGCCCGCCGTAGCAGACTTCACCGTCCAGTTCGTTTTCAAGGTCCGCAAACGTCACGCCGCCCGCGCAATCGGACCACGCCTCCATCGGCAGGTAGCGGGTCTCCTGATTGACCCATTGGCACAGGTGCAACCGCCGGAACGCGCTTTCGTACGCCGGAACCGCCTTCGCCCTCGCGCATTCGCCTGTAAGATATTCCTCGGTCACGGTGTGCCCGAGTGATGGATTCGCCTTGCGCCAGACCGCCGGATCGTCCCACGGTTCGTTTGGTTCCGCGCCGTACAGGACCGGCAGGAACGACGGATCATCCACGACGCCATCGCGAACCCGCTCGGCATATTCGTGCAACTGTCCGCCGAGGCTGTTGGATTCAAACCCCGCCGTTGTGATCCCGATCATGAGGGGTTGACGACGCGCACCCGTCGAGGTCGACAGGACGTCCCAGAGTTCCCGTGACGGCCATGCGTGCACCTCATCCGCGATGATCGTCGACGCGTTGAACCCGTGAGATCCGCCCGCGTCCGATGCGATCACTCGCAGCACAGAGTTCGATGCGCTGTGGATGATCCTGCGCGTTGACGGTACGACCTTCAGGAGTTTTTTCAGGTGCGGTTCCTGCGCGACCATCTCGCGCACGACGTCGAACACAATCGCCGCCTGGTCACGATCAACGGCTGCCAGATACACCTCCGCGCCCGGTTCGTTGTCGGCCACAAGTGAATAGAGCGCGATCCCGGCCGCGAGCGTAGACTTGCCGTTCTTGCGTGGCACCTCGACGTACGCGGTGCGGTACTGACGCGTGCCATCCGGACGGATCGTGCCGTATATCCGGTCAATGATCGCGGACTGCCACGGTAGGAGTGCCAGCGGTTGCCCCGCCCATTGACCCTTGGATTGACGCAGGTTCCCGATGAAGTCGACCGCGAATGTCACGCGCGTCGCTCACGCAGGCGCATCATCGCCTCGATTGGCGACACCGGCGCAAGTTCCGGGCGCTCGGCTGGCACCAGTGTCGGCAACCGTGAGGCTGGCGTCATGCCGAGTTCACGCGCCATCATCCGAATTTTCTCGGCAAGCGCGATGCTGGTGGACAGGAGCGGATGCGGTTTGCCGTCGATCATCAGACCCTCGACTTCAATGACGGCGTCAATCACCTTCGCGCGATCAACCGTGATCGCGAAGCGTTCGATGATCGGACCCTGGTTCGCATGCAACCGCCCGTCGTCGCGCAAATAGGCGACGGTTTCCGCCCAGATGCGCTCGGCATTCGGCGTCAATCCGTAAGGCATCCGCGGTTCTGATCCGATTATTTCCTTGACGCGAACCGTTGCCTTGTCCTCGATGCGCTTGCCCGGTTGTCGTTGCGGTCCCTTTAGTCCCATTTCCAGCCCCTAACTTCGCAAGCGTTCACTCGCAGG
>Ga0209084_1002675_pt1 | contig 13619 bp, 8 predicted proteins | sample C_130820_MF_Meta_FD_187309 | JGI IMG/M metagenome (GOLD analysis project Ga0209084, IMG submission 187309) | Freshwater microbial communities from Lake Croche, Canada to study carbon cycling - C_130820_MF_MetaG (SPAdes) (version 2) | ecosystem: Environmental > Aquatic > Freshwater > Lake | place... | reverse complement strand
GAGGCCACTTCCAAGCCCCCCGAGATGGCGATACAACCGCTTTGGGCCAATAACTCGGCCAAATCCGGGGTAAAACTTTTTTCAAAGCGGATATTGCCCCACCATGAAATGTATACTTTGCGCCGCAGCAATTCCTGCGCCAAAGCTTTGAGCATTTTGGGCGGCGCGGCCTCGTCGACAAAATGAAAACCGGTTTGGCCCGTCTCAGCGACGATGGCTTCTATCCGGTCGACCAGGGTCTGCGCCGTGGCGGTTTCGTAACGCCCGATGTAATCCAGGCTGACGTCACAAAAACTGCATTTTTTCCAGTAGCAGCCCTGGGCGATGGTTAGTTTGTTCCAGCGCCCATCGCTCCACAGGCGATGCATGGGGTTGAGCATGTCCAGCAGCGACAGGTACTGATCCAGCGGCAGTCCGTCCCAGGTGGGCGTACCTACATCTTCGAAGGCAATGTCGGGCTCTTGCCAGCGCAGCAGGCGCACGGCGCCGTTGGCCGGGTCGCGCACAAAGGTGCGCACCAAGCGTTCTGTAGAACGGGCGCCCTGCAAGTGCTCCAGCAGCGCCAGAAGCGGGCGCTCGCCGGCATCGAGGCAGACAAAATCGACAAAGTCGAACAGCCGGGGTTCCTGGAGTTCGCGCAATTCGGTGTTGACGTAGCCTCCGCCCAGGGCAATGCGCACGTCTGGGTGGTGGCGCTTGATAGCCTGGGCAATGCGCAACGCCCCATACACCGCGCCAGGGAAAGGCACCGACAGGACCAAAAGCCTGGGCTGGTGTTTTTTGAAGGCCGCCAGCGCCAGGTCCTGCAGCAGCGTATCGAGCAAATTGGGCGGCGCGGCCAGCGCCTGGGCAAGCGCATCAAAGCTCGGTGCGCTGGCGGCCAGGGATTCGCCATAGCGCACAAAGGTAAAACGGGGGTCTACCGCGTCGCGCAACACGTCGGCCAAGTCATTGAGGTAAAGCGTGGCCAGGTGCCGCGCCCGATCGTTTTGGCCCAGCGCGCCAAACGCCCAGGCCAGCGGGTCAGGCGCATCGTCGTCGCCGTAGGCGTCCAGGGCAGCAAAGCGCGGTCCCTCGGGCAGAAAGCCGCGCCCGGCAATGCGGTGGCTCAGGGTAGAGTCGCGGCCCTGCAAAAACGCGATGACCGGGGAAATCGAGCTTTCATAGCCTGCAAATTCCTGCAAAAAATGCTGCACGCTGGTGCTACGCGCCTTGGCGGGCAGGGCGCTCGCCAGGGAACGCACTTGCCCCAGCGCTTGGGGCGTCAAAACGGCCAGCACCAGACCCAAAGCCAGGTCCTCCTGCACCGCCTCCACGCCCTGCGAGCGCAGAAAGCCAGTCAGGTAGGCGGTAGAGGGGTAAGGCGTGTTGAGCTGCGTCATCGGCGGGATGACGCTGAGCACCTTGATGGGCTGCGGGCTCACATGCCGGCGTAATTGGGTCCGCCGCCGCCCTCGGGAGTCACCCAAACAATGTTTTGCGTCGGGTCTTTGATATCACAGGTCTTGCAGTGCACGCAGTTTTGGGCGTTGATCTGCAGGCGGTCGGTGTTGTCGTCGTTTTTGACGTACTCATAAACGCCCGCCGGGCAGTAGCGCGACTCCGGGCCGGCGTAGGTTTTGAGGTTGACGTTGACCGGCACCGACGCGTCTTTGAGCGTCAGGTGCGCGGGTTGGTTTTCTTCGTGGTTGGTGTTGCTGATGAACACGCTGCTTAGGCGGTCAAAAGTGATTTTTCCGTCTGGCTTGGGGTATGCGATGGGCGTGCACTGGGCTGCGGGCTTGAGCATCACATGGTCGGGTTTGTCGCGGTGCAGCGTCCAGGGGATATGGCCGCGCAGCACAAACTGCTCCAGGCCGTTCATCATGGTGGCCACCGTCAGGCCTTTTTTGAACCAGTTTTTGAAGTTGCGGTCTTTGTGCAACTCGGCGTGCAGCCAGCTGGTCTCGAAAGCGGCGGGGTAGGCGCTCAGCTCGTCGTGTGCACGCCCGGCCACGACTGCGTCGTAGGCCGCTTCGCCAGCGAGCATGCCAGTTTTGATGGCGGCGTGGCTGCCTTTGATGCGGCTGACATTAAGAAACCCGGCATCGCAGCCGATCAGCGCACCGCCGGGGAACACGGTCTTGGGCAGGGAGTTCAGGCCACTGGCGTTAATGGCGCGTGCGCCATACGAAATGCGCTTGCCGTGCGCGATGCCCTTGGCGGCGTCGCCCTCTAGGTACCAGCGCACATTGGGATGGGTCTTCCAACGCTGGAATTCCTCAAAAGGGCTGAGGTAGGGGTTGGTGTAGCCCAAGCCGGTAATAAAGCCCATGGCCACTTTGTTGCCCTCCAGGTGGTAGAGGAAGGCGCCGCCGTAGGTCATTTCGTCCATGGGCCATCCGGCCGAATGCATGACAAAGCCAGGCTGGTGGCGCGCAGGGTCAATTTCCCACACTTCTTTGATGCCGATGCCAAAGCTTTGCGGATCTTTGCCGGCGTCCAATTGGTATTTGGCAATCACTTGCTTGCCCAGGTGGCCGCGCGCACCTTCGGCAAAAATGGTGTATTTGCCCAGCAACTCCATGCCCAGCTGGAAGCTGTCGCCAGGGGCGCCTTCTTTGCTGATGCCCATATTGCCCGTCGCCACGCCTTTGACCGCGCCTTTGTCGTCGTACAGCACCTCTGCCGCAGTAAAGCCAGGGAAGATTTCCACGCCCAGGACCTCGGCTTGCTCTGCGAGCCAGCGCGTGACATTGCCCAGGCTGACAATGTAGTTGCCGTGGTTATCGGCGAAAGGCGGCAGCAAAAAATTGGGCATGCGAAACGCCCCTTTTTCGCTAAAGAACATGATGGCGTCGTCCGTCACCGGCTGGTTAAGTGGCGCGCCGCGCTCTTTCCAGTCTGGGAAAAGCTCGGTCAGCGCCTTGGGATCCATGATGGCGCCTGACAAAATGTGCGCGCCAGGCTCCGAGCCTTTCTCTAGAACCACGACGGAAACCTCTTTACCGCTGGTGGCTGCCAGTTGTTTGATACGGATGGCGGTCGACAGCCCGCCGGGGCCGCCGCCGACGACAACTACGTCGTATTCCATCGATTCGCGGGGGCCAAACTGGGCCAGGATGTCTTGTGAAGTCATACAGGTCTCGTAAAAAGTGGTCTGGGTCGGTGCAATCCAATGCACCCCTTGATGCGCAGGCGAAAGCCGAGCTTAGCGAGGCGCGAGGCGAATCGCACCGTCCAAGCGGATCACCTCGCCGTTGAGCATTTCATTTTCGATAATGTGCTGGGCCAGCTTGGCGTAGTCCTGCGGCGTGCCCAGGCGGGAAGGGAAGGGTACGTTGGCGGCCAAGGCGTCTTGCACCTCCTTGGGCATACCAAAGAGCATGGGGGTGCCGAAAATTCCGGGGGCAATCGTCATATTGCGGATGCCGTTGCGCGCCAAGTCCCGCGCGATGGGAAGCGTCATGCCCACAATGCCGCCTTTAGAGGCGCTGTAGGCCGCTTGACCAATTTGGCCGTCATAAGCGGCAACCGACGCGGTGGAGATCATCACGCCGCGCTCGCCGGTGGACTCGGGCTCGTTCTTGCACATGGCGTCTGCCGCAAGGCGGATCATGTTGAAGGAGCCTACCAAGTTAACGGTGATGCACTTATTGAAAAGGCCTAGGTTGTGGGCCCCATTTTTGCCCACCGTTTTCTCGGCAGGGGCGATGCCGGCGCAGTTGACCAAGCCCATGAGTTTGCCCATCGATACCGCTTTAGCGACAACTGCTTGGCCGTCATTCTCGTTGCTGACATCGCAGCGCACGAAGGCGCCGCCGATTTCCTGGGCAATGGCTTCGCCCTTGTCGGCCTGCATGTCGGCGATGACGACCACGGCGCCCTTGGCGGCCAGCATGCGGGCGGTACCCTCGCCCAGACCCGAGGCGCCACCGGTGACGATAAAAACTTTGCCTGCGATTTCCATGAAAAACTCCACTAAATAATGAGGAACAGGTGCGCTGACGGGAGTGGCTAAGCAGTCATCCCGCGCCAGTCCCAATTATCGCCCAACAGGTCAGCCTGCCCTCTTGCATTTGGTCCGCGCGCCGTCGGATGTCGGGAAGCAGGGCAATTGTGCTGCTATAATTTCAGGCTGAATTACAGGCGCATAGCTCAGCTGGTTAGAGCACCACCTTGACATGGTGGGGGTCGTTGGTTCGAGTCCAATTGCGCCTACCAAATACAAACCTCGGTAAATCTTCGATTTCCCGAGGTTTTTGTTTTTTTAGCAGGCCAAGTCTTCCCAATGGCATTAATCGCCAATTTGCTTGCTACGAATGCCGAAGGTATTTGTATTTTCAAAGTCTGATCAATACAGACGATCTAACGATTTGGAATGCACCACGGTCTTTTTAAGGAATTTCTCGTGGTTGGCCTCAACCTCATCAAGTTCGTAAAGGTAATTCACCATAATCGCGCTCGATTGTGCAATTCCCTTTTTTGACAGGTCCGCTGCCCAATTGATATTGTGCAGTTCGGCGCCATTGGCCAAATGGAATTTGGCCACAGAGTCTCCCGTTGCGCTGTGCACGTTCTTGGACAGGTATACAAAGCACAGGCGCAAAAGCGCTGACTTTTCCTCGGCCGTGGCAGTGGCGGGTTGCCAGCCTGCAGCGGCCTTTTTGCTCCAGGTCTCGCCCTCGGGCATCAATAACTTGGCGGCACAGGCAACTTTGTTCTTTTTATCAGCCAGTTGTTCTGCGCTAAGCTTGCTTGGCAGGGCGTCTAGCCAGCGATTTAATCCTGGTACGGGCGATAAGGTGCAAAACGTCTTCACGCTAGGTATTTCTTGGAGAATTTTTTCGGCAACCCGTTTAATCAGGAAATTACCCAAATTGACGCCTTTTAAGCCCGGCTGACAATTGCTGATACTGTAAAAAATGGCGGTTTTAAACTTCTTGGCGTCTAATGCTTCGGACTTTTTATCCAGCAAGGGGCCCACCTCCTTTGCGATTGCGCCAACCAGAGCGACCTCCACAAATATCAAAGGTTCGCCAGGCAACTGCGGGTGGAAAAATGCATAGCAACGCCGATCGGGTTGTAGGCGCCGCCGCAAATCGTCCCATCCATCAATGGCATGTACTGATTCGTGTTGAATTATTTTTTCCAGAAGCTGCGCCGGCGAAGACCAGGTGATTTCATGCAGTTCCAAAAATCCCGGGTTAAACCATGACCCCAGTAAGTGCTGCATATCGGCATCAACCGCCAAGAGCCCAGGTTTGGTTTTTATATGTTCGAGCAAACGTTCGCGCATGCGCACGATTGTTTGGGTGCCATCAGGGGCGCGGTTGAGTCGCCGAAGTAATTCCTGGCGCGGGGGTTCCACGGTCTTGAAAAGGTGAATCAGGCTTTCGTCATCCGCTTTTTCGGAGTAGCGTTGGGCGGCATCCAAAACGGCGCCCGGGTCTGGACTGAATTGCTTAGACAGGAATTCAAAAAACCGAAGTTGATCGCCCTTATCAAGCGATTTAAAGTGGTTAACCAACTTGCTGGCCGCACCGCGCGCGTTGGCTTCGCCCCGCTCCGACATGAGACTAATGGCCGATTTTTGCGCCGAATCCAGGGCGCTGGCTTTGGTAAAGCGTTCAAACACGTTGAGCCCCGTTGGTGATAATTAGGCGTATTTTGCAGCTTCTATGTGGATTTTCGGTGAATTTGACTTAAATAACCCCTGAGATTGCTGCCCTAATGCATGCCAGCAAGGAAAATAAGGTATATGACGCGCACTGTTGCACTTTTTTTACACCATCCCACCTGCTCGACCGATTCAGTCAATGGCATTATTGCGGCCTTATCGCCAATGGTAGATATCAAATTATTTACCCGCCACAAGGTGCAAGAGGGTTTTTTCGACGACGTAGATTTGGTGGTTTTTCCGGGCGGAAATGGCGAGGCGACCACGTTTCGCAGCATTCTCAAGCCAAATTTGCCAGATATACGCTCTTTTATGCAACGCGGTGGAAAATACCTGGGCATTTGCATGGGCGCTTATTGGGCGGATGCTTACTACTTCAATTTGCTCAAAACCACGCGTTGCGTGCAATATATCAAGCGCCCCAAAGCTGATATTCGCTCTTCCTACGGCACCACCGCGCCAGTGCACTGGCGTGGGCAAGACGAGCGTATGTATTTTTACGATGGACCCACATTTATGGGGGGGCAGTTTGATACCGTAGCCACTTACGCCAATGGCGACCCCATGGCGATCGTGCAAGCGAATATCGGCCTAGTGGGCTGCCATTTGGAAAGTCAGGCGCACTGGTATACAAAAAAATATATGCAACCGCAATGGCACCAAAATAAGCACCATGGGATGCTCCTGCAATATGTGGCGGATTATTTATTGATGGCCCCACAGTTATCTCTGTTTTAGGCGAACTTCGCTGGCGACATTGCGTAATCTTTTGTCGCAATTGAATCGGCTAAGTCAACGGGCGTCCATACACTGTTAAGGTACCCATCGCCCCCAATTTTTCCCTAGGAGCAAGCGCAAAATGGCCAAATTCCCTGAACGAGCCAAAGTTGTCATCATTGGTCAAGGCGGCATCGTCGGCGCTTCGGTGGTGCACCACCTGATCGAACGCGGCTGGGACGATATCGTTGGTATCGATAAATCAGCTATCCCCACCGATGTGGGCTCCACGGCGCACGCCTCTGACTTTTGCTTCAACACGATGCACGATCAGATGACGATTTTCACTACCAAGTACAGCATCGATTTCTACGACAAGATGGGCCGCTACGAGCGTATCGGCGGCATCGAAGTGGCCCGTGTAGGCGATGACGAGCGCATGGTCGAACTCAGGCGCCGCGTAGCCTCAGGCAAGGCTTTTGGCAACCGGGTGGAAATGATTACTGCCGCACAGGCCAAAGCCAAGTTCCCGCTTTTGGAAGAAGCCATGATTCAGGGCGCACTGTGGGACCCCGACGCCGGCTTGGTCAAACCCCGCTCGCAAATGGTAGCTGGTGAACTGGTTGACGCCGCGGTGGCTTCGGGCAAGCTGCAGTCCTTTGCCAATACGGCCTGTACCGGCCTGCGCATTGAAAACGGGCGTATCCAGGGCGTAGAAACTACCAAGGGTTTTATCGCTGCGCAGTACGTCGTGGTCTGCGCCGGTTTGTGGGGCCGCTTGATTGCGGGCATGGCCGGCGAAGACTTGCCCATCATGCCCGTGGACCATCCGCTGACCTTTTTCAAACCCTACCTGGAGTTTGCGGGTACGGGCAAAGACATTGGCTATCCGCTTTTGCGCGACCAGGGCAACTCGGCCTACTTGCGCGACACGGGGGACCCCAAGACGCCCGAAGGCGGCCAGATCGAGTGGGGCTATTACGAGGAGAAAAATCCCCGTATGTGCCACCCGCGCGATCTTTTGGAGAAGGAGGAGGCGCGCCTTTCACCCTCGCAGCGCGACCTAGAGCTGGAGCAAATCATGGCGCCCCTGGAGCGGGCGATGGAGCTCACGCCTATTTTGGCTGAGCTGGGCTATGACGATAAATATTCGTTCAACGGCTTGTTACAGGTCACCACCGACGGCAACCCCTCGATTGGCGAATCATCCAAAGTGCGCGGCCTTTGGTATGCGGAGGCGGTTTGGGTGAAAGACGCCCCTGGTGTGGGCAAACTGGTGGCCGACTGGATGACGGACGGACACACCCACTTAGACCATGCGCGCATTGACGTAGCCCGCTTTTACCCGTATCAGCAAGAAGAGCAGTACATCCACGATCGCTGCTACGAAGGTGCCTTCAAAATTTACAACCCGCCGGTGCATAACCGTGAGCCTTACAGCGCCGGACGCGGCATTTTCAAGAGCCCGTTTTACGAGCGCGAAAAGGCGCTGGGCGCCTACTTTATGGAACTGTCGGGCTGGGAACGCGCCCATGGCTACGCCAGCAACGAACACTTGCTGGCCGTTTATGGCGATAAGGTGCCGGTGCGGGCCAACGAATGGGATAACCGCCATTTCTGGCGCGTATCCAACGCGGAACACCTGAAGATGACCGAAGACGTGGGCATGATTAACGTCTCTCACTTTGCGGAGTTCGACGTCGAAGGCCCGGACGCTGCAGACTTGCTGGAATACATTTGTGTGGCCAAAGTGGGTGGTGACACGCCGGTAGGCAAGGGGGTTTACACCCACTTTCTGGACGCCAAAGGCGGCGTGCGCGCCGACTTGACTGTTCTGCGTTTGGGGCAAGACCATTACCGTATCGTGGATGGCGCCGACGCCGGTCACCGTGACCTGACCTGGGTGCGCCGGATGGCGCAAGACCGGGGCGCCAATGTCAAGATCACCGACACGACTACCGAATACGGCTGCCTGGGCGTGTGGGGCCCTAACGCCCGAGCCACGATCCAAAAGATTGCTGATGCGCCCGAGCAGTGGAGTAACGAGGCTTTTCCATTTGCGGCACTGCGCAATTTGACGATCAAGGGCGTGCCCGTCTTGGCGTTTCGCATTTCGTATGTGGGCGAGCAAGGCTGGGAACTGCACTTCAAGTACGAGGACGGCTTGGCCCTGTGGGACGCTTTATACGCGTTAGGAGTGACCCCAGTGGGTGTGGAAACTTACGCCAACAGCCGTCGCATGGAAAAGAGCCTGCGCCTGCAAAACGGCGATCTGCTGACCGAGTACAACTTATTTGAAGCGGACTTGGCCCGCCCCAAGGTCAAAGCAGCCGATTTCCACGGCAAAGAGGCGCACATGCAGTTTCGTGAGCGCCAGCAGCAACCGGCCTATTTAAGCACGCTGGTGATGACGCATAACCTGGACGGCGAGGGCGTGGCCCGATACCCTTTGGGTAACCTGCCTGTGATGGACCCCGAGACCGGCAAAACCCTGATCGATAGCAAAGGCCGACGCTCCTACACCACCAGCATTGCTTTCGGTCCTACCATGGGCAAAAATATTGCACTGGCTTACCTGCCGTACGAGTATTGCCAAGTCGGGCGCGAACTGCAGATTCAGTACTTTGCAGATATTTATCCGGTGACGGTCGAAGCAGTTGGTTATGCTGCTTTATATGACCCGCAGAATACCAAGCCGCGCTCCTAATTGACCATCGACTTTGCGCAGGGTTGCGCGCCTTTGAGCAAATACGCTATGGTGTGGGTTTCCACTGTAGGGGTTGCGACTGCAGTGTTTAATTGCTCCCGTCGCTGACGGATCCAGGTCATCGGAGTGGTTGCCAAATGTTTATTAAAACTGGCCATAATTAGTTTATGGTCCATGCCACTTTGCCGTGTCAGATCGGCCCAGCCTATTGGCGCATGAATATTCGCATCAATCCAATGGCATAGCTGCGCAACCTGCTTCCGAGGGGAATCAATATCACCGAGATATTGAAATTCAGTAGACATAATTAGTTGTCATAAACCGATTCCGTGCACAATAGGCTAAGGAACAAGTCTATTGGAAATCAAGATGGGTAATGTTCGGGTTTTGAAATCCAAAGGCGTACAAGAGGCCAAATCCGCCCCGCGCCAACGGAAAAAGCCCGTACAGAGCCGGTCGCAGGTGACCTTTGGCGCCTTGCAGGAAGCCTTTGTTCGGGTTCTGATTGAGCGCGGCTTCGAAAAGGTGACCATCCGTGAAGTGGTTTCCGTGGCCGGCGTAGGCATTGGCACCTTTTACGATTACGTGCCCAATTTACGCACTTTGGGTGCCACTACCATCCACCAACGTTGCCTAGACAGCGCTATCGTGGTGCGCGCCGCTGTGGCCCAACATGCGGGCCAAGAGGTTCCTGTGGTGGTTGCTGCGCTTCTCAAGGCCCTTGTGCAAGCGGGCTTTTCACGGCCCAAAGAATGGACCGCCTTGCTACTGCTTGAACGCCAGGTGTCGTCTGCTTCAGCTCTGCGCAAGGTTCACGAAGAGTTCGTCGAAATATGGGCCCAGGCGTTGCGCCTGTCCTGCACGCCACTTCCTGAGGCCAAAATCACCTATCTTGCGCGCACCGCCCACGCCTTGAGCTACGGTTGGTATTCGCATGACCTGCTGTTTTACTTCGACGACCCCAAGCACAGCCGTTCCATTGAGGAAATCAGCACCGCCATCGTGGATCTCGTGCGGGCCAACACAATGCCGAACTGACCGCTGGAAACTAAAGCGCGGCGTCCTGGTAGGTCGCGTAGGCCGCGTCCACACCCGCGCCGCGGGTAAATACGTGGCCCTGTGCCGCCAGCACAATTTCCAACGCGGCCAAGGTTTGGAGCACGCAGTCGGCGCGCGCGTTGTAGCCCATGGCGCCTATGCGCCAGACTTTGCCGGCTAATGGGCCAAAGCTGGTGCCGATTTCAATGTTGAAGTCATTGAGTAAAGCAGCGCGCAGTTTGTCGCCGTTGATGCCATCGGGCACATACACGCCGGTCACGTTGGGCATTTTGTGGGCCCGGTCGCCATACACTTTAAGGTTCATGCCCTGGACACCGGCCACCACGGCGCGCGAGGCCGCCGCATGGCGGGCGTAGGCTAGGGGTAGACCTTCCTGAACAAAAATGCGTGCGCATTCACGGGCACCGTAAAGCATCGTCGTGGCCTCGGTATGGTGGTTCAGGCCGGCATCGCTCCAGTAATCCATAACCATGGCCAGATCCATGTAATTAGAGGCGATACGTTTGCCCTCGCCTGGCGTATACCCAAGCGGCTGCAAGCCCTCTTCTATATGCCGGCGACGGTAGATGGCGCCGGCCATAGCGCTGGACAAGGTGATGGGCGCGGCACCCGAGGGGCCGGCCAGACACTTTTGCAATCCGGCGGTGACTGCATCAATCTGCCAGGCATCCACCGGCAAGGGGGTGCCACCGCAGGATGCCGTCGCGTCTACCTGCAGCATGGCCCCATAGCGGTGACATAAAGCGCCCAGGCCCTCTAAAGGTTGCAACATAGTGGTGGAAGTGTCACCCTGACAGACCGCAACCAATTTGGGCGAAAAATCTCGAATAGCAATTTCGATTTGGGCCAGGTCAAATACCGTGCCCCAGGGGGCTTGCAATACACGCACTTCAGCGCCGCAACGTTGCGCGATTTCATTGAGCAGTTGGCCAAAGCGCCCGAAGCTGCACACCAGTACCTTATCACCAGGCTCTATGGCTGAGAGCATGACCATTTCAATGGCTGAGCGGGCGGTGCCGTCCAGCACCAAGGTCCAATCATTTTGCGTTTCAAAGAACTGGCGGTACAGCACCATGGTCTCGCGCATCATGCGCCGGAACTGGGGGTCAAACTGTCCCAGCAATTGCGAGGACAAGGCCTTGAGGACGCGAGGGTCTGCGTTGATGGGACCGGGCCCCATCAACAGGCGCGGGGCGAAATGCAATTCGTCCAGTGCACTTGCGGGATGGGCCAGGGGCGATAAGGGGGGGAGTGGTGTACCGGACATATGAAAGTATGATAGCAAATTGTTAACAAAAACCCGGACCGCCCTGGCATGAACGCTCCCCTGCACACGGCTGCTTTTATCAGCGCCAATTTGTACAAAGACTCGGTGGCGCTGATGCGTGTCGCCCAAGGTTTATTAGCCCTGCCCGGCGTGGTCAACGCCACCCTGCAAATGGGCAACCCGGCCAACAAAGACATTTTGCGCGAAGCTGGACTGCTGCACAAAGCCGTGCAAGACGCCGGGCCCAGCGACGTGATGGTGGTGGTACAGGCGCGCAGCGCCGCCGAGTGCGCCGCTGCGGTGGACAGCTGCCAGGCGCAGCTCGCTGGCACCCAGGCCTCGGGCGCAGGCGCAGGTGAGGCGCAAGCCCTGCCCCACACCAACTTAGCCATGGGCAAGGCTGGTTTGTCTGGTGCGAATATGGCGCAAATTTCGGTGCCTGGCCCCTATGCCGCCGCCGAGGCGCTCAAGGCCATCAAGCTGGGCATGAATGTGTTTTTGTTCAGCGACAACGTGCCCCTGGCGCAGGAGGCCGCGCTCAAGCAAGAAGCCACGCGGCGCGGTTTGCTAGTCATGGGGCCGGACTGCGGCACCGCCATCATCGGCGGCGTGCCCTTGGGTTTTGCCAATGCAGTGCGGCGCGGCAACATCGGCCTGGTGGCGGCTTCGGGCACGGGCTTGCAGGAAGTCAGCACCCAAATCCACCGAATGGGCGGCGGAATCAGCCACGCGATCGGCACCGGCGGGCGCGATGTCTATGAGGAGGTCGGCGGCGCCACCATGCTGCAAGGCATAGGCCTGCTGGCCGCAGACCCCGGCACCAAAGTCATTGCCATTGTGTCCAAGCCACCGGCGCCTGCTGTGGCCGAGCGCGTGTTGGCTGCCTTGAAGGCGAGCGGCAAGCCCTCGGTGGTGCTGTTTTTAGGCGCCACTGCAAGTGCTCCTCATGCGGGTAAAGGCGCAGCGCTGCGCATAGCGCACACCCTGGTGGATTGCGCAGCCATGGCCGTGCGCCTAGCGGGCGTCAAACGCCAGGCCCCAGCGCACTACGCCCTCCCACGCAAACCAGTGTTTGCCAAAAGCCAAAAATACTTGCGGGCACTGTACGCAGGCGGCACTTTTACCGCCGAAGCGCAAAGCCTGTGGGCGCAGGCCGGATTCAAGGTCTGGTCTAACGTGCCGCTAGACCCGGCGCTGAACTTGCCTAAGCCGCGCCAAGCCAGCCGCGAGCACACAGCCCTGGACTTGGGCGATGACGCGTTTACCGTAGGCCGCCCGCATCCCATGATCGACCAGGCCGCGCGCATCGAGCGCTTGCTGATCGAAGCCGCCGACCCCAGCGTGCGCGTCATCCTGCTGGACGTAGTGATCGGCTGGGGCGCGCACAGTAACCCGGCTGCCGAACTTGCTAACGCCATCGTGCAAGCCAAAGCGCTGGCAGCCAAGCGCGGACGGCAACTGGCCATCGTCGGCTTTGTCTGCGGCACCGAGGCCGATCCGCAAGTGCTCTCGCAGCAAGAGGCTTTGTTGCGCAAGGCCGGTATGGTGCTCGCGGGCAATAGTGCCAACGCCGCTTGGCTGGCCGGGCAGTGGTTGCGATGAACCGGCCGCAAGCCTCGGCACGCAAACGGGTGGTGGTGGCACTGGGTGGCAACGCAGCCTACCCGCCCACCATCAAAGGTACGGCGGAAGAACAACTGGCATTGATGCGCCAAGTTTGCGGGCATTTGGTGGAGATAATTCGCGCCGGTTGGCAACTGGTGCTCACCCATGGCAACGGGCCGGTGGTCGGCAATATTTTGTACCGCATGGCGCGCACCGCCGACGAATTACCGCCCATGCCCATGGATGTATGCGTCGCGCATTCGCAAGGCGGCATGGGCTATATGCTGCAACAAAGTTTTGCCAATGTGCTGGTAGACAGCGGCATGGATATTGTGGTGTCTTGTGTGGTGACCGAGGTAGAAGTCGATGCGAATGACCCGGCCTTTGCCAACCCAACCAAACCGGTGGGCAAGTTTTTCAGCGAAGCCGATGCGCGCGATATGGCAACCAAGACAGGTTGGCACTTCGCAGAAGATTCCGGGCGTGGCTGGCGGCGTATGGTGGCCAGCCCCAAGCCGAAAAAAATACTCGACCTCAAAACCATTGATGCTTTGCTCGATGCCGGTGTGATCCCGATTGCCTGCGGCGGCGGCGGCATACCGGTG
>Ga0209084_1002666_pt1 | contig 13648 bp, 12 predicted proteins | sample C_130820_MF_Meta_FD_187309 | JGI IMG/M metagenome (GOLD analysis project Ga0209084, IMG submission 187309) | Freshwater microbial communities from Lake Croche, Canada to study carbon cycling - C_130820_MF_MetaG (SPAdes) (version 2) | ecosystem: Environmental > Aquatic > Freshwater > Lake... | reverse complement strand
GACGTATTTCAAGCTGCGCAGGGTCATGGCGCCGCGCCGACCACAGCTCGCGCGGCGTTGATCGATGACGACACACCCCGTCAAGCACACACCCATTTTTCTGCCCGACGCTTGACGCTGGTCATGGTGATGGGCTGCATTTTGTGGGCGCTGCCCATGGGCGCTTTGGTGCTGGTGTGGGGCTGGGATCACACGCTGGCGCAAATGGGCTGGTTTTTCACCAAAGCCGCCCTGCTCACTTTCGGTGGCGCTTACGCGGTGCTTCCCTACGTCTACCAAGGTGCAGTAGAGGAATTTGCCTGGGTGACTGCGACGCAAATGATGGACGGTTTGGCGCTCGGTGAAACCACCCCTGGCCCCTTGATCATGATCGTGGCATTCGTCGCTTATCTGGGCGGTTATTCAGGCGCCTTGTTCGGCACCGAGCATGTGTTCGCGGCCGGGGCAGTGGCCGCCTGCGTGGCCACATGGTTCACCTTTTTGCCTTCTTTCATTTTCATCTTGGCAGGCGGGCCCTTGGTCGAGTCCACGCATGGCAAGCTGCAATTGACAGGGCCCTTGACGGCCATCACAGCCGCTGTGGTGGGTGTGGTGCTCAACCTGACACTGTTTCTCAGTTACCACGTGTTCTGGCCCCAAGGTTTTACAGCGCAAACAGTGTGGGTTGGTGTGGACGGGCTCGCCATGGCCATGGCCACGGCAGCGGCACTGGCCCTCTTGCGCTACAAACGCAGTGTGATGGAAGTCATAGCCGCGTGCGCCGTGCTGGGCTGGCTGCTGAAGATGACGCCCGGACTTTGGGGAATTTGATCAAACGACCCTGTCAATCCATTGGCCAGACTGATGCAAGCCCCCATTTGCCTGAGGGGTGAACACCTTGAGATTGATCTTTCTGACCACCTCACCCGATTGGGAGTCGGTCATGGCCAGCATCCAATCGTGGGTCATGGCATTGAATTCAAAGCGCATGGCCAAGGTACTGGGCACATCGGGAGACAAAACGCGCGTCAAAGGAGCGGCGGACGGGGTGGCTTGTCGGGCAGCCTTCTCCATGGCTGGTGCAGCTCGGGGTGACTGCAACTGCGGCTCTTGAACCGGCGTGAGCGCCCTCAAGGGGTCCCAACCCAGCGCATCTTGCGCTCTGAGCGAGAAAGTCGTCGAAGAAACTGAAGACATGGCAAATTCCAGTAAGAGGTCCTGAGATTCACAGTATCGACACCCTCGCAAATGAAATGAGGCCGTCTTAGCCCTTTGTGCGACGGATGACGAAAATGTAATGCGGTGACAAACACACCGCCTGCTTATCGATCTTAGAATGGGCCAGTCGAAAATGTTGAAATCGATATAAACATTCAAATCAACAATCAATTGACCTGGCTGAAGTGAACGTTATTTTGCCCATTCAATAAGGTACACCATGGACACGCCAAAGCCGCCACAAACCCAAATCCTGTTGGTTGAAGACGATATCAAGATTGCTGAATTCGTCATTCGCAGTTTGGAAAAGTCCGGCTACCAAGTGAAACACGAGACCGATGGGGTCAGTGGCCTCAAGCACATTTTCAAAGACAACTACGACCTCGTGCTGCTGGACGTCATGCTCCCCAAGCTCAATGGCCTGGAGTTGTTGCAGCAACTGCGCCAAGATGGCAACACCACGCCAGTCATCATTTTGAGCGCCAAAGTCGACTTGACTGACCGATTGACCGGTTTCGAATTCGGCGCTGACGACTACATGCCCAAGCCTTTCTATGTCGAAGAGTTGGTCGCCAAAATCAAAGTCATTCTTGCCCGCAAACAAACGATTGCGCCGAAGCAAACGCTACAAACCAGCCACCTGCAACTGGACCTGGTCAGCAGAAAAGCGCAATGGCATGAAGTCGATGCCATCCTCAGTCAACGGGAATTTTCTTTGCTTCAGTACCTGATGCAAACGCCGGGCCATATCTATTCACGCCAACTGATACTTAAGAACGTCTGGGACATCGATTTCGACCCCGAAACCAATGTGGTGGATGTTTGCGTCCAAAGAATCAAGCGCAAATTAAGTCGAGGCCAGAACGACCACTATGCACCGATTGAATCTGTCCGCGGCGTCGGATACCGCGTTCAGGCGGGTGCGCGTCCATGAAAAGGTCTTTGAAACTGCGCCTTTTCTTGACCATTTTTTTCATGGCCACCTTGATGGTCCTGTCCAACCGCTACTTTGCGCAATACAAAGCCAAGATAGATGTCATCAACGAATTGCATCAAGAGATGGAAAAAACCATCTTGACTTGCTACCCTCAAACCGACGCGGCTGAGCTTGCAGTTTGTCAGCGTCAGTTTTTTAAAAATTACCTTTTTAACCGCTATTCCGGCGGCGTCACGCTGTGCCAAAATGAGCAAGCGGTTGCCGAGTTTGGTCTGAATCAAGACTGCCGCTTATTGGCTGATCACGCTAACTTCTGGACCCAAATTGACTCCAGCTCGGATCCTCGCGTTCAGCTGATCGTCCATCCTTTAGGGGACCAAGTTTGGCATGTCGTCAGATTGAAAGGGGACAACACCCTTCAGTTGATGGCCAGTGAAAGCTCAATTCAAAAGCTGTTATCCAAACTTTGGGAAGTGCGCGACAACCAATTGCCGCTGTTTTTTCCGATCCTGCTGGCGATGGTGCTGGTCATGGCAACCCTCTTGATTCGCGCGATCCTCAACCCCTTGGATGCCTTGAAAGTGTCACTTGAAAATTTGACGCCAGAAAAATCCAAGTTAGAAAAACCAATTCAATCGGCTTACAAAGAGTTTGACGCATTTGTCCTTGTCTACAACGATTTGCTCAAACGCTTAGACACGAGCTTCACCAAAGCCAAACGCTTTTCAGCCGATGCGGCGCACGAATTGCGAACGCCTTTCACCATTCTGCGCGGGCAAGCTGAAGAACTCGTCAATGATTCGCCCGTAGGATCGGCCTTGCAAATTCGCTTGCGCGAAATGTCCGATGAAATTGACCGATTGATTGGCATGAGCGAAAAACTGCTGCTGTTGTCAAGAGCCGATGCCAATGCGATGGACAACACACGGGCAGACTTTGATCTCAGTGCGTTCATGAATGAACTCGCAGACGAATCAATCACCTACCAACCCAATTTGAACGTCGAAAAAGACATCACGCCGGATCTGATCTGGCATTGCAATCCTGGCTTGGCCCAACAGTTGATTCACAACCTGTACACCAATGCTGTGAAATACAACATACCCAACGGATGGCTCAAAATGACCCTCCGCAAGACAGTGAACGCATTGGAAGTGAGCTTCGAAAATCCGTCGAAAGACATTCCAAAGGATTTATCTGAAAAAGCATTTGACCGTTTTTACCGCGGCGACGAAGCGCGGGCCAAGTCGATTGAAGGCATGGGATTGGGTTTGAGCATTTGCAAAGAAATTGCCAATTTCCATCAAGCCTTTTTGACTCTGCAAGTCACGACCTCTGAAAGCGTCAAATTGCGATTGACGATATTTAAAAATCCAAAAATAACAGCATGAATACACCATGACATTCAAATGCACATGGTAACAATTACGTCATTCAAATTCCTAAAAAGATATTTTCATCATCAACCAAGTGGCCCGTCATTTTTGATCCTGCTTTAATTTCAAAATGACATTGTTTTGATTAAATTCAATATGACATAAACGTCATTCTCTAACGGTCTGCGCTTGGGTATCTTGCATGCATGAACACCTCAAGCCCCAACCTCCAAGGTCTGAATCAATTCAAAAGTGAGAGCAATCAAGCGCTGCAAATCAGCTTTGATCACATTGAGCTCTCACCTCCGCTGGTCTTGGCTGCAGCCTTGCTTTACATGATGGCTGCGGATGGCGAAGTGAAGGACTCGGAAAGCAGCCAACTCCAATCGGTGCTGGGTGGCAACGACGAATTGGTGGCCTGCGCTGTCAGCTATGTGGAGTCGGTTCCCATCGAAACTTTTCTGTTGGAGGCGGCTGAAAGCTTGAGCGGCCTGGACAAACTGTGTGTGTTGACCAATGTCTGCGATTCATTTCTGGCCGATGGCACAGCGGATGAAGCGGAATTGTCCTTGTTCAGCCGGATGTGTGAAGCCTTGGGTTTCAATGAAATATCGTTTGCACCTTATTTGAAAACGATTCAAATCAAAAACGATAAATCTGTGCTGGGTCCCTACCAGTTGGGCTCCGTCCAGAACCAACAAGGCCCCATTAGCAACCACTTGGCGATGTCGGCCTGCATGGTGTACATGATGGCGTCTGACGGCTCCTTGGGCAGCGAAGAGATTGGTCGCCTGCAGGCCGCCATCGGCGAGTTCGACGGTCTCCAATCGGCGACCTTGAAATACGTGCTCAAAGTCAAGAGTGCACAATTTTTGCAAGAAGTCGCACCCCAGTTGAACCCTGAGATTAAATTGCTCATCCTGACCAACGTGGCTGACGTCTTATTGTCTGATGGGGTTGTAGAGCCCACAGAGAAAAAACTCTTCTTGAGTATGCTGAACGAGTTGGGTTACACCGAAAAAACTTTTCGGACCTATTACGAGACCTTGCACATTAAAAACGTAAAGTCCTTTGACCTGAATGACTTTGACACCAGCGCTGCAGCCAAAGTGTTCCGTTCTGCCAAGTACCAGGCATCCCAAGCCGCCTTTGCAGCCTCGCATGCGGGCGAGGGCGAAAACATGGGCATCATCATTCACAGGACGATGGAGGACAACATTGCCAGCGTTTCGCATAACGCGGGGGGTGCAGACAATGTGCACGGCATGACAGACAACGCGAACAATCGGCAAAACATTCAAAAAGTGAAAGCCGGTCAGCGCGAAGAAAACATTCAATACGTCGACTCCAGTACAGTTTTTACTGAGAACGTCCACTATGCCAATCAGGCGTCCGGTTCCGAGGACTCGTTATCACGGCGTGCGCTGGGCTTGGGCATCACAGACGATGACACGGCGTCGTCCACAGCGCGGGCAAATGCTTTAGAGTCAGACTTCATTGGCAGCAACGGCCTCACTGATTTTTCGGAGGGTTCAACTTCGGGCAAAGGTGGACTGACCACCATGGCACGAGGCGAAATCTCGTTCAGGGAGCGTGCCATGCAAAATGGACGCAAATTGACCCAGGTCGGCTCGAGCGGTAACCGCACTGACGCGGCCACATTGCAAGCACGTCTGCAAAACCTTCGAACACGCAACGCACAAGTCGAGCAAAAGTTGACGCAACTCCAATCCAGCACGGGACCGGTGGGCAGCTTTTCTGATGCTGCGGACAGCTTGTCCCCTGAACCCCAGGCTCTGGCGGCGTCAGTGGCGGCCCGATCTGCATCGGGGGCTCTTTCAGCACTGAAAAAATGGAGCCAGACTTTATCTCAAAACGTCAATGTGATGACCCGCCCGGGTCCGTCGCAAGGCGGCTTTGCATAGACCGACCTGTTTCAACTTGCGGGTTAACCAAGGCCTCAGTGCCTTGTGTATCGGTCAGCACCAAAGAGACTGTGCCTTTGAGCCAACCCGCGTGTCTGCGGGATATCAGTTTTAAGCGTAATACGCTTCGACCGTGCCTTTGATTTTGATCAGCAAGGGCCGTCCCTTGCGGTCGAGCGTTTTGCCAGCGGGCACCTTGACCCAACCCTCACTCACACAATATTCCTCGACATCGGTGCGCTCTTTGCCATTGAAGCGGATGCCGATGTCATGCTGAAAAACCGCCGCCACATGGTGCGGGCTGCGGGGGTCGACAGACAGGTGGTCGGGCAATTCGGGGCGTTCAGGGGTATCACTCATGGCCGCAATTTTAAACCTTGTCCAAGCCCAGCAAACGCACCGCATTGCCTTTCAATATGCCCGGCATGACCTCGGGTTTGAATCCGGCAACTTCAAAGTCTTTGATCCAGCGCTCGGGCGTGATCAGCGGGTAGTCGCTGCCGAACAGAATGCGGTCTTTCAGCAAGGTGTTGGCGTACTGGATCAACTGCTTGGGAAAGTACTTGGGGCTCCAGCCTGACAGGTCGATCCACACATTCGGTTTGTGCGTGGCCACGCTCAAGGCTTCGTCTTGCCACGGAAAACTCGGGTGCGCCATGACAATTTGCATATCCGGCCAGTCAATGGCCACATCATCGAGGTGCATGGGGTTGCTGTAGGCCAGGCGCAAACCGCCGCCGCAGCGCATGCCCGAGCCAATGCCGCTGTGGCCGGTATGGAAAATGGCCGGCAATTTGTGCGCGTTGATGACGTCGTAAATGGGCCATGCCATCTTGTCGTAGGGATGGTAGCCCTGCACAGTGGGGTGAAACTTAAAGCCCCTCACACCTTCTTCTTTGATCAGGCGTTCAGCTTCACGTGCGCCCATCTTGCCTTTGTGCGGGTCGATGCTGGCAAACGCGATCATCATGTCGCTGTTGTCGCGCGCCGCCTTGGCAATTTCTTCGTTCGGAATGCGGCGTCGTCCCAATTGGGACTCGCTGTCCACCGTGAACATGACCAAGCCCATCTTGTGCTGACGGTAATAAGCCACGGTTTCATCGATGGTCGGGCGGCGGTTGCTGCCAAAAAATTTGTCTGCGGCGCGGTCGTATTCTTCGCCGTAATTGTCGAACGGGTTCCAGCAACTGACTTCAGCATGGGTGTGGATGTCGATCGCGACCAGGTCTTCGTATTTCATAGAGTCTCCAAAAAGTTCAAGCCGCAGCAGTCTGGCGCACAGGCGCTTCCTTGATCGGCAAATTGAGCACAGCAGCAGCCACAGCCAAGGCGATGTCGGCGTACCACATCCACGAATAGTCACCTTGTTGCGTGATGGCCAAGCCGCCCAGCCACGCACCCAGGAATCCCCCTATTTGATGGGACAACAAAGTCATACCAAACAGGGTGCCCATGTAGCGAATACCAAACAACTTGCCCACCAAGGCCGCTGTGGGCGGCACAGTGGCCAGCCAGGTCAGGCCCAAGCCCGCGGCAAACAGGTAAAAGGTGAGATCCGTTTTAGGCATCCACAGATACCACAGCACCAAGGCTGCACGCGAAGCGTACATCAGCGCCAGTATCATTTTGCTGCGGTATTTCGACACGGCTGAGCCCACTACCAAACTGCCTGCGATATTGGCCAATCCGATGATGGCCAGAGACCAACTGGCCACCTCCGGCGGCAAACCACACAGGTCCACCTCGCCCGGTAAATGGGTGACCAAAAATGCGATGTGAAAACCGCAGGTGAAAAAACCAGCATGAATCAAACCATAGCTCGGGGTTTTGAACGCATCTCTCAAAGTTTGACGCAAACCCAGATCAGGCTCGGTGTTGGCCTGGGCTGCCTTGGTGTTGGCCGTGACTTTATGCACCAGCGGCAAGGCCAGCAGGGTGAGTGCTGCCATGGTCCACATGGCGCCCATCCAGCCCATCAACTGGATCAGCTTTTGCGCGACCGGTGCAAACACAAACTGGCCCAGCGAACTGCCTGCGTTGATGACGCCGGAAGCCTCACCGCGTGATTCAGCCGGCATGCGCTGCGCCACTGCGCCCATGAGCACCGAAAAACTGGCAGCACCTGCCCCAGCCGCTGACAAGACCCCCAGCATGACGGATATACCGAATGCACTGGTCATGAAGGGGATCGATGCCGTAGCCACGACCATCAGCGCCACCCCACCCAACAACACGGGACGAGCCCCATGGCGGTCGGCCAAGGCACCGGCCAGGGGTTGCACGGCGCCCCAGACAAACTGACCAATGGCCATGGCCAAACTCAAACTCACGATGCCCAAGCCTGTGCTGCTGTTGATGGGGCTGAGAAACAAACCGTTGGTCAATCGGATGCCCGACGTGATCATCAGGATGCCTGCGGCGGCCAAGGTGATGGCCATCACGCCGGGGGATCGGAGGGTACGAAACATTGAAATCTTTCTAATTATCTGCACTGCGCAAACCCACTCACGCGGGCTCTGATCGTAACCAACTTCTGACGGACCTGCTGTCATGCGCGGAATTCAAACATCTGCTTTTCAAACCCGAATGGACGATCCCACCCATCGAAAAACGAGGGAAAACCCCAAGAAAAATTGTGCAAAATGCCAGCACACTATCGTTATCAACAATAACTTTATATTTGTCTCTCTTGCGCTTCAAGCGTTGGGGATCGAAACTGCACATGACCGACTTGAACACCCCCATTTTTGATCGCGCCGCAGCCCATGGCATTGCACTGGAGATGCAAGGTGCTGTCGCCGTGGTGCGCCTGTGTCGCCCTGCCAAGCGCAACGCCTTGAACGATGGTTTGATTGAAGCCCTGCGCGATGTCTTTCAAAACCTGCCCGTTGAAGCGGGTGCGGCCGTGATTCATGGCGAGGGCAGCCACTTCTGCGCGGGTCTGGACTTGTCTGAACTCAAAGAACGCGATGCGGGTGAAGGCATCCACCACTCGCGCAGCTGGCATGTGGCCTTGAACGCAGTTGAACAAGGCCGTGTGCCCGTGGTTGCTGCCCTGCATGGCGCCGTGGTCGGTGGCGGTCTGGAGCTGGCCAGCGCGTGCCATATCAGGGTGGCTGACGAGAGCACTTTTTACGCTTTACCCGAAGGTACACGTGGTATTTTTGTGGGCGGCGGCGGCTCGGTCCGGGTACCCAAACTGATCGGGGCAGCACGCATGACCGACATGATGCTGACCGGTCGCGTTTACAACGCACAGGAAGGTGAGCGGGTGGGACTGGCGCAATACCTGGTGCCCAACGGTACGGCTTTGACCAAAGCGATAGAGCTGGCCAGCCGCATTGCCACCAATGCGCCGCTGACCAATTTTGCCTTGGTACACGCCTTGCCGCGCATTGCCGAACAACCAGCGGATCACGGCTTCTTCACCGAAGCACTGATCTCTTCCATCGCACAAGCGGCCCCGGAAGCCAAAGCACGCGTTCGCGCCTTCCTTGAAGGCAAGGCGGCGAAGGTTCAAAAAAGCTGAAAAAAATGAACACCCCCACATTCCGCCCACTCAAGTTTGGCGTCACGCGCGTCACGCTGAGCGATGGCGTCCCCGGCACGCACTACCTCCAAGCCGAGGATGCGCTGCAGCCATTCGCTCATCGCATGACGGACCGATTGCAGCAGTGGGCACAAACCAAGCCCGACCAGAGCTTCATGGCCCGCCGCGTCAAGCAGGCCGATGGCTCGCTAGGCGACTGGAAACACATCACTTATGCGCACGCTTGGCAAACCGCACGCAGCATTGCACAAGGCCTGATCCATCGGGGGCTGAGCGTTGAGCGCCCCGTGGTCATCCTGAGCGAAAACAGCTTAGAGCATGCCTTGCTGGCCCTGGGCTGCATGCTGGCCGGTGTGCCCTTTGTGCCCACATCACCGCCCTACTCGCTCATCAGCGTGGACTACGACAAGCTCAAACATGTGCTCCAAACAGTGACGCCTGGCTTGGTCTTTGCGTCGGACGCCCGCTACGCCAAAGCCATTGCCGCCACGGTTGAAAGGGACATGGAAGTCGTTATGGTCGAGGGCACTTTGGATGGCCGCAAGGTCACCCCGTTCGAGAGCCTGTGCGCAACAATTGCAACCCCGGCTGTCGACGCCGCCATTGCCGCCACCGGCCCAGACACCATTGTCAAGTTTTTGTTCACCAGCGGCTCGACCAAGATGCCCAAGGCCGTCATCAACACGCAGCGCCTGTGGTGCGCCAACCAGCAGCAAATGGCGCAGTCCATGCCGGTGCTGGCCGAAAAAGAGCTGGTGCTGGTCGACTGGCTGCCGTGGAACCACACCTTCGGTGGCAATCACAACGTCGGCATGGTGCTCTACCACGGCGGCACGCTGTACATCGACGACGGCAAACCCACACCCGCGATGATCAGCGAGACCCTGCGCAACCTGCGCGAAATCGCGCCTACCGTCTACTTCAACGTGCCCACTGGGTTTGAAGCCATTGCCAACGCGATGGAAACCGACGACCTGCTGCGCAAAACCCTGTTGTCGCGCGTGCAGATGTTCTTCTACGCCGGCGCTGCATTGGCCCAACCCATCTGGGACAGCCTGTACAAATCGCAAGAACGCGAAGTCGGCGAGCGCATCGTCATGGGCACGGGCTTAGGCATGACCGAGTCGGGGCCGTTCGGGATTTTTGTGACCAACCCCTTTGTGCATGCAGGCGACCTGGGCGTGCCCGCACCGGGACTGGAACTCAAGCTGGTGGACATGCAAGGCAAAACCGAGGTGCGTTACCGCGGCCCCAACATCACTCCTGGCTATTGGCGCAACGCCGAAGAAACCGCAGGCGCTTTTGACGAAGAAGGTTTTTTCAAGACCGGCGACGCGGTCAAGTGGATCGACGAGACCGATGTGCACCTGGGCCTGAAGTTCGACGGCCGCATTGCAGAAGACTTCAAACTGGCGACAGGTACCTTTGTGAGCGTGGGCCCGATGCGCAGCAAAATCATTGCAGCGGGTGCACCTTACATCCAGGACGTTGTGATCACCGGCCTGAACATGAAAGAAGTCGGCGCCATGGTTTTCCCAACGCCCGCCGTGCGGGCCTTGAGCGGCATGGCCGCCGATGCGTCTTTGTCAGATGTGTTGGCCTCGGCACCGGTGCTGGCCAAGTTCCAAGACATTGTCAATGATCTGGCCAAGAGTGGCACCGGCAGCGCCAACCGCATTGCCCGCCTGTGCCTGCTGAGCGAACCGCCCACCATCGACAAAGGCGAGATCACCGACAAAGGTTCCATCAACCAGCGCTCGGTGCTGACGCACCGCGCCGACACTGTGACAGCGCTGCACGCCGATGCGCTGCACTTCATCCTGAAGCCGCAAGCATGACCCCCATTTGGAGTAGCTTGCCTGCAAGCGAAAGACTTTCAACGACCTTCTCTTGTGTAGGAGCTTGCCCTGCAAGCGATAGACTTTCAAAGGCCTTCTCTTGTGTAGGAGCTTGCCCTGCAAGCGATGGACTTTCAAAGGCCTTCGCATGAATCGCCAGCAGGCTGGCGCCTACTCAATACAAAACGATTTGGCACGCAAGTGCTGACCGACTTCAACCAGAAAGGAAACAACATGAACATCCAAGAAAAATCAGCCATCGTGACCGGTGGAGGCTCCGGCCTCGGTGAAGCCACTGCGCGTGAATTGGCCCGTTTAGGCGCTAAAGTGGCCGTGCTTGACGTGAACCTGGAGAACGCCCAACGCGTGGCGGCCGACATCAACGCACAACATGGAGACGGCTGCGCCGTGGCCATCCCATGCGACGTGACCAGCCCCGATAGCATGCAAGCGGCCATTGAACAAGCCGCTGCAGCGCAAGGCACCGCACGCATCCTGATGCACATTGCCGGCATCGGTTCGGCCAAACGTGTGGTCGGCAAAGACGGCAACGCCGCGCCGCTGGAAGACTTTGCCAAAGTCATCAACGTCAATTTGATCGGCACCTACAACGCCGCCCGCCTCTTCGCTGCAGCCTGCGCCAAAGCCGACCCGATGGAAGACGGCGAACGCGGCGCGATGGTGTTCACCGCCTCGGTGGCCGCGTTTGACGGCCAGGTGGGCCAACAAGCCTACAGCGCCTCCAAAGCAGGCGTGGCAGGCATGACCCTGCCCATGGCCCGCGACTTGGCGCAGCACGGCATTCGCGTGTGCACCATCGCCCCCGGCCTGTTTGCGACACCGCTGCTGCGCACGCTGCCCGAGCCGATACAGGCCTCGTTGGCCGCCAGCATTCCGTTTCCCGCACGTTTGGGCAAGCCCAGTGAATTTGCCGAACTGGCCTGCCACATTGTCAGCAACGGCCACCTGAACGGCGAAGTCATTCGCCTGGACGGCGCCCTGCGCATGGCGCCCCGTTAAAGGCCACGGATGTCCAAAACCGTTGTTTTCGAAGTGCAGGTGATGTTCGGGGATTGCGATCCCGCGGGCATCGTGTTCTTTCCCAATTTTTCCAAATGGATGGACGCATCGTCATTGAATTTTTTCGTGCAATGCGGTGTGCTGCCTTGGCGTGAATTGGTCAAAACACGCGGCATCATTGGCACGCCACTTTTGGAAATCCACACCAAGTTTCTTCGCACCGCGACCTATGGTGAAACGCTGCAGATTCACACCGGTGTGCAGGAATGGAAAGACAAGGTGTTTGTGCACAAGCATGTCATCATGCGTGGCGACACCGTACTGTGCGAAGGCACTGAAGTACGGGCCTTTTGTATCAAGCATCCAGACGATCCTGACCGCATCAAATCGATTCCTGTACCCGATGACATCAAAACGCTTTGCAGCTAAAGCGTGCCATTTTTTCCGTTCCCTTTGTTATTCACTACCCCTTTGAGGAGACACACATGAAATTCACGAAAACCCTGCTGACTTTGGCCATCGCCACACTCGCCAGCTCCGCCGCTTTGGCCGACATCAAAGTCGGTGTGAGTCTGGCGCTGACAGGCCCAGGCTCTGGCTTGGGCATCCCGATGCAGAAACAACTGAGCCTCTTTCCCAAAACGGTGGGCGGTGAAAAAGTGGAGCTGATCATTCTTGACGATGCTTCGGACCCCGGCAAGGCTGCTGCCAATGCACGCCGCTTCGTCACCGAAGACAAAGTCGACGTCATTTTTGGCTCCTGCCTGACCCCCACATCGTCAGCCATTACGCCCATCGCATTTGAAGCCAAAACCGCGCAAATCTCAGGCGCACCCACACCGCCTCAAGGCGAGAAGGAATCCATTGTGTTCCGTCTGCCGCAGGGCTTTGACGTGATGAGCCACGCCGTGGTCGAGCACATGAAGAAAAACGGCGTCAAGACGGTTGGCTTTCTGGGTTACGCCGATGGCTACGGTCAAGGCTGGCTGGCCAACATGGGTCCCCTGATGGAAAAAGCCGGCATGAAAATGGTGGAGGCCGAGCGTTTTGCCCGCACCGACACCAGCGTCACACCGCAAGCCCTGAAGTTGACTGCTGCCAATCCTGACGCCATCTTGGTGGTGGCCTCCGGCTCTGGCGCCGCCATGCCCCAACTGGCGCTGGCAGAGCGCGGCTACAAAGGCAAAATTTACCAAACACACGCAGCCGCGACACCCGATTTGATGCGCATTGGCGGCAAGACGGTAGAAGGTACCTTTGTTGTTTCTGGTCCCGCATTGCTGGGTGACCAATTGGCCGACAACCACCCCTCCAAAAAACAAGCGCTCAATTTCGTCGCCAATTTCGAGAAGGCATTTGGTGCCAATTCGCGCAACCAGTTTGCGGGTCACTCCTATGACTTCCAGATCACCATGGAAAAAGTGATCCCCATGGCCCTCAAGAAAGCCAAGCCAGGCACGGCCGAGTTCCGGGCAGCCATGCGCGACAGCCTTGAAACCATGGGTCGCACTGTGTTTGCGCATGGCGTGATGAACTGGACCGCCAAAGACCATGATGGTTACACCATGGAAACCGGTGTCATGACCAAAGTGGTTGACGGTAAATTCAAGGTCGAATAAGGCCTTAATCCGGCTGACACCCTAAGGTTCACTATGGATTTCTCGATTGCCAGCATTTTGATGTTGGATGGCGTCACCAATGGCGCCATCTATGCCCTTCTGGGATTGGCGACAGTGCTGGTGTTCACCGTCACACGCATCATCTTCATCCCTCAGGGTGAATTCGTCGCCTACGGCGCGTTAACG
>Ga0209084_1002664_pt1 | contig 13654 bp, 25 predicted proteins | sample C_130820_MF_Meta_FD_187309 | JGI IMG/M metagenome (GOLD analysis project Ga0209084, IMG submission 187309) | Freshwater microbial communities from Lake Croche, Canada to study carbon cycling - C_130820_MF_MetaG (SPAdes) (version 2) | ecosystem: Environmental > Aquatic > Freshwater > Lake... | reverse complement strand
AAAGTTGTGATGGAAAGATTCAACGAAATTCTTAATGATGAAAATGTTTCTCAAGACGAAGTGACTGCAATTAAAAATGCAATTACTTCAAATTTAAAATAGAATACAGTTGACTTTAGGGTAATACAGATTACACTAATAGAGTGTTGACTTTGTAGGGGTTTCCTTCCTCCAAAAATATGAATATTAGAACATTAATAATTCCAGATTTACATTTACAGTGGCAAAAAGCTGATAAAATTATCAAGTATGAAGCTGCTGACAAAATTGTATTTCTTGGTGACAATTTTGATGATTTTAATGATTTTACATTCACAAATCAAATAATGGCTGAGTGGGTCAAGAACAGTCTTGATCAACCTAATCGCATTCATATCATGGGAAACCATGACACCAACTATGCATTTCGTGATCGTAGTTACAAGTGTAGTGGATATACTTCTGATAAAGAAGAGGCTATCAACCACATTTTGAAACATGGTGATTGGCGTAAAATGCCATTATATACACAAGTAGGTAGTTGGTTATGTAGCCATGCAGGTGTACATAATCATATGTATGAACAATATGGTAATGGACTTGACTTTTACAAGTGGTTAAAAGATACTTGTAATGATGCGTTGACAAATGCATTTGCCAATAAACCAGCTTTTCCCATTCTACGCGCAGGTCGCAGTCGTGATGGAAGTGAGCTTGTGGGTGGAATTGTTTGGTGTGACGCCAATGAATTTTTGGGGATTAAAGGTATTAACCAAATATTTGGACATACTCCCCAAGAAAAACCAAGGTGGATTAATTCCACTGATAGTCAAAATCTGTGTTTGGATGTGAACAATGCAAATTGTTATGCAATTCACGATTCTGATACAGATAAAATTAAAGTGTGCAATATAAGAGACATGTAAATATGAATAATGTTATAAATCCAAATCAAGCAGCAAGACGACAACAACCTTCATTGAGTGATACCACTGAGGTTGTTTGTGAAAAGTGTAAGGGAACAGTGTTTCACGAAGGAGTGATGCTTCGTAAAGTGAGTGCATTGATGACTGAAACGGGTAAGGCAGGATATATTCCGATTCCTACCTTTTCATGTGCTTCATGTGGATTTACAAATGACGAATTTGTTCCCGAGGAATTAAAGAAAAAGATTAAGTTGGTTTAATGTAAAAATCCGTCAATCTAATGTAAGGTTGACGGATTTTTTGTATATTTATATGACATGACCAAGCAAAAGAAATATATACTTTACAAATTTTTGAAGTTCGTTGAAAAAGAATTGGGTATCACACAATCATATTCTATAAAAACTTCAAACAATCATGCAGAATTTACGACTACTGCTTACTACGATCCAGAAAAACGATTAATAGCAGTATATGTCAAAGACAGAGCAATCATTGATATCATGCGCAGTTTTGCACATGAATTGGTTCATTGTAGTCAACATCAAAATGGTGAAGTAAAACCCGGTGAAGAGGTTCAAGATATTGGTGGAAAAATTGAAGATGATGCAAATGCTATTGCAGGACAACTCATCAAGAAGTTTACTTACGAAAATAAAAAATTGAAATTATTTACCGAGTCAATCAAGAAGAATTGATGGTTTGATATTCAGATAATTTCTGTGAGTTTTTATTATTAGATCACGCGCATAATTTGCATTTTCCCATCCAATTACTTTTACATTGTTGACTCTGGACCTGTTGTTGTTTTTATAGTGTCGGAAAAAGTCTTCACATATATCCAAGAAATTAGGATCTACATCATCAATGTCATGATAATCGTTTGGATTGAATAATGGAATTCCTAATATTTTACAGTCAGTATAATCGTTGTCAGTAGTAACTAAAGCACCAATTGGACGAACCTCTACATATGATAATGGTTCAAGTGGAACTGTGTTGTAAACTAAAATATCTAATGGATCACCATCATCGCTCAAAGTTTTTGGTATAAAACCATAACTGGCAGGATATCTCATTGAACTTATGAGACAGCGATCCAACCGTAACATATTCATTTTGGGACAATATTCGTATTTTGCAGACGAATCTTTGCTTATTTCAATGATGGCGTTAACAGTGTCAGGAAAATGATCTCCGATATTTTTATCTATTAAATTCATATGTTATATAACGTTATTTGGGTACAATTTCAATTCGTGGCACCAGTTCAGTAACAAAACCTTCATCTATGGTATATTGTGCAATTTTATTGATATATGGTTTTAATTCTTCAATTGAAGAAGAAACATTAGGAATCACAACTTGAATGGTTTTCTTGTTGAAAATTCTGACGCGCATTCCGTAGAATACACCTTCTATCATGGATGGCTGTGTCATGTTTATCATAAATATCTACAACACAGACCATATCATAAAAAACATTAAAATCCAAGTAATTATAAAACAAAATTAAGTTGACTTCATTGAACGCACAGATTATAGTTAAAACATGAAAAATAATTTTGAATTTTACCGCGTTGGCAAAAAAATGGATTGGTTGTTGGACCACATTCCATATGGTTGGAGAATTTACTACAAATATCGTGACGCATATACTTCTGTAATATCTACGTATCAAAAGATGCGATATGGTTGTAGTGATAAAGAATGTTGGAATTTGGGATTTGAATTGGCTAGAATTATTCATACCAAATTGTCGTATTTTAAAAAGACGAAGCAAAGTGGATATCCGGCACGACTTGTCAGTGATTATGGTTTTGGGTTAGAGTTGGAGGTCAAACAAGAAGAATTATGCATTCAAAAATGGCAAGAAATATTGGATGAAATGATTTGGACGTTTGATTATATTGCTGATGAAGAAAAATATATTGTATTTCCCCCAGAATTATTAATAAAATATACCAATTCCAAAGATCTTTGCAAAGATTATAATCGTGAAAAAACCCCACTAGAAAAGCAAATTTGGGATCAACATGTGAAAAAATGTGAAGTTCTTGATGCTCGTAAACAAAAAGGATTGGAGTTATTTGCAAAATACATTGAAAATCTTTGGGATTAACTATAATAACATATATGGAATTTAAAGATTATACTCCTCCGAATTTTGATGAATTGTTCATGCGAATGGTTTATTTGACGGCCACAAAAAGCAAAGATCCATCAAGCAAAATTGGAGCAGTTATTGTAAAAGACGATCGAGTAATCAGCACAGGATATAATGGATTTCCAATAGGAGTTTCAGATTCTCAAGAAAGATATCTCAATAGAGAAACGAAATATAAGTTCGTGGTTCATGCAGAACATAATAGTATATTAACTGCTGCAAGATTTGGAATATCTACATCAGGGGCAACTCTATACACAAATGGATTGCCGTGTAATAATTGTATGAAATCCGTCATACAAAGCGGAATCATTGAAATAGTAATTCATTCGTTTTGGCCGGAAATGAAACATTCGGATTGGGACGACTTATCAAAAGTGTCAAAAACAATGATGCAAGAATCTGGACTCAAATTGAGAATATTTGACAAAAAATTAAATATAGACGGATTTTTAAATGGTGAAAAAATAAACGCTTGACTTTTCTTAAATTGGTTATAACATAGTAGAAAATAAACACCAACATACAATGTACGAACAATTTCAACTTGAATTAAACGATCCAACCATTCCATCAATTTTTCATCAAAAAACTGAATCGGAACTTATTGACGAACTTCTTCAAAATGTAAAAACACTACATGAAGAAAATGCACGTCTTCATTCAAAAGTTCGTCACCTTGAAAAGTATACAGATGATTTGGTTGAACACAGCAATATGCCATGTCTTCCAGCTGACCTACGCAATCTACGCACAGCCAATCTGGCTTTTGCTACAGAAAATGAAAAATTGAAGACACGTATCAAACGTCTTGAATCCGCCATAGTAAAAACTCTAAATAATAATCGTCATTTGGCGGATGGCAATGATTGCACTTTAATTGATATTAAAAATATTGTTACTTGCGCATGAACGTTCATGTGTCACAAGAAACAATGGATAAATATCCCAATATGGAGTTTCGGGGCAAACCCAGACAAATCAAAGGAAGAACTGTAATTGAAGCAACAAATCATGCAACCGACATGAATTTCTATTACAGCTTTGACGAAGACTTTTTTTGGTTTAAGAATTGTGAGATACCAGATTGGTTCATTAAAAAATAAATAACTGTTGCTTGACTTTCTCTAAAACTACGGTACTATAAATATATGACAATCTACACTGTAAAAGTTCACGGCAACGGCGACAAGCATTGGTATCTATACGGCAAGCTGCATCGCACTGATGGACCTGCCGTTGAATATGCTGATGGTGCCAAGTTTTGGTGGTTTGATGGCAAGCTGCATCGCACTGATGGACCTGCCGTTGAATATGCTAATGGTGCCAAGTTTTGGTGGTTTGATGGCAAGTGTCATCGCACTGATGGACCTGCTGCTGAATATGCTAATGGCACCAAAGAATGGTTTCTTGACGACAAACAATTGACACAAGCACAATGGCTTGAAGCAGTCAAGCCTAAAGTTGCCAGTTGTGTTGGCAAGATTGTGGAAGTGGATGGAGTGAAATATCGGCTGGTTGCTGCTTGACTACTTGTAAACTTGTGGTACTATAAATCTATGACTGTAGCACAACTAATTGAACAATTGAAGAATTACCCATCTGATTTGCCCGTGGTTGTATCTGGCTATGAAGGTGGATACAACGATGTTGATGCGTTTGAAACCATCAAAATTATTCGTGACCATAACAAGGAATGGTATTATGGTAAACATGAAGATGTTGCAGACATTTACGATGAAGAATTGATAAAGAATGCGGTTGAAGCATTGTGTGTTCATTGAGGGTAAAAATATGAAACGCCATCGCAGATATCGTTCTTTAGATATTGGATTGTTGACTTGGAAACAATTGGAAGAAATCAGAGATAAATACAACATATGAAATGTATGATACCTGTATACTATAACACGGAATGGTTAATGAAAAAATGAAATCTTTCGGAAAACAGTTTTGCGAATGCAAAGAACAGGGTTTCCTCAACGAAACCAAATTTGAGTCTTTTGAGGAACATCCAGGAATGTTGCCTGCATTTCCTTGGAGAAAAAAACTAAAGCCAATGATGGATGCCATCAAAAGCGGTGAACTCAAGGGACTTGACAAGTATATTTGTGGTCGTTTTGGTGGAGATTGTAATTCTGGTCATGTTGATTGTAGAAAAATGCGAGAAATTTCACAATCATCAATAAAATAATGCCGGATGTTTCTATCTCAGATATTAATTGATAAAGAATGCAGTTGAAGCATTGTGTGTAAAAATATGAAACGCCATCGCAGATATCGTGAAAAGTGGAATCTGAATAGTATCAGTGTAGCCTCAACTCACGGTGAACGTATTCACGACTTTATAAAAGGTTGGGGTACGATTGCCAAGGATGGTAAATCTGTTCTATGGGATAGTTATAGACCGCCCACAAAAAAGCAGCGTGACAAGTTGGATAGACATTGGAAAAAGAATCCATCTTCCAAATTTACATTTCACAATCATCAATAAAATAATGTCGGATGTTTCTATCTCAGATATTATTTCAGTTCAGCCAATGTATACTCCTAACAAAGACGCATGAAAATCACATATTATGAAATGTATTACACCGGTTATATACACGACCGGTTCATAAATACAAGCGACGAACGGTATATATCTCATACAGATAATGATGTAACGTTCAAAGATACATACACCGACGAGTATGATGATGAACACGAACATGTTGTAACACGATCTCGTTTGTTTGAGTCTATAAGACAAGAGAGAATTGCCGCATACAAAAAAGAAATTGCACGTTATCAAGAAGAGTTGACGGTATTTGAAAACAGTACCAGTTACGAACATTACTGGCAACTATTGAAAGAAAATTGATCAAAAAAGTAAAAGTTATATGAGCATGGATTCCAAAGAATTTTGCAATTATGTGAAACAAATGGAGAAACAACATCTTTCCAGTAATCAAAAAGATATTAGAATTTGGTATAGCATCATTGAAAAGAAAATTGAAAATAGAATCATGCCTTATAGGTATGGAGGATTACATTTTGGCTTTCAAGAAAGAAATGATGAACATACAGTAACGTCAATTAAAGATTATAAAATCACATATAACTCCAATAAAGCTGGAAATCAATTGTATTTCTTTTCTAATATGGTATCAAAATTAGACAATAGAATCAGACAGTTGATTGCCTCGGGAGAATTGCAAATAAAACGGAGTTGAATCAAAAATCTCTTGACTTTCTGAAAAACTACGGTACTATAAATATATGACAATCTACACTGTAAAAGTTGACGACATCGGCACCAAGCATTGGTATCAGAACAACAAGCTGCATCGTGTTGATGGACCTGCCATTGAATATGCTGATGGCACCAAGTTTTGGTATGTTGATGGCAAGTGTCATCGCACTGATGGACCTGCCATTGAATGTGCTAGTGGCACCAAGAGTTGGTATCTAGACGGCAAGTATTTGACCCGAGCACAGTGGCTTGAAGCAGTCAAGCCTAAAGTTGCCAGTTGTGTTGGCAAGATTGTGGAAGTGGATGGAGTGAAGTATCGGCTAGTTGCTGCTTGACTTTCTACAAAACATTGGTAAGATTTGTTTATGATCAAGGAAAACACCAAGTTAAAATTCATACAACTCACTGTTCAAGAAAAGGGTCCAGAGGATTTTCGTGCATTTGTGTATTATAAAGAATCTGGATGTTCTGACACCTACGAACTTCGTGGATATGGACTATCAGTGATAGGTGCGTGTGCTGATGCAATGTCAAGATTTTTTGAACACGAATCTGAACTTGAAAACATTGAAGACGAAAAAAACAAACCCGAGAAGAAATTAAAAACGTATTCGGACATAGTTACGCTTCTTAAAAACACGGGTGAAAATAAACTTCATGTTGCTGTGATTTACGCAAATGACCGACATGAATGGTTGCCGATAGATAAAAAAGAATATATTCGGCAACTTGAGCAGATTCATCCCGAGTCTGCTAGCACCACTCCGTATCCTTGTTTTTTTGAAATTGAAAATGATAAAAGTATGTTTATCCATCCAAAATGGGAAAATACATGAACAATAAATACTCACTGAAAGTGTTTCATCCTGAGGGTCACTATCGCAACACCAGAGGTTTCAGTCGTCGTTTGACCTCTGATTATGATACTGATACTGGATATGATAGTTTTGAAGCCAAACTCAATCCTCTCTGTGAAGTAGTTTACTGGAACAGAATCTACAAAATGCATAACGGTCGCAAACCCGTGATACCTCAACGTATTGAAAAATGGGAGTGTGGACAATACACCGTGGTCAAGTTCAATCCTTGGTTTTTTAAGATCACCAATTTTGTGTTGACTATTCTACCCAAGTCTATTCGTAGATACAGACGCAATTGGAACTACGTTAGATTTTTTGGAATGTAATTTTACTTGACTTGTTGTAAAGTTAGTTAACTTATTTTTATCCATCCTTTACACGGTTTTCCTTTTTTAAATTGAACAAGTAACCAAGTATATTGTATATTTTGTTTTTCACAAAACTCACGCAATCTATTAACTGTAATTAATTCTCCAGTAGGAGATTTTAGTATATGAGTTTTTGACCTAAGTACGGAAAATTTTAATTTAGTCTGAACAGAATGTTTTCTCCCCAAGTTTATAAATTTATTATTACTTGGTTTTGCACCATTTTGTTCTTTTTTTATTTCATCACTATCAACTTTTAAAACATTTGGATTAGGTAATCCAATATCATCACAACATTTTTTGAATAAATTATAAAGTATAGTTTTACTGCTTTTTGATATAGATTTTAATTGTATAATATAAACCAATTTTATATTTTTTCCAATTGCAATTTCTATTTTTTTCTTATCTGACACAATTGTTTTATTAAAAATCTTGTCTCCATATACCGGTTTATAATGATGTGGTCCATTATATTCAATTCCAACATTTAATTCGGGTACCCATATATCAATTTCATATCCATTTAATTGTTCTCTATTTGATGTTTCTATTTTTAGATTTGGATAATTCTTTCGTAATAAACATACTATAGCACATTCTCCATATGATCTATATTGTGGTTTTCGTTTAATATATGATTTTTTTATTCCGACTCCCATACATTTTCTTGAACAATACTTAGAATTTTTCTCAGATTCACGTCGTTCATATGTTATTCCACATATTTGGCATATTAGTTGACATCTTTTTTTCTTAGCTTCAATATCACAAAATTTGTTACAATAAACTAGTTTACCACAATGAGAAAGTCTTCTGTTAACAATTTTATTACAAAAATTACATTTTGGCCGTGTTATTTTAGATGCTCTATAAGTATTAGCACACCCTCGGCTACAACATTTAGTATTTTTATTTGATTTTGATACAAAATGTTCTTTTTTACATACAATACATTCTATTTTTATTTTGTCCATAGTTTTTAGTTGTTATCCGTTCATATATAACTATAAAAAAATCTTGACAAAATCAAAAAAAGTGGTAAGATTTTAAAATGAAGATTAATTTAGAAAAGTTGGATTTGAACAACTTTAAACTCAAGAATGGTTGTTTGAATGGACGGGTAGTTCAATTAATTGTTCCTGTAGAATTTAATTGTAAGTGGACTAAACAAAACTTGCATTTTAGAAGCGTCATAGTTGATTATGATGGAAACATTCTATCGCGTGGTTTTAATAAATTCTTTAACGCAGGAGAATCTTCGGATTTATATCCTAATCCAGAAAAACATAAAGATTGGGTACTAACTAATAAAGAAGATGGTAGCCTCATGATATGTGATTACATTTATGATTCATTGAATGTGAGAACTAGGGGTACTATTTCATATAAAGACCATGAAAACACTGATGATTTTGATTGTGTGATTGAAAAATATAACATTTCATCGTTAGTTAAAAAGTATGAAGAGTATTCAATCTTATTTGAAATTTATAGTCCAAACAATGTTATTGTTTTAAAACCATATGATAAACCAGAAATTGTGCTTCTAGGAGCAATTGACAAAGAAACTGGAATTTATTATCCGTTTTATACTTCACTCGGAAAAGAAATTCAATCAGTAATTTCTTGTAAAGTTCCAGAAGTTTTTAAACTTTCGGGAAATATATTAGATATCATTGAGAACATAAAAGTTTGGAAAAATAAAGAAGGAGTTGTATTAAACTACAATGATTCTCAAAACCAAATAAAAATTAAATCACAGTGGTATCTTGCTCTACATCATATGAAGAGTGAACTATCAAACATTGAAAAAGTATTGGATGTGTGGCTAGAACAAGGTATGCCTGACTACACCACTTTTTATAACTATATTGTTACCACCTTTGATTTTGAATTGGCAGAACAAGCTAAAAGTACAATCAGCCGTATTGTTGATGCCAAGAAGGAAGTCAACAAGATTGTGGATGGTATGAATAATTTTGTGAATAACAGACTTTGTTCATTGCCGTCACGAAAAGAACAAGCACAATTGGTTATATCATCATACGGTGAAACAAACAGAGCAGCTTTTGTGTTCAAAATTTTGGATGGTAAGTCATTGGGCAAGGAAGAATATAAAAAGTTACTATTCCAAATTCTAAAGAATTAAACAAAAACCCCACTAAATTAATAACGGGGTTTTTGTTGATTTAGATTAAACAGACTTACTTAGACTTATCAGTGCCTGTTTCACTGTCATCACCAGAAGAAAATTGCCAGTTTGATCTTGGATTGAATTTCTTCATCCATGCTTTAACAATCGCAGATTTAGTAATTTCTCTTATGAAGAAGTTGATTGGTACTCCATCTTCACCTTTGGTTGCTTGTTGAACATAATCATCAAACGCAGTCATTAAAGAATTGGTATCAATGACTTGATTATTATTATTTTCAATAACACCCAAGTTAGAAACAACATTGGTTATATAACTATTGTTTAATTCAATGTATTGACTACCAACTTTAGCGTCAGATGCGGAAGATCCAATTGTCTTAACAGTTGAATCAGTTGCGCCTTGAATAGCAGACAATTGACTCATCACTTCTGTTGCATCTGGTTTTAATGTATTAACCGTTGTTTTTATAAGATTGCTTTTAATACTAGGAATAAGTCCCATTGTAATCAAAGAACAATGTGATGTCACATTTGTTGTGCTAAACATTTTTTTGACATTATCACTAACATCTTTGGTAATACCAAACTTACCTTCATAATCAGCAAACCATCCACCGTATTCAAATGACGCATTTGCAGCTTTAGTTGATGCATTTGAATTTTGGGAAGAATCAGTGTTTTCATTTTGTTCAAAGTGAACCAGACCAACAAAAGAACTTCCTATAGTTTTGCCTGACAATATATGTAGTTTATTCTTATTGTCCACATTTATTAATGCAGCCATTGCAGTGGGATCACTGGGAATAATATCAGATGGATATGTTTGATTCCACGCATCAATTGCTTTTTCCGGGTCCATAATAAAAGGAGCTAATTCAGTTGCCATCTTATGTGTACAAGCTGCTGTAATAACTAAAGTTCCTATAATATTATGTGCTGATGTGGTTGCTAATGTTGTATTAGCAACATTGGTTGCTACACCCGCAGCTGCTTTGAATCCAAAAACACTGCTTACCGCTGCCGAAACACTCGCAGCAACATTGTCAGCATGAGCGTTGCTTCCATCATCTTCATCTTCATTACGAATGTATTGAACATCCATATTCATTGTATTTGAACTTAATTCAATCTTCTTAATTTCTGTTTTGTTCCAGTCAACTGGACTTTCTGGTTGTTCACTAAGTGTAGCAATTTTTGCTTTGCCCGCAGCTATATTTGTTTGAGATGTTAATACCGCTTTAGCATAATCACCAGCATTTTTAGCCAACGTATCATCAAGAGCAGTCATTTGCGTGTCAAGTGATGCTAATTGTGTTTGACTCAATCCTAAATTTGCTAATTCAGTATACGTCATTTGGAGTTTTTGTTTTGCTCTGATAGTATCATTTAGTGTATCTTGAGCTATATCAACTGGTCTTTCTGCACTGGAAATAACTTTTAAATTATCAATGTCAGCTGGGTCCACTAAGTTACCAAGAACTAAGGTTGGATCGTAAGGTATTGTACTTGCCATATTTTATTTGTGTCGTTAATTTTTATTGTTATAGTTATTATAATTCAACTGATTACTTAGTATCAACTAAATTAAATTACGTACAACTCTGTACGCATACATCATATATATGACTAACATTAATTAAGAAAGAATATAAGAAGCTATTAATAACCACAATTAAAATAAATTTGTAGGGTTTTTCTTTTTTATGTATAAGTGATAGTCAAATACGGCTATCATAACACACACACAAAGGAAAAATATGGCAGATAATAATAAAACTCCCTACGAATTACGTTGGGATATTCTCAAAGAAATGATTAGTCTTACCAAAGACGAATGGTATTCTAAAAAAGAAGTAGCTCAATACAATGCTGAAAAACGTGGACTCGGACTTGAATATATTGGAGATATTCCACTTCATTCTGCTGTAGATAAAGCAAATAATGTTTATCTAGATTTTATTTGTAAAAAATAATCGTTTAAAGAACTAAATCAAAAACCCCACTATTAGTTTAGTGGGGTTTTTCTTTGATTTAATCTTTCTTTGGTTTACTTGGTCTATTACCATCTTTAGTTGGTGGAGGACCATCATTCTTTGGACCTCTTGGACCACCAGGAGGTGGACCAAAACTTCTTAGAAGTTTACGATCTTCGTCACTAACATTAGCACGTTCTTCCTTGTCCAACTTTCCGTCTTTGTTGGTATCGTACTTGGCGACGATTGAATCACGCTGTTTTTTTTGTTCATCCGTCAACTTTGGACGTGGCGGACCTTCACGGTGTTCTTTGGGTGGACCCTTTGGACCTTCTTGTGCATTTAGGGCAAATGCTGCAACCAACACTAATAGATACTTATACATATATTTTCCTTTCGTTTAGTAACCACTATAGATTACAGTTTATACATATTATGCCACCCACATGAAAAAACATCTTTTACATTTCCTTAACAATTTTCTTGACTTTATAGAAAGTTACGTTAAAATATTGACATGAACACACTGTATCTCACAATTGGTGCACCTGGTAGCGGTAAATCTACATATTCAAAGAATTTTATTAAAGATAAAGACATTGAATATCTAAGTAGTGATGAACTTCGTGCAAAATTTGGAAGTGGAGAATCCGACCAAACTTGCACAAATCAAGTGTTTGATCACATCAAAAAGAAAGTGGTTGAATATCTTGAAATGGGTAATAGTGTATTGATTGACGCAACCAATATCAATAAAAAAGATCGTAAATACTATATTGATATCGCCAAACGAAACAATACAACAGTAATTGGTTTGGTATGTCACGCAACCAAAGACGAATTGATTGAACGAAACATTAAGCGCGGTGAATCTGGTGGGCGTAATGTTCCAATTTGGGTAATTGAGAAAATGCTTAACAAATACGAACCTCCTACCACCGAGGAAGGATTTAACGAAATTATTTATGTTTGAAAGACCTTTAATTCTAAAACACAATGAACAACAACGAGTGTTGTTCACTAGTGATAGCCATTTTGGACACAACAAAAGTTTCATTTATGAAAAGCGCGGATATACTTCGGTGACGCAGCATAATGATGTTTTGTTTGATACAATCAATGAATTGGTAAGACCGCAAGATATTCTAATTCATCTTGGTGATTTTTGTTTAAATACAACTTCAAGTGAATTTGAAGAATATTTGAGTCGGATTCAATGCCAAAACATATTGTATATTTGGGGCAATCACAACAGCAGAATCCGAAATGTGTATGAAGACACTATAGAAAAACAATCTGGTCGTCGTGATTTGGAAATATATCCTATCACATATCGTAATATTACATTTTTGGGTTATTACAAAGAATTGATTGTAAATGGTCAAATGATTGTATTGAGTCATTATCCATTCCAAATTTGGAATCAACAACAAAAAAGTGCTTGGTGTCTTTCAGGACATTCTCACTACACCAATCCAAATACACGAATTGACTATAAACAAGGTAGAATTCTTGATTTGGGATGGGAAGGTCATCACAAGCCTCTTAGCTTTGACGAGGTACAATCAATCATGAATGGTAAATCGCATAAAAAGGTAGACGACCATCATTGATATGGACGTTAACCAATATTTTCATCAATTAGCGATTTGGTATTGGGACATTGGCGGATATTGGTTCTTTCATGCGGGGTTGTGTGTTGGAATCATATCCGGTATTGTTTTATCCCTCAATTGGCAACTTCCAAAAAGATTGATATTGTTTTTGTTTATTTGGTTAACGTTCGTTGGGGTGACAATTTATTTTAAGTACCGAATTTAAAAACAGTTGACACTGGCAAAAATCGTGGTATATATAATCATATGGAAAGAAAACTTGCATCTGTACGAAAAATTGAAGAAATCAAACCTATTGTTGGTGCAGATAAAATCTGTGCATATAGGGTTGGTGGATGGTGGGTTGTAGACGCAATCAACAAATATAAAGTT
>Ga0209084_1002659_pt1 | contig 13669 bp, 12 predicted proteins | sample C_130820_MF_Meta_FD_187309 | JGI IMG/M metagenome (GOLD analysis project Ga0209084, IMG submission 187309) | Freshwater microbial communities from Lake Croche, Canada to study carbon cycling - C_130820_MF_MetaG (SPAdes) (version 2) | ecosystem: Environmental > Aquatic > Freshwater > Lake... | reverse complement strand
CCTTTGCCGGCGCGGTGGGCCAGTTTGACATCGACTCGATCGTCAGCAATCCCCATCCCGCCGCGGGTGATCCTGCCAATCTTGTCGTGAAAATCGGGGGGCGAGGGAATTTTAAGGGGATGGGCGCGCCTGTCCTGACTCATGCCGAGGGTTGGAGGAGCTATCCGCCGAGTGACAAATTCGACAGCTCCGACGAGCTCTCCTACACGGGGGTGAAGTCGTTCGACTTTACGCTCATCGCCCAGCAACCGCAGACAGAGTCGCCGGGATGCGAGTTCTCCTACTTTGATCCTACCACGGCCAAGTATGTCACCCTGACTTCCAAGCCACTTCCTCTGGTGGCCTCTCCCGGGGGGGCCTCTCCTGCTGTAGTCGGTGACACCGGTGCTGCCGCATTATCGCCAACCCTTGTTCCTTCCCCGGGGCAGAACCCCAACAAGAACGTGCCGCCGAAGGAAGGTCAGCCGCTATCGGGAATCAACTTACGCTCCTGGACCACACCGATGCAACGGAGCGAATTCCTGATCGCGACGCTCGCCATGCTTATCGCCACAGCGGCGTTGGCCGGGATTCTGGCCTATTGGAAGATCCAATCCCAGGGTGGTACGCTAGCCTCCCGTCGTCGAAAACATATCGCCGAACTCCGCTCACTTCTTACTGGGGGAACCATCGATGCGGGATCCTTCTATGAGGCCGCTCTCGACTATGCGGAACTGGTGCTTCCCGCTTCGGATAAACGGGATGCCTTGATCTCGGGACTGACAGAGCGACGGGATCTGCTGAAGTATGGTTCTGGCGGTTCGCTTCCTCTTCCGACGATCGAGCACAGGAAACTTCTGGAATCGTTGGACCTCACCACTACCAAAGCCCTGTGATGAAACGCCATACTCTCCAGCTTTCCAGCTTTCTTTTTCTTCTGACTATAACCTTCGCGAGTTCCCTCGTGGTTTCTCTGCACGCCGGACTGCCGGAGGATTTCGCTTCAGCCAATGCCAATCTTGCTTCTGGTCATGCAGATAAAGCCCTCTCCACCTACAAGACGCTGCTGACCTATCCGGAGTTCAAGACCTCTGGATCGGCTGAGATCTGGTACAATAGGGGTCTGGCTGAAATGCAGACAAGTGACGCGGTTGCCGCTTCACTTTCCTTCCGCCGGGCCCTGCTACTGGATCCGTCTCTTGCCCCAGCACGCATAGAGCTTTCCAAGACTCTTGGGTTGCTAGGTATTCCCGTGCCGACCGGATGGAGGGAGCGTACTATGCAGTCCATCCACCCCGAGACCATGATCGTGACGGGTGCGGTGATCGGCTGGATCGGGGCTCTCTTACTGGTAGTTCTGCTGTTCCAATCCAGCCGGAGGAAGGGGCTGATCATCCTCTCTTTGCTCCTGATTCTCTTCGGACATGGAGCTTCCGTGATGGGAACCCTGGTCGATCCACGCAGGACGGCCCGTAATTCGGCAGTCATCACCGCAAAAACGGCACCCACCCTGCGGGCTACCCCGGCTGATAGCGCTACGGAATCCGGAACCGTCGAACCAGGGACCCTTATCAGTATCCTATCCCGGAACGGAGCATGGTGGTATGTTTCCACTGGCTCTGGTCCCGGAGCCCTCCAAGGATGGATCCCTTCCAACGCCGCCACCCCTCTTCTTTCATCATCCAAGGGATCCTCGTAGGCCTAGGTTTACTTCTCCTTGTCGCGGGTCATTGTGGAATTTCCCTCCAGGCCGCCACTTCTGATCCCTATGCAGATTGGGATGCCAGCCTCACGCCCGTAGCGAGCATTCCGTTTGCCCCGATCGATCCGTTTGAGGCCACCTACCGTTTCGGTTGGCAAGGGGTTTCAGCAGGCGGGGCTAGAGTGCGTGTTTCTGATTCCACTCATTCCTCTAGACGACGGATTGTGGCCAGCGGAGGCCCCAATGAATGGGTTCGCAAGCTCTGGAATTATCATGCCAATTACCAAGGGGAGGCAGAAATCAACGGCCAAGTTCCTTCCTGGTTCCACATGGACGAGTCGATTGCAAAGCAGATGATGGTGAGTGACGCCTTCTTCACTACGGGAGCGGTCTTTGCGTGTCACCGCTTCACGACTGAATCGAAGCCTTGGTTGTACACGCCACTCCCCGGAATCCGAGATCTCTTCGCCGCCATGCTGTTTATCCGTAGTCAGCCACTCCACACCAAGGATCATCTCCGCCTGACCACCTTTCCTGACCGGAATCCTTATCTGGTGGATCTCACGGTGGCTGGGCGTGAAACGATCAAAGTCATGGGTAGGGAGGTGAAGGCGATCCGCTTCGATCTCCGGATCCAAACCATCGAGACCATGGGCCCGAATATCGGCCGCCTGACTCCGCACAGGAAATTCCGCTCAGGGCGCGTCTGGATGTCGGATGACAACCGCCGCCTGCCCCTAAAGGCCGAGGTCGATGTCTTTATCGGCTCGGTCTTTGCGGAGCTCTCAACGCTCACCCCGCCACTCTGAGTTTCCCGGGATCAGAAGAAAATTCCCGCGGAGGCGCAGAGGCGCGGAGAAAAAGAGAGACTGCAAGGCGTTGCTTGTGGAGTGATGAAATGAATCATGGGGGTGAGCGTAAGCGATCCCCCATAATATTTTCTCTCTCTGCGCCCCTGCGATTGCTTGTCCGGCCTCGGCCAATCGGCCTGCGTTACGGCTGCGGGAGAACTCTTAAGCTTTGCGGTTTTACAATCGCGAGATCAGGAGTTCGCGCTGGAAGACGAGTTCTTTAGGCAGGTGGCTATAGAGCTTTATGAAGAGCTCGTCCTGGAGGACTAGCTCCCGGTGCCACTCGGTAGGGTCGATCTTCTGGAGTTCCTCGAACTTCTCGGGAGTCATCGACTCGAGGCCGGTCATATCGAGGTCGGCATATTCCGGAACCCAACCAATCGACGTCTCTAGGGCATGGGCGCCGCGCTGGCAGCGTTGGACGATCCATTTCAGGACACGCATGTTGTCACCGAAGCCGGGCCAGAGGAATTTCCCCTCGGCGCTCTTGCGAAACCAGTTCACATGGAAGACGCGGGGGACGTGCTTCACGAGGCGGCGCATCTCCAGCCAATGAGCGAAGTAATCTCCCATGTCGTAACCGCAGAAGGGAAGCATCGCCATCGGGTCACGCCGTACCTGGCCGATCGTTCCCGCCGCTGCGGCGGTCATCTCTGAGCTCACCGTGGCGCCGAGGTAGACGCCGTGGACCCAGTTAAAAGCCTGGAAAATAAGCGGCATCGTCGTGGCGCGTCGGCCTCCGAAGATCATGGCGCTGATCTTTACCCCCTCCGGATTCTCCCAATCGGGATCGATAATGGGGCAGTTACGTGCAGGGGCTGTGAAGCGGCTGTTCGGATGGCTGGAGAGGACGGGTTTACCCTCCGCATCCTTCTGAGCTAGGGTCCAATCCTTCCCCTTCCAGTCGATAAGATGGGCAGGGGGTTCTTTGGTCATGCCTTCCCACCAGATATCGCCGTCATCTGTCAGGGCGACATTGGTGAAGATGGTATCCCTCTTGATGGAGTCCATCGCCATCGGATTGCTCTCGTAGGAGGTGCCGGGGGCGACGCCGAAGAAACCGGCCTCGGGATTGATGGCGCGGAGCCAGCCATCGGGTCCCGGCTTGATCCATGCAATGTCATCGCCGACGCAGGAGACTTCCCAACCCTCTTCCTTCAGGTGCTTGGGAGGGATGATCATGGCGAAGTTGGTCTTGCCGCAGGCGCTCGGAAAGGCCGCGGTGACATAGGTCTTTTCTCCCTTGGGATCTTTAACGCCGAGGATGAGCATGTGCTCGGCCATCCACCCTTGGTCACGTCCCATGGCCGAGGCGATACGAAGTGCGAAGCATTTTTTCCCAAGCAGGGCATTTCCGCCGTAGCCGGAGCCGTAGCTGATGATCAGTCGCTCCTCGGGGAAATGAGTGACGTAGGTATTCTCAGGATCGCAGGGCCACGCGACATCCTGTTTCCCGGCGGTGAGGGGTGAACCGACGGAGTGTAGGCACCTGACGAAAGTGTCGGTCTTGGCGATCTCATCGTACACCTTGGATCCCATACGGGTCATGGTGCGCATATTGGCAACGACGTAGGGACTGTCCGAGATTTCGATGCCGTACTGAGCGATCGGTGAGCCGATGGGTCCCATGCTGAAAGGGATCACATAGAGGGTCCGGCCCTTCATGCACCCCTGGAGAAGTCCGTTCAACTTGGCCTTCATGAGGGAGGGCTCGCGCCAGTTGTTTGTCGGACCCGCATCCTTCTTCGACTTGCAGCAGATGAAGGTGCGCTCTTCGACGCGCGCCACATCACGGGGGTCGCTGCGGACAAGCAGGGAGTTCGGTCGCTTGTCGGAGTTCAGCCAGAGAGCCGCTCCCGACTCGACGATGCGGTCGCGCATCAGCTTGTCCTCCGACGCGGAACCATCGCACCAGAAAATGACATCTGGTTGTGTTAGATCGGCGATCTCCTTCACCCATCTCAGCACCTCAGGAATTGAAGGTTCAAGATTTCCCAGTGAGTCAGCATTTCCTTTTGTCATACTCATGATGACAGTTTCGGATATTTGGGAGACAAGGGCAAGAATGTCCCGTAAACTTGTGCTCGGTCATGGATGATTTCAATGTCGAATCACTCTCCAAGCTCATGCAGCTTTCGGTATCGCCTGCGGTGCTTATCTCGGCGGTCGGTCTACTGCTACTATCTGTTACCAATCGCCTTGGAAGGGCTATTGACCGCTCGCGCCTGACGGTCAAGGAGCTGGATCACAACCTCAATAACGAGAGCTCCAGAAGTGAGATGCGATGCCAGTTGGTTATTCTTGTGCAAAGAGCTTCGTTACTGCGCTACTCGGTAAGTTTGCTGGTCGGCAGTATTTTCCTCTCCTGCCTGATGATTCTCTTTCTCTACTTCAAGAGTTTTGGAGGGATGCATCTGGAGCGTTTGGTCATCGTACTCTTCTTCTTGAACCTGATGAGCCTCCTTGGTTCGATGAGCTTCCTTCTCGCTGATATCTACCTATCACTCAGGGCTCTCAGGATTGAGGTCTCCAGGCACTTGAACTGACGAAAGCTAGGGCTTAACTGCCCCCGAGTCTTCCTGCTTGTCGCTGTGTGGCGCCGGTTTTACTCTAAGACATGTCCGTAGCCATTCTTCCCGGCGAGAACGAACCCCTCTTCTATCTTGGGGAATTCCCCGTCCGTCTCATCACCTTGCTGGTAGCCCTTCATAGCGCCGCCATGATCACGGCCTCGCTTCTGATTGCCTCGGGTCATGGTGCGTTGATGGATCTGTTCACTTATAGCAGCACCGCGGTCGCGCACGGCCAGATCTGGAGGCTCGTAACCTATGCGTTTGTGGCTGCTCCCTCGGTCTGGTTTCTCTTGGAGATGGTTATGCTCTATTACTTTGGTCGCGAGGTTGAGAGAGGCTTGGGATGGAAGCGTTTTGGGATTCTGTACGCCGGACTTATTCTGCTCGGACCTTTGATTCTACAGGCTTTCGGGTATGGCGGGATCCCACAGACATTTGCGGGGGCGCAGGAGGTAAACTTTGCAGTCTTCGCTGCCTTTGTGGCGATGCATCCCGGAGCCCAGTTCTTCTTTGGTTTGGCCGCTCGGTGGGTCTTTCTCGGCTTACTCGCCATCTCCTCACTCCAACGTCTTGCGGATCATCAACCGCCGCAGGTACTTGTGCTGATTTCTTCCAGTATTCTTGCCGTCGTGCTTATGCGCCGTGCAGGATTCGAGGAACCGCTGATCGGTTATGGGTTCCAATGGTCGCTTCCGGGGCTTAAGTCTCCCAAGTCACGATTCTCGGCCATGCCGGGAGGCCTTCGCGCCTCTGCTGGCAGGAACCGCGGTTCAACAGGACAGGCATCCACCACGGAAGGAGCGACTGGTATTGATCCCGAGTTGGAGATGGACCGTCTCCTAGAGAAGATCAGCCGTAAGGGTATGAAAAGCCTGAGTGCGACCGAGCGTTCCTCACTGGAACAGGCAAGGCAGGCTATCCTGCAGCGTGGTGGTAGGAACTCCAAGTAACGTCCTGCCGTTCTTTCCGATGAGCCAGTCACTCGATCAGCTCAGGGAAATCATCTCGCAATTGCGGGCTCCCGGCGGATGTCCCTGGGATCGTGAGCAGACGCCTTCCTCCCTTTGCTCCTCGATGATCGAGGAGGCCTATGAGGTCGTCGATGCCATCGAACGTGAGCATCCCTCAGATCTGGAGGAGGAACTCGGCGATCTGCTGATTAATATCCTGATGCAGGCCGAGATCGCCGCAGAGCAGGGGGGATTCACCGCTGACTCCATCGCCTCCACAGCGGCCGAGAAGCTTGTCCGGCGCCATCCCCATGTTTTCGGCGATGCTTCCGCGGAGACAAGCAATGCCGTGCTGGGTCAGTGGGAGGAGATCAAGCGCGCGGAACGGAAAGCAAAGGGGCTCGACACGACAGTGGATGCCTCGCTGCTCGACGGCGTGGCACGTGCCTTCCCCGCCCTGGTCCGCGCCCAGAAAATTCAGAAAAAGGCAGCCAGGGTCGGCTTCGATTGGGAGCGTCCCGAGGATGTCGTGGAGAAGATTCGCGAGGAAATCCTGGAGGTGGAGGCCGAGATGCCTCTGCGTAAGGAACCTGCTGTTGCCAGGCGTCTCTCCGAAGAAGTGGGTGATCTTCTCTTTGCCGTAGTGAATCTCGCACGTGCTCTCTCGATCGATGCCGAATCCGCTCTTCAGTCTGCAACAGGTAAGTTCGAGAAGCGATTCCGCTATATGGAGCGGGCCGTGCCGGCTGATAGGGAGTTTAAGGAACTCACTTTCGATGAAATGAACGCGCTCTGGGAAGCGGCCAAAGAATCCGAACGTTCCGTATGACCGATCCCTTCCAGATCCCTCCGATTTCCCTTGCTGTGACGGCTTGCAATGAGGAGTCCCGCCTCCTGAAATGCCTCGCGAGTGCTCGAGGATTCGTGCGTGAGATCGTGGTTGTGGATAGCGGTTCCTCTGATGGGACCGTGGCCATCGCCGAAGCGGAGAAGGCCCATGTCATCCATCAGGAGTGGCTCGGCCATAGCGCCCAGAAGCAGGTGGCGCTGGATAACTGCACCCAGCCGTGGGTATTGATTCTCGACTGCGATGAAGAAATCTCAGAGGAGCTGAGGCAGTCGATCGCCGCGTTCTTCGCCGGCGGCGATGTCGACTGGTTTCACGGATGTCGGTTCAATCGCAAGGTCTGCTTTCTCGGCCGCTGGATCATGCACGGAGACTGGTATCCCGACACCAAGCTTCGTCTTGTCCGACGTGACAAGGCCAGAATGGGTGGAAATGCTTCTCATGACACAGTGCTGGTGGATGGAGCCGTGAAGCATCTAAAGGGTGATCTGCTCCATGATTCCTATCCGACCATTCAGAGCTATCTCGACAAGATAGGTCCCTTTGCCGACGAGTTTGCGCAACGCCAATCCGGGGAGGGAAAGCATTGGTCGCTTGCGGCCAATCTCCTGCGTCCGCTTTGGCGTTTCATGAGGGCCTATTTCCTGAGACTCGGCTTCCTGGATGGATTCCCTGGCTTCTGGATCGCCTACGCGACATCGTTTTCGGTCTTCGTCCGCTACAGTCGGGGGTATGAGGAAGAGGCGAGAGAAAGGCTAAAAGCTGAAGAGTTTTAGCTTTTAACCTTTTGCCTTTCGCTTTTTTCTTTCTCTTATGTCCCTCACCCGTCGCTCCTTCCTTGGAATGCTTGGCCTGCTGCCTGCCGCTCAGGCTCTCCGTGTTCCTTCAGCCAATGCTGATAGCGTGCCCACCGGCACCGTGCCTCGCCGCCAGTTCGGTCGCCACCAAGAAACCCTCAGCTGCATCGGCTTCGGCGGTCATACGCTCGCCCTTGCCCCGACTCTTCAGGAGGCGACCAACATCGCGCACTACGCGATCGACCAAGGGGTCAATTTCTTCGACAACGCCTGGGAGTATCACAACGGCCGCGCCGAGGAATGGATGGGGCAGGCTCTCTCGGGAGGCTGGCGCGACAAGGCCTTCATCATGACCAAGGCTTGCGTTCACAACAGCAAGAAGTACGACATTCCCTTCACCGGTACCGATAAGGAGAAGGCTCTCCAGATGCTTCAGGTTCAGCTCAAGCGTCTCAAAACCGACCACATCGACCTCTGGATGATCCACGAGGTCAAAGACGGCGATGTTGCTCCTGCCTATGCCAAGGGTGGAATCATCGAGGCCCTCGAGGAGGCCAAACAGAAAGGAATGGTGCGCTACACTGGCTTTACTGGCCATGACAGCCCCGAGGCCCATGTGAAGATCATCGAAGGTGGTTACTCCTTTGATGCCTCACTACTCCCCGTCTCCGTGTTGGGAAACACACTTCACGCCAAGGATTTTGACAAGATCGTCCTACCCCTGATGAAGGAGAAGGGGATTGCCGCCATCGGCATGAAGGGATTCGGAGGAAGCAAGCGGGCCAGCCTGCACGGACTAGTGACGATCAACGATGTCATCAATTACGCACTCAGTTATCCCGAGGTCACTACCCAGTGTATCGGCATCGATTCCATGGCCTTTGCCCAGCAGGCGGTTGCTGCCGCCTTGGTCGCCACGCCCATGACTCTCGAACAGCGCGCCAAATTCATCGCATCTATTGAGGCAAGGGGTGGAGCCGATTATGCCCAGCATTTGCAAGAGGGGTATCACGACGGTGCCTGCTGCATCGCTTAGGGCTGGTGCTTTTGAGTTCTAGCGTCGTTGCCCTGCGCTTGTGACATGCCTTGAGGTTGGTCCAACAATAAAATTTGACCTGTTAACGATTTTGGTTCCCAAATAGTGATTTGATTTCCTGTCTGTATGTCTCGGTGATTACGTGACGCCTGAGCTTGAAGGTCATGGTTAGCTCTTCACCGACCTGAAATGGCTTGTCGATCAGTGCAAATGCGGCGATACGCTCAAAGGGCTTGAATCCGTTGGCTTCTCCAACAAGGCGCCTGATTTCGAGTCTTAGCATCTCAAGGGCCTCGGGGAGGGATTTCAGCATCGAGATGTTATCTGCACCGATGCCAACCCTGGCAAATCCGGCAAGCGAGGGAACGACAAGGAGGCCGAGATGTTTCTGATCCTGCCCCACCACCATGCACTGGTCGATCAGGGCTGATTCGAGCAGCTTGGATTCGATTGGAAGGGGTTCCACATTCTCCCCTCCCAGCAGGACGATGGTCTCCTTGCACCGTCCGACGATCTTCAGGCAATCGTTGAAGGTAATCACCCCCAGATCGCCGGTGGCAAGCCACCCATCCCGCAGGACGCGAGCGGTTCCTTCGGGATCCTTGTAGTACCCTTTCATGATCTGAGGGCCCTTGGCATGGATCTCGCCACGCTTTCCACGACCGAGATCCCTGCGTGTCGCATCGGGATAGAGAATCGCACCCGTCGTGAGATCAACAATCCGGATCTCTGTACCAGGAAAGACAGGGCCAACCGTGCCGATCACAAGTTTTTCCCAAGTTCGCACGGCTAGGACAGGACAGCTCTCTGTCAGTCCATAGCCCTCCAGCACAGGAATTCCGATGTCATTGAAGAAGGCATCGACATGGGGAGGCAGGGCACCACCACCAGAGATCGTCCCACGGAACTCTCCCCCGACCACGGCACGGAGCTTGGAGAGCACTAGGTGATCCAACAGGATAGAGGGGAGAATGCAGAGAGCCCATCCAACGGCATGGCGGATGGCCATGAGTGCCGAGACAAATAAACCACGCCCGCTTCCATGAAGATCGATCTGCCTGCCGGAGAAGAAGGATGCGGCGGTGCCGACCTCGTGGGCAATGAAGCAGGCGGCTTGGAACAGGATCCTGCCGAGGAATGGAGCCTTCTCAACCTTGGACAAGATCCGCTGATAGAGTCCCTCCCAGAGGCGCGGAGCGGAAACCATGATCGTCGGCTTCACGGACTGGAGGTCCCCTCCGAGATAGCGAAGCGAGGTGTAGTAGGTATGGACACCACAGGCGATCGAGATCACCTCAAAGACCCGCTCGTAGCTATGCCAGATGGGCAGGATCGAAAGAGCCCTATCCTTCGGTGTCAGCACAAAAGGGAGATTCCGGATCTGGGAGGCCATTGCAGCATGGGTGAGTTGGACACCTTTCGGCGCTCCCGTCGTCCCGGAGGTGTAGATGAGAGTAAAGAGATCATCGGGCCCGATGCCTGCGATCCGTTCCTCGGCGCGATGATCGCCCTGAAGACGGAGTTTCTCCCCCCTAATCTCGAGATCGCGGAGCGCATGGACATGCTTTGGCAGGTGCCTCCCTTCAAACCCCACACCCGCGCCCGCCGTCGCTCCATTTCCATGACTCATCAGAATGAGGTGGCGAAGTTTGGGGAGTTGTTTCCGGATCGACTCCACCTTGGCAAGAACGGCAGCATTCTCGACAAAGGCCACCTCAACATCAGCATGATCTATGATATAGGCAATCTCACCACAGGTCACATCTGCAGCACGGGGGACGTCGGCAGCTCCACAGAACTGAACAGCGGCATCAGCCAGAATCCACTCAAAGCAATTATCAGAGAGGATCGCAACGTGGCCGCGGGACTCGACCCCTAGGTCGATCAATGCCGTCGCGAGGGCAAGCGAACGCTCAATCCATGCTCTGAAGCTGACGGAGTAAAATGTCCCGTCAGCGCGACGAGTTGAGAAGGCAGGGCACTCACCCCACCGGCTCCCCGCCTCCGCAAAGAGGGAGGCGAGGTTCGGTGCGGAAATCCGTCCGGTCATGAGGCGACCGTGACGGAGTGATTAATACGCGGCAGGGGCGGCAGGAGCGGCCTCGTCGGTTCCAAAGGAAGGGATGGGGGCTGGAGTTGCAGGTGCGACTTCCTCTGTTGCCATCGGTACAACAGGGGCTGGCACTGCAGGTGCGACCTCCTCTGCTGCAATCGGTACAACAGGGGCTGGCGCCACATAATCGACAGAAGGGGTAGAGACCACTTCCGGTACGATCCCGGTCGGCACGATCCCTTGGGCGACATAGAGTCCTTCACCTGTCTTCTGCACGCCTGCCAGCTTCCCAATGCGGACATAGAGGGTCTGCTTGGGGTTCTTGGCGGTCCAGATATAGTTATCCTGCTCAAGAGCGATCAAGATCTCGGTGACCTTCATGGGACGGTTGTAACGATGAAGAACCCTTACCACCGCAGGAGCCAGGGGACCCGAGGGGGATGCAGGACGAGGGCGCCCGGCCAGCTTGGATGTGCTAGGCGTGCCATCAGTGAGCTGCGTGCGTCCGGAGCCTGGGGGACGACCACGGCGACGAGGGGTCTGAGCCACTTGTAGAAGCTGGTCCTTGATGATCACTGTGGCAGGAGGAAGCTCGAGGGTGTCGCCTACAAGTTCATGGAGTTTCTGCTGAAGACGCTCGATCTTCGCTGCGATCTTCATCGCTTTCTTCAGGGTCAGGGAGTCAGGGATGGACATAGTGGGTTAGTTTGTTGGGATTAGGTTATTGGTGATTGGCTGTAGGTTATTATGAATCGAGCTTATGCAGTACGGAAGGTGATGCGGGCTTTTGTCAGGTCATAAGGAGACATTTCGACAGTGACCTTATCACCGGGGACAATTCGGATGAAATGCTTGCGCATTTTCCCAGAAATATGAGCCAGTAAAACGTGGCCGTTTCCGAGCTTCACGCGAAACATGGTGCCGGGGAGAACCTCGACGACAACGCCTTCGGTGGTGATTGCTTCTTCTTTAGCCATAAACATGAAAGTTACTATCTGAAATATTTCCGCATTAAAAGAAAAATCGTTAACATGACCTAAAGAATGGGTTTTTCAGTTGAGTGCCTGAGTACATTTTTTAGACAGAAATCCAATAACGAATTTATCCATGCCACCGATCTCCAAATTTTTTTATGTTGTTACCTTTTAAATTTTTAACCGGATGCGTTAGCATTTCGATCCCGTGTCCACTTCCAAAACTTCCAAAAACATCGTCTATTTCGACCTGGAAACCCAACGCACAGCAAATGATGTGGGGGGATGGGATAAGAAAGCAGATATGGGTGTCTCGATCGGCGTCACTTACAGCACCGCTACAGAGAGTTACGAGATTTTCACAGAGAAGCGGGTCAGTGAACTCATTGATCTTCTTGGGCGCGCGGATCTGGTCATTGGTTATAACAACAGACGCTTCGATTATGAGGTGCTGATGGGTTACACGATTCTGGATCTTCCCCATCATCTTCCCACCTTGGATATGCTGGAAGTGGTGGAAAAAGCCGCCGGTCACCGACTGCCACTGGACTCTATCGCCACGGCGACGCTCGGGGTTGGTAAGACCGCCGAAGGACTGGATGCCATCCGCTGGTGGAGAGAGGGGAAAATCATGGAAATCGCGGAGTACTGCTGCTTCGACGTTAAAGTCACGAAACTCGTTCATGAATACGCGGTGGAGCATGGCAAGCTCCACTATATCGACAGATTCTCTCGCAAGCAGACCCTCACTGTGGAGATTCCATGATCCAACCACTCGATACGGCTCGCAATAGTTGGCGCCTTCTCTGGCTGGATCTGGAAGAACCGGTTCCCAAGCCATCTCTTCTTTCCAATGCTGCCAATGCAGGACTACAAGGCTCTGATCAGGAATATTACCTTCCCACTTGCCTGATGGTGACAACGTCTGCTGGCAAACCTTTATGCCCGCCTGAAATCCTTGAGGAGCTTGATCAGATAAGGGCTGAGCAACTTCTCAGTCGTCTTTTCGATGAGCATGGCACGCCGGATCGCCTCAATATCGCAGAGAGCGAAGACTGGGACACCGAGGCTTGGCAAGCCTTCGCTCTGGATTGTCGGATCGAGATTGCCTTCGGAGCATTCCCTACTGCGAAGCCGGGGGATCTCCTGCAGTTCGTCCGTCGGATCACCCAGCGGCTCCGGGGTGAGGAGTTCCATTCACCGAGTGCTATTGCTCGTGGCCTGGTCGTCTCCTCTCGCCGACTGCGGTCACCGGGAAAAAAGAGCGCCCATTTGAAGAAAGCATTGGAACAGGATTCAGATTGCGTTCTTGCTCGGATCGAGCTGGCCGATACTGATTACCAAGCTGCTCGTTGGACAGAGTGCCGCCGCGGGTACCAGGAGCTCATTGACCATGAGAAACGCCGTTGGAAGGGTGAAACTCCCGAGTGGTGGACCGATCTGGAAACACGCCCCTTCATGAGGGCTCTCTATGGTCGAGCCATGACCGAATGGCACCAAGGCCAGTTTTCAGAGACCGCCAAGGATCTGGAAGATCTCCTGACTCTCAATCCTGCTGACAATCAGGGAGTCCGTTTCCTTATCCCGTTGGTTCATCTCCTGGGAGAGAACGATAGCAAGGCCCTGAAGTCCCTGGAGGATTACGAGAAGAGCTATCCCGACGATTACTGCGAGCCGGCGCTCCTCTTCGGAAAAGGACTAACCCTCTGGCGCTCAGGAGACGAGACCGGGGCTGCGGAAGCTTACCGAGAAGCCATGCTCAAGAATCTCTACATCGCCCCCCTGCTCCTGGACCTGCCCGCCCCCTCTTCAGAGATCTGGCATCCCAATGACCGCTCGGAACCCGGATATGCCCAGGATTTTATGCAGTCCTATGCAATACTCTGGGACAGGGATCCAGCGGCCCT
>Ga0209084_1002658_pt1 | contig 13672 bp, 13 predicted proteins | sample C_130820_MF_Meta_FD_187309 | JGI IMG/M metagenome (GOLD analysis project Ga0209084, IMG submission 187309) | Freshwater microbial communities from Lake Croche, Canada to study carbon cycling - C_130820_MF_MetaG (SPAdes) (version 2) | ecosystem: Environmental > Aquatic > Freshwater > Lake... | reverse complement strand
CCAATTAATTAATTGGGGTCAGACCCCGATTGTTTCTAAAGCAGCTTCTCTATGACACAACTCACCATACTCACCGGCGCGTCACGTGGCATGGGCTTGGCCATGGCCGAGCAGCTGTGCACGCCCAACCACACCCTGCTGTGTATTTCACGTGGCAGCTCACCAGCCTTGGCGGCGCTCGCTTTGAAAAACGGCACCACCCTGCTGCAATGGCAGGCTGATTTAGCGCACCCGCAAGCGGTGGCCGACAAACTGTCTGCTTGGTTAAACACGTTGACGGGGCAACCCTTTCAGAACGCGACACTGATCAACAACGCTGGCGTGATTGGCTACTTGGGCCCTTTCGAGCAAGCCAGTGCCCACAGCGTGCAAGAGGCCTTGGCCATCAACTTGACCGCGCCCATGCTGCTGACACAGGTGTTTTTGCAAGCCACCCGCGCATGGCCCGCCAAGCGCAAAGTGCTGCAAATTTCTTCAGGCTTGGGGCGACGCGCCATGGCCGCCAGTGCACTTTACTGCGCCAGCAAAGCCGGCTTAGACCATTTCAGCCGCTGCGTGGCTTTAGACCAAGCTTTGTTGAGCAACCCTGCTCGCATCGTGTCATTGGCGCCTGGCGTGATAGACACCGATATGCAAACCGATTTGCGCTCTGGCGACCCCAGCGGCTTTCCCGACCAAGCCAACTTCATTCATCTGAAAGAAAGCGGCTCCCTCACCTCCCCAACCGACGCAGCAGCCAAAGTGCTTGGCTTTTTGGCGCGTGGGGACTTTGGCAGCAACGTGGTTGCCGATATTCGCGATTGACCCATAATTAGGGTCAGATCCCCATTAATTTCAATTCATTCACCATGACTGACACCACTACCCTAGAGCGCAAACCCACCCTCACCTGGTCTGATGACTTGGTGATGAATATGGACAGCATGGACGCGACCCACCGCGAGTTTGTCGATATGTTGGCCGCCACTGAACTCGCGCCTGAAGCTCAGTTATTGCAAAGCTTCACCGAGCTGATCGCCCACACCGAGACCCATTTCGGTGGTGAAAACCAGTGGATGCAAGACAGCGCATTTGGCCCAGGCGGCTGTCACACCGACGAGCACGACATGATTTTGAAGGTCATGCGCGAGGCCCTGCGCCGTGGCCAAACCGACAACAACCTCGCGCTGGTGCGCCAACTCACCAGTGAACTGGCGATTTGGTTTGACAACCACGCCAAGAGCATGGACGCGGTGCTGGCCATGTATTTGAAAGAAGTGCAGTACGACCCAGCTACCGGCATCGTGCACAAACCTCAGCAGTTGCCCGAGGGCGTTACCGCTGGTGAATGCGGCGTGCCAGAGGTGCAGTAAATACTTGGATTACAAGTAATCTTGGAGGTGCAACACCTCCAAACCATCGACCGACACCATGCCTGCATCGTTGGTAACCAGTGCCTTACAACCATGTTGCAATGCTGTCGCCAAATGAAGTGAGTCAATTAATTTAAACCTTTGCTTAGCGACCAGCAAGGCAGCCAAATCAAAATCTTTGGCATCGTGGCGAACCACGCTTAACAAATGCTGATTACCAAAAAAAGCTTTGCACTGTTTGTTCAAAGCAGGCTTGTCTTGACGATAAATTCCTGCCATCACCTCGGCTACGGCCGCGTCGCCTGTGAATGCAAATACTTGGTGCAAAGAGCTGGCACACAAGACCTCGGCAACCACGGGGAAAAAGACGGGGCTTTTTTCTAGAAAATAAATAAACACATTGGCATCAATGTAGATGCGCTGGCCTTGTAACTTTTGCAGAACCGGCGCTATCTTTCCCATGTGGCCCTGTCACCGCATATGGTTTGCTCAACCTCTTCGGGGCTGTCACCCCAAACACCTTGCGCAATGCCGGCAAAAGACATGATGTCATTCAGACCTTGGTGTTTAGGCCCCATGGGCGTGATGACTATGCTGCCGTTGACCAAAGCAACCGACAACTTGTCATCAACTTCAATGCCAGACTCACGAACAAGGCTGGCAGGCAAAGTGAATTGATTTTTGGCGCGCATCCTTATTTCTGGCATGGCAGTTCACCTGTAAGTTAGATTTCCAACATTTTATAAGGAAGTTGGAAATTAACTCAATCTGTTTATTCAAACCCTAAAATCTTTGCCTGGCCAACTCCGCCCCCTTGGCCAGCGCTTGCAACTTTTTCCATGCCACGTCTCTGCTCATGGGCGCCAAGCCGCAGTTGGTGCAGGGGAACAAATGCTCTTTGCTGACAAACTGTAATGCACGGCCAATGGTGTCGGCCACTTCTTCGGGCGTTTCAATCACATCGGACGCCACATCAATCACACCCACCATCACATCTTTGCCTTTGAGCAAAGCGATCAAGTCCATGGGCACATGCGAGTGAAAGCACTCTAGGCTGACTTGTTTGATGCTGCTTTTGGCAAGTGCGGGAAACACTTTTTCATACTGACGCCACTCATGACCCAAGGTGTTTTTCCAATCCACATTGGCTTGAATGCCATAGCCATAGCAAATATGCACGGCGGTGGTCACGGTGATTCCCTGCACAGCCCGCTCTAGCGCTTGCACGCCCCACTCGGCAGCGTCTTCCATGTACACATTGAAAGCGGGCTCATCAAACTGGATGATGTCTATGCCATCGGCTTGCAACGCCAGCGCCTCTTGGTTGAGCAGCTCGGCAAAGGCCATGGCCATTTGGATACGACCCTCTTTGCCTTCGCCGTAAAACCTGTCAGCCACGGTGTCCACGATTGTCATGGGGCCAGGCAAGGTGAATTTGGTTTTCTTCTTGGTGTGCGCGCGCAGCAGTTGTGCTTCCATGGCGTGCACCCGCCCTTTCAAGCGCAGCTTGGCTACCACTTGCGGCACCATGGCGTCATAGCGGTTGTCGCGAATGCCCATCTTGACTTTGTTCTCAAAGTCTATGCCTTCGACCTGCTCTAAGAACCCGTGCACAAAATGCTGACGAGCTTGCTCACCGTCACCAATGATGTCCAAGCCTGCATCTTCTTGTGCCTTGATCCACAACAACGTGGCGTCGGCTTTGGCTTGGCGCAAAGCGTCGCCCTCTTGTTTCCACTTGGGCCAGAGCTTTTCAGGCTCGGCCAACCATTCGGGTTTGGGCAAGCTGCCAGCAATGGTGGTTTCAAACATCAACAACTCCAATTAAAAAAATCAAAACGCCTGCGTCATCAACTCAAACGAACGCAACTGCGCCGCAGGATCATGCGTCCAACTGCAAACCACCAACTCATCGAGTTCAAGCTGCTTGGCCAAGGCGCGGAGTTTATCTGCCGTCTGGGTAGCGTTGCCCACCAGCGCATCCTCGCGCATAGCGTGCATCTGGGCCAACTCTGCGGCACTCACATCTTTAACGGCTTCATCAGGCGCCAACAAGGGCCCCATGCGGCCTCGGTTGCGGTCCAAGCGCCAACGGGCGCGGCTTTGAAACTGGTACCAAGCTTCTTCCTCGGTATCTGCCGCCAGTGCTGACACGCAAATCGTGGCCTGCGGTTTGTCTAAATAAGGGCTGGGGCGAAATTGACTGCGGTACATCTCCAGCGCTTGCTCGACACCCACGCCATCGCTGAAAAAATAAGCAAACGCATAAGGCAGACCAAAATGCGCGGCGAGTTGAGCGCCGTAGTTGGAGCTGCCCAAAATCCACAGCAAAGGAGAAGTGGCCGCCACCGGCATGGCCCACACCCCATGCGCCGCGTGACCCTCTGGCATAGATTGACCTGTCACCCATGCTTGCAACTCGGCGACTTGCTGAGGAAAGCGCTCTGAGGCGTAACGATCGGGGTTGAGCAGTTGGGAGGTACGCCCATCGCTGCCAGGCGCTCTGCCCAGTCCTAAATCGATGCGCCCAGGGGCCAAGGCATCGAGCACGCGAAACTGCTCTGCCACTTTGAACGCCGAGTAATGCGGCAACATGATGCCCGCACTGCCCAAACGTATGCGCGTGGTGCGCATGGCGATGGCCGCGAGCAATATTTCAGGCGCAGTGCCGGCCATGCTGGGCAAGCTGTGGTGTTCGCTCACCCAAAAACGCTGGTAGCCCCAAGCCTCGCAGTGCGCGGCCAAATTAACCGTGTTGCGTATGGCTTCATCTTGGGGGCGGCCTGCGGACACCACCGACTGGTCGAGCACAGAGAGTTTCAAGACGCGCTCATCTCAGCTTCTTGCAAAGAGCGCCACATCACTTTGCCGCTGCCGCTCTTGGGCAAGGCGTCTACAAACTGAACCAAACGCGGCGCTTTGTAGACCGCCATATTGGCGCGGCACCAGCCCAAAATATCCTCTTCGCTCACCCTATCGCGGTGACTCTCGCGCAGAACCACTACGGCCTTGACTGTCTCACCTCGGTAGGCGTCCTTTGAAGCGATGATGCACGCTTCTTGGATAGCGGGGTGGCGAAACATCAGTGCCTCAACCTCGGCGGGCCACACTTTGAAGCCCGAGGCATTGATCATTCGCTTTAAGCGATCGGTGATGAAAAAGTAACCATCAGCATCCACATGGCCTAGATCGCCGGAGCGAAAAAACCGCTCGCCATCAATGTGCATAAACGCCTGCTCGGTGGCTTCAGGGCGACGCCAGTACCCGTTAAAAATTTGCGGGCCGCGCATGACGATTTCGCCTTGCTCGCCAGTGGCCACCTCTTGCAAAGTTTCGGGGTTGACCACCCTCGCATCCACACCAATGAGGGGAATACCCAAACACTGCTGCTTGGGTGCGTCGGGTGGATTGCTGTGCGAGGGCGCGGCGGTTTCGGTCAAGCCATAGCCCTCGATATATCGCAGACCATACAACTCCCACAAACGCTGTGCCACCGCCTGCGGCATGGCCGCACCCCCGCCGCCAATGGTCACCAAACTGGAAAGATCGTATTGGTCGAACTTGGGACTGCCCAACAAGTCGATGACCATGGTGGGGATATTCGTCCAGTGAGTCACGCGGTGACGCGAAATCAGACTGCCTGCATAGTCTCGGTCCCAACGCGGCATCAGCACCACGGTAGCACCCAAATACATGCTGCAGTGCATGACCGTCACCAAGCCGGTGATGTGAAACATGGGCACCACGCACAAACCAATGTTTTCGTGCGAACCATTGTGCCAAATCGCGCCACACACAGCGTTGTGCATGACGCTGCTGTGCGGGTGCATGCATCCTTTGGGCAAACCGGTGGTGCCGCTGGTGTAGGGCAACACAGCCAAGTCAGCGGGTGTGACGGTCAAAGGCGAAAGCTCAAATGTGTTGCGTAAGACCCCCTGCCAATCGTGAGACTGTCCGCCTTGAATGTCAGGTAAATCTATGCGTTGACTCAGCCACGCTTGCCAAGCCAAGGGCCAGCCTTCTTGGGCTTGGTCAGCAAGAACGAATGCGTCGCTGTAATGCGTAACGAGCAAATGCTGCAAACCATCGCCTGCGGGCAAGGCGTCGCTGGCAGCAGCCATTTCAACAGCCACATCAGCGGTGGTGATAGCGATACGCGCTTGCGCGTCAGTGATGTAGTGCTCTAGCTCTTTGGCGCGGTTCATTGGGTTGATGGGAACCACCACCGCATTGGCTCGCAAGATGCCAAAGTGCGCGGCCACCAGTTGTGGGCAGTTTTGCATATCAAGCAAAACCCTGTCGCCCTTTTGCACGCCCTGCGCTTGCAACCAAGCCGCAATGCGCTCAGCTTGGTGCGCCAAAGCTTGGTAACTCAGGGCCGTACCCAAAAACTGCAAAGCGGTTTTCTGAGGAAAGCGCTGGGCGCTGATAAAAAGGTTATCCCAGAGAGTGGTGGCAGGCGGAGTAATATGGTGTGGCACACGGGCGGGCCAGAACGAATAGTGAGGTTTCATCGCCCCTGAGCCTAACCGCACCCAGCCTCAGGCGCAAGAGTATTGCCCCTTGGCTAAGTGGTTTGGTCTGCAACAGCTTGCACGGGACGAGCGCCGCGTCTGACCCCTTGGCGAATACTGAACATGGCTTGGAAATAGCCACGCAACCAACCCATGTCTATGGGTTTACGCAGCACATGGCTGCCCGCAGGTAATTCACCATAGACAGCAATCTCTTCGTCGGACAAGCCAGTGATGACAATGACCGACATTTGGGCAAACAAGGGGTGGCTGTTTAACTGGCGCAACATTTCCACACCGTCGATACCAGGCATGCGTAAATCGGTTATCAAAACCTGGGGCTTGAGAACTGAAATATCGAGCAAGGCCTCAACCGCTGACGCGGTGATGGTGGCATCTATGGACAAGTCCCATTGGTCGAAATGTTTTTGAAACATGATGCGCGTGAATTCATCATCCTCGACCACCATGACTTTAAGGCGCTTGCCGTCTTGGTAAAGGGCGTTGGGTGAAAGGCTTGCGCGACTTTGGTAGTGACGAATCGATTGCAGCGAAATACGGCGATGACCGCCTTGGGTTTTCCAAGCTTCGAGTTCGTTTTTTTCCACCAACGTTTGCACCGTACCCACCGATAGGTTGAGCAGTTTGGCAGCGTAACTGGTGCCGCAGTATTCATCGCTTGAATCAGGTATGGCTTTATGGCTCATGACAACTCCACAGTAAAAAGATGAATGGCAATAAGTACCACTTTTTTATCATTTTACCGTAGATTTTGTCGTATCTGCAATTTTTTAATACTTTATGTAGTTTTTTTATGTTATTTAAGTGCTTTATAACGCATTCTCTTAGGTTTAGCACCTTCTTCACCCAAACGTTTTTTCTTGTCGGCTTCATATTCTTGGTAGTTGCCGTCAAAAAAGGTCCATTGCGAATCGCCCTCACAAGCCAATATGTGGGTAGCAATACGGTCAAGGAACCAGCGGTCATGGCTGATGACCATGATGCTGCCAGCAAACTCTAGCAAAGCATCTTCTAGAGCGCGCAAGGTTTCCACGTCCAAGTCGTTGGAGGGCTCATCCAGCATCAGCACATTGCCGCCAGCAATCAGGGTTTTGGCTAAATGCAAACGCCCGCGCTCACCACCAGACAGGGTTCCCACGCGTTTTTGCTGGTCGCCGCCGTTAAAGTTGAAACGCCCGCAATAAGCACGGCTGGCCATCTCAAATTTGCCCACCGTCAAAATATCCAAGCCGCCAGAAACATCTTCCCAAACGGTTTTTTCGTTGGCCAAGTCGTCGCGGTTTTGGTCGACAAACGCCATTCTGACGGTCTGACCCAGCTTGATTTCACCGCTGTCAGGCTGCTCTTTGCCAGCGATCATGCGAAACAGCGTGGATTTACCCGCGCCGTTGGGGCCAATGATGCCCACAATGGCACCGGCAGGCACTTTGAAGCTCAGGTTATCAATCAGCACACGGTCGCCAAAAGACTTGTTCACATTGGTGAACTCAATCACTTCATGACCCAAGCGCTCGGCCACGGGAATGAAAATTTCTTGCGTCTCGTTGCGTTTTTGGTATTCGAAATCGGAGAGTTCTTCAAAGCGAGCGATACGCGCTTTGCTCTTGGCTTGGCGACCTTTGGGGTTTTGACGAACCCAGTCGAGTTCTTTCTTCAAAGCCTTGGCGCGCGCCTCTTCGCCTTTTTGTTCTTTTTCTAAGCGGTCTTGTTTTTGTTCCAACCAAGTGGTGTAGTTGCCCTTGTATGGAATACCGTGACCGCGGTCGAGTTCCAAAATCCATTCGGCGGCGTTGTCTAAAAAGTAGCGGTCATGGGTGATGGCCACCACGGTGCCGGAGAAACGCGCTAAAAATTGCTCCAACCAATCAACAGACTCAGCATCCAAGTGGTTGGTGGGTTCGTCTAGCAACAACATGTCGGGCTTGGAGAGCAACAACTGGCACAGCGCGACGCGGCGTTTTTCGCCACCCGACAAATGCTCAATCACCGCTTCCCAAGGCGGCAGACGCAGCGCATCGGCCGCGATTTCGAGTTGGTGTTCGCTGTTGTCGCTGCCAGCGGCGGCGATGATGGCTTCCAACTGCCCTTGCTCGGCAGCAAGCGCGTCAAAGTCGGCACCTTCTTCGGCATAAGCGGCATACACCTCTTCAAGGCGTTGCTTGGCATGCAGCACTTCTTCCATGCCGCCTTCCACAGCCTCGCGCACGGTTTGCTCGGGGCGCAATTTAGGCTCTTGGGGCAAGTAGCCAATTCGCAACCCAGGCATGGGCTTGGCCTCGCCCTCGATTTCGGTGTCCAAACCCGCCATGATTTTCAACAACGTGGACTTACCCGAACCGTTCAAGCCCAACACGCCAATCTTGGCGCCGGGGAAAAAGCTCAGTGAGATGTCTTTAAGAATATGGCGTTTGGGCGGCACGATTTTGCCGACGCGGTTCATGGTGAAAACGTATTGGGACATGGAAGGATTCTCTAGGCTGTGCGCCACACGGTGTGGGCTGGTTAATGGGACATTATCTCTGCATGCCGCCATCATCAACTCATTCGCTATTCGCGAACAGCAAATGAATGCATCTTACAAAACGCGTCTATAGACACAATGGGGCAACCTGTTGCACTTTCAAACTCAGCAGCAATAGCAAGTAAGTCACGGTCGCCAGATACCAAGGCCTGCGCTTTACCCACTACGGCCAAATGCATAAAAGGCAAATCGAGCGCATCGCGGCAATCGGGCACCGCGGAAGGCGGGTGCGCAATACGCACGGTTTCGGCATACGGCAAGTAATCGGCCAGTAACTCGTCTTGCTCAGCTTGAGACAAACGATACTTGGGGTAAGCCAAGACGCGCACCAACTCTTGCACCGTGGCTTTGCTGACCAAGGGCAACACCAGCCCGCGCTGCCAAGCCAACCGCACCTGGCCGGCTACTCCGCCGCGAAACACCAGCGCAGACAAAACCACGTTGGTGTCCAGCACCACACGAACCGCGGTGTTCATGCTTTGGGCTTGGCCTTTTTAGGAGCCGCCTTCTTGGGCTTGGCGGGCGTCACCTCATAAGCCGCACCGGGCTCTTTGACCATGGTGCTGGCGGGCGTTCTAGCCCAAGACACTGCTGAGGCCATATCTTCATCGGACAAATTCAATTCGGCCAGTTTGGCGCGTACAGCGTCCCCACGCTGAATGCGTACGGGCGTCAAAATAAGCTGCCCGCCTCTTACTTCGACATCGAAATACTCTGTCGCTCCCACGGCCTGTGTCAGGCTCTTGGGCAAGGTGAGTTGGTTTTTGGAGGTAATTTTGGCAAGCATATTTTTTTCCGAAAGTAAGGATTCATTACTTTAACCCAATTCTCTTTAGAACGTTTAACGGATCCATGCCACAATAGTCGTTAGTTGACGCCACCAGTTGCTTCAACATCAGCGCTTCTGCTGGGGCTGGAACCAAACACTTCGTTTGACCTTTACCTGCCCAAATGTGTTTCCTCGGTCTTTAGCTGGCTGTCTTCCTTTTGGCAGAACAGATCGAAACCCCAAGCGTCGCCCAACCGCACGCTCGTTTATGAATTTTGATGAATTGAACTTGGCTCCGGCCATTCTGAAAGCTGTGCGCGAGCAAGGCTACGACACCCCCACCCCTATTCAGGCTCAAGCGATTCCCGCTGTACTGGCTGGACACGACTTGCTGGCAGGCGCGCAAACTGGCACGGGCAAAACCGCTGCCTTCACCCTGCCCATGTTGCACAAACTCAGCATGAGCCGAAGCGCAACCAACCGCTTTGGCGTCTTTGGCATCCGCGCATTGGTGCTCACCCCCACCCGCGAACTTGCGGCACAAGTGGAAGAGTCGGTGCGCACTTATGGCAAACACCTGCAACTGCAATCTGCCGTCATCTTTGGTGGCGTTGGCATGGCCGCGCAAATCAAGGCCTTGAAAAAAGGTGTCGACATCTTGGTGGCCACACCCGGACGACTGCTTGACTTGCAGCAACAAGGTTTCCTCGATTTGTCCACCGTGCAAATGCTGGTTCTGGACGAAGCCGACCGCATGCTCGACATGGGGTTCATCCATGACGTGAAAAAAGTGCTGGCCTTGGTGCCCAAAGAAAAGCAAAGTTTGTTGTTCTCGGCCACATTCAGCCAAGAAATTCGCGATTTGGCCGCCCAGTTGCTGCACAAACCGCAAAGCATTCAGGTCACGCCTGAAAACACCACGGTGCAACTGATCAAGCAAGTGATTCATCCTGTGGGGCGTCAGCAAAAGAAAGCTTTGCTGGCACACATCATCGATACCAAGCAGTGGAGCCAAGTGCTGGTGTTTTGTCGCACCAAGTTTGGTGCCAACCATGTGGCCGACTTTTTAAACAAACAAGGCATCACCGCCATGGCGCTGCATGGCAACAAAAGCCAAACAGCACGTACCCAAGCCCTCTCGGGTTTCAAGACCGGCGACATACGTGTTTTGGTGGCCACCGACATTGCGGCACGGGGAATCGATATCGATGACTTGCCGCATGTGGTGAATTACGAAATCCCCAATATCAGCGAAGACTATGTGCACCGCATCGGCCGAACCGGCCGCGCTGGTGCCAGTGGAGAAGCGGTCAGTTTGGTGTCCTTGGACGAGGAAGGCTTTATGCAAGAAATTGAAAAATTCACACGTCAAACCATCGAGGTTGAAAAGGTTGAGGGCTTTGGCCCTGCGCCCGATGAACGGGCCGAGCCCATCGCCATGGGTCGCCAAACTTTGTGGGGCGGTATAGGCAAACCACCCAGCCGCGACGTGATGGCAGCTGCCGCTCGCGCTGCTCGCCAAGAGATGATGGAACGCATCCGTGAGAAGAAACCCGCCGGCGGTGGGCGTGGTGGGGAAGGCCGAGGACAGGGACAGGGTCAAGGCCAACGTGCTGCTGCACCAACCCCTTCAACTCGCTCAGAACGCCCTCCCCGCAGCCCCAACCCTGGTCAGCCCTCGCATGGCGCAGGCCCAGCTCACAACGGTGCACCTCGCTCGCAAGCCCCCCGTCGTGACCGCCCCGAGCGCGGCCCACGCAACCCAGCACCTGCTGGCATGCCCCACGACAACTTTGATCACCAACCCCCATCGCATCACCAAGAAGATGATTTCCAACCCCGCGCCAACGCCCATTTAGGCACCCAAAGTGGCGTCAATGCTTTTGGTCACAAATCGGGTGGTGGTGCAGGCCGTCAACCCGACCCCACCATGACGTCGGTCGATTTGCTCAGCCGAAACAACCGTGGCGGTGGTGGCGGTGGTGGCAAACGCCGCACTGGCGGCGGTGGCGGTGGAGGTAAACCCGGCGGCGGTTACGCAGGTAAAAAACCGGGCGGCGGCTTTCGTCCCTGAAAAAGCGCTAAGGGCTTAGGCCCGGTTGGCCCACTCTGGCACCAAGGCAGGTATGGCTTGGCCTTCAAAGTGTGCGTTTAAATTGGCCAAGGCCAAGGCGGCCATGGCTTTACGCGTTTGCACGGTCCCACTGGCCACGTGCGGGGTCAACACAACGTTTTGCAATTGGCGCAACTCAGCAGGCACGCGTGGCTCGTCGGCAAACACATCCAAGGCTGCGCCAGCAATGACTTTCTTTTGCAAAGCTTCAATCAGCGCGGTTTGATCGACCACGGAACCTCGCGCTACGTTGATCAGACACCCCTTGGGACCCAAGGCCTGCAAAACTTCTGCGTTGATAAGGTTGCGCGTGGATGGACCGCCAGGTGTAATGACCACCAAATAATCAACATGCGCGGCCAAGTCTTTGGCTGATGGGTAATAGGTGAAGGGCAAAGCTGGTACTTCATGCCTTGCGGTATAGGCAATCGACATGTCAAACGCCGCTGCCCGCTTGGCAATGGCTTGGCCAATGCGGCCAATGCCCACCAAGCCCAAGCGCGCGCCGCTCATTTTGTTTTGCAAGGGGAAAGGTCCTTCAACCCAATCGCTGTTGCGCACAAACTTATCAGCCTGCGGAATGCGCCTGGCAATTGACAACATCAAACCCAGCGCCAAATCAGCCACATCGTCATTGAGCACGCCTGGCGTATGACTGACCTTGATGCCGCGTTCCATCGCCCCGATGACGTCGACCCCGTCATAGCCCACACCACAAATAGAGATGAACTCCAAGGCGGGGAACAGCGCCATCAAACCTTTATCGATAACCGCATCTCCGCCGCCCACCATGGCACGGATACGCTGTAAAGCGCTGGGGTCGGTGATGTGATCGCGGTCGTGCACCGTGAAGGAATTTTGCAAATCCGACATCAGGTAGGTGGGCAAGTTGGTGACGCGCAAAATATCAATCATGGTGTTCTCCTTGAGCCCATCCCCGTATAAACACTGCTCAACAAGAGGCTTGGGCGGGGGTAGTATAGGCACAGATCCTTCATCTACCGCAGGCTAAACCCCACCATGACCCAATCTCCCCCTAGAAAAAAACCTCACGAACTGCGCTCTCAACAATGGTTTGGGCGACAAGATCGCGATGGTTTTGCCTACAGAAGCTGGGTCAAGGGCAAGGGCGTGCCGCACGATCAGTTTGACGGCCGCCCTGTCATTGGTATTTGCAACACCTTCAGCGAGCTCACGCCCTGTAATTCGCATTTCCGCACACTGGCCGAGCAGGTCAAGATCGGCGTTTACGAAGCCGGCGGTTTTCCGCTGGAGTTTCCCGTGATGTCGCTGGGTGAAACCCTGCTGCGCCCCACAGCCATGCTCTACCGCAACTTGGCAAGCATGGACGTCGAAGAAAGCATTCGCGGCAACCCTCTTGACGGCGTGGTGCTGCTCATGGGTTGCGACAAAACCACCCCCTCACTCATCATGGGCGCGGCAAGCGTCGACCTCCCCACCATTGGTGTGAGTGGCGGCCCTATGCTCAACGGCAAATGGCGCGGCCAAGAACTTGGCTCAGGCACCGGCATGTGGAGCATGAGCGAACAAGTTCGCGCAGGCACCTTGAAGCTGGCCGATTTCTTTGAAGCCGAGAGTTGCATGCACCGCAGCCACGGCCACTGTATGACCATGGGAACCGCTTCCACCATGGCCTGCATGGTCGAAGCCTTGGGCGTGGGTTTACCCGGCAACGCCGCCTACCCTGCAGTGGATGGACGACGCAATGTGCTGGCGCGCAATGCGGGTCGTCGCATTGTGGAGATGGTGCATACCGACCAAAAACTCTCTGCCGTTTTAACCCGTGAAGCATTCGAGAACGCCATCAAAACCTTGGCCGCCATCGGTGGTTCCACCAACGCGGTGGTGCACCTTATTGCCATCGCCGGACGCCTTGGCGTGCCGCTCAGTGTTGACGATTTCGATAGCCTGGCCTCTGAGCTGCCTTGCTTGCTGAACCTGCAACCCTCAGGCGACCATTTGATGGAAGACTTTTGCTACGCCGGTGGTTTGCAAGTGGTCATGAAAGAAATCGCTCACCTGCTGCACACCAGCATCGTTACCACCAGCGGCCACAGCGTGGCTGACAACATGGCAGACGCCGTCAACTACGACGAGCGCGTCATCAAACCTTTTGCCCAGCCCTTCAAAGACAAAGCCGGCATCGCTGTGTTGCGCGGCAACTTGGCCGAGCGTGGCGCGGTCATCAAACCTAGCGCCGCCTCACCCCACTTGATGGTGCACACTGGTCGCGCCGTGGTGTTTGAAAACATCGACGACTTTCACGCCCGCATTGACGACGAAAACCTGGATGTCGACGAAAACTGTGTGCTGGTCTTGAAAAACTGCGGGCCCAAGGGCTACCCGGGCATGGCCGAGGTG
>Ga0209084_1002656_pt1 | contig 13674 bp, 13 predicted proteins | sample C_130820_MF_Meta_FD_187309 | JGI IMG/M metagenome (GOLD analysis project Ga0209084, IMG submission 187309) | Freshwater microbial communities from Lake Croche, Canada to study carbon cycling - C_130820_MF_MetaG (SPAdes) (version 2) | ecosystem: Environmental > Aquatic > Freshwater > Lake... | reverse complement strand
ACACTTTTGAAAGTTTGTTAGTATTTATTGTAAAGATGCTTGACTAATTACCTTGTATGGAGTTCCTGTATCTGCCAATAACGAGATACTAACCAACTAACAGAATGAAATATGAAAATATAAAAACATTTATAATAAGTACCAAAGCAAGTAAAAGTACTATCTACAGATTTTACAAAAAGAATGAAGACTTATTCCTAGAAACTAAAATACCAAGTGGTAAGCGATTATTTCCAATTGACCACGTAAAGTACTTTGATAGTGAAATCATGTTCGATGAGAACAAAATCCTAAGACAGGAAAACCAATCCATGAGAAACCTTATCGATTGTCTGGCAGATAAAGAGAGTTTACAGCATACTTTCTGGCAGATGGACTGGAGTTTTTTCTTTACGGTAGCCTATAAAGCGGAACGTAACAAGAACAGCTGTTTTAAGCAGATGCAAGGTGTTTATGATTATTTGGTTGATAAATATGGTATAGTCGTAAAAAAGATTGTTAACCTAAAATTGTATGAATTAATTTTTTTTGGAAACACTCTAAATCAGTTAGGCCTTTTTTATGCAATTAACTTGTCAACTTGTCATTTCAAAAAATAAAAAAATTTTTTTCTTCTCTGAGAATAGGATGTTCCATCACCCAACCGCCCCACTGTTGTAGAATGGGATAGTCCCCTCATGAATTAATTTAACACAGAAGAAACTATGGTAAGAGTTATTGATTTCAACACGATTAAAACATTAGCAGGAAAGGAATTCAATTTACTAGTTGTACAAGGAGGAGTTGAATCACTTGTGAGTGCCAAGACAGGAAGAATTTACTTAACGATGCGCAAGGCGAATGTCTCGACTACATTCGATGAAGCATCTTGCAAATCGCTAATTGGAACAGAACTAAAAGGATCTGTAGAAAGAGTAGATTGTGAGCCTTATGAGTACACAGTGAAAGAAACAGGTGAGATAATCACTTTGAAACACAATTGGCAGTATGTAGACGATGATATTGTAAACGCCAGTTCACAAGTCATTAAGAAAGAATTAGTCCATTAAAACAAAAGCAAGAGAGCATCGAAAGGTGTTCTCTTTTTTTATTACACTAAAAACTAAAAGTATGAAACTACAAAAGGCAGAACGCCATCAAGTAAAATTACGAATTGGACTTTCAGGTCCAAGTGGATTTGGCAAGACCTACTCCGCATTATTATTGGCTTACGGAATCACCCCTCGTCACAATTCATTCATAGACGCCATCATTCAATCTAAGTGCCATGTCATTGCTACAACACGCAGTAAAGTGGATTACAGTCTTGATAAGGACAGTAATGGAAAGACAAAGGTTATGAAACTTGGAACCAAGAGCATCACAAGAGAGGGCTTCGAATATGAGCTTACTGTCAACTTCGAATTTCTTAATGATAAGCATCTTGTACAAGCATCTAAGATTCGAAAATGCTCAATGAGCGAACGCTGGAATTAGTGTACAAACAGATGATTTTGTTTTCCAATTATATAAATGAAACACGAACAGAAATGCTTCGTTGTAAATAGTGGTCATGCTATGATTGCGCCGCTCAGGGGGTTGTTTCCCGATAGGAAACTTAATCCGCAGACTATCCGCATGAGCGTAATTTGTAACTGGCTAAACGAGAAAAAAATTCCTTTGGAACGAGCACAGGAACTAGCCGGGCAGAAGTGGCCAGGAACTACCGAAAAGTATATAAAAGTAAATAGTTCTCAGCAGAGAGAAATGATTAATCGGTATTTTCCTGTGATTTAAAAAGGCAATATATACGTTTATTTATATAAATCAATAAGTTTATAAAAAAATATAATGCACTATTTTTGATGAGGTTATGTTATATAAACAGATGAAACTATTGATTAATTTATTATATTTTCACGATAGGCTAATTTACGTGCAACGCAATAGGCTAATTATAATACAACGACTGTTATTCCTGTGGAAGAACGTGATCCTTACATGGCAACTCTTGAAAGTGCTAGTGTGAGAGGTAATATAGAACCCTTTACAATATTTCTTTCAAAACTGGTAAGTGAAAGCTTAAAAGGCAAACCTGTCGCAAGAATATAAATAGTTATAAGTAATAAATCACAAGGATTTATTAGGAAAATAATTAAACTACATTTACTTTCGTATTATTGAAAAATGTAATTGGACGTTCTTATATAGAGATTTTTTTGCAAGGGGTTATTTTATATATAAAAGGGTTGCAGAACCCTATAAGTATAATTTTAAAAGCAATACACGAAAATCTAGTAGTAAAAAAGTCAACTTTACAGCAACTGACTGATTTTAGTGCGTCTGCCATTGATGAAAATTTAGAAATTCTCAAAAAATAGGTCTCTTCCTGCCTTCGGCCTAGCCTATAAAGGTGATCTTGTTTACTTGTTCAAACTAACCCCCCTTAACGCACCTCAATTACAGGTGCTACAGGAGGCTTTTCGTGTTTCGAAGGATTTAGACCTATTTTAGGCGCAACAGTATTGGTATTCAAAGGCGTTGCCGCACTCTCATTTCCGTAATAATCAATAAAACTGACCGCATAACTACTGCTTTTTTCCAAAGAATTTATCGGAACAACAACGCTAATAGGATCGCCTTTTTCCTTTATAGGAAACTTATCTATAATTTGACTCGGATTGTTCACATCTATTTTCTTGGCATTCCCAGCCTTATAAACTAACACATAACGCACTTTCGAAACCAATGGATATTGCAAGCTAAACACCGCATTGTGCAGGTCTTTCGTATAATTGCTAACAGTAGGCACATCCTGTACCACTCTTACCGAATTAGGGACCACAGGTGGAAGTGCCGGATACCTGAATTGGTTGTCCTTTAGCAATTGACTGACCACCTTGTTCCGATTCAGAAAAGAATTGGCACTAAAAAAAGCATTCCCCCCTACATTCTTATAAGTTCGGGTGACATCAATCTGATTCGGAATCTCACTGGGGATGTTCCATTTCTCAATCTTATCAGTATTGATTTTATAACTGCTGTTTCCAATATATACGGCCGTATTCTTTGAGTTTTCAGACCACCATTTCAGGAGTTTCGTATACGAGGCCGTTTGATGATCGATATTCCAATACAATTGCGGTAAAACATAATCAACCCAACTGTTTTCCATCCATGCCATTGGATCGGCAAATAAATCATCATAATTCGTTTGCCCAGATCGAGTGTCTGATCCTTTTGGATCTACCGATTTGTTGCGCCAAACGCCAAACGGACTGATGCCAAATTGAACCCAAGGCTTTATTTTTTTTATGGATAGCGAGGTGTTCTTTACAAAAGCATTAGTGTTCGATCGCCTCCAATCGGCTAAACTTCTGCCGCCTCCGTATTTTTTAAATGATTTGGAATCATCAAAATTCTGTCCTTTGATTTTATAAGGATAGAAATAATCATCAAAGTGAATGGCGTCAATGTCATAATTCCGAACCACTTCATCCACAATTTCGATCAAATGAGTTTGCACCTCTGGCAAAGCGGGATCGTAATAATATTTTCCGCCATATTTGATCATCCATTCCGGATGTTTGACAAAATCATGATTCGGACTTAAAGTAGCAGTATTGAGATTCATCGTAGCACGATAGGGATTCATCCAGGCATGAAATTCAAATCCTCGGGCATGGGACTCCGTGATCATCCATTTCAAGGGATCATAATAGGGACTTGGAGCACGCCCTTCTTTTCCAGTTAAATATTTGGACCAAGGCGCCTGTACCGACGGGTAAAAAGCATCGCCAACGCCTCTGATTTGTACAATAACTGCATTGAAATTTAGTTTTTTGTAAGTGTCTAATATTTCAATAAAATCGGCTTGTTGTTTTTCGATCGGATCCGCTCCCTTCTTCGGCCAGTCTATATTCACTACTGTGGCAATCCAAATAGCTCTGAATTCATTCTTGGGAGGGCTAACGGCCATTTGTGATTTTACAGAAATAAACGATAATAAAAAAAAGAATATAACGAATCTGTTGTGAAGGGAATTCCTCATTGTTAGGATGGGGCTTAGGCTATTAATTTAGTACACAAAATCCTTGCCATTTTTCTAGGAGCAAATTTAAGGAAGATCCTCTTAGATATCAAACTTTAACTATTAAAAAATAATACCTATTCTAGGACGAGTCAGGACAATTCGAACGCCCTACCTATAGCCTGTCAAAAGCCACTTTAAAGCAGGTATACAGTATGAAAACAGCATTCCAATAAACTTCTATTTCAACACTAATTAAACTACATTTCAGGCCTGCAAAAAGAAATAAATCCCATAAACTAGATCCATAATTTCAACTAGCTAAACCCAAAATAAATACCGCAAAACCCAATTCCCAGCACTAAATTTTATGTACTTTACAATAGCTTAACCATTAGACTGAATTTCCTGTCTAATATTCATTTTGTTTTATATATTTGTTTTCAATAGTGCAAGCGGGCGTTTTACAAATTTTAGTATAGATCAGTACCTCAATTATATATGAATTTCTCCAATTTATTTCGAAAAAAAACGGTTCAGGATATTTTAAAACAGGTTGCTAAAAATGAAGCCGACGGGCATAATGCACTAGGGAAACATTTAACAGCCAGAGATTTAACCGCTTTTGGTATCGCTGCAATTGTAGGTGCTGGAATCTTCAGCACCATCGGAAAAGCCAGTTCTGAAGGGGGGCCTGCCGTAATATTCTTATTCCTGTTCACCGCTCTGGCCTGTAGTTTTGCCGCTTTTGCCTATGCCGAATTTGCCTCCATGGTTCCCGTTTCCGGAAGTGCTTATACCTATTCTTATGTCGCTTTTGGCGAATTAATCGCCTGGATCATTGGATGGGCCCTAATTATGGAATATGCCGTGGGTAATATAACCGTGGCCATTTCCTGGAGTGACTACTTTACCGGCTTGCTCCAAAGTGGCGGAATCCAGCTCCCCCAATACATACAAATGGATTACCTCTCCGCATCTAATGGCTTTAAAGAAGCTACGGCGCTAATGCAAGGGGGCAAGTCCTATGAGAATCTGAGTGAAGCACTTAAGAGTGCCTATGTCGCATGGACTACCGCTCCCACAATTGGTTCCTTCCATTTTGTAGCCGATCTGCCAGCCTTGTTTATTATAGTCCTAATTACCGCCCTAGTGTATCGCGGGATGAAAGAATCTCGAAATGCCAGCAACATGATGGTGGTGGTAAAATTATGTATCATCTTACTCGTAATCGCCGTAGGGGTTTTCTATGTCGATACCAACAATTGGACGCCCTTTGCGCCTAATGGAGTAAGCGGTGTGCTCAAAGGAGTGTCTGCCGTCTTCTTTGCCTACATTGGTTTTGATGCCATTTCCACCACCGCCGAAGAATGCAAGGATCCCCAGCGCGACTTGCCCCGAGGGATGATGTGGGCCATTATAATCTGCACCATTCTCTATGTCGCTATCGCTCTGGTACTAACCGGAATGGTGAATTACAATGATTTGAATGTGGGCGATCCCCTGGCTTTTGTCTTCCAAAAATTGAATCTTAAATGGATGTCCGGTATTATAGCAGTCAGTGCCGTAATTGCCATGGCTAGTGTTCTTTTGGTATTCCAAATGGGACAACCCCGCATCTGGATGAGCATGAGCCGCGATGGCTTGTTGCCAAAGAAATTCTCCACCATTCACCCCAAATACAAAACACCTTCTTTTGCCACGATTGTTACCGGTTTTGTGGTGGCCATACCCGCCTTATTTCTAAACCTGACGCTCGTAACCGATTTGTGTAGCATCGGAACCCTATTTGCCTTTGTATTAGTTTGTGCCGGTGTCTTAGTGCTTCAGGATAAAAAGGATATACCCAGAGGGAAATTCAGAACGCCCTATGTGAATGCAAAATATATTGTTCCCGTTTTATTGGCCGCTGGCTTGTTCTACGCCTTCAACTACAACAATAAGGATACCATGGCTTTCCTAACAAACGAAAAACAAATCAACACGCCCGCAGCCATCGTAACCTCCTTAGATAAAAATCAGACCGAAGCGGTTTACAGCTATCTGACCGATAAGAACAAAGCAGTAGCAGTGAGTGACTCACCCGATCTGGAGGAAATATTGATGAGGTTCAAAGAAAACACTGCCGATTATGAAACTGTAATCAAAGATTTACCCATCACCGAGGCCCAAAAGTACGAAACAGGTATGAGTCTTTTCAAACACAAAATACCCATGTGGATTTTTCTAATCGTATTAGTGGGCTTAACCATCTGGACCTATCGCAAAAACTTGTCTCTGATTCCCTTATTGGGATTGGTGTGCTGTTTGTATATGATGGCCGAATTGAGTGTGTGGAACTGGATCTACTTCTCGATCTGGTTGATGATTGGCCTTATCATTTATTTTAGCTACAGCCGCAAAAACAGCAAGCTGAATCTAATTAAAATCTAAAGTATAGGAGTCAAACTCCAAAAATAAATCCGCGGTTTAGTTAGTATCCCCGCGGATTTAAAACAACAAATAAACAAGCTATATTTACAGTATGGACAGCTCCACCATACAGGTTTTCATCATATTATAAGTCCGTTCAATATCCTCGTCCAAACCAATTGACATCCGAATTAAACCATCCGTTAATCCCATTGCTTTTTGCTCTTCCATCGGAATCTCAGAGGAGGTTGAGGTCCCCGGAGCACTAAATAAGGTCTTGTAAAAACCCAAACTTACCGCCAAGTATCCTAATTTTCGAGTTTGCATCAGCTCCATCAAAGCATTGGCTTTCTCCAAACTTCCCACATCAATAGTCATCATCCCGCCATAACCAAATTCAGAATCCATCATCGATTTATACACTTCATGACTGGAATGACTCTGGAGTCCGGGATAGACTGTTTTAATGCCATCTCGTTCAAAGCGTTCGGCCAAGTACAGCGCATTCCGACTGTGCTGTTTGATACGGATGTGCAAAGTACGCAGGTTTTTCATCACACTCGCCGAGCGCAAACTGTCCATAGTAGGGCCCAAAAGCATGCTGCACCCACTATTGACATCCTTCAACGAATTGATGAATGCTCTCGAGGCACAGGTGACTCCCGCCACCGTATCACTGCTGCCATTGATGTATTTCGTCAAACTGTGAATTACGATATCGGCACCCAAAGCAATCGGAGAAATAGACAGTGGTGAAAAGGTATTGTCAACAACTAGCTTTAGATTATATCTTTTCGCAATTTCTGCTAATCCACTGATATTGGCGATTTCCAATAGGGGATTGCTCACGGTTTCACAATACAAAACACGGGTTTCCGGTCGGATGGCGGCTTCCACAGCCTCAAGCTTTGTAATGTCTACAAAACTGGTTTGGACACCAAATCGTGGGGCTAGGTTTTTCAGAAAAGCATAAGTACCACCATAAATAGTCCGGCTGGCCACGATATGTTCCCCCTGACTGCACAATTGCAAAAGGGTAGGGGTGATAGCCCCCATCCCGGAGGCAGAAACATTTGCCGCTTCGGTGCCTTCCATCGCAGCCAAGGCTTGGTCTAAATACAAATTGCTAGGGGAAGAGTGTCGGGAATACAAATAGCAGCCCTCGGCATTGCCCTCAAAAGTATCAAACATGGTTTTAGCGGACAGGAAGGTGTACGTAGAGCTATCAGATATCGAGGGATTAACACCTCCAAATTCTCCAAAATATTGTAGGTCCTGGATTTTATTAACCGGATTAAAGTTCTTCATAGCGCTTGCAGTTTAAATCGTACAGTATTTGTTCATCAAATTTCAATAGGTCCCAGATTTTATTAACCGGATTAAAGTTCTTCCTAGCCGGCAGTTTATATCGTATAGTATTTGTTCTTCAAATTTCAATAAGTCCCAGATTTTATTAACCGGATTAAAGTTCTTTCTAGCATAAAGGTATTAGTGGAACCTTCAGATTTCATTGGTTTTACGTCTTCAAACACGCCAAAATACCGCAGGTCCTGGATTTTATGGATTGGATTAAAATTCTTCATAGCAAAAAAGTATTAGTGGAACCATCAGATTTCATTGGTTTTACGTCTCCAAACGCGCCAAAGTACTGCAGGTCCTGGATTTTATTAACCGGATTAAAGTTCTTCCTAACCCGGCAGTTTAAATCGTATAATTATTTGTTCTTCAAATTTCAATAAGTCCTAGATTTTATTGACCGGGTTAAAGTTCTTCATAGCCCGACTGTTTAAATCGTATAGTATTTGTTCTTCAAATTTCAATAAGTTTAGTTTAATAATCAATCCGGTTTCAATTATTCAGACATTCTGTCTATTAAAGTTAGTATATTAAGACGAATTATCTATTTTTGTCTAACCTTTTTAATCCAACTAGTTTTTCTTTCCATCCCAGGCTTTTCCAAAAAGGCCTCCAAATAATAAATAACCCAAAGCCCTCAAATGAAAAATCCTACACAGACTTCCAATTAATATTGAAACCACAGTCTTCCAAATAATAAATAACCCAAAGCCCTCCTTATAATGCAATTAGATCCCACAGATAAAAAATTAGTGTCTCTCTTACAATCCGATTGCAAGCAGACAACCAAAGCCTTGTCTCTAAAGTTGAATTTATCAGTGACTGCCACCTATGAACGCATCCGTAAACTCGAACGAGAGGGCATCATCGACAAATATGTGGCACTGCTGAACCGCTCTAAAATCGAAAAGAGTTTTGTGGTCTTCTGCCAGCTCAAACTAGTGCAGCATACCAAACAATACATTGACATCTTTGAAAAGGAAATCATTCAACTCCCCGAAGTCATAGAATGCCATCATGTGAGTGGCGACTTTGACTACTTTCTAAAGATTGTAGTCAAAGACATGGAGGCCTACCGAGAATTCCTGGTCACCAAGCTCACCACACTCCAACATATCGGCAGTACGCACAGTACTTTTATGATTAGTGAAGTCAAAACAACAACAGCCATTTCGCTTTAAGCAAACGCTCCATCCCTGTATACCCTACCGCAACTCATAAGCATTTCAAAGCTGTCTAGTAGGAAAGTCCCATAGAAGCGGCCTAAGCTAAAATCGAGCTGTTTATTCCTGATTGTTGTTTTGGGTTCAAAAAGGACCAATATTAAACAGGGATTGCTAGGCAAGTTTTCCAGCTATACATCTAATTGAATTAAGAGTAGATTGTTAATTAAATTAAGATAGATGGTTAATTAAATTAAGTGTAGATTGTTAATTGAATTAAGATAGATTGTTAATTAAATTAAGTGTAGATTTTTAATTGAATTAAGTGTAGATTTTTAATTGAATTAAGAGTAGATTGCTAATTAAATTAAGAGTAGATAGTTAATTGAATTAAGATAGATTTTTAATTGAATTAAGTGTAGATTGTTAATTGAATTAAGATAGATTGTTAATTAAATTAAGATAGATTGTTAATTGAATTAAGAGTAGATTGTTAATTAAATTAAGTGTAGATTTTTAATTGAATTAAGAGTAGATGGTTAATTAAATTAAGATAGATTATTAATTGAATTAAGATAGATTGTTAATTGAATTAAGATAGATTGTTAATTGAATTAAGATAGATTGCTAATTGAATTAAGTGTAGATTGTTAATTAAATTAAGAGGAGATGGTCAATTGTATTAAAAGCAGATTGATTGAATTTGCTTCATTAAATTCGGCTTTTTTGTTAAAAAACCTCAAACAATAGGCTTTAAACAAAACAAAATTCCTTAATTTTGTAGGACATTTTTTTAAAACACATTATAAATTAAATATACTATGAGTTCATTTGACGTAGTCATTATAGGTTCTGGCCCCGGCGGATATGTATCAGCTATTCGTTGTGCCCAATTGGGTTTCAAAACAGCCATTATAGAAAAATATTCAGTCTTAGGCGGTACTTGCCTTAATGTAGGTTGTATCCCTTCTAAAGCCCTCTTAGCTTCTTCCCATCATTATTCCGAAATACAGCATTTTGCCGATCATGGTATTGAGGTATCGGGTGAGGTTAAAGTAAATTTAGAGAAGATGATCGCCCGCAAACAAGCCGTGGTAGACCAAACATCAGGAGGAGTGAAATTCCTCATGGATAAAAATAAAATTACCGTTTTTGAAGGCTTAGGTTCTTTTGTAGACGCAACTCATGTAGCTGTAACCAAAGCAGATGGAACTTATGAAACTTTAGAAGCTAAAAACACAATCATTGCCACAGGTTCTAAACCTTCTTCTTTGCCTTTTATCAAAATTGACAAAGAACGAATCATTACCTCTACCGAAGCATTGAAATTAAAAGAAGTACCAAAACACCTTCTAATTATTGGTGGTGGGGTAATCGGAATCGAATTAGGTCAGGTCTATTTACGTTTGGGAGCGCAAGTTTCTGTAGTGGAATACCTAGATCGCATCATCCCAGGTATGGACGCCTCTTTGTCAAAAGAATTGACCAAAGTATTGAAAAAACAAGGCATGAAATTCTATGTTTCTCACAAAGTGAAATCGGTAGAAAGTAATGGTGATGCTGTAGTAGTTCAAGCAGAAAATGCCAAAGGAGAAACCATCACCCTGGAAGGCGATTATTCCTTAGTTTCCGTAGGTCGTCGTCCCTATACTGATAGCCTAAATGCAGATAAAGCAGGGGTTAAACTAACAGATAAAGGACAAATAGAAGTAAACGATCACTTGCAAACGAATATTCCAAATATCTACGCTATTGGTGATGTCGTTCGTGGTGCTATGTTGGCACACAAAGCCGAAGAAGAAGGTAGTATGGTCGCTGAAATAATAGCAGGTCAGAAACCTCATATCGATTACAACTTGATTCCCGGAGTAGTATATACCTGGCCAGAAGTGGCTGCGGTAGGTCAAACCGAAGAGCAGTTGAAAGCAGCAGGTGTGGATTATAAATCAGGTAGCTTTCCTTTCAAAGCCTTAGGTAGAGCTCGTGCTGGTGGAGATTTAGACGGATTTGTAAAAATCTTGGCGGATGCCAAAACAGATGAGGTACTTGGGGTACACATGATTGGTGCTCGTTGTGCGGATTTAATTGCAGAAGCAGTGATAGCGATGGAATTTAAAGCTTCAGCCGAGGATATTGCCAGATCATCTCATGCGCACCCTACATTTGCAGAAGCTATTAAAGAAGCCGCTCTAGCCGCTACTGAAAACCGAGCTTTGCACGTATAAGTAAAGAATAAGATTAGAAAAAGAAACGAACTAGCTCTTAAGGACTAGGATTATTCTCTAAAATAGAAAACCCGATAGCTGTTTAGTTATCGGGTTTTTTTTATATAAAAAAGGGAACAAATTAAGCCACAAATAGGCTTTTGTAATTCGACCAATACCGGTAAATCATAAAGAAGTTTCCTAGAAAGAGGAATAGGGCGATAGGTAAACTTTCAGGCGTCATAAAATAATTGATCAAGAGAATATTTAAAGTTACCGGCAAAATGGTAAGGTTGGCTAGCGTAACAAATTTACCGCTCACAAAAGCGATTCCACAAAGTAATTCAACTGCTTTGGCCAAGGGCATCAAATAAGTAGACGACACTAACCCAATTTGGAAAGCTTTGAAATCTCCTGTTGTAACAGGCTCAGGACTGAGGTGGAAAAAATAACTAAGGGAAGCAAATAAGAGTAAAAGCCCCATCAGTGTCCGAATGATAATAGTTGCGATTTTCATACTATTTTGTTTTATTGGTTATTATATACAATCAAAAGTAAAGAAATATTTATTGATTTATCGTATTTTTGACCTCTTAAACTATTTTTTTTGAGAGCAGTACTTCATAAATCCATTTCTAATCCAAAGATATTCAAAGAACAACTCTTATTTTGGTCCCAACAATTTAGAGAAATAGTCTATATGGATAGCAATTCCTACCCGCAAGTGTACAGCAATTACGACTGTATTCTCGCTGTAGATGCCTTTACTTCTCTCAAAACAGATTATCAAAACGCCTTTGAGGATTTAAAACAATACCAACAAACTACCAGAGATTGGCTGTTTGGCTATTTGTCTTACGACTTAAAAAATGATGTCGAATCCTTGAAATCAAATAACTGGGATGGTTTGGATTTTGCCGACTTATATTTCTTTCAACCCAAGAAACTCTTTTTACTAAAAGGCGATACACTCGAAATACACTACCTCCACCTTTGTGAGGAGGAAATAGAGGATGATTTCGAAGCTATTTCCCAAACGATGATCAAGAGATCGGAACTGCCAAATCAACTCCAAATTCAGCAGCGTATTTCCAAAGAAAGCTACCTAGAGAAAGTAAATACAATGTTGGCTAAAATACATTACGGCGCGCTCTATGAAGCTAACTTTTGTATGGAATTCTATGCCGAAAAGGCAAGTATTGATCCGCTGACAACCTATCAGAATCTGAACGAAATATCAAGGGCTCCCTTTGCCGTTTTCTTTAAAAACCATAAGCACTTCCTCCTTTCCGCTTCACCGGAACGCTATTTAAAAAAGCAAGGCAATCTTCTAATTTCACAACCCATAAAAGGGACAGCGAAACGATTTACAGATCCAGTCCAAGATACTATATCCAAACAAAATCTGGCTTCCGACCCTAAAGAAATTGCCGAGAACATCATGATTACTGATTTGGTGCGCAATGACTTATCTCGTACAGCAGAACGTGGTTCAGTTGCAGTCGACGAATTGTGCGGCATCTATTCCTTTATGCAGGTACATCAAATGATCTCGACTGTGAGCTCCAAAATAGATTCCAAATTTAATACTATTGACAGTCTGAAAACGACCTTTCCCATGGGAAGCATGAGTGGAGCTCCAAAGCTCTCAGCACTCCAAATAATAGAGGAACTTGAGGAAACAAAACGGGGCTTATACAGCGGCGCCCTGGGCTATTTTACACCCGAGGGTGATTTTGATTTCAATGTGGTAATTCGTAGTATTTTATACAATCAGGAAAATCAATATGTTTCCTTTTCTGTAGGAAGTGCCATCACTTCACAATCGGTGCCGGCCCAAGAATATGAGGAATGCCTCCTTAAAGCCAAAGCAATGCTAAACGTATTAAATATTAATTAGTTAGCATAGTATTTGTTTTGTATTTATTTTGTATTTTTAATAGAATTATTCAATTATTCAATTAACTTTTAATACGATAAAGATGAAAAAATTACTAGTAGCAGCTCTCTTTTGCATTGGATTTGCCAGCGTATCTTTTGCACAAGTGAAAACAGAGAACGACAGCTTAAAGCAAAAAAAGCACAGTATGACGGAGTGTATGGATGGAAAGCACAATTGTAAACACGGTGAAAAAGGACACAAATGCAACAAGGAATGCAGTGAGCAGCATATGAAAAAGCACGTCTGTACTGCCGAGTGTAAAAACGGGAAACATGTCTACAAACATGGTGAAAAAGGACATGTGTGTGGTGCAGAATGTAAGAAACACAAAACCGAAATGTAAACCAAATGTAAGAAATACAAATCCGAAATCGAATCCTATCGATTTTTATAAGGCAACTCCCAGTTGCCTTTTTTAATGCTCCTTTTGAAAACCAAAAATTAAAAGCTTAATTTCGCTAATCATAAGGCAATTCCTAATGGCCTTTTTTAATGCTCCTTTTGAAAACCATAAATTTAAAGCTTAATTTCGCTATTCATAAGGCAATTCCAAATGGCCTTTTTTAATGCTCCTTTTGAAAACCAAAA
>Ga0209084_1002649_pt1 | contig 13686 bp, 12 predicted proteins | sample C_130820_MF_Meta_FD_187309 | JGI IMG/M metagenome (GOLD analysis project Ga0209084, IMG submission 187309) | Freshwater microbial communities from Lake Croche, Canada to study carbon cycling - C_130820_MF_MetaG (SPAdes) (version 2) | ecosystem: Environmental > Aquatic > Freshwater > Lake... | reverse complement strand
GTGAGGATTTCAAAAACCTGGTGTCTTTCACCAGTCTGTCCAAACGCAGCAATGTGCCGGGCATGCGCAGCGGCTTTTGCGCAGGCGACGCGGCGCTGATCCAGCAATTTTTGCTCTACCGCACTTACCACGGCAGCGCCATGAGCCCGGTGGTACAAAGCGCCAGCATCGCAGCCTGGAACGACGAGGCGCATGTGGCGGAAAACCGCGCGCTCTACCGGCAAAAATTCGCCCAGATCACGCCGCTGCTGGCCACGGTGCTGGACGTGGCCTTGCCCGACGCGGGTTTCTATTTGTGGGCCGCCGTCAATGGCAGCGACGAAGATTTCGCCCGCGACCTGTACGCTGCCTACAATGTGACGGTTTTGCCTGGCTCGTATTTGGCGCGCGACGCACAAGGTCACAACCCCGGCGCAGGACGCATCCGCATGGCCTTGGTGGCACACACAGACGAATGTTTGGAGGCCGCTCAGCGTATCGTGGCCTTTGTGCAAGCGCGCAAGCAATCCCCCTAAGCGCTGCACGCGAAAAAGCAACTCATTTCCATCACCCCCCATATCACCCCAGAACGACACGCACCATGACCCAGCAACTTCAAACCATCCTCGACGCCGCGTGGGAAAACCGCGCCAACATCTCGGTCCAATCCGCGCCCAAAGAAGTGGCGGACGCTGTGGAACACGTCATCTCCGAACTCAACAGCGGCGCCCTGCGCGTGGCCACCCGCGACGGCGTGGGCCAATGGACCACGCACCAGTGGATCAAAAAAGCGGTGTTGCTGAGCTTTCGGCTCAAGGACAACGCGCTCATCCAGGCGGGCGACCTGGGCTTTTACGACAAGGTGCCCACCAAATTTGCCGGCATGACGGAGGCCGAAATGAAGGCCACAGGCGTGCGCGTGGTGCCCCCTGCCGTTGCGCGGCGCGGCAGCCACATTGCCAAGGGCGTGATTTTGATGCCCTCCTACGTCAATATTGGCGCCTATGTGGACGAAGGCACCATGGTTGACACCTGGGCCACCGTGGGTTCGTGTGCCCAAATCGGAAAAAACGTGCATTTAAGCGGCGGAGTGGGCATTGGCGGTGTGTTGGAACCCATGCAGGCCGGCCCCACCATCATTGAGGACAACTGCTTTATCGGCGCGCGCTCCGAAGTGGTCGAAGGCGTCATCGTGGAAGAAAACTCGGTCATCTCCATGGGCGTCTATCTGGGCCAGAGCACCCCAATTTATGACCGCGCCACTGACACGGTGAGCTATGGACGCATCCCCTCGGGCTCGGTGGTGATCAGCGGCAGCTTGCCCAAGAACGAGGGCAAGTACAGCCTGTACGCCGCCATCATCGTCAAGCGCGTGGACGCGCAAACCCGCGCCAAAACCTCGCTCAACGACTTGCTGCGCGATTGATATTCACCTTCGCTACAGCACCGCACTCCAGGGGACGACCGTGACACAGACCACCAAAAGCGATGTACTAGAACGCATGCTGCGCTTCATGGTGGACAAGCGTGCCTCTGACCTGTACCTGTCGGCGAACAGCCCCCCGCTGATTCGAATGAACGGCCTGTGCGTGCCCATTACCAGCCAGCCGCTGGGCGTAGAAGCCCCGCGCGAACTGCTAGAAGGCATGGCGCCGCCAGAGCGCATGGAAGAACTGCGCCGGACCAACGAGCTCAGCATGGTGGTCGGATTGGAGGGGCTGGGGCGCTTTCGTATCAGCGCCTTTTTCCAGCGGGGCACGGTGGCGGTGGTGATTCGCTATGTGCCGATCAGCATCCCGGCCTTGCAAGACAGCCCCTTGCCCAAAGTCTTGCGGCAGTTGGTCATGGAGCGGCGCGGCCTGGTGCTGATGGTGGGCGCCTCGGGCGCTGGCAAAAGCACCAGCCTGGCCTCTATGCTCGATTACCGCAACGAGCACATGTCGGGCCATATCTTGACCTTTGAGAACCCGATTGAATTTGTGTTCCAGCACAAAAAATCGGTGGTAAACCAGCGTGAAATCGGCTCGGACACGGTGTCGATGGAGCTGGCCCTGAAAAATGCCATGCACCAAGCGCCAGACGTGATTTTCATTGGCGAGATTCGCGACCAAGAGACCATGTCTGCGGCGCTGGGCTACGCGCAGTCGGGCCATTTGTGCCTTTCAACCATGCATGCCAACAACAGCTACCACGCGCTTAACCGGATACTGGGTTTTTACCCGGCTGCGTCCCGCGAGGCGGTGCAGCGCGATGTTTCTGTGGCGCTCAAGGCCATGCTGTCGCAGCGCCTGGTGCGCACCACCAGCGGCCAGCGCGTGCCGGCCTGCGAGGTGATGGTGAACACGGTGCGCGTCTCCGAGCTGATCCAAAGCGGTAACTTTGCGGAGATACCGAACGCGATGGAGCAATCGATTTCCCTGGGCTCCCAGTCTTTTGAGCAAGACCTTGCGCGAATGATTACCGACGGCACGATTACGCAAAGCGAGGGCTTGGCCAGCGCCGACTCCCCCTCCAACCTGCTGTGGCGACTACAAAATAGCAATGAGGTAGCCACGCCCACCAATGCGCCCAAGCGAGCCGATGAGTCGCCGTTTACGCTGACGCTCGGTCCTTGATGTCCAGCACTGCCAACCCCACCTTGCAGTTGACGGAACAGCTGCTCGCCATCCCCTCAGTAACGCCTTTAGATGGCGGCTGCCAGACCCTGATTGCACAGCGGCTGGCAGTGCTTGGCTTTGTGTGTGAAACGCTGGAAAGCGGCCCGGTTGATTTTCGGGTCAGCAATCTGTGGGCCAAACGCACGGCCACCCCTTCTACAGGCGCAAACACGCCGGCCAAAACCCTGGTTTTCGCCGGCCACACCGATGTGGTGCCCACTGGCCCGCTGGCGCAATGGGACAGCGCACCGTTTAGCCCCAGCCACCGCGACGGACGGCTCTATGGACGGGGCGCGAGCGACATGAAAACGTCTTTGGCGGCTTTCGTGGTGGCGATTGAAGAGTTTTTGGCCCATACACCCAAACCAGCGCTAAATATCGCCCTGCTGCTCACCAGCGACGAAGAAGGCCCCGCCGTAGACGGCACCGTGGTGGTCTGCAACACATTAAAAGCGTGCGGCGAAGTGCTGGACTACTGCATCGTGGGCGAACCCACCTCGGTAGAGCGCACCGGCGACATGATCAAAAATGGCCGTCGCGGCACCATGAGCGGCAAGCTCACCGTCAAAGGGGTGCAAGGCCACATCGCCTACCCCCACCTGGCGGACAACCCCATCCACCGCGCCATGCCTGCCTTGGCCGAGCTGGTAACCGTGCGCTGGGACGAAGGCAACGCCTACTTCCCACCCACCAGCTGGCAGGTCAGCAATATGCACGGCGGCACCGGGGCGAGCAACGTGATTCCGGGCGAAGTGGTGGTTGACTTCAACTTCCGCTTTTGCACCGAATCCAGCCCTGAGTCGCTGCAAACCCGTTTGTGCGCGGTGCTGGACCGCCATGGCCTGAACTACGAGCTGGCATGGACGATTGGCGGCCTGCCCTTTCTCACCCCACCCGGCACGCTGGTGGAAGCAGTGCGCGATGCGATCCGCGATGAAACCGGCCTGGAAACCCAGCTCTCCACCACCGGTGGCACCAGCGACGGGCGGTTTTTGGCGCAGATTTGCCCCCAGGTGATCGAACTGGGCCCGCCCAACGCCACCATCCACAAAATCAACGAATATGTGGCTTTGGCAGACATTGAGCCACTGAAAAACATCTACCGCCGCGTGCTGGAGCGCCTGCACCAGCAGGCCCACGCATGACCCTCCTCGCCCTGATAAAAGCCTGCGCCCAGCAACTCACAGACGCCGGTGTTTCCTTTGGCCACGGCACAAGCAACGCCCATGACGAGGCCGCCTGGCTGGTGCTCTGGCAACTCGGTTTGCCCCTGGACACGCCGCTCAACGGCGACGACAGCCAAGCCGAAGCCCCAGTAGCCGACGACAAACAAGCCCTGGTGCGCGCCTTGGTGGCGGAGCGCATCCGCAGCCGCAAGCCTGCCGCCTACCTCACGCACGAGGCCTGGCTGCAAGGCTTTGCGTTTTATGTGGACGAACGCGCCATCGTGCCGCGCTCGCTGATTGCGGAACTGCTGGTGGACGGCGGCGTGGACTACTTTTTGCGCCCCTCCACGCACAAGGTGCTGGACCTGTGTACCGGCAACGGCAGTCTGGCGGTGATTGCCGCCAGTGTGTTTCCCGACGTGGTGGTCACGGCCAGCGACCTCTCAGCCGATGCCCTGGCAGTCGCCCGCATCAACGTGGACAAACACGGCTTGCAAGACCGCATCACCCTGATGCAGTCCGACGGCTTGCGCGCGCCAGAACTGGCCGCCTGCGGGCCGTTCGATTTGATTTTGTGCAATCCGCCCTATGTCAATGCCCACAGCATGGCCGCCCTGCCCGCTGAATACCGCGCCGAACCCGCCTTGGCGCTGGACGGTAATGCCAGCGGCGGCACAGACGGAATGGACTTTGTGCGGGCCCTCTTGCAAGAGGTGGGCGCGCACTTGAACCCCCAGGGTGTGCTGGTGCTGGAAATCGGCAACGAGCGCCCCTCTTTTGAAGCCGCATTTCCCTCGCTGGAAGTGATTTGGCTGGAAACCAGCGCGGGCGAGGACCAGGTCCTGCTTGTGACCCGCGAAACCCTTTACCCATGATTACTTTAAAAAACGTGACCTTGCGCCGCAGCGCCAAGGTCTTGCTGGAACACGCCTCGGTCACCCTCAACCCCGGGGAAAAAGTCGGTCTGGTCGGGCGCAATGGCGCGGGCAAATCGTCCCTATTTGCCTTGCTCAACGGCAATTTGCACGAGGACGCGGGCGAGTACTACATCCCCACCCAATGGCGCATGGGCCAGGTGTCGCAGGACATGCCCGAGACCGAGCAAAGCGCCACTGAGTTTGTCATTGAAGGCGACACGGTGCTCAACGCGGCGCGCGACGAGGTGAAGGCCTCCGAGGCCACCGACGACGGCGACCGAATGGCCAACGCCTACATGGCGCTCTACGACGCGGGCGAACACGACGCGCCTTCGCGCGCCCAAGCCCTGATTTTGGGCCTGGGCTTCAAGACCACTGAGTTGGACAACCCAGTGAACAGCTTCTCCGGCGGCTGGCGCATGCGTTTGCAGTTAGCGCGCGCGCTGATGTGCCCCTCGGACCTGCTGCTGCTCGACGAGCCCACCAACCACTTGGACTTGGATGCCCTGGTGTGGCTGGAGGCCTGGCTCAAGCGCTACGAAGGCACCATGGTTGTCATCAGCCACGACCGGGAGTTTTTGGACGCGGTGACCAATGTCACCCTGCACATTGACGCGGGCAAGCTGGTGCGCTACGGCGGCAACTACAGCAAGTTCGAGGACATGCGCGCCGAGCAGATGGAGCTGCAGCAAAACGCATTTGCCAAGCAGCAAGACAAAATTGCCCACCTGCAAAAGTTCATTGCCCGCTTCAAGGCCAAGGCCAGCAAGGCCAAGCAGGCGCAAAGCCGCGTCAAGGCCCTGGACCGGATGGAAAAAATTGCCCCGCTGCTGGCCGACGCCGACTTCACCTTCGAGTTCAAAGAGCCGGCCAACCTGCCCAACCCCATGCTGTCCATGTCGGGCGTGAGCTTTGGCTACCCGCCGCCCGCCGACGCGCCGGACGACACGCCGCCCACCGTGATTGTGCAAAACGTCAGCCGCTCAGTGCTGGCCGGGCAGCGCATCGGCATTTTGGGCGCCAATGGCCAGGGTAAATCGACACTGGTCAAGACGGTGGCGCGCGACCTGGCGCCCATTGGCGGCGAAGTGACCGAGGGCAAGGGCCTGAACATTGGCTACTTCGCCCAGCAAGAGCTAGACGTGCTGCGACCGGCCGACACGCCGCTGGAACACATGATTCGCCTGGTCAAGGAAATGACCGCCGAGGGCCGCATTGCCGGCCAAGCCACGCGCGAGCAAGACTTGCGCAGCTTTTTGGGCACCTTTAACTTTGGCGGCGACATGGTCAAGCAGGCCGTGGGCAGCATGAGCGGCGGCGAAAAAGCACGCCTGGTGTTGTGCATGATTGTTTGGCAGCGGCCCAATTTGCTGTTGCTGGACGAACCCACCAACCACCTGGACCTGGCCACCCGCGAGGCGCTGGCCATGGCGCTCAACGAGTTCGAAGGCACGGTGATGCTGGTCAGCCACGACCGCGCCTTGCTGCGCTCGGTGTGCGACGAGTTTTGGATGGTGTCGCGCGGCGGTGTCGCGCCCTTTGACGGCGACCTGGACGACTACCAGCGCTACCTGCTCGATGAGGCCAAACGCCAGCGCGAAGCAATCAAAGAGGCGCAAAACCAGCTTAACAAGCAGCAAGCCAAAGCGTCAGCCAAACCCGCCAAACCGGTGGCGACCCCGGACGCGCGGCGCAAATGGACCACCGAGATTGCCCGCCTGGACGCCCGCATCGCCACCGTCAGCGCCGAAGGCGCCGCGCTGGAAGGCAAGCTCAGCCAAAACCCCCTGCCCCACGAGATTGCCGAACTGGGTAAACGCCTGAAAAGCGTGGGCGACGAACTCAAAACCTTAGAAGACGCCTGGCTAGTAGCCACCGAAGCGCTGGAGGCGGCAAGCGCCTAACTTTCATGACGGTGCGTAGCACCCCAAGTCATGAAAGTTCTTTCACATTCAGGCCTGGACCGCTCAATGAACGGCGGCGCCCGGCTTTTGCGCAGGTGATGCCTCCTTCTTCTCGTCATTTACCGCCCCAGGGCGGGCTTGGACCAGCAGTGTTTTACAGACATTGACAGCAGGCTTTTTGTTGGTGGCCTCGGTCATTGCGCACACCCGCTCCACTTTGTACGCCAACGCATCGCCCGCTGCGCCCAGGCATGCGAGCACAACGGCAGCCCCCATCCAAAGCCGAGAAACAAAGGCGTGGGGAACGGTAGGGTGTGATTTCATAGAGTGAACAACAAGGCGGGCGTCAAAATTGCAGGCAACCGTTTTGAGAGGGTTCAGAAATCGCTATGGGCGCGATGCATCGAACCAGCATACGCCTAGTCTCTGCGGCTCACCCGCCACACCACATTGCCCACATCGTCTGCCACCAAGAGCGCGCCCTGCGGGTCCAGTGCCACACCCACGGGTCGACCATAGGCCTTGCCGTCGGCACTGAGGAAGCCAGTGAGCACATCAACGGGCATGCCGACGGGCTCGCTGCCTTTGAAGGGCACAAACACGACCTTGTAGCCGCTGTGCGGCTGCCGGTTCCAGGACCCGTGCTCGCCCACAAACATGCCGCTGGCAAAGGCCGAGCCCAGCGTGTTGCCCTTGGCCCAAGCCAAGCCCAAGGCGGCGACGTGCGCGCCCAAGGCGTAGTCAGGGACGATAGCGCGCTCCACCAGGTCCGCGCGCTGGGGCGCTACCCGGGTATCCACGTGCCTGCCAAAGTAGCTGTAGGGCCAGCCGTAAAAGCCGCCATCGCGCACCGGGGTCAAATAGTCGGGCACCAGGTCATTGCCCAGCTCGTCGCGCTCGTTCACCACCGTCCACAAAGCGCCGCTGGCGGGCTCCCAGGCCATGCCGTTGGGGTTGCGCAGGCCGCTGGCAAAGATGCGGTGGCCGCCGGTGGCGGCGTCCACCTCCCAAATAGCGGCGCGACCGGCCTCCACCTCCATACCGCGCTCCGCAATATTGCTGTTGGAGCCCACGGTGACGTACAGGTAGCGACCGTCCGGGCTGGCAATCAGGTTTTTGGTCCAGTGGTGGTTGATCGGGCCCGCAGGCAGGTCCACCACCTTGGCGCCCGGCGCCCGAATGCGCGTGTCCCCCGTTGCGTAGGGGAAGCGCAGCACCGCGTCCGTGTTGGCCACATATAAATGGTTCCCAACCAGCGCCATGCCAAAGGGCGAGTTCAGGCCGTCTAGCAGCACGGAGCGCACATCGGCCACGCCGTCGCCATTGGTATCGCGCAGCAGGGTGATGCGGTTGGCGCTGGGCACGGTGGCACCCGCGCGCGCCATTACCAGTCCAGCAATCCAGCCTTTGATGCCCTGGCTGCTGCCCGGCCTGTCGGGGGCGTTGGTTTCTGCCACCAGCACATCGCCATTGGGCAGCACATACAGCCAGCGTGGGTGGTCCAGACCGCGGGCAAAGGCCACCGCGCCCAGACCCGGTGCCGGGCGTGGCGCGCCACCTTCGGGCCAGCCCACTGCCGACGCGATGTTGACGGTAGGCAGCAAGGCCTGCGATGGCGCTGGCAGCATGGGCTGCGCGCCCACGCCCGCACTGTCGCGCAACAGCGGCGCCTGCCCGCAGCCCAACAAAGAGGCGAGCAGCAGGCTGATGGAAGCGGTGAGCTTGCAGTGCATGGACGGTCCTTTCAAGCAGTGAGGCAACTCCCTGCACCGACATGGACAGGGGGTATCGCGGACAAGGTGAGCGCCCAGCTGCTTGACGGTCACCTTGGCAGCCTGGGTGCGGCGAGCTTAGCTTGCCGGGTTAGTTGCCCAAGCTTGGATAGTCGGTATTGCCGCAGCTTGCCACTGGTGGGGTTTTTTGACCTCGACCGTCGGCTTCTGCATTGCATGGGCAAAGTGCTTGACACCGATGCACTGAAAGGGCTTTATTAAACCGGGGCCTGGGCCAACGAAAATCGGCAGCCTGGGTGAAATTCGTGCCACCGCCAACCATGCGGGCACAAAAACACGGCGGTAGATCACACGGTCCAAGAGGCGCTTTGGAGCACAAACAAAAAAGCCCCGCTCTTGCGAAGCAGGGCTTTTTTATTGTTTTATTTGGGGTGGCTGATGGGGGAAAATCCAAAATGCACGCAAGACATTGATTACAAACGATTTTTTTCAAAAAAACATACGAAAAACACCCAAAAAGTGCTACACCGAGTGCTACACCAAGTGCTACACCTATCCTAACGTACCCCACCGACAGACTAATTTTATGCAAGCTCAATTAATGAGCAAAACTCTTATAAAGAGACATGCCATAGGGTGCATTTTATATTTAATTCAGCTAAAACCGAGCAAGCGATGCTTAAGTCCATTGTCAATTGGATGAGAACCCAACCAAACAGAAAGAAGCAAATTAATAAAATCTTTACCTGGCACACCAGTTCCAACTGAATTGCTGTTTAGTAAAATCTGAGTACTACCATGCAAGTATGCAAATTCAAGCACATCACCCTTTTTTATCGAATTTAGTTTTTCAATAGAATTTAAAAAAGCACGAATGTGCATATTAAATTCACTAGAAATATCACCTGGTACATTACTCAATATCCCATCCCTAACAGATTTTTCAATCTGCGACGCAGAAACATCAATCAAAAAATGAAGCTCAAGTATACAAGGCTTGTCTATATGGCTGATTGCATCAAAATCATAATAACGCCCACTGGTATAAAGCGCGGCATGATAGATATCAACAAGATAAAAACTTCTTTTACCAAAACCATTTAACACTAAAAATGCATCATCAACACTACGTCGAGATTTAAAAACCGCCCCATCATATCCAACGCTATTGGCCAACACCCTGTCAACGGCCAACATCATTCCAAAATTAAAAATTAAGCGGCGATGCACTTTAATATGAATAAAAAACATTTAAAACCAATAAATCAATAAATCAATAAATCAATAAACCAATAATACTAATCAAGTGTTTTACGATAACTTTTTATACCCAAAATAAAAACCAAAACCGAAAATATAATCAAAGGATAAACATCACTCCAAACATCCGAAAAAATATTTCCTTTAAGCATAATTCCCCTAATTATTCTAAGAAAGTGTGTTAACGGCAACAACTCCCCTAAATTACGCGCCCAAACTGGCATACCCTGAAATGGGAACATAAAACCCGAAAGCAACATTGAAGGAAGAAAGAAGAAATATGTCATTTGCATAGCTTGCATTTGATTTTTTACCACAGAAGATATACATATTCCGACAGTCAAGTTTGCCAATATAAAAAATAAAACGCAAACCATTAACAATAATAATTTTCCAACAAACGGAACATCAAATAAAAATCTAGACGCGAGCAATATTAGAAAAACCTGCAAATATCCAATTAATATATAAGGAAGAATTTTACCCAACAAAACTTCAAATGAGGTAACCGGCGTTGCTAACAAGTTTTCCATAGTCCCTCGCTCCAACTCTCTTGTTACAGCTAATGATGTCATCATAATCATAGTGATAGTCAAGATAACCCCCATAAGTCCAGGTATGATGTTATTTTGGGTAATTCCATCAGGGTTATAAAGACGATGCAAACGAAAGGAAAAAGGCTGCGCGATACCCACTTGTAGCCTAATATTAACTTTTGAATTAATTAATGCATTGCTTGCAATACCATTTAATGCTGAAATGGCGTTTGCTCCGGCGGATGGATCAGTTGCATCTACCTCAACCAAAACAGTGGGGCTACTTCTACGATATATATCACGCTCAAAATTTTTTGGAAAAGTTACAACAAATTGAAGACCTCCAGATGATAGAAGACTATCACCTTGTTGAGGTGTTAGACTGGAATTAACTATGTCGTAATAACCTGAATTTTGTAACGCTAGCACTATTGCTCGCGAACTGGCTGAGTAGTCATTATCAACAATGCCAGCTTTCAAGTGCTTGGGGTCCCCATCTATTGCGTATCCAAACAAAACCAATAATATAATTGGTATACCAACAACCATTCCGAATGTCAGACGATCGCGTAATAACTGAATTAATTCTTTTCGCGTAACAGCAAACATACGCGCAAGTGAAAGTCCTGAAATCCCAATGAAACCACTAATTTTCCACATAATTAGTGCTGCCTCATCAAGTGGATAAATACATCCTCTAACTGAGGATTACTTAAAGATACATTAACGGAGACTCCGTCGACCGCACTAAGTATTGAAGAACTTAATGAATCGAGACTTGTTCCGCTCACATGTAAATCATTTCCAAAATTGGTAACCTGCTCGACACCAGTACTTTGTTTAAGTCGCATTATCAATTCAGAATTAATGTTACCTGAAAGCGAGTATGTAATAAGTTTTGAATTTTGTATGAGCTCATTGGGAGTGCCAACAGATAATAACTTGCCATAAGCTATATACCCAAGCATATGACATCTCTCAGCCTCATCCATATAGTGAGTGGAAACTAGTACAGTCATGCCTTGTATAGCCAGTGCATGTATTTGCTCCCAAAATTCTCGCCTAGCCTGAGGATCTACTCCTGCGGTGGGCTCGTCCAGTAAAAGCAGTTTGGGTTGGTGCAACATGCATGAAGCTAGTGCAACCCTCTGCTTCCAGCCTCCGGACAAATTACCTGCTAATTGGCTTGACCTCTCTTTTAAACCTATCTGATCCAAAACTTCATCAACAGATTTTTTAACATTATTAATTTCATAAACACGACCTATAAATTCCAAATTTTCACGTACAGTCAAATCCTCATATAGACCAAAACGCTGAGTCATATATCCAACTCTTTTTTTTATTTGCTTACTTTCTTTCACAATGTCATATCCAAGTGTATGACCAATGCCTGAATCTGGGGTCAATAAACCACACATCATTCGAATTGAAGTTGTCTTTCCTGAACCATTGGGCCCTAGAAATCCAAAAATCTTCCCTCTTTGAACCTGTAATGACAAATCATCTACAACCAATTTTTTCCCAAATGATTTACTTAAATTTTCCACAGATATAACATTCACATCAATACCCATATTTAATTACCATCATCAAGCGCAATATCGACAACTTGCCCGGGTAAAATAATCAATTCACCTGAATTATTCCGTGGAACCGCCTCAACCAGCCATACAAGTTTTGCTCTCATGTCTTTGCTAAAAATTACTGGAGGAGTAAATTCAGCATCTTTCGCCAGAAAAACAATTTTTGCAGAAAAATCTCCTACACATCCAGAGCAAGAAAATTTTACTTTACCACCAATTTTTATTTGGGATCGATACTCTTCAGGCACATAAAACTTAATTTTATATGAATTTACACCCTCCAAACTTAGAATGGGACTTCCAGGGCTAACGTACTCGCCAACTTGATAATATATATCTTTAACAAATCCATCAACAGGACTGATAATCTTTTTTTGATCAAGTGCCCATTTTTTTTGCTTCAATTGAGCAATATTAGCATCTGTCACTGCATGAGCAGATTTACGCTGTCCATCTCTAGCTTTTAATCTTCCATTTTCAATTTGAGTTTGCGCCAGCGTTAAATTTTCTTTAGATGTATCTCGTTGAGCAACAAATGCATCCAAAGTTCCATCGGAAACAAATCCATCTTTAACCAACTCACTTTGGCGCTTTAAATCCTTTTCAGCTCTGATGTAAGCCGCTTCAGCCGCTTTGTGTGCCGCCTGAAGACCCTGAATTTCAACCTCACGCTTACCCGTATTCAAATCCTCCTCTTGAGCCGCAGCTTGTTTGACCATAGCTTGGGCTTGTTGCGAAGCAGCAATCTCATTTTCATCATCAAGGGAAAACAATAGTGTTCCACGGCTTACAGTGTCCCCTCGCCTTACATGCATGTAATTTATGTTTCCAGAAGCTGGAGCTGAAATCAAAATTGGATCAGACTCAACATAGCCATGTATAGCATTTTGACTCTTCGAGATGCATGAGCAAAGAAAAACTATTGACAACAGGGAAAATGCCCTTGAAAAAATAAACATGATTTTATGCATGATAATAAACGAAACCACCGTACAAGTATTTTGTAGCCTCGGCTCCCAAAACCAAAACACATTGACCAGGCTTAACTACATTCTCTTTGCAAGCCTGAGCCAATGCAACCCAAATTCCCGCAGAGCCAAGATTTCCAGTCTTGTAAAAGCTGGAAATGAATCGATCACATGAAACATCAAATTCGTCACCCAAAATTTCACTTAATTTCGAATTAACTTGGTGCGGGAGTATCCAATCTATTTTTTCCATATTAACACCGCAACTAATTGCCATATTATATGCCGCACTGAACAGACCAAGACCATTTTCTTTTATTGAATTAAAGTCATGTTCAAATATCAAAATATTATCTGCATATGAACTCCACGGTTGAGCAGAACCTCCATTTTTTAATGATAGGCCTGGTTTCATATTTAAACCAGCATAACAAAAAAACTGTGTGTCAATGTAGGCGCAGCTAGCATCTGCCGTTAAAATAATAGCCCCCGCACCATCCCCCATCTGCATTAAATTAACCATTTGTTCGGTATCGTGCAGTTCAATTGATTTTTTTGTTGCGTAAACAGAACCTGTTTCACTACCAACAATAGCCACATTTCTCGCCAGTTTCGAATTAATTAGACCAGATCCCATAATTAATCCATTCATAAAACCGGTGCATGCCTGTCGAAATTCTGAGAATACACCGCTATACTTCAAATTATCTGCAACGTAAGCTATATTTGGTGGGACTAAAACAATCAGCGTTTATCTGCCGCCCACAAAGCGCAGGCAGAAGCCAAGAATGCAATTGCGGCAGATAAACCATGTTGGACTGAACCGCCGGGTGAGGGCGGCATGCTGGGTGGAGGGGTGCATAGGGGTTTGTAATCTCCAAACCCTCACGCGTTACGCAAATTATGGCCCAGTGGATGCAACGCTTTGACTGGGGATCGGCTGCAGCTCCATCTTTTGGCCTGATGCAAGCGGATTTCTG
>Ga0209084_1002647_pt1 | contig 13687 bp, 30 predicted proteins | sample C_130820_MF_Meta_FD_187309 | JGI IMG/M metagenome (GOLD analysis project Ga0209084, IMG submission 187309) | Freshwater microbial communities from Lake Croche, Canada to study carbon cycling - C_130820_MF_MetaG (SPAdes) (version 2) | ecosystem: Environmental > Aquatic > Freshwater > Lake... | reverse complement strand
CTATCATATATAAATTATAATAATATAGATACGTTTTAAATTTTAAATAAGCCTGTTTTTAAATTTTAAAAGTTTTTGTGAAAATATATAAATTCCTCTTTTTAATTTTATAAAATTCAAAACAATAGTACTGGAAAAAAAACTCTTGAAATTTCAACACAATAGTACTGGAAAAAAAACTCTTGAAATTTCAACACAATAGTACTGGAAAAAAAACTTGGTGGGGTTTTTACTTTAAAAAGAGGAAATTAACAATACAAAAAAAAGAGAGCAAAGGACTTTTGCCCCTTGCTCTCTTTAAAAGTTAACGTCCCCTGGTGGGCCTACGCGATCTTTGCGCTGTTTCTCACCCACACCTCGAATCGATTATGCGCGCTGCTCTGTCTTAAGCTACAGGGGACGCGTCTGCAGACGTTCTAGCTTTGGCTCACAAAGCGACCGGTACCAGCTTGGCGGCGGTAGGTGCGCGTTGCGGCAAATTGGCCCTTGGTGTTACGCACGTTGTAATACGTGGGTGACAGGACCACATCAGTTGTACGATCAACAAGACCTACTACGTTGTAGCTGTGACGCTTGCGATTGACAGCACTGAGTACTGCCTTAATCTTGACTTCACGAGGCGCGGTAGCTTCGATGGACTTGTCGGTGAGTTCGTTGATGTTCTTGACGATGTAGTTGTTCATATTGTGGATTATTGGGTTTTTACTGTTTAGTTAATTTAGCCTACTCTAAAATTATATGCGAATAAAGATGATTTAAATATTAACCTTCATTACATTCTTCGCAATTGCCTTACTCAACAGACAGCATATCAACACCTCGAGCAAGAGCCAATGGTACCAATACCGTCAATTGTTCTAAATCACCTCCATCAACATATACAACAAGGGTCGATTCATCTAATGTAGCATCATCGTTCAATACAACATCAATAGCTTCATCTTGAATGCTTTGAAGTGTACAAATGTTGGTTTCTGCATTGAATGAATAATTGTGGCAATGAAACATTGCTCCATTGCCATCAACAAAGCCGTATGCATTGGATAGCAAGGCTTGCAATTGGTCTTGTGATAATTGTTTTGTGGTAGTTGTGGTGCTGATGCTCATATTATAGTTAATTTAGCCTACTCTAAAATTATATGCGAATAAAGATGATTTAAATATTAACCTTCATTACATTCTTCGCAATCATCATCTGTGCATTCAGATGTTTTGAAGAAGTATCGACCTTCACATGCAGTCAAGCGACCTTGTGCGTCTACAAGCACCTTGTACAAATCATCATCTTCATCAGCGATGTCGTGTAGTGCGTGGTAGGCATTTGCTGTGATGCCTTGGTCGTCATCTAGTAGAGCTTCTACTAAGACTTGATATTTTGCTTGTTTGGTGGTGTCTGTTGTGCTCATAAAACGTAATGACCGTGAATGGAGTTGTTAGAGGGTTTGATATCGAAATGATTTTTAGGCTCTCTAGTGTTAACAAACACTAGAGCTGTTGTAGCAATTGCTATCAACAATACGATTATAGATGCTTTTGTGCTAGATGCCATATTAAAAAGATTTTTGATTTGGGTTGCTGCAGCGTATCTGGCACGCATCCATTAGCAGTGTTGCCTCATAAACGTCCAGATAACCCAGTTCACTAACGTGTGCTGGCTGTACGCTAACAAGATCGTGAGATGTATTGGTAACTGTACCACTACCCCACTTGCCATTAGCGTTTTTATAGTAAACTGTTTGACCGATACGAAGATTGTATGTTTGTGATACCATAGTTATCTATTTATTTAGTTAACGCGCGAATGCGATTGTCAAGACTGTTGCGTAGAGTGAGCAAAGTGTTGACTTCTTGATGATGTTTGCGTGCGTACGCTTGGCTGATTTTAGCGTTGACGCGTGATCTACTATTTGTTAATTGGCAAATGCGTACAAATGTATATAGTGACATATAGATATAAGTTCTACTCTTTCGCTATAAAAATTATATATTGAAAGAGCAGATTTATATTTTATTCACTATTTCATTGCATCCCACTCTTCTTGCGTCATACCCGTTTTGTAAAACTCACGTTCCTCACGATTCAAATTGCGAAAGGCATCTTGAAGCAATGCACCTTGCTCATACTTTGCAATTTGTTCTGCTGTAATAGGCAGATCAAGAGTACGAGTAATGCCAGTCATTGCAGATGTTCTAGTAATTTCCATAGGATATAGGTTGTTGTTGTTTACGGTTATACTTCTTTTTGTTCTTGAAAATGGACAGTAGTTTTCGATTACCAAACGCGAGAGTCTTGGCGTACGTTTTGTTATCTACTTTTACTGTTTTCATATTATGATTTAATGTTTAATTGCAAAATAGATAACATACAACCAACTACACATACCGTGCACTATTGCCCAAAGGATTGATTTGTTGATGCTGTATGATAGTATCATTGCCATTGCTGCGCCAAAGTCAAATGCGGTGTTCATAAGATTATTGATCGTTTGTTACTTTGTATTTACTGAGTTCTTCTGCTTTCAAGGCGTGACGTACATCTACAATATCACTTTTGGTACCGTTAACACTATACCATCTACCACCAGCTTTGGCGATGGGACCTGATGATGTGTGCTTGAAGTCGGTGTGCTGATTGTTGAAGGCTTCAATGTACTCCATGTAAGAGAGGGCGTTGTTCATGATGTGGTTGGTATTGACTGCACTATTATTATAAGCGTTTAGAGAAGGTTTCAGTATATTACTTCTTAATGAAGCAAGCGACCAAGAGGTAAGTGACGTACTACAGTACACTTTAAATAGTGATCTCGAAATTCTTCTTGTTCTTCTTCTGAGTGCTCTACTAGTAGATCATCTACATAAGCTTGACGTACACTTTCAACATCACTCTCCAAGAAGATTCCAAGAAGTTCAGTGGCTTCATCACCAAAAGGGTCTTCGTAAAAGAGCCCAAAGATTGTTTGTTCACTCATAAGTTTTAACCTGATGTAAGATTAATTAGTTTTATTGTAAGGTGATTTGGTGGTATACTCGTTGTTGTTGAGTGTAGTATTCATGATGATTTAGTTGTTTACTAAGTTTGTATAAAGGTTTCTAGCGACATGTACCCAACCACTATGGTCACAAATATATCTATCAGTTGTACCTTCATCTGATACAACTTCAATCATATCACCAACACTTACGCAAGGGCCTTTGTAACCTTCACGCATTTGCAGTTGCTCTTGAGTCAAGCATTCATCAGGCGCATTAGTAATAACGAATGCCTCCTCAGCAGCAGCCTCTTCATAAAGATTGCTGTAATACTCAAACACTACCTCACGAGGCAAATTAACATCTCTACCACGACCACTAAAGTTGTTCATGTGACCAGGCGTGCCCCAAAGTTGACGATGTACAATAACTTTATTCATAAATAGTATATTCTTACTGCAATAAAATTATATGTAGATAGAGATGTTTTAAATATTAAACCAACTTTAGTGTTGTGTTATCAAAACACCAAGTATTACCATTGGGCAAATCTACAACCACTTCAAGTTCGGTATTGTTTTCAAGGCGCTTGGCAACAGCCAAGGCTTCTTCAAGTGTATCGTATTCTGAAAACGTACGAAACTTATCATACGTTTTACTATATGAAGTGCGTGTTTGTACTTTGTAACTCATAAACGTTATACTATAAGAAAAGGGTGACCGTCATCAAGAACTCCATCATCACATATACCGGTACCTGATACTGCAAAATACTCATCTTGTTCAACAGTATAAACTGTTACAGTGTTGTCAAGATTATCAGGGTGCAGTTCTTTAAGCGCTTCTAACAGTTGGCGGTATGTCATATTTTTATTACTGTTTATCTGCATTGCGAGCGTACATACGCGCCAAACAAACCTTACGATACGTTTCGATATCAGTATACATCAATGCCGCATACGCATCATTAGTGAGCGCATACTCAACATCAAGAGGGGTAACGGTTAAGTGTAGACGGCATTGTTCAATGATACGAGTGACACGATTGTTCCAATACGCCTCGCGATAAACCTCGGGCAAACGATTGATAACACCGCTCCAATATACAGGTACACCAGAGCCAGCAACCAGTACAGCAGCCTGTACACATTCAGGATCACACATCAAACTATCGACAAGTGAATTGGAGAACTCTACATCGCCATCAAACGCCTCGTTATCATTCATCACCACTCCAGCGTTAGCACCAACATAATTACCGTTGCTACCCCAAACAAGAGTTCTAATAAACAACTGCTTCTTTTGTTCGTCAGACAGCTGATCCATGTTGTAATAGTATTTGAGTTTGTTCATATGATAGTTGGTTTGTTTAGTGTGTTAATATAATTTTTAATAGTTAAAAAGATATAACGCACTATAAAAATTATAATTAAATATAGAGGTTTTAAATATTAAACAATACTAAACAACTTGTTTAAGACTTAAAAAGAGGCATTTTTAATATATTAAAATTATATTAAATTTAATATATTCCCATATGGGACAACAATGATACTTTAAGTGTCCCATTAGCCCATATATTTTTAATATAAATATATTAAATATAAAAAGTAAATTTGACCTTTAAAGGTCCCTTATGTGTTATACGTAATAGTATGCCTCTTTTTAAATATTAAAATTTCCTCTTTTTAAATATTTTTCAAGAAAAAAAAACTCCAGGGACTTGGACCCTGGAGTTTCGCTGCCATCCGCGCTATCGACTATTCAAGTTCGACAGCAGGTGCCGTTGGATTCTTCGCCTGGAATTTGGCAGCCAGTGCCGCGACTTTGGCTTTCTGGCGGCACGTTTTGCACTCAAACGTGTTGAGCAGGTTTTCAATGCCACCAAACTTTAGCGCACGCTTGTGCAGGTTGTCACCAAACATGGTGGTCTGAACATCGCAGCCGTCATTGGAGCAAGGAACCTTGCTAGCTGGCAGCTTGCGGGTGTTGTGATAAGCGGTTACCCAAGCGTTCTGTGTTTCGGTATCGAGTTTAGACATACTGTGTGTGTTGTTGTGTTGTTGGTTTACTGACTACTAAATAGAAACTTTTTAATTTTTTAAGTTCTATTATCACTGCACTAAAATTATATATAAATTGAGATGTTTTAAATTTTAATTTTTCCAACTTGCATACACATCATTAATGTACGCTTCGTAGCACCAAGGCATACACGAATCTTCTAAAGTTTGTACAGCTGTTACTTGTGCTTCAGGTACACTGTTATTATTAACTACATCATCGATATACTCAACAGTATTAAGGTACTCTTGAGATTCCATAAACTTCTTCATGTCATCAAGAGCTTGATGCACCTTTTCAGACAAACTTAAATATTTGCTAGCAACGTTAGTAATTTGAGACGCGGAAGTATACATATATAGAAATCTAAATAATAGGAAAAAAAACTTCTGGGGGGAACAGTACACTTAAATCAACTTAACCAAACCGTACACACTGCCATCACCGTGATGGCTACAGCCACAAAACGGCTGGTAACCGGTAATACCATTGCGTACAAGATCTTTGAGCACTTGACTCCAAACACGCTGGTAACCATCATCACCGTAGCTCTTGTACACCAAACGACGATCATGCTTGCGTTTGTCATTGTATCGACGCAAATTCCGAGCATTCTGTACCCCAGCATGCATAATAAAAAGATGTTTAATTAGCGCGGTTTCTTGTTTTTGTGTCATATATTAGAGAGTTTTAATTAAAGCTGCGACGTATTGTTCCAAACCTTCAAGGATCTGCATATCAAATGTACTCATATATTATTGTACTTCAACTACACGACCGTACAATGTACTTTCAGGTGACAGTTCCCAATAACCTTCTGCCACATCAACCTCACCATTCAACTGCTCTGCAATCTCATGCACACTCATATCATTGGCCTCAATGTCGTCAAGCCAACGACCAGCCTGTACAACAAACTGCTCACCACTAAAGGCAAGAGCTTCAGATTTGTTGTCAAACAGTTTAACTGTATCAATATCACTACCCGAATCCTCAAACCCATTGCCATACCAACCTTGCACGTAAGCGTATTTCATAGTTAGTTAGTTAGTTAGTTAGTTAGTTTGTACAGTGAACTATATAAATTATTTTTTAATAAAGTATAATTTGTCACTATAAAAATTATATATAAATTGATATGTTTTAAATATTAAACGCCCATAAACTCATAGGCACCAACATCAATACCAGCATACTCACACACTTCATCAAAACCAACAGACCAATTAAAATTTAAAGTCTTTTGGCACAGTAGTTCCAAATCACGCAAACAAGTAGCCTGGTCAACCATCTTGTCTAGTTGATCATATGATACTAGATCAATGATACAACCCGAATTGCATATTACTGGTAATGTGTTTGCGGGTATATCATCCTCACGATAACCATCTGCATCTTGTTTCAAATACTCAAGCAGCTTGTGTTTTTGTTGTGTAAGTGTCATAGGTTACTTCATAACTACTACAATGTACTCTTCGCCGCGATAAGTTGTTGCAACATCAGTCTCCATTTTAATAAGACCGTTAGACGCTTCAGCAAAGTCTTCTTGAGGTAAAGTACAAGCTTTACCGTTATATAGATCAATTACAAATATCTTTTTATTTGTAAATACTTGCTTATCTGTAAAATTAATTGGTTGTTTCATATATTAGCGTACGTTACCGAGGTTGTGGAGAAAGCTAGTGAGTTCGCGCAGTTGATTGATCTTTTGTGCGATTGGATGATCGTTGCTATTACCAACAGTTATAACGGATAGGTAATTGTCATCTTTGCAAATTGCGTAACCGTCTTGTTCGTTCACCTCGCAATTGGTTAGCAAGCAGCCAGTATCAACTTCTGTATCTTGAATGGCTTGAGATAGTGTAGTACAATCGTTCAACGTATACCCATCACCTTGACCAACAGCCAGTTGTGTGTAAGGATTGTTGTGTATGTTGAAGTGGTTGAGTGTAATGTTCATTAGTTGTATGGTTGGTTTTTAGTTAGGTAGTTAGTTTTATAATATATTAAATTATTTTTAATATATAGATAAAATGTCACTATAAAAATTATATATAAATTGAGAAGTTTTAAATATTAACCAATGCCTCTATACACCTTGCCTCTTTTTAAAGTATAAAATTGCCTCTTTTTAATTTTTATTAAATCTATTCAAAACAAAATAGGTGGAAAAAAAACTCCGGGGGAACCACCCCCCGGAGTAACCTTACCTAACCAACTAACTAATCTACAATACACCGTACACTGCTGTAATTTCAGCAAGTACATCTTCCAATCCACTAAAAATTGCTACTGGATCAACATCCAAGTCTTCAGGTGTTGTATGGGTCAAATGCATACTGCCTGATGGCCCAACAGCATACTTCAAGAAACCTTCTGCAAGACCATAGTTAATCTGTACGCGCTGTTCAGCACGCATCTTTTCAATCATCTTGCTCATGTGTTCGTTAAGTTCGTCCATAATATAATAAATGTTAGTAAGCGTGATCGTCGTCTGAATAGTCCCAAACATCTTCCAACCAATAGTCACTCATATCACTCATATGCTGTGATAGCCCAGGTACAACGGACATTGCTGTATCAAATGAAGCTTGAAAGTCTTTTTCAGCTACCTGCCGAGCAATTTCAGCAATCATCTCGTCTCTAGCTGATGAACCGTTACGAGCACTATTGCGATGCTCGTAATTGTCATCGTACAAATCCATCAAGTTGCGTGGATCATGATCATCATAACGATAACCACTATCCAAATAACCCATCTTCAATACTTCTTGCTGTTGTTGTATACGACTCAACAAATCGTTAATAACATCTGCAAGATCCTCGTCGTCGTCAGCTTGATAGCTTTTGAGGTATTCAGCAACAGTGCGCATGTAGCGCAATTGATGATTGATACCACCGTTAACTTCCTGTACAGTACGCCAATCGCTCATAATGTTTATTCGTAGCAACCAATAGGTTCGTTTGTGTTGTCTAAACTGCCGCGCTCTGATTCTACAATTACTGTAAACTCATCAGCACTGCACGTCTCACCATAGCTAAAATTATCTTCGTAATCTACATCATCTCTATAAGAGTTGACAAAGTGGTCACGAAATGCTGTATTTTCAGCTGTTTGTAGCTGTTGCACCAACACCTCAGCATGATTAATGTAATCTTGTGCCTGCTCTTCAGTGGCAAAAGGTACACTACCTTCAAGCTCGTAATAGGCCTTCCACCAACCACCCTCTTCAGGGCCCCCATAAGCTTGTGACTTGCGATAGATGGACACGTAATGTGTCTTAGCCTCTGAGTAACGCGGGTTGGTGCGTATGAGATCTAACAATTTTTCAGTAGTGGTCATAAGGTAAGGTATAAGGTTACAAACTAAAAACCGCACAGCACATAACGATCTTCGTATTGTGCTTCAAGCCAATAATCTTCTGGTTCGTATGTGGCATTGTTGTCAACAAGCAATGTACCAATTGCTTTGGCAACCATGTCAAGCGGTGTGGTAGACCAATTGAGTCTAGCATACTCTTGAGTCCAAAACTTGCGTTGACTTTCTGCAGTTGATGCGCTTACTGGCTGATGATTGCCATATTGCAACTGTACATCAACAATTGCACCATCATCCAATTGTACGTTAGCTACATCAACCACCCAATTGCCACTGTAAATGTCTACTGTAATGTTTTGTATCATAGGTTATTCGTAATAGTTTTCTGGGCCGTTAACATCAATTACTACAAACTTTTTGTGTTCACTCACTTGCTCAATCAATTCATCATCACGATAATACTCTTCAGCTGCAGCTTCAAGCATTTCAAGCACTTGAGCATTGTCTTGAAGAGTAACGTTAACATCTCCAGCATACATACAAGATGCAAAGCCTCTACCCGACTCTACACACGCACTATACAGTACTTGCATGTTGCCATCAAATTTGCTCAATTGAGCTACAAGTTCAGATACAGTCATATATTAAAGCTGTGAAAGAATGTAAGTTAATGCAGATGCTTTACGACGGTTGATCTCGTCCCAATCATCACTATCAACCAAATCATCAGTTACTAAAAAAGAACCACTAATAAACTCATCAATTGTATCTGATAACTTTATTTGAGTAAAGTGACGCAGACGTTGCTGCTGTTCATCGGTTAATTGGTAAGGTGTATCAGGCATAGGATTTTAAAACTTAATAGTATTTGCCAACATAAAAATTATATGGCAATAGAGATGTTTTAAATTTTAAGCTACTGCAGCAACATACATAACCACCCAATTACAAGCATCTCCATCTTCATCGAAACCATGAAAGTATTGCATGTTTTCGAGAAATGAAGTAGCAACTTCATGAGTTTTAAATGTATGCACACTGCAAACATGATCACCATCAGGGTATACTGCAACAATAGCGTACATAATGTTTTTAAGGTATAACTGAATAAACTACTTGATGAATTACTGTTTGTACTAAAGCTGTAGTGTTGTTGATATAACTACTAAGATCGTTAATCTGCATATCGCGCTTGAAAGCTGCTACAGACAACGGCTTGCTCAATGACAAGCGTTTGTCATTATCAACAGTTACTACTTGAATAATAGCGTTGTTAGCCAATTGAGAGGCTGGTATGCTACAATTGATATCAACGTGATCAAAGGCATACGGTCCCATGTTATCATACTCTTCACTCATGGTCCAACCTTCTTTACCATTGAAAACATGCACTTCTTCAGCATCGTAATCAATACCTACAATTGTACCACCTTCAACACCCATACCATCTTCAATACAATTACCAATAGATAATATTTCACCGCAATATAAGAGTTGTTTCATAGTTTTAGGTTGTAAAATTATATTAGAATAATCTTACCTCAAAATTATATAAAAATTGAGAAGATTTAATTTTTATTACCTTACCATTCCGTGCCTTCACGATGGGTTAGATAGTGGTAGTCAGCACTAGCAAGTTCCAATGCATACAAAAACTCGTTCCAATCATTATATTGCAATTCCGTCCAATCTGGATGCACGTCTACTACGTGATACCAAGGAGAACTGCAGTTTAATACAAGTTTTACATTTTCTTCACCGGCATTCACGTAAGCATGCAACTCATCAGCAACATACACACCAGCAAACTCTGCAGCTTGCTCCATTGTACAGCCTTCTTTTACCATATTAGCAATAAATGATGCATTTGTGTATTGTGCAGCACTTATTACATCGTTCTCTGCAGCAATTTCAATGCCTTGAATGCTGTTTTCAGCACGGCCAGTATAAACAGTTACAATTTTACAGTGTAGCATAGGTTTTTGAGGTTTTTTGTGGTTAGTTGTAGGAAATTGCGTGTTCTTTGTGCAGTACATCAAGATTTTCACTGTAATATGAGTACCACACAATTGGATCTTGTTCAAACCAACTGCTATCTGCACCAAAAACCACTTTTATTGTAGTTTCATTAACTCCAACTACAGCATAAGCGTCTTTTGGCACGTAGAGTTCAACAACATGATACTCTTGCAACTGTTGCAACTGCAAATTTGCATAACAAACGTAGTTGGCCACTTGCAACAATGATAAATATGGACCAACTACCACATCTTGTGATACAATTTCAAGATGTTTGTGCTTGTGCTGGGTAATCTCAACAACTTTATAAGCTGTTACAACATTTGGATCGTTGTACGGCAACGAAAACTGCAAATAAAACTGCGGAGCTTTGTTTTTTAATTGTAACATATTAAATTTTTTAAGATGAACATATATATCCTACATAAAATTATAAGAATATATAGAGGTTTTAATTATTATACATCATTCTATATACATTTTCCTCTTTTTATTTTATAAATTTTCAATTCAAATCAAATATAACGGAAAAAAAACTAGGGTTATTACAAAGTAGCTACAAATACCATAAATAATCTTTATAACATATGAAGCCCAAAGATAACAATCAACTTTCTGACATATATAGCAAACAAGTTAGTAAAAAACCTGTAGTACTTGAACCAGCAGCGTTTCAGCAAACTACACAACGTTCCAGTATACAGGAAATGTATGCTCAGAAAAATGCAGCAAAACAACAGTTGAACGAAATGCCATTGACACTTCGCAGAGGCGGTAAAGATAAATTGGAAGGCGACAAAGCCACACGGTTTGCATCTTACGGCCGAGGGAAAGACACAGTCGAAGGACACCCTGCCTTCGCAGAAAAGGACTTTCCAGCCTGGATTAGCGACGCCGGCAATTATCAAAAAGTAATGGATAACTTTCGCATGGTACCAGAACCGGTACGCAGCGGGTTGATGGCCGTTATTATTGATGCTTGTGGCAAAAAATTGGTTGATGCAATTGAAGCAAATGGTGGCAGTATCAACACCCCCAAAGGTGAAGAAGAAGATACAGCTCAGGGAGTTGGCTTGTTTGTAGCAAAATATCTTAAAGATGTTATTACTACCGATCCAATTGTAGCTGAAATTATGAGACGTTATACAGAACAAACTGGCAAAACGTTGTCGTTAACAAAAATTGTAGATCATAATCATATGGAGCATTTAGGTAGACAAGTAGCATATGCTCTAGGCACTGAATACTCTGCAAAAAGTGGCAAAGATGCTCGAGGTGGTGTACTCGATTATATGGCACCCCCTAGAAAAGTAACAGATAAAGCAACAGGTGAAAAAGTACGTCCATCAGGACCAACAAATCATAGCGGCACCTCTGTAGATGCTGGCGGTTTTAGTGATTTGTTCTAAAACAAAATAATAGTATTGTAAATTAGTCTCGCAGAGGAAACTTTGCGAGACTTTTTTTGTGTACGTAGATATAACATACTTTCTATACTATATAAAATTTTTGCAATAGGGAAAACGTAGGACGGGCAGTTACCCACTAAGTGTAATCTATTATTTATTGATTTCTTTGTATAAAAAGTTGTAAAAACAACATCAAAATTTTCAGATTTTCAAATCAATTCTATATTTTAAAGCAAATAAACAGGAAAAAAAACTACGTGTTTATAGTAGAAATTCCCAAGAACCCACAAATCTTCATAAGGTTACTGTACTCTTTACGTACACGGGACAACACAAAGCTCCCTACAGCTAGATATACAAGAGAAACGTGGTTTTTTGCTATAAAAACATTAAAAAATGCAAAAAAGTAATAAATTTTGCAAAAAAACTATAAAAAACTATATAAATACATTTATGAATTTCAATGCAACAGTAAGCTCTATATTGATAGAGATGGCAATACAAAGCAACAATGATATAGTATATTTATCACAACTACAAAATGCACCACGAAACAATGCAAGCAACTATGATATAGACAGTGTAGAGTCTTCATTCAAGAGAATAACAACTAGAGGTTTTCCTAAAGCAATGCGAAACCATTTTGGTGCAAAGGTAAAGTATCCTATTCGCCTTGTTGTGGATGATGTCAATGACGAACAATTGTTTAGTCGTCAAGATGCATCACACTATATACCACCAACACCAGGGTACATTACATTTTATTTGCATCCATACGTAGGTGCCGCAGATCCATTGACTCCATTTTTAATAGGGCACAATGTTGGGCACACTTTGCAATTCGTAGCATACAATGGTGGTTTTATAACCACCGATGAACCTTCTCCATTTGATGATATTGTAGTAGAGGTAATTGAAGACATCATCAACAATAATCCTGATCATCCTTGGTTTAACAAGGATGATCCAGGCAACTGGCAAGACTGCAAACAAGGGGAAGGTTATGCGAAAATACTCACACCCAATTTGGCCAACATATCTGAAGGGCTTGAGGAATGGGCATCAAACTTGGTAGGTTTATATATGAAGTACGGTAGAATAAACTTTCGTGTAGGTAGTGCTATCAAGATTGAACAATTTATTGATCAATGTTTACAAAATTGGGTTGGGCGATCAATTGCAATAGGATGATAAATAAACAATAATAAAAGTGTAGTGTTTTTTTAAAAAAACATTAAAAAATGTAAAAAGTATTAAATTTTAACAAGTTTACTCTTTAATCCAATCATGCCCTTGATCGTTTGGGCTATCTGATAAGTTTCTTTGTTTACCCTTAACAAAGCCTGCACTACTAAAGGCTCGCTGTGAAGATATATTATTGCTTGCAATCCAAACTCTAGCTGGCAAATGATTGGGTGTACTAAAAAACTTTTGTAGCATTGTGGATGCATAACCTTTGCCTTGATGTAACGGATCAACATATATAGCACCACTTCTCCAGTAGCCGCTTTCTGGTTGATATCTTGGAGTCATAAAGCCTACTACAATATCATCTACTAAAGCTACTATGCGTTGTTTATCTTTATCGGTACCTTTAACATAATTACCTTCAGCAAACTCTGGATGATTATTGGCATCGTCAAGTAATTGTTGTAAATCATTGTATTGTTGAACATTTAGATCGTTAGTGTTTACAAACTGTAAATTGTTCAACAAATTTTCATTCAAGTATTTTTCTACAAGTTTATTAAATATCATATATACTAACTATTCAACAACTTTAAATTGCTTTTTGCAAGATTTTGTTGAGTTAAAATGATAACATTAATATTTGTTTGGCTTGCAAGTGCTGCATACAATCTTGTTCTGCCGCCTACAGCATATAGACCTGAGGATATATGTATTA
>Ga0209084_1002646_pt1 | contig 13689 bp, 17 predicted proteins | sample C_130820_MF_Meta_FD_187309 | JGI IMG/M metagenome (GOLD analysis project Ga0209084, IMG submission 187309) | Freshwater microbial communities from Lake Croche, Canada to study carbon cycling - C_130820_MF_MetaG (SPAdes) (version 2) | ecosystem: Environmental > Aquatic > Freshwater > Lake... | reverse complement strand
AACTTAAGCTGCCCAATTTTTTAAGTTGCTGGAAGAAAATGGTATAACGATGGTATCAAAACTTATTACCTGTTTCCAAATGATCCAACAACAACTACTCTTAGCCCTGGCCGCTTGAATAAACCAATCTCATAAACTCTGCACGGGCCGCTGGATCTGTTTTGAAGCCGCCGCCTAATTTAGAGGTTATAGTAGATGCTGAATTATCTTCCACGCCCCTTGAAGAAACACATAGGTGTGTCGCATCAATTACTACGGCAATATCATCCGTTTCCAAAATGAATTGCAAAGCGTGAAAAATCTGCTCAGTGAGTCGTTCTTGAATTTGCGGCCGTCTACTAAAATATTCAACTATTCTAGGCATTTTGCTTAGTCCTAATACTTTATTTTTAGGAACATATGCAATTGTTGCTCTTCCTATGATTGGTAAAATATGATGCTCGCATAATGATTGAACAGTTATGTTTCTCTCTACTACCATTTCATCGTAGTGCATCTTGTTATCAACTGTAGTGCATTTAGGGAATGCTTCGTAATCTAATCCCCACATTGTTTCGTTACAAAACATTTTTGCAACTCGTTTGGGTGTTTCCATTAGACTGTCGTCCGATAAGTCTAATCCTAATGTTTCCATGATGGTAGTCATGTGTTTTTCGATGATATCGATTTTTTCTACACGACTCAATCCATTCGTGATAGTAGGAGTTTCAACTCCCATTTTAACTAGATATTCATGGACTCTAAGGCCCAATTCTGGGTTCGTTTTTGTTTTATTATATGACATTATTTTTCTCCTTCCTTACACGGATAATTGTCAATCAAGTTTGCAACCTTTATGTTGCATATGTATTTAGTGTTAAACAAACACGCCATTGAATTGTTGAGTTACTCTAACAAAAGTGGTACACTTGCTCAACTGCTTTAGACTGGGTGCTCCAACATAAGTACATGCACTACGCAATCCGCCCAGTATATCGTTTACGGTATTCTTTACAGGACCTCTATACGGTACTCGGACCTTACGCCCTTCACTACTACGATATTCAGCAATGCCACCGTGATGCTTGTTCATAGCTTCTTCTGAACTCATACCGTAGAATTCTACAAACTTTTTACGAGAAACCATGAGTCCGCGAAATTCATCTGCGGTTGCATGTAATTGGCTAGTCTCATGAAATTCTTCAATTATAGTTCCGCCACCCTCATCATGCCCAGCTAACATTCCCCCAAGCATTACAAAGTCTGCACCTGCGCCGAATGCCTTTGCGACATCTCCGGGGCAGGTACATCCCCCGTCAGCGATAATGTGTCCGCCAAGCCCGTGAGCAGCATCAGCGCACTCAATAATAGCACTAAGCTGAGGATAGCCAACGCCAGTTTGAATACGAGTCGTGCAAACACTCCCAGGCCCGATTCCAACTTTAACAATATCTGCCCCACGTAAAATCAACTCCTGTGTCATATCTGCGGTAACAACGTTGCCCGCAATGATAGTTTTATTTGGATATTCTTTTCTGACTTTAGAAACAAAATCACCAAAGTATTCACTGTAACCATTAGCAACATCAATACAAATAAATTCTACATCGCCTTTTTCTAGAATATGCTGTAGTTTGATATAATCCCAACTACTGATTCCGGTGCTTAATGCCGTCAATCCTGGATCATAATAATGATCCCAATCTTCTTTATTGTAACTCTTTACTAGACATGTAAACATTTCATGTTCGCGCAAAGCATCAGCCATTGCAAACGTGCCTACACCGTCCATGTTAGCAGCCATAATAGGGACTCCTCCCCACTCGCGGTCGCTCCATTTAAACTTATAATTTCTATGCAAACTTACATCTTTGCGACTAGCAAGAGTACTACGCTTTGGACGGATGAGTACATCCTTAAAATCTAACTTAATATCCTGTTCAATTCGCATTAATACTTGCTCTCTCTTGTGTACTTGCGATAGTCAGTAGACATACGCAACCAATGTTCACCTTTACCTTCCATAATGCCACAGATACGATCAATAGTACCATCAGTCCAATCACTGATCTTACCCATGTTTGGATGAGGGGCATTTAACAAACTGTTTAACTTATTGATTGCATCATCAATTGACCAAGGCGTGTACAAACGTGTATGATCGTTGGAAAAAGTTTCAGGAAAACTGCGATAAGCAGGATACAACACATTACATCCCAAACTATCTGCCTCAGAGACTGTATTCGATACCCAGTCCTGTAAGGCACAATTAAATAAAACGCGAGTATCATTAAGCAAATTATAATAAGCATTCTTTTCCAAATCCTCGTAAATCGTAAGCAAGCCCTCGCGTTGTAAGTCCTTAGTACGAGCTATATAACTGTCGTTGTTTGATTTTAACTTACTACCAGAGAAAACTGCAAACTCTACTGCAGGCATGCTAGTACGATGCCATTCTTCAATGAGGTCCATATAGAAGTCTGGTTGCTTCTCTTGATCCCAACGAGCAGAAAAAGCAACTCGCATTTTGCGCTCATTGAAGGGTTTGACATAGTTATGAACTCGGCTTAGTACTTCATCTTTGCCAAATGCTAACCCCGAGATGTTATAGATGGGCGCAGTCCACCCTGCAATCTTCATGTGCATTACCATCTCTTCGTTAGATGCTAACACACCAGTTACAAATGAGTCTACCATTTTCTCATAGTGACCCATCCACTCACTCATTCCCCATACATGAACAAAGTCATCGGGATCAATAGACTGAGCAAGACAACGCACATATATTCTAGGGCGCAAATTAGCAGGAACTTGATTGAGAATATAAGGAAGACTTTCAATTCCGGGTTGAAACATATCTTCAAAGTAAATAACATCTTCGCTAGTTACTTCGCCTGCTTTCATCATACGAACCAAATTCATCAATTGGCTCATGCCAAAATAAGTTCTACCATGGGCGTCAAGCACCTGTCCAGTAACGATAGCCTGATCATTACTCAGAGTATCGCCAGGCACCATTACATAATTAATGCCTCGGCGCTTAAATACAGCCTCGTTCCACTCTTGTAGTTGCAATGTGTAACGAGCGCGGTACGGCTCCAATCCCATGTAGAACAGTTTACGCATATTATACGGCAGTCTTAGAATTCTCTACCCACATATCCTTTACTGGCTTACCAGAAAGAATCTTAGTATACTGTCGCCAAACGTAACTACGATCCTTATAAAGATCGGCTTCATCAAACCGATAGCCAAATTCCCTACAGAACCCCAAATAATCTTCAAGGTCCTCAAAAAGTTGCTTGACGCGGGGGTTCATTCTGTCTACATTCTTCGCCATTTTTAAATCCTCAAATTACACTAAATTGTTAATAATCAAACTATATTATATCTGATTACTGCGCCGTTTTCATTATCTTCGGACACATTAATTTCAATATTTCTATCGGGATATCGAATAGCAATTGCTTCATAAAGCTCATCACTAATCATTTCACAACTCTTGTTATTTAGGTCAAGTTTGCCTTGATACAAACTTTCAAGCCACCTCTTGAACTGAATAAACTCAATATCCCTGTCGTTGTGAAATACTTGAATCGCCACATTAAAGTGAAAGATGTGACGATGTGGGTTCGCTAAAAAACTAACATCTGCTAAATTGAGATCGGTTGCCGCTGCGGGATAGCAATGAATACCTTCACGCTGAAACTTAACCCAAATCATGCGTTTTGCATTATTGGATGTACGAACAATACGTTCTGCTCTAGCCTGTAATACCTGAGTATCCATTATCGGTCATCACCATAGTCTAATCGTTGGGTTTTTTCTTCCCATTCTAATCTACGCAATCGATTAATCTCTTCCTGCGCCGCATTTATATTTTTATAAATCTTTGATCTGGTCCACGGGTCTTGCGATTCCATGACAGAAGCATTCAAGTCGCTAACTTTACTTTGCAATTTACTAATTTCATCAGAATAAGACATATTCAGCCTCCAAATGAGAATAATGGGTTATCTTCGACGGTTGTCACAGAATCCGGTTTTGTTTTCTTTTCAACTTTGAGTTTAACTGAGTCACCGTCGAATAATTCTAAGAACTTTGAATTACTATTTACTGTTTTCTTTCCCGAAAATCCCTGACTACCAGACTGAACTTGCATCCAAAACTTACTATAATGGTCAATCAAGTCTAAGCTCTTCTGCCTATCGTTCAATGAAAAGATAGTGTCAATAATGTCACTAAACTTAGTGTTATCAAACTTGCTCATGATCATTTTGGGTATAATGCCCTGCTCGTATTTACGATTGGCTTCTTGTACCGCAACCATATGCTGATAAACATTGTGCGCTTGTAACAGCGTATAACTCAATGTATCCCAACTAGTCTTGGTCTCTTTGCCGTGAGCGCCGATGAACCCTTTTCCTCTGTAACACAAGTCTCTGATAAGAAGTTTATCAGTCACGGGGCTGTTTGTAAACAGATTATGGATACCATCAGCCAAAACAGCATCACTAAACTTTCTATTATCGGTTGCATAGTCTTTGCTTTCGGCAGTCTTTTCCATACTGTAAGCCCATTTCTTGTTATGCTCAATGTTATTGTTGAAGTACGCAAGACCCTTAGCCGCACTAAAGAATGGGCTAGCACAGTCAAAAGTAATCTGTAGTTTTGGGTTATGATACTTGCGAATTGCTTTTTGAATATCGGTAAAGATTACTGCATATTCCAAAATGCTAGTACCCAAACAGTGAATAAGATCGTGCTTACCTTCTTCAAGCAATCCGTCATGGATTATATGGACCAGCCGCTTTAATGTAAGATGAATGTCAATCTTATTCTGCCCTCCAAACGCCCACCCGTTAAAGTGATTATTTGGGTAGATGTTTGGATCGCAATACTTCTTCATCTCTTCATACCATACATCACTTTGTGTATGATTTAGTCCTTGCAATACGTTTAGAAACTTACAATTACCATTACGATTTCTGATAAAGTACTCATTGTTGATATGGGTAGCTTTGATAGCATCTTCAATAGTTTTGATACCATGAAGCGAATTGCCATTCTTATCCTTCATATCATACGTCTGTAGAGACTGAGATGGAATATCTAGACACATACCGTAGTCCATGTACGTGTCCATCCACTTCAACACAGCCTGTCGCTTTACCATAGCCCGTGAACAGTTGGCATCCTTCCAATCAGCGGGCCATTGCCCTTTTAGAATCTGAAACCCGCCCGAATCACCCAACATGAAAGTGCCGGGTTCTCTGTGACGAATTACACTCTCGGCTGGATCATTTATAGTAGTATCCAAATTAGCGTGTCCTGCGCTATAAAGACCCCATTTGTAATAGTACAAGCCTTCCTTACTGTTAAGGAAGTTTAACTTTTCTACGTCACCATTAAACCCGGCCGGTATTCTCGCATCTGAAAAATACTTCTCCCCCGAGCGTTGCTTGCCTAAGCCAGTAATAAAGAAACTACTGACTGCGGGTAGAAACAACGCCCAATTGGGGTCATGTGTATTAGAAAGGTTTACTTGTTCCATTACTTCTGCTGTGCTGGGAATAGATACTGATAATCAGCAATGCCACTGTCTACAGTAATCTCTGCTGCACCCTGATCACTAAAGCGAACTTTCTTATCGCCGGGCAAGTCTACGATAGAAGTAAAGACCTTGATTGGATAGCTCCAAGCCTTAGCCAACTTACCGCAACCTGTAGCAAACACAAAGTTACCTGAGTGATTAGACGGGTCACCAAAATACAAACGAATGTTATTGCCTTCACTCTTAATAGTGAACGTAGTTTCTGTAGAGTTAGCCTGAGACTGCTTCTTCAATCTAGCAATCCCATCAACGGTTGGTTCAAACTCAACGTCCCACTTTGCACCCTTAAAGGCGACTGGCTTAACCTTATCTTCAACAGTGTTCCTAGCCATCAAGCGATAGTCACTAACAAAGTCGCCAGACTTAGTTTCAAAGTGAATAGAACTTGGCTCGCCATCTTTATTCTTTGCAAGAGTGATAATGGAATTTTCATCGTATACGTCAAACGAAACGATAGTCTTTAGTGTTCCCAAATTTGGCATACCAAAAGTTCCAATAAATTCTGCAATGGGAGTCTTAAACGTACCATTTACAACTACAGTCTTATCTTCTGCTAGCGCATGAATCTTAGTTTCTGTGTCGGTACCAATAACCTTGAGCAAATCAATGACGCCCAAATTATTAGTGTGCTGAATCAAATCAAGTAAATTATCTTTCATGTTTTTCCTTTATGTAAAAATATTTAGGCAGCTATACTATGTAATATAGTGGATTTTATTGTGAATGTCAATCTGAGTTTATCCGAATGAGAATAAATCATCGAAAGTAGAGGTCGTGTTAGTATTAGACTTTAAATCCCAATTCAACACACTCAACAAGTTGCTAATCTTTTTATCAACCAACGTATCTTCCATTAACGCATCGTCAAATGGCAACTCAACAAACCATTTTGGCAATCGCAATTCATCTACTGGATATGCAATACTTGTGAAGTTGAGCGCATTAGAACGTAGTTTACAAACGATAATCTTCATTCCATCAACAATCTTCATAGAGTAATTGTCGCCATTTACTCTACGCAAATAGTTCCAATTGAGTGCAGCTCTCACATGCCCGGGCATAGTTGCTTTGCCCGTCTTGCTGCTTGTTTCTTTCTCACCGTATGAAGTTAGTTTATTTACAGACTTAGGTGAACCTTTAGTCCAACTTTCCTGTTTAGCCAACTCAATCTTGAACTCTTTGATCTTCGCAATTATACCTTCTCTAGTTGCACCAGCAAGGACCATTTCAAGAACATCCATCAAGAACTTTTGCACATACTTGGGGGTATCTGCGCGTTTAAGATCAAGACCCATAGCCTTGATTGTTCCTCGCTTACCATTTATATCCTGACGCTTACCCTCTTTATCAAAGATATTAATCGCGTAACGCTTTTTAGTGATGAACAGAGAACGATCTCCAATCAATTCTCGTCCAGCGTTGATAATCTCGCCGTTACGTCTAGGCGTATGAAATGCTCGTTCCATAAATGCTGGAAACGTCGCGTTAGTCTGATCGGCAATGCCGTCATACAATTGAATGCAAAGCTCCTTGCTCCACTCTAACTCGCCACTTGCTATCTGTTCCTTAAGTGTAGCATAAGCAGTAAAGTAACAACTATCAGTATCGCCATAAACAATTGCTTCTCCGTCGTGTTTATATTCACCTGTAATGATCTCATTGATCTGGCTCATCATGTGCTTGACAATCTGACGACCAGACAGCGTGACCGACTGACCAATGCGCTTGTCATAGAAACGACAATGTTCGTTCAACAATGCGCCATACGCAGAGTTAAGCAGAATCTTACGAACAAGCTGCCGCTTATCATAGTATTCAAACATATCTGTACCATATGCTTCTTTAGCCTGCTTTTGAGTAATCTTTCGTTCAGTAAACCATCTAGTAAGCAGTCCCGGAATAACACCTTCTTTATCATACGTAAAAATAGTGCCGTTTGCAGACAGAATATACGGCTTGTTACTATCAAAGATTAGTTTCCAAACTTCAGCCGCACTCATCTCTTCAGACCTACCATCAGCATAATCAATAGTGAGCGTTGTCCCTCGCTCTTGATTCATAACAGCAGTGTATTCTAATGTGCTAAACAAATTTTCCCATAGAATACTTCCTGTTTGTGGATCGTCATCTTCTTGATAGTTTCTACGCTCACTAGCCAGCTTAGTACCCTTATCAAACATGTACTGATCAGTAAGAGATTGTCGTATCTGTCCTATAATTGTTTCGGGGGCCATGTTTAAGGACCGAATAACAGACGGATACAGAGAGGTGATGTCAACTGCACCTACATTTTCATGAATACCTTTCTTTGGATTTGCAACATATGCACCTGCGGCTGGCAGCGTTTCCGCTGCAGTGGGATCATGCTTTTTCTTATCTGGAACTACCAATCCGCGCTCATGTGCTTCGTTCATGATAGCCATTTCAATCATAGCTACAGAACCCATAACAGTTGGAAGCAACACAGTATTTTCATGTGCTAGGTTGTTGGCCAAATCTAAGAACTTGAGTTTGTCGTGAATCTTAAACACAAGCATGGTATCTTGACGATTATACTCAAGGAATTTCCTAAAGTCCTTGTTATATAACTGGTCCAAAGTACCTTCATACTTTGTCTTAGTCTCGCCAACTTCCATTTCACCGATTGCATCAAGCGAATACGAATGTCGAGACTCGTAGTTATACTTCTTGTATAACTGCAAGTAGTCTAAATGCACCCTTCCAACTAAATCGTAAGTTGTCTCTACTTTACCAAAACGCTCGTACTCTCTTGGCTTTGGCATTTGACCAAGCAAGCAGAACTTGCGAGTATCGTCTTTGCTCATAACTCTAGTGACACGATTTACCATATATGGAATATCGTATCCTTCTGAGTTCCAGCCCGTCAACACATCACCATCTTCAATCAGTTGAAAGAATGTCTCAAACATTTCAACTTCACTGGTAAACAGCAAACAATTCTCAAACTGATTTGAGATATCGTTAGCCGTTTCTTGACTCATATGTTTAGGAGCAATGGCAAGAGTTATCATTTGACCAAGCCAATCCATATACAGCGAAATTGCCGTGACTGGATTGAACGGATCGCTAGTTGGTGCAAAACCCTTCTCTGGATCAAAGTCTACTTCAATGTCAAAGAATACCGTGTGTAACTTTGGTGGATCAACCTTAATGTAGTTTTCAGACAAACATCTAAAGACTACATTGATGTCGCTTTCAAACAACTTCTTGTTAGAGTGAATGCGCTTTTCTTTTTCAAACTCCGCCCTCTTGCGAGTAGAAAATCTACTCACAGGATCGCCAAACATAGAGCGATACTTACCCTTTGGATCAGAGTAATAAAGGACGTAGTTAGCAGGATATTCGTTGTAGGTGCGATTACCTTCTTTGGTTCTCTCTACAACGAAAATCCTATCATTGTCCCTACTATGTACTGCGTCAATATATGACATTAGAGAGTTTTGCCCACTAACTCCAAAATAGTATTCAAATCTTCATTTTCTTTATTGGTTTCGCCCAACTTAGACTTATGCGCTACCTTGATAGCCTTCTTTAGCACACTGGATTTAATTTCCAATTCTTCAGCAATAGCCTTAACAGTATCATTTAGTCCTTCATTGAGGGTTTCCACTTCCTGCATAACAGCCAACCCTTCATTGATCAGCTGGGTCAACTTGATCTTTGCTTCATTATTAAAAGTACGGTTCGTCATAAAATCTCCTTGTTGATTAGTTATGTTATACTAACCTTACAAAGAAGTCAAACACTTTACGCCCGTTAAATCAAAGAGAGATGGACTTAGCAAACTTAGTAGCTATATCTAAGTCAACGGAAGTGAATGCGGCAAGCTCACCTTTGCGAACTAAATAGTTGATGTTTTTGAAGGTGATAGGAACAATTTGTGTTTCTACTCCACCAGTCTCATCTGGTCCAAGTAGTTCTTCTTCTGTAGAAAATTCTCCTCTACAGTCATATGCTTTTCCTGATTTAGGGTCAACTGCGTAAATATGGTCTATTCGGTAATCGTCATCATCTTCTGCATCTTCATCCCATCCGATGTGAGCCTTTAATTTCCATTTCGGGTGTAATTTTTTAATGGCTATTGCCATAATATGGCAGTGACCAGCCATGTAATTATGAGATTCTAATAAGATATCACGTATTAGCATATATTATTGAAATATATAATGGTGCCTCTCACCATATACCTTAATATATTTCCCAGCAAGTGCATCTGCCATTACTTCGATTGGACTCCCGGGCCAGCTATCACCGGGCTTGATCATACCAATTTCATCTTGACGCCAATGAACTAGTTCATGGAACACAGTTCTAAGAATGTCTACTAAGTTTCTGTTCTTAGCATATACCCAAAGATTACGGTCTCCTTGTACATGTCTTCCAGTATGATGATTATCTTGTGCGTCTTTGGTATCGTAACTTAGAGTAATACCGGGCATAGATTTAATATGCAATCTTCTGCCCGCCCATTGGGCAAACTTATCTACTTCTGCTTTTAGTGCGGGATCGTCAGTTTCATCTTCCGCAAGTGTGTCCATGAATTCGTGTGAGCGCATTATGTATTTATCTTTGTTTTGGAGATCCTAAATACCCCATCCCAATGATTAGGAGCTTCTCCATCCATCCTTGCTAGCATGGTATCGTAATACTTGTGAAGTCTCCCTCGCCAAGCCAAATCTCGTAGTCCCGTAGATTTAACATTGGGTAATCCTCTGATGTAAAATCTAGCAATCTTCCATTGACCTTTTCTATATGCGTCTAGAAACTTTCGTTGTGTGTGAATCCATTTAGCATCATCGTAAGGAATAACCATATAAATTGCGATTGGTTTTTCTTTCCCAATAGCAACAGAATCCAATTCAACTATTTGCGAACGATTGGTAACTGTAGGATTGGTAATCAAGTCTACTCCGTAATATGCAGAGTAAGTTGTAAGAAAATCGCTTAGTTGTTTTTTTGTTTGGTAACTATGCTGTAACTTTGAGCCGTAGGAAAAAAGGTTGTTTAATAAGATCCGTGCATCGGAAAATATTCTCATGATCAACCTCGTTCTTTATTAATAAGTCACTACTCATATATTATCTAACGTATATACTCGGCTCAGTATTTGGAGAAAACTCTGCGTGTAACGCTTTCTTGAATCCGGCTAAATCTTTAGTAGCCATATCTTGCATCGCTTCACGATCTGCGGGCTTAAGAGCCAAATATCGCTGAATAAAATTCCTAGTAACATTCTTAGGAATCTTGTGCTTAGAACCATCCTGGAATGTCACTGGGTAATCCCCATCAACGTCCAGTGCTTTACGCAACTGCATTATGATATGCTGTACGCGGTCCTGATCAGGGTCGATAGGAGACTCATCGTCAGAATCTTCCCATTCGTCATCGCTCTTCTTAGACTTTTTAGGAACAGGCTTCTTTGCATCTGCCTTTTTCTTAAGTTTCTTTTCAATCAAAAATTCTTCACTTTTCATAATGGAGTTCCTATTGTAATATTTATCACTTAGATCCAATTTTCATAAATCTCTGATATTTGGTTTCGGGGTCCTTTAACGGAATTTCTCCTAAAAAGAATACTCTTCGTAATGGAAATAAGTCATCAAACTTTTCTAAAGTTGGAATTCTTGTAGGAACATCGTCTAGGTTATTGCGGCCTTGCATCAGTATTAAAACATTTTTTGGTATGTTTGTCAACCAGTTGGTGTCCATATCGTTAGTGGAGCAATTAATGACAGTGGCAGGGTGTTCGTACACAACATCCTTAGCGTCTTGATGCAGTAATAATAGTTTGCCCTCGTCATACAACGGTTGCAACAATTTCTCACTTCGGTCTAGTAATTTTTCGTCTGTTTCTACTAGTACCAAATCGTCAAACTTTACGCCCGCTTGCTGTAAGAATATACCGATATTCCCATACCAACTGCCCAAAGCATATATTCTACCCGCTGATTTACCCTTAAGTAATTTGGCTAACTTTTGGCACAACCATACTTTACTATTTACTAGATCGGGAGTGAAGCTACCTTCTAATGTGTCAGGGCTTTCTTCTTTTAGCGTTCCAAAACCTTGATTTGATAATTGAGTTGCCATATTGGCGGATTTTCTTTTATTAGCCGGTTGACCTATGCCCAAATCATCGTGCTTAAATACTCCGTATAATTTGATTTGTATAGGGTCTTTGCCATTTATAGAATAAACTAAAACAGCGTCTCTTGCCAAATGTGCGTGCATGAGTTTCATGCCTCCATATGGGGTATGAGACAAACCTAAAGTTCTATCTGTGCCACCAAATGGTTTAAGAGGGTAGTCTTTTTTAAACTGTTTAAAGGATTCTAATTTTTGTTTTACGGTAGGATCTAAGTTTTTAGTGGTGTCATCGTATAGCTTGCAGCTTAAAAACTGTACATCAAACGAACTTTCTACCAACGACCATTTGTTTTCTTCTATAGCCTGAACAATTCTCTCTAGCGCAGACTTGTTAACAGCAGGTACTTCATCGTATTTCTTAGGCAAAAACTTTAACTGTTTGTTAATCCCTTTGAGATTCTGTGTTATTTCTTTCCATTTCTCTTTAGAGATTTGATCTTTGTATTCTTTACCGTATAGGAATCCTGATTCTACTTTAGCTTTTAATGCTAAAAAATCACGCTTCTGCTTTTGTAACTTCTTTAGTTCTTCTTTGAGTCTAGGTTCTAATTCTGTTCTAAGTGCGTTAGAAACTACTTTGGGTCTTGGATCATCATGCTCTGCCGTTGTAAAGTATCCATTGTCGGACTTGACTACTTTATGCCCAAGTTTTTCCGCTGCTCTTTCGGCAATTGATAGAGCCTTATAAACTTTGCCTTCAGGTAGAAACTCAGTATACTTCATTCTCTTTGTGTTTTAAGAGTAGCTCGGAGCATCCAGGATTGTTTGGTATACATGTCCTGCAATTCAGCCATATAGTTAGCAACACCCTGTGCATTTTGTTCTGTAGCAACATTAAAGATTTGAACGACTAACGATGTCATCTTCTCGTAATCTGCTAACAATTCTTCTATCATTAACTTAGAGCGAGGGACCATTGGTTGTTCCTCAATAACACTAAGTTCAATCATTCTATTCAATGTTTCTGGGGTATACACATCTAATGTTCTAATGTACTCACCGATCACATCTATAGTTTCATATATTTGTGCATAGAACTTGTTTAGTAGTTCGTGATATTGCGGAAAGTTTGAACCTTCAATGTTAAAATGAAAGCCGTGTGTCTTTGTGTACACAACAAATGTGCTTCCTAACAATACTTTTAATTGGTTTGCTAACATATCATAACTCACTTTTTGTTAATCATATCGCTGGCTTTATGTTGCCAAATATTTGGGAATACACCGTGTACTAATAGTACCACTGCTATTCCCCACGCTCTTAAAAAATGTCTTACATAACTCATATTTAATTCTTTCAAATGGTTCATGTTATAAACTCTTAGTAAGTCATCGCCATTGTTCTTTTGAACTTACCTTTTCTTTTGAAAGGGCCAAATTCTTCTTCGTATGTCTCGGGTCCTCCCACCATTGAACCTCCGCCAATTCCTGCCGACCCACCTCCCATACCAGTACTGTCAGTTTCTTCGAGGCTCCTATCTGCCGGATACTTGATAAGCGTCATATTTATGGCTTGAGTTTTACTATACCCGTCTACTATTCTTAGTATCCAATAATAGGACTTTGCTGACTTACTCACCTCATGATTTTTATACAGAGACGTAACTCCTTCTGCTTCTTTTTCTACTTTCTTTCCTATTTTAGTTTCCAGCGCACCGTTTGCTTTAAATTTGTTATAATTAGTCACATAGTCGTCAACATATCCTGTAGATTTTTTCTTTCCCCATGGGCCTTGAATCACATCGCCTTCGTCTAAGTTCAAATCAAATTGATTTGGATCTGCATCGGGGATAGGTTTATCTCTCAAGTCATCATCCATGTTTTCCGAATAAATCTTGCGACGTTTGCCGTCCTTGTCTACTACTACTTGCACTGTTGATGGGAACGACTTGCCTTGTCCAATGTATTCGATGCTTTTATCAGTATTCG
>Ga0209084_1002642_pt1 | contig 13703 bp, 15 predicted proteins | sample C_130820_MF_Meta_FD_187309 | JGI IMG/M metagenome (GOLD analysis project Ga0209084, IMG submission 187309) | Freshwater microbial communities from Lake Croche, Canada to study carbon cycling - C_130820_MF_MetaG (SPAdes) (version 2) | ecosystem: Environmental > Aquatic > Freshwater > Lake... | reverse complement strand
TCATATCCGTATAATCATCTGACGTGTAATGCGTTTGCCAAGAAGGAATTTCGGCCCGCATCAAACGTTCAGCTTCTTGCGGGGGCATGAGCGTTTCAATCGCTTCAATAAACGGCTTCTCGATAGGTTTTAAGCCCAATTCTTTTTGAATGGCGTGTGCTGATGTTATCGCGTCCCCGTTAAAGCGAGGTGCGCCAACGCGTGTTAGATGATCGAAGGTACGCTGCGCCATCGCATGATTGGCAAGGCCCGGCCGGGACTTTGAAACCCAATGGCGGTTCACGGTACAATGGGACGCAAGCGCTGCAGCTTCCGCCGTTCGATCGAGAACGGCCAAGATGCGATCTAACATTTCCCGAGATGGTGCGCGCATAGCGTACATGATCTGCGCCATTTGAGCAGGCAAATTATCGGCTGTTGCTTGACCCGATACGAGGATTGTTTCGTTCACCGTCCAAGTGCCGGAATGCGGTAGCATATGATCACGCGCGGATTTGCCGAGCGTAAACATCATTGTTACCGCATCATTGGCACCGGGTGCACGCGCCATCGTATGGGCTGCCGGTATGGGATTGCCGCTTGATGATTTGCCTACACCTGCGAGCCATGATTCTGGCTCCTCACATAGGAATTCGTAAATCACCCCGTAATAGGGCCCGCAATGCGTTTCCCATCGGCACGTATTGCTGAGCGGCAACATATAGAAGGGATGAAACGAGACGATGCCGTCGAGGCCGTCATAATATCCTTTAGCAGCATGAATGGGTTTTGAGCCACGAACCTTTTCGGCAGGTTCCCCCATAAAGCGAAGCGTGCCTTGGATGTTATGCTTTTGCATAACGGCCTTGGTGGCCAATAATCCACCAAGCCCACTCATGCCCAAGGCCGAATGCGGATCGGTATGGCCACCGGCAAAGCGCGATAGCCCTTCACGGGGAGCGCGATAGGTATCCGCCTTCTGGCAGTTGCCGGGTACGGCATCATATTCGGCATAGGTCATCGCCGATGGACCATCGCCATTCGACCATCGCGCAGAGAAGGCGGTTGGCATGCCGCCTGAGCCTTCTTCGACATCGAACCCTTCTTCTCTTAAACGCGCCACATACCAAGCGGCAGAGCGCTCTTCACGCCATACAGTTTCAGCAAAATTCCAGATGGTCTGGTTCCAATCGGAGAGGTTTGAGCGATTATCATCAACCCACTTTATGATTTCGTCACCCAAAGACGCCATGGCCGAGCCTCCCATTTTTGAGATAGCTTAGCCATTCGGCGTGCGCACAAGCAAGCGCTCCCTGCAATATTGCCTCGCTTCTATGTTGCGGACGGACTTCTCAACGGGCTAAATTTCAATTAGCCATTGATTTCTGAGTTTTATTTTTGGGGAAATGTCCATGTCTGCCCTTCAATCTTGCCTGACGATTGCTGATCTGAAGAAGCTTGCGAAACGTCGCGTTCCGAAGATGTTTTTTGATTATGCGGATTCGGGCAGCTGGACCGAGACGACCTATCGCAACAATGAAAGTGATTTTCACCAGATCATGTTGCGCCAGCGTGTTGCCGTAAACATGGAAGGGCGTTCGCTTAAAACCGATATGTTGGGCGAGACGGCAGCCATGCCTGTGGCACTTGCGCCGACGGGCCTGACAGGGATGCAAAATCCCGACGGTGAAATCAAAGCAGCAAAGGCGGCCGAAAAATTCGGGATTCCGTTCACGCTCTCAACCATGAGCATTTGTTCGATTGAGGACGTGGCCGAAAACACGACCAAGCCCTTTTGGTTCCAGCTTTATGTGATGCGCGATCGTGGCTTTATTGAGCGGCTGATTGACCGGACGAAGGCTGCTAAATGCTCGGCGCTCGTTTTGACGATGGACTTGCAGATTTTAGGCCAGCGCCACAAGGATATCCGGAATGGATTGTCGGCACCGCCTAAATTTACACCTAAGCATATTTGGCAAATGGCTACGCGTCCTGCTTGGTCCTTGGGGATGCTCGGTACCCATCGCCGTACCTTCCGCAACCTTGTGGGGCATGTCGATAATCTCGTCGATCTGAGTTCGCTTTCGGCTTGGACGGGCTCGCAATTCGACCCGACCCTAAGCTGGAGCGATGTCGGTTGGATCAAGGATCGATTTGGCGGCAAAGTTATCGTTAAAGGCGTGTTGGACGCAGAGGACGCGCGATCTGCTGTCGCAAACGGTGCTGACGGGATTATCGTATCCAACCATGGCGGACGGCAATTGGACGGTGCTCCATCTTCTATCCGTGTTCTGCCAGAGATTGTGGCGGCTGTTGGTGGGAAAACGGAAATTTATCTCGATGGCGGTATCCGCTCCGGTCAGGACGTGATCAAGGCCTTGGCGCTTGGCGCCAAGTCGACCTTCATTGGCAGGCCATTCCTTTACGGTTTAGGAGCGGGCGGTGAGGCAGGGGTAACGCGAGCCTTGGAAATTATCCAAAAAGAGATGGATATCACCATGGCGCTCTGTGGCGAACGCGATATTAAAAACATCGGTCCGCACACCATTTATAAAAATGGTTTGGTCTGACTTAAGCTATAAAAATCAAACTTAAGGCCTATTCGCCCTTCAAAAACGGCTCAACCTTGCCTTTTAGCTTGATCGTCATGGCGTTGCCGTGGCGGTCTTTTGCCGTTCCTGCGGCAACCCGAACCCATCCCTCGCTCACGCAATATTCCTCGACATTGGTCTTCTCTAGGCCATTAAAGAGGATTCCTACGCCGCTTTGGAGCAATTCAGCATTATGAAACGGGCTGTCGGGATGGATTGAAAGGCGGTCAGGAAGTGTTGTGGTCATGGAATTGGCCTCAAATTTTGAATAGAGGCTGTTTAATCGACCCACCTTCACTTGGCAAACGGCCAACCGGATAGTGGCCGATCTCATGGAATTGTTCAAAATACGACATTTGTAGATTTTATTCCCTAAAATATTGCCATGTAGAATTTTGCAGGTTACGTTCAAGCTCCGTCAGCGGTTGACGGATTTCTTCGAGGGCGTGATGGCTACAGGAACTGTTAAGTGGTTTAATGCAACCAAGGGTTATGGATTTATTCAGCCAGATGGCGGCGGCGCGGATGTGTTTGTACACATTTCAGCTGTCCAGCAGGCTGGATTGCAGGATCTGCAAGAAAAGCAAAAGGTCAGCTACGAGCTGATCATGGATCCGCGGAAAAACAAGACAAGCGCTGGCAATCTAAAGCTCGCTTAATTTGTTTTTATGATAGCCGAAGGAGGGGATCCCCCTTCTTCGGAGGGTTTAAGGCAGGCTTCTTGGTCGCCGCGTTTTCGCGGTAGAACACGAAAGGTGTCGATGAGCGTCTTTAATCGTTTCATTGAGGCCATGCCAAAGGCCGAACTCCACCTTCACATCGAAGGCACTTTGGAGCCAGAGATGATGATCGCGCTCGCACAGCGCAACGGCATCCAGCTTTCTTATGCTGATGTCGACGCCGTGAGGCGCGCTTTTGCATTCGGCTCGCTTCAAGATTTTTTGGACGTCTACTATGCGGGCATGTCTGTGCTCGTAACGTCACGCGATTTCTTTGATCTCGCTTTTGCGTATCTCAGCCGTATGCATTCTCAAAATGTACGGCATGTTGAAATCTTTTTTGATCCCCAAGGCCATACCGCGCGCGGTGTAACTTTTGATACCGTCCTCTCCGGTTTGGTTGACGCGCTTGAACGCGCCAAGCGTGATTTTGGAATCTCGTCAAAACTGATCATGTGCTTCTTGCGTCATTTGCCAGAAGAAGAAGCATTTTCAACGCTCAATGATGCCTGTCGCTGTCGAGATCATATTTTTGCGATTGGGCTTGATTCATCGGAGAAAGGGCATCCTCCCTCTAAATTCTCACGTGTCTATCGTGAGGCCCGTCAGCAAGGTTTTGTTGCCGTAGCCCATGCTGGTGAGGAAGGCCCGCCCGCCTATGTTTGCGAAGCCTTGGATGACTTAGAGGTAAAGCGCATCGATCACGGTAATCGTGCGTTAGAGGATCCTTATCTGGTTCAGCGCTTGGTCAATGATCAGGTGCCGATGACTATCTGCCCTCTATCCAATCAAAGATTGAAAGTCTGTCCCGATCTCAGGCAACATCCATTACGCCGAATGTTGAAATCGGGTCTATTGGTTTCCGTTAATTCGGATGATCCATCCTATTTCGGCGGTTACCTCACCGAAAATTTTATTGCGATCCAATCGGCGCTTGATCTTGATCGGAGTGAGATCATTCAGCTTGGCCGCAACGCGTTTAAGTCTTCCTTCATGACGGATGCCGAGAAACAATCAGCGCTTGATCAATTTGATCGTTTTGTTGAGCGCTTTGATTGGCATTAATAGATAGAAGTCATCGTGCGACCTTTAAGCCCCAAAATCACTCGTGCCTCGTCAGGCGTTGCAATCGCGTGCCCCAACCCTTCAATCAAACCTCGCGCGATAGTCACCTGCTCGGCATTCGACACGGCTAAACGTCCGGGTGCGGCCCAGATTGAATCTTCAAGTCCAACACGCACATGGCCACCGGTTGCTGCTGATATCGCTGCAATTGGCATCTGATTGCGGCCTGCGCCAAGCACCGACCATTCGAAATCCTTACCAAACAGACGATCAGCCGTACGCTTCATATGCATCACATCATCGGGGTGCGGACCGATACCGCCTAAAATACCAAATACGGTTTGCACAAAAAGCGGAGGCGTCACGAGTTTGCGATCGAGAAAATGCGCGAGATTATAAAGATGCGCCGTATCATAACATTCATACTCAAACCGAGTGCCTGCATCTTTCAAGGTGGCAAGCACATATTCGATATCTTTGAATGTATTCCGAAACACAAGGTCACGTGAATTTTCAAGGACGACAGGTTCCCATTCATGCTTGAATTCAGAGAAGCGTCCCAGCATTGGAAAAAGCCCAAAATTCATCGACCCCATATTGAGCGAGGCAAGTTCCGGTTTGAAATGGGCGGCGGGCTGAACACGCTCGGCAACCGTCATCGATGGCGCACCACCTGTGGTTAGATTAATCACAACATCGCAAGCGTTTTTGATGGTCGATAAAAACCGTCCAAATGCTTCGGGGGATTGATCAGGACGCCCATTATCAGGGTTACGCGCATGAAGATGCACAATTGCGGCCCCTGCCTTTGCGGCGTCGATAGCGGAGGCTGCAATCTCATCCGGTGTCACGGGTAAATGTGGTGACATGGAGGGCGTATGAATAGCACCCGTTATCGCACACGTGATAATAACTTTTCGTTGCTTGGCCATCACGATTTCCTATTCAATCAGAGTGTTTCAACATTACCGTCAACGCCAAGCGATTGACCTGAGATATGGCGGCCTGCCGCAGAAAGTAAAAAGAGAATGGTGCCTGCGACATCGCCAGCGGTTACCATGCGGCGCATTGATACGCGATCAAGATATGTTTTCTCCATCTCCGCATAACTTACGCCCGTTTGTTCAGCACGCGCTTTGATGACATTGGTCATGCGCGGTCCTTCGACAATGCCGGGTAAGATCGCGTTTACCCTTATATTATCGGGACCAAGCTCTTTTGCCAGCGATTGCGTGAAGCCGATCACGCCCCATTTGGCTGCGGCATAGGGGGTACGAAACGCATAACCAAAACGCCCTGCAGCGGAGGATAAATTCACCAGCGATCCACCCCCTGCTGCCTTAATGAGTGGTACTGCGCGTCGTGCACAAAGAAATTGTCCGGTGAGGCAAATATCAAGCGTCCGCTTCCACTCTATTGGATCAAGGTCGTCAACCTTGCCTGTCGGGCCGGCGATACCTGCATTATTGATGAGTGCATCAAGACCACCTAAGTGCTGCTTTGCTTCATTGAATAGGTGCTCGACATCGCTTTCATTCGATACATCAGCTTTGGTTGCGCCATGTGTAGGATGAGATTTTCTGAAATCATTCAGATGGGCATCATCGACATCACAAATATGCACGCGCGCACCACATTCAATCAAAAGATCAGCGATGGCACGGCCAATGCCAGAAGCGCCCGCTGTAATGAGAATACGGTTTTCTTTTCCGAGTGAAAAAACATCAGCAATAGATGACATAAGGAACTCCGGCTTGCCCGCGATCGATTTTGCTGATCGTATGCGAGGCAGATCGTGAAGCGCAAGGGTAGGGGGGAAGAGATGCCGTTAAAGGATCAAGCATGGTACGAGGCCGAATATAACCCGCGTCTCAGCGTATCAGATGCCGTCGAGTACGGCCCTAAATGGACCGAATGGGGTGAAGCAACGCGGCAAAGGCTTAATTACCAAAGCAATCTAGCCTATGGTGATCATCCCCGCGAAATCACGGACGTGTTTACTGTTAAAAACGCCAAGGCGGCTGTCATCTTTATTCATGGCGGCTATTGGAGAGGTTTTTCTAAAGATGTTTTTTCATGGGTAGCCGACGCGTTGAACAATCGCGGCATAACGGTTGCCGTGATCAATTATCCCTTATGTCCAGAAGTAACCATTGCCGATATCGTTGTATCCTGTCGTAAAGCAATCGCGGCGCTTTGGCATCAAACGCTTACCGATGATGAGAAGAAAAATGTCGTTGTTACTGGCCATTCCGCAGGCGGCTATTTGACCGCTGCGATGTTTACAGCCGATTGGACCAACTTCAATATGCCCGCCACTCCGTTTAAAGGTGGCGTTCCGATATCGGGTGTTTTTGATGTCAAGCCTTTGATCAAAACAAGCATCAATGAGCAAGCGCGCCTAACGGATGAAAGCGCTGCAGCACTCAATCTTTTAACGCAACAGCCCTTGGTAAAGGCGCCTTTGATCTCGATTTATGGTGCGCTTGAATCATCTGAATTTCGTCGGCAGAGCGAAGAGATTGCAAGGCTTTGGCCCATTGCGGAGCCTGCGTTTGGTTTTACCGACCGTAATCACTTCAATGTTGTTGAGGGTATGAAAGAACCCGGCTCGCCCATTTTCGAAGCGCTGCTTCGTCTGGCCATGCAGGCATAAAAAATCCGGCGAGTTACCTCGCCGGATAAAGGTCTACTTGGGGAAGATACTCTTAATCAGACGATCTTGACTTGCTCTGCAAGCGGACGACGTGGCTTACGAGGCCAGTTGCCAGGCGCTGCGCGGCCGACGGCGATGAGCATTACAGGCACTTCGTTCGGGCCGAGGCCAGCAACGGTTGATACCTGATCGGCAACGAAGCCGCTCATCGGGCCAGAGACATAACCCTTAGCCTGTGCAGCCAGCATCAAGGTCATCGAAGCAAGCGAAGCCGAGCGGAAGGCTTCGTCGTGTTGAAGCTGTGGGTTGTTCTCATGCGAGCCAACCGTCATGCCAACCCAGCCATCAAAGGCGGCTTGGTCAATCGCGCCATTGTCGAGCAATGGCTTGGCGAGACGGGCGATTTCTTTGTAACCGTCCTTGATACCAACGACGACGAAGGTGACAGCGGCGTCTGCAGCTTTCTGCTGTCCGTAAGCTGCACCCTTAAGGGCCTCCTTCTGAGCCTTCGACGAGAAGGCGACAACGCGCCAATTCTGCAAATTGAAGGCCGTTGGGGCGTGCTGGGCGAAGGAGACAAGTTCCTCGATCTCCGCTGCCGTCATGACATGCGTTGGATCAAAATTATTGGCGGAAGTGCGGCTTGTGATATTGGACAAAGCGTCGGTCATAGAATTCTCCGGTGCGGTCTGAAAATGTCCGAGTGGACAATGAATTGGCACAAACTCTGAATAGTCCTATTGGATGGCAATTCCTACTTGCAAGTTGGCAAGGTCGAGCTTGCATAGCCCAATCGATACTGAGGCATGAAACAACAAATGAAGACGCAAATCATCAAGGGAATTCCCGTAGAAGCCGTTGTTTTTGACGCTTACGGGACGATTTTCGATGTTCACGCCGCCGTCATGAAAAGTGCCGCGGTTTTGGGGTCACTCGCTCGGCCTCTGTCCGAACTTTGGCGGGCCAAGCAGCTCGAATATACGTGGATCCGGTCGCTTTCGGCCCGTTACGTGTCGTTTTGGCGGCTGACGGAAGAATCCCTTGATTACGCGCTGGCTACCATCGCGCCGGACCATTCGTCCCTTCGTAACACCATCCTCGAAGCCTATCGTGATCTCGATGCCTATTCCGATGCCGCTTCGGCTCTTGCATATCTTCGCTCAACCGGAATCAAAACGGCCATTTTATCCAACGGTGATGCTGCAATGCTCGAACGCGCTGTTTTGTCGGCTCATCTTGGCGGCATGTTTGACGCGCTTTTATCGGTTGAAACCATTGGCGTGTATAAAACGGATCCCGCGGCCTATCGGCTTGTTGAACAGCAGATGGGGATTTTGCCAAAGGCTACGGCGTTCGTATCTTCCAATCGATGGGACATCGCAGGAGCCAATGTTGCCGGATTTCATTGCATTTGGCTAAACCGTCTGGCCCGCGCCGATGAATATCCCGATATGGCGCCATCCGCGGTCATTCAATCCCTTGCCGAATTGCTCACGGATTAGGAACGTCGGCCCCACATTTGTCCCAGCGAGTGGCCAATCAGGGCACCTAGCACGATAAGACCGCCAATAAAGGTGAGTAGGCTCGGCTTTTCGCCGTGGATTAGCCATACCCAGATAGGTCCGAGCACCGGCTCTGCGGTTCCTATTAGAGAAGCGACAGAGGCCGGAATGCGCCGCGCTCCACTGATAAACATGGCCAATCCCCAGCCGAGATTGAGGGCGCCAAAGGCAAAGAGAACAAGCATATCAATCGGCGTTACGGCAAAGCTTTGTACATTAAAGTAAGCCACGCAGAGCGAGATCAAAACGCCCAAAGTAACCGCGGGGACCATTTCGACATGGGCGTAGCGTCGGGTAATCACGGTGGCGATTGCAAACACCAGTGAGATGGTTAGCGATAAGAGGCCGCCGATGGGCGAAATATTTCCATCGAGTGATTCAGACTCCATCACCCCAATGCCCAAAATCACCGTTGCGATGGCAATCCATGTTCCGAGAGAAACTTTTTCGCGGAAAAAAAGCCAAGCGAGAGAGGCAGCGATCAAAGGGCCGCCCGCTTGCACCAATAAAATATTCGCCACACTCGTATATTGAAGCGCTACAACGAAAGCCATTGAGGCAGTGGCAAAGCAAAGGCTAACCGCAATACCAGGGAGACCCATTTGACGAAAATGCGTCATTGCGCGCGCCGCGCCATCGCGCTTGAGCATATAGCCAATCAGGAAGGCTGCCGCCCATCCAGACCGCCAGAAAATGATCGCCCATGGATCGGAAACCGTTAGAAAACGGGCTAATGTGCCACCAAAACTCCAGACAAGCGCCGATCCAAGGACGAACAGCATGCCGATTTGCCGATCACGGGCGGCTGGTACGCCATGGGATACAGACTCAGTCGGGCGCGTGGCACTTGAATGATTGGCAGGCACGGGTGTTTAACCTCCCCAGATGAATCATTATTGATTGTTGGTAGTCTTGCCAGTACCAAACGGCTCGGTAAAGAACAGAGACGCATATGCATACCCACGAAATTGCAGCCTTCTATAAGTTCCAGCCTGTCGAAGATCCGGTCGACTTGCGCGAGCGGCTGTACGCTATCTGTGACAATGCGGGCGCTCGGGGCATTTTGCTGGTTGCTAAGGAAGGCATCAACGGAACTTTGGCTGTTGAAAGCGGCGGCATTGCCAGTTTGATCGAGGCGATCAAACGCGAGGCGGGGATCGTTGAGTTAACCCCGCGCTTTTCATTCGATGATGAAATGCCCTTCTTGCGCCTCAAGGTGCGGCTAAAGAAAGAAATCGTCACCATAAGCGCACCGGAGGCTGATCCAACGGAACGTGTCGGCACCTATGTCGCGCCTCACGACTGGAACGCGCTGATATCAGATCCGGACGTCATTGTGCTCGATACGCGCAATGATTACGAGGTGAAGATCGGCACTTTTAAAGGCGCGCTTGATCCCGAGACGCGAAGCTTTAGCGAGTTTCCGCGCTATGTTGAGACCCATCTCGATCCCGCAAAGCATAAAAAGGTTGCGATGTTTTGCACCGGAGGCATTCGTTGCGAGAAGGCGTCGAGCTATATGTTAGCCCATGGGTTCAACGAGGTTTTTCACCTTCAAGGCGGTATTTTAAATTATTTAGAAAAAATACCACCCGAAGAAAGCCTATGGGAAGGCGGATGTTTTGTGTTCGATCGTCGCGTTGCGGTTGGAAGTGGGCTTGAACCCCTCGATTTGGATCTTTGTTATGGGTGCCGCTCGCCCCTAACGGCTGAGGATCGTCAATCGGAAGAATTTGAAGAAGGCGTCTCTTGCCCGCATTGTGCTTCGCTGATGACGCCCGCTCAAAAAGCATCGTCGCGTGAGCGACATCGCCAAACCCTCTTGGCTGAGGCCCGCGGCGAGAACCATCTTGGCCCCCGCTTCCAGGAAGGGGCGTGACTACGCTGCAATTTGAAGTGACCTGCTCACCGGAGCAACCACGGTCGCGGGCGGATGAGCGGTTTCAAATTCCGTAATATAATCGCGTGTTATCGGAACCGACCCATAATTCTTGGCTAGTTGGATCTGAAAAACCATCTGGCCTTGGTAGCGAAACGCCAATTCACTGGTGATCAAATAAAATTCCCACATCCGACAAAACCGATCATCGTAAAGGGTACGGATTTTTTCACGGTTCGCGTTGAAACGTTCGCGCCATCTTTTTAGTGTTTCCGCGTAATGTAGCCTCAGGATTTCAATATCCGTTACAAGGAGGCCCGCTTTCTCGATGGCCGGCATAACTTCGGACAAAGCAGGGCAATAGCCACCCGGGAAAATATATTTGTCGATCCAAGGATTGGTATGCCCTGGTCCGTCAGCGCGGCCAATAGCATGGATCAGGGCCACGCCGTCGTCCGCCATGACATCTGAGATTTTCTGGAAAAACGCGTCAAAATGATTGACGCCCACATGTTCGAACATGCCAACGGAGACAATTCGATCATATTTTCCTTCTTCAGCCCTGTAATCGAGCAATTTAAATCGGACGCGATCGGCAACTCCTGCCTTTTCAGCGCGTTCATTGGAAACGGCATGTTGGTGTTCGGATAAGGTCAGGCCCGTAATGTCCGCACCCGAAATATCACCCAGATAAAGGCCTAGGCCACCCCAGCCTGAACCGATATCGAGAACGCGATGACCTTCTTTAATGAGGAGTTTGGCCGCGATATGGCGCTTTTTCTGAGCCTGCGCAGCCTCCAGCGTATCATCGGGCGACATAACATAGGCGCAAGAATATTGGCGATCAGCATCCAGAAACAGATCATAAAGCGTGTCGGACAAATCATAATGATGCGCCACATTGGCTTTTGAACGACTAGCGGGATTGAATTGATCGATCCGCCTTATCCAAGTTCTCAGCCGTTCGGTTATGCGGCTTAAGGGATATCGAAGCGATTTCAGGCCAATATTTTTGAAACACAGGTCCAAAAAATCATAGAGCGAGCCTTCTTCGATTGTGAGTTGGCCCTCCATAAACGCCTCACCAACCGCTAATTGTGGGTTGAAAATCAGGCGCCATGCGGTGGGCAAATCGTGGATGCGGATGGTTACCGGAATGCCGGTGCCATCGCCATAGACGGCAAGGCGGTTTTTCCAATCTAGAACACGAAGATTTCCGTTATGAATCAAACTCTTAAGAACTGGATCAAGAATAGCCATGGCATTGTCCCAAAAGTTGAAAGCAATCCAATCCCGTAAATTATGCCACTGTCGGAATTTTGACGAAAGAGGTTAATTTAAAGGTTTTCTTGTAAGGCTAACGCTTTCACAGCCGATTTTCGGCATACGGGCATCTCCTAATAGTGCTTTGGCACACTCTTTGCTTAAGTATTTTTGCTCGGCATAAGCCAAGCGGTTAAAGCATTTCGGAGGAAAGCCGTTATGAGTGACGCAGTAATTAATGGTGCATTAGATCTGCAGCTGGCACGCGCGGAGCGCCGGATGGAAGAGTTGATGAATTGGGCCAAGCTTCGGAAGAGGCTTGCCACGTCGGTTCGTCGGCAAATTAAGCTCGCCCGCCAGGCAGGGTCGATCGAGGCACGTTGATAAATAGCCTTTTAGGCGGAAAAGTCGCTGATATTGGCTATTTAATAGGCAGTTTTTGAATTTTTTAAAAAAAATAAAAAAAATTCAAAATTCGATTAAAGTTTTTGAATCGAAAGCCGTCTTATAAGGTACAAGAACGTGTAGCTTTCTTCGACGCACGCGTTGGAGGTGTATGATGATAGACTCTATTGTGAACAAGGCGATGATTTCCGATACGACGGTCCGTAAAGGCCCGAAGTCGGATTCAAAGGTCGCGATCCCCTCTGCTTCCGTTTCCGATACGGCGACGGTACAAAAGGAGGCCGCGACCAGGGTTGAAGTGACGATTGCGAAGGGCAATGGCCTTTCGGAGCCGCCTTTTGACTATGCAAAGGTGATTGCGCTTAAGCAGTCGATCAAGAACGGCGATTACAAAATCGATTTTGGCAAGCTTGCTGACTCGATGATTGGAACGGATATCTTGAACCCTGTACGGGGCAAGTAAGTCGTTAGCCGGATTGCGATCTTTAAAGCGAGCGGATGATAGCCGCTCGTTCATAAGGTAGCTTTGGTTAAAATTGAGAAATTTGATGCTGCCGCAGCCCCGTTGCTTGCGGCTTTTGTCGTTTGGCGCGGCGACTTATCAGGACGGGTTTAGTGCTTTAACGTGAACCCTTCGCATTCTTTGCTAACCGATTCCGCTATCGCATTTTTTAATGCAATCCACGGCTCTGATGAATGGGTCGATAGAGGCCGGTCGTCTACCGCTGTAATCTTTGTTAAGAAGCGAACGCTATTGGATGCCATCACAAGATCGGCCTCGAGCAGCTCCGCAACCGAGCATGTTCTTTCGCTCACGTTCAAGCCAAGTTTTGGGGCGACGTCGAGAATTAACCGCCTTATGACACCAGGCAAAACACTGCCATCGAGGGCCGGTGTAACAAGGTTATTCTGATTCAGAATGAACAAGTTAGCCATGCTAGTGCAAGCAATACTGCCGGAGGTTGACACGATTAACGCGTCATCCGCACCTTTTGCTTTTGCTTCTTGCAAACTTAAAACTGGATCTAGATAGGCTAAAGTTTTCATGGAGCTTGTAGGCGAGGTCGGGTTTCGCTGAATGGAAACCGTCGCAAGCCTTGCGTCTCCGAAAGCCAACGTATCATGCCAAGGTGCACGTGTTGCAAAGACAAGAGGCGTGGATTGGTCAGGGGGTAATAACCCGCGCGGCCCTGTTCCCCTTGAAGCCGTGATGCGAATGACACAAGGCGCCTGATCCAACCCTGCAACAGCAAGAACCGCCTCTTGAAGCAGCGCACGATCCAATCTCATGCCAAGGCGTTGAGCAGAATGAGTCATCCGCTCTAGATGAGCCTCAAACTTAAATGGGATGTGGTTAAACGCCGTCAGCGTTTCAAAAAGTCCATCGCCGAGCAATAGGCCTCGATCAGCTAGATCAAAATTTACCTCGTCGGCTTTGACCAGCTTCTCCTTATACCAGAGCATTCGTTGCTACCCTACTGTCGAGACTCAAGAAATTGCCGATGAGTTGGTGACCATATTCCGTTAAAATTGATTCCGGATGAAACTGCACACCAAAGGTTTGGTGGTGGCGATGGCATAATC
>Ga0209084_1002641_pt1 | contig 13710 bp, 19 predicted proteins | sample C_130820_MF_Meta_FD_187309 | JGI IMG/M metagenome (GOLD analysis project Ga0209084, IMG submission 187309) | Freshwater microbial communities from Lake Croche, Canada to study carbon cycling - C_130820_MF_MetaG (SPAdes) (version 2) | ecosystem: Environmental > Aquatic > Freshwater > Lake... | reverse complement strand
CTTTTCACAGTATATCAACTGCCGGGATTCTCTCAGATGTAATACACCCTGTAACAAGTGTTTGGCATCTACTGGTATATCTTCACGATTCATTACGCTCTGTAAGATGTGATCAGCCGCATCCGCCAACAAGAAATACAAGTCATCCCAGTTAGGTTCCTTGGCCACAGGCTTTACAAGTACAAGTACTTCTTCCTTGATTTGTACTTTCTTCTTTGACTTCTTAGACTTCTTCAACGCTGCTTTCTTATCAGCAATCTCGGCGAAGGTGCCATAAGGATCAAGGGCGATATCTTCAAACTCTATTTCACACTCATCAGACATCTAAAGGTTAGTAAGATTTTTATCTTAAAGATCTTAGTAACATGCCTCCGGGTCGCCCGCAAGAGCTAACACCAGAGGAAAAAGCATTTCAAAAGGCAGCAAGAAGAGCAGCGTACCTAGCTGATCCACAGTTCCAAGCAAAGAACAGGAACGCAGCTCTTACATATCATCACAAGAAGTATTACAGTGATGCCAATTACAGACTCAACAAGATACAACGAGCAAGATACTACGAACTCAAACGGCATGCAGAAGATCCCAACTATTACAAAGATCACTGGGCCAAACAGTATATAGTGAAACAACACAAGCTGGCTGTAGAAGCCGCCAAGTTTGTATTAGTATTTGATTAACTGATACTTAGGACTGCTTCGCAGATGTAAAGGAAACTGTAAGGCAAGATACTCCTTCTGCTTTGCTGTCCACTCAGACTCATTCAACAGAATCATATAATCATCTCGTGATGTATAGGTATAGAAATATCGTATACCACCATCTACAAACCACTGGCCCTCATTCCAATCACCGTCCTCTATCATCTCAGTCACCTCCTTGATCACCTTGTCAATAGTACGCTTCCACGCTACACTTGCCATTTCTATATACCACCAACATTTTATTCTTAGGCCGGAGTTTCCTGTAGTAAACACCGTCCCCGGAGAGTTGCCCTGGCTTCACGCTTCTTCTTATTGATCTCCTCCTTGTTAGCGGTATAGTATTCAGATGCTCTCTGTTTGATTACATCCTTATGCTTCTCATACTTCTTCTTGTTGTTCTCCTTGTACTTCTCCAATCTCTGAGCTGTCTTTGCTGCTAACTCCTCGTAGGCGGCCTTGTAATCCATTCTGGTATTCCCCGGCAAATAATTTTAGGCCGGAGAAGTAGAATGAGTGTTACCGATAAGCATTTATATGGGTGGAGTCAAGAGATCAGGCTTAAAGGAAGGTTAGAAGAGTTACTCGGAGAAGAGATTACCAAGCATGAGAAACGATTCTATACTTGGGATTACAGTTCAGAGGATTATCATATAGAACTCAAGTCACGAATGGATCAGTATGATGAATACAGTCACGATACTTGGTATGTACCAGAATGTAAGACTAAGAATTTGACTAAAGATTTAATTATCTTTTACCATTTTGGAAAAACAGATAGCCTCTTTTACATCATATATCAAGAAGAGTTGTTCAAGAGATATCAAGTAGTGTGTAACAGGTCAGGACAGAGAACGATTTGTATACCGCGAGATGATTTCATACAAGTTTAAAAGATTTTCTTGAATAAGCCCCACTCCCTAGTATCAGCTTCAGCCTGTTGTAAGAGTACGATCTTCTGGCTTTTAAGAGCAGCGTCTACAGCTGCCTTTACTTCTGGCTGGTAAGGATACTTCAGATGGTAGTCATCTATTAGAATGAAGCAACCAGGTTTACACAGTTCAAGACAGTTTGCAATATCCTTAGATACTACAGGCTCTGTATGTGCACCATCTATAAAGATTAGATCAGGCTTGTAGTCTGGGAATGTTGTAAGAAACTGTGGCATTACATCAGCACTATCGCCTACTAGCAGCATGTGGCGGCCAGGAAATGTCTCAGCAATAAACTTCTGAGCAGGTAAGATGTATTCGTGTGCACCAAGATCTACAGACACTACTTTTACATCAGAGCGGCAGGCAAGGAAAGCCCCAGAGCTAAGTCCAGCATTAAAACCAATCTCAAATACATTTTTTATTTGAGGATTGTTTATTAGAAGTTGTAAGAAAAAACCTATCTGCCCAGGTGTACACTGACCCTCTGTTACAGGGATCTTAGCATTTACCCATTTCTGTATGTAATTGTTTACAGGTATAGCTGCCGGATGCATCTGCTTCTGCTGCATCTGCTGCTGCTCTTGCTTCTGTTGTTGCTGCTTCTTCTCGTCAAATGAATCCTGGATTGTAGTCATATATGACATTTTATACTCTTACTACAGATAATTATTTTGGAGCTAGGATTGGTTTTAAAAGAGGAGGAGTTATAGTTGTAATATCTAGACTACTCTCTTTACCACAACACTTTGATCTCAAATGTAGATGTGCTAAAAACGCTACTACAGTTGAAATGATTGAAAGGACAAGGGCTATTTCGCCACTGTCCATCTAGTATGTGTATGTAGGAAGTTCTCTTCTTACAACTTGTTTGACAGGCTTCTTAGCTTTAGTATTTGTAACGATAGGTGGACGCTCCTGTAGCCTCTCTTCTACATAACGATTCTGTTTCATACTTATTTCTTGACACTCTTGTTCTGTAAAGTTCTCACTCTCAGAATCAGGATCAGAAGTTGTAGTCTCCTCAGTTGCAGCAGCTGCTCTTCTAGCTCTTGACTTTGCTAACTCTTCTTCTTCACTTCCAAGAGACATAAACTCTTTGAAAGAGACAGAGAGTGCAGGAGCAGAAGAAGCTACAGGCTTTGAGGGAGGGGCAGGAGCAGGAGCTGCTACAGGTTGTGTAAGAGTAGATACTTGTGGGAGTCCTAACTCTTCTAACTCTTTTTCTAATCTCTTAATCATTACCTCTGCTGTAACAGTGTTTCTAGATTTACGATTCTTTTCTTTAGCCAGAGTCTCTTCAGCAGCTGCTATATTATTCTTGTGTTCTTCAATCTTTTTCTGATACTCAGCTTCATACTTTTCTAACATTCCTACATTATAAGCAAGAGAGTTCTTAGCCCTATCAACAATATATGTATCAGGAGCTGTTTCCTTGATCTCTTTCTCTGTATTAATGATATCATCATATCTCTTAATATTTCTACGAATTTCAGATAGTTTCTTTTGCTGAGAAGTTGTAAGAGATAGATAATCTACTGGCATTTTGGTTTCTAAGAGTTGCCGGGAAAATAAATTGACTCCCAGCACGCACACAAACCCCGTGTGTATTGTGCCGGGGTACAAATTCTTTCAGCTCCAAACTTTTTTTGGACGAATTCTAAGAATCTTAAAAAACTATTCAAAGGTATGGGATACATCCTTGTATTCTCTAGCAAATGTTAAAGCTTTCTTCTTACCTTTTAATGGATGATCTAATCCTGTAGTAATAATCTCATCACCTCTCTTAAATAAGTAACAACCATTCTCTACTATTACAGATGGTGCTGGTAAATGAGAAGACTTCTTAGCAGTATAAAACACTAAAGAGTATCTATTACCTTTAAAGTCTTTTACACAGTGTAAAGTAGCTGCAAAATCAGCGATCAATCCCTTGTGTTTAATATCATACTCACCTTTATCATCTCCCTCTAACATCTGTAACTCACCTCCTTCATAATTTCCAAATGCTACAAGATATGAGAGTCCTATATTCCCTTTATCTTTATGAGGTAATGCTTTGTAATCGCAGTTGACTGTAATAGATGTATAAGGTATAGAAACATGTTTAGAACCAAAGTCTATTAACATCTTGTAAAGCTGAGGACGCTGCCAACATAAGCGACTGTAGTCAGGAGGCAAGCAGCGGCGGTTTACTATTCCAAAAGTCTGAGTCATTCCAGACCCTGATTTAAGTCTATAAGTATTAAGAGGTAAAGGCCATCTGGTTAACTCTTGAAGTATATCTGAAAACTCTGAAGCAGGTATCTCAGAAGTACGGATCATTTTCTATTCTATTGTATATATTTAATCATCTGCTTCCAGACCATCTAACATAGCCTGTAACATGTCACGAGTGATGCCCTTGCCCTTGCCCTTAGGCTTAGGAGCTGCTGGTGCTTCCTTTGCAACCTTTCCTGTTACCTTGTTTGCCTTGGTTACTACAGGTTCTGTGGGGAACTCTGCCTCTCTTGCCTTCTTAATAGTGGAAACAGTGGATGCCATCTTTTTGGGAGCAGAGGAAGGAGTGGCAGCAGGTGCCGGAGTCTCCTCTCTCTTTACACTCATCCTGGTGATCTCAGCAGCAATATCACCCTTCTTCATCCTGCTAACAGGCTTTACAGATTCCTTTCGTAACTCTCTGAGTTCTTTACGCATCTCGGAAAGGCTTGACATATACTAATAGCTACAAAATAATACAGTCATTTTTTACTGCTTTTGTAACAAGTTCCCCAACAGCCTACAAGTGGATCGCAACACGCTTCTTGCACCTTCTTCTCTTTCACCAACCCCTTAAAGACTGCTGCCTCCTGGTCGGGAAGATCAGCAACTATCTTTGCTCTCAGGACTTGCATAACATATTCAATTAATGCTCTTGCTTCCTCAGCACCTTGAGGCTTCTTTTGGATCAGGTCCATAAGTGTTTGGAGTGCTTGATCAAAGGTAGGAGCTGCGGCAGGTGTACTCATCTACTAAGAGTCATCTTTTCCATTTTCTAATAACACCATCAGAGTCTGGCATGAATGAATTCTTTGTATAAAAATATTTCTTGTATGCTACATTACAAGGTGGTTTTAATTCATTAATCCACCACCACTCTCTATCTCGTAGAGTCTTTTCGTCATATGCGTAATCAAACTCTAGAATTTCTACAGAATCTTCTCCATATTGTTTAATATGGGATGATATCTTAGAATAATCTATACAACTTCTTGAATTTGTTATATGCTCTTTATATCTTTCTCCAATTGTTCTTAAAGTCATACCAATATATAAAACCATTTGTGTTTTCCTATCAACGATAGCATACACAAACATCCTTTTACATAGTCTCATAAATACTTTATACCCTTTGTGGTATCATGAAATTACCCTTGTGCTATATTTCCTAATGCTGCTAGAGTCACCCCAGTAACTAGCCCCGTAGCATTTGCATCACAGTTTATGTATCCTACAACAGAATAGGTGCCAGTGCTTACAGCTGCTACATAATTGAGACTGGCGTTTGTATAATGTCCTGTACCTGATGGGAGAGAGGTAGTGGCATTTAAACTACTTATACCGTTTAAAGTGACATATAACTGGCAGTCGTGGAATGAGTTTGTCAGACTCTGTAGGCTGGCATTTAAATTCACTTTCACTAGGGCATTTGTTTGTGTTGTAATGCTTGTAGATGTTATAGCTTGGTAGGTAGTGGAAAGGGATGACCAAAGAATCTTAGAAGAGTAGGAGCCTACATCTCTGTATGCGGCTGTTGGGATCGTGTTGATACTTGACGCTCTGAGTCCTATAGTGCTTACATTATTGGCAGTGAGTGAAGAGACTGTGGCTGACGCAGTGGATAGAGTTGTCACATTCACTGTTCCTGCTTTTAGAGTTCCAGTACTCATAGTGTTTGTAGAAATTGTATTGCCGTCAAACTGTCCTATGCCGCATGTGATTCGTTTAGAGGTAGCAAAGGTAGAGGCTGTTGCTTGTCCTGCTACATTTATCGTAGAATAATTTGGATTTGCAAAGACTGGGGAAGAAATACTGACACCATCAATAAAATTGAAGCTTATATTATTTGTAATTAACTCTGATGTCTGGATGGTGGAGATAGTAAATGTAGATTGGCCGAAGGTTGTACCGTTGATGCTGCTGACAAAGAGTTGTGGTGTAGACACTAACGCACTTGCTATTACATATCCTGCAGAGAGTCCATTTGTGGAGACGGTGTTTCCTACGACTAAGTTAAATGTAGATACAAGGTTCTGTACGAAGACTGAGTCACCTACATATATGTTGCTGGCAAAGGTGGAGATCGCAGTTTGTGGTGGAGGATATTTCTGGTTATTAATACTGCTCACAAAGAGTAGTGGTGTAGACATAATTTGCTCACCTATTACATACTGTGCTGAGATCCCGTTGGTGCTGATGACATTCTGTACCTCTATAGCAAATGTGGAGACTAGGTTCGCGGCGACTAGAGTAGAGCATGTTAGAGTGGAGAACTCTAGCGTTGAGATAGCACCAGTTCCTGGCACTGCGACCCACTGGCCAAAGGCTTGAATGGTAGAGGAAGGTGTAGAGATTGTGTTGAGTGGATCAGAGAATGAGCGAATGACTGGTGTTCCTGCTGATATAACTGTGGATATAAAGTATTCTTCTCCTGGTGTCTGTTCATTCACAGAGCTTACATATCGTATAATACTTGAGACATCTTGGCCGAGAGTAGAGAATTGTAGTTGCGTTGTTCCATTCACTAATTCAAAATTGGATTGTACGATAGTCTTAGATTGTCTGCCTTGCCAGATAGCTGTAACACCTGTGGCAAGGGCTATACCTCCTACAACCATATTCATACCTCCTAGTGCTGCACCTGCAACATTCGTGAATAGAGATCCAAGACCCATATCAATACTGAGATTAGGGCTGAAGGACGCAGAGGGATTCAGCTGAATACTGGAGACTATATTCAGTTGAATACTTCCTCTTACACTTGATAAGGAATCTGATACGAAGGTTGAGATGATAATGCTATTCTGATTGAACTCTGAGCCGTTGATGCTGCTGACGAAGAGCTGGGAGCTGCTGACCCAGTCTGTTGCTGTAAGAGTCTGAAAGGTGGAGATCGTGGAGCCAGTGCCAGGAGGGATGTAGGGATATGGTAAGTTGTTGATTGTAGAGACATCTTGAATGCTTGATACACCTGTAATATACTGTACTAATAATCCGTATGTCTGTCCTGTTGCAGGGTCTTGAATCGCTACTTCATCTTGAGGCGTTAGATAAATACCTGAACCTGCTACTTGAGAGTTGATAAAGATATCTCCACTGTTGAATGTGATATAGGAGCTTGCCGCAGTCCCTAACTCTGTAATAGAAGACACAGATACATTCTCTGACACAACGCTAAGGGATGAGATGGTACTAGTAAACGAGGAGACTGCTAAAATATTCCAGGCAAGGAGGTTGTTGAAAAACGCAGACCCAGCTCTTACATTTAACGAGGAGATCAAGCCGCCGTTCAGGACATCAAAGCCAGACATGTTAACAGACGATATAGCTGGCTCATACGCCCAGTCGGCGATACTAGAAAGATTAGAGGTCGTAGCAATAGGAATACCATTTAACAAAAGCTCGTTGCCTCCAACAACTGTTAGCTCTGCTCCGTCAATAAAAACTCCTGCTGTTGCAAAGATTGTAGAGGTATTTAGGTCTTGTATATCGGCATTACCGGATGAAATGTAATTCATGTATATGCTTGAGAAGTTACCAGTTTGTATAGAGGCTGTGGAGATGAACGCTGTGTCTACTGTTAGAGTAGATACATTTGCTGTAATTGCTCCTATAGAAGATGTGGTGATCTGAGCTGTTGAGATACTGCCTGAGTTCATACTTGACATGTTAGCAAGTAAGAAGAATGCCATTTGATTATTGATCTGGCTTTGGTTTACTGTTACTGACATACTACTAGTGTGTCTATAATATTAAACTGCTGTTATGCAAGTCTGGGACTTCCAAGAATCAACCCTCTATAAATAAAATTAGCAGGAGCAGAGGCAGGTAGAGATATCAAAAAAGTACTGATACCTTGAGGTATAACACTGCAAATGTTACCTGGAAAAGCAGGATTAGTGTTGCCAGGAAAATTAACAAACACAGTATAATAAGGTAGGAGAGTTGATGTGATTACTGGGCCATAATTTGTCAAAAGGTCTATAATAGTACTTTGACCCGTTGAAAATGAATTACCAGTTCCTATAATATATCCTGAATGATAGACAGGTTTACCAAGTATAGTGGATGTGGTTAGTATAGGTGTGTTAATCTGAGTAAATGCAATAGATCCTGTTGACAAATTATCTAGAGATAACTGTGGGACAGTTATTGTAGATGCTGTAAAGGTAGATACTACAAGGTCAGGAGGGATTGTAAGAGTAGATAAATTAGATAAAGTAGATATGAAGGGTGCGTTATTAACTTGATTGATCTCTGCTATGACTGTGCTGAGATTCGTAGCCGCAGTAAGAGTTGAGACTACGAGGTTTGGGTTTTGTGCTGGAGGATATTGTTGGCCTGGAACATTAATAGATGATATAGTTATTTGTGGGGTTGTGAGTAGTCCAAATGAGGATACAAATAGTGTTGATACTACATAATTTGTAACAGGAATATAGGCTGCACCATTCACAGATGATACGAATGCGTTGGAAGATGTAATAGAGTTCGCAGCTGTAACAGACGATAAGCCGTTGTGTATAGCAGGTGTAAAGTTATTGATACTTGATACAACCAGATTATTTGTAGATATAAAGTCAGCCGCTGTGATCGTAGAGTAGCCAGTTCCTGGCGGAGGAGGAGGAGGAGGAACTGGTGCACCCGCAGGTAAAAAGAATGTACTATCTGTATTTACATTTGTCTGAATGGGTAGGCACCTTGACATCTATACTAGTACATATTTAATTAAGGGGAACCTCACCTATTACTGCATAATTGATAGTTCTATTTATATCCCCTTCTATAAGAATTGTAGAAACGAATGGGATATCTGTAGCAAATGATATATTAGCGATTGTGCTAAATGGTCCGACACAGTTCCAGTATCCTGCAAATACACTAAGAGATGGGTATCCATACCAGGCACTAGGCAGAGACACAGTAGTAGATGAAACACCAGTGAGTGTTACTGTGCTAAAATATGCACTATTATTAGTAAATATATATGTAGGTAGTGAGTTGATGCTTGATACATTAAGATTAGAAGCAGACACAGATGCAACAGTTACACTAGAAAGATTGAGAATCTGATCTGTCACAATTTGTCCTGCAGCTATACTAGTTGCCGCAGTGAGAGTGCTGACAGTTAGATTCTCAAGACTTGGGTATGCGGGAGGATATACGGACCCGTTGATGCTGCTCAGGTTAATGTTAGGAGCTACAATATCATTTGCCGAGACGAGTGAACTGACTACAAGATTAGGACCTAAAGAAGGCGGAGGATATTTTTCTCCGTTAATTGAGCTAACGCCAGTAAGACGGTTTGCGACAACATAGTCTGCTGAAGTTAGAGACGAGACAAACACAGAACCTCCTATGAGAGGATATAATGCACCATTAATGCTGCTTGTGAATAAAGAAGGTGTACTGAAGAAGTTTGCGGCTGTCAGAGTGGATACAACTAAGTTCTCACTTGGAGGTGGAGGTGGCCACGCTACACCATTCAGACTGCTTATAAATGCTTGAGGAGATGATACATATTGAGACGCTGTAATAGTGGAGACCACTAGATTAGGATCAGCTGCTTGGGCAGACCCAACACCTGGTGATACAACATTAGAGTTATTGGCAAAGAATGGAATACCTGGGGCGATATCAGATTGAATAGGTACAACGCGAGACATTCTATACTATATGATACATATAAAATATATGTTACATTTAGTTTACACAGTTAAATAAGTGGTTACATACGAGACTACTGATCCAGGGTCGCCGTAGAGAGTATAAGAGCCAGCGGGATTTGTATACACGGAGTATGGGACGATAGTAGGCGTAGCTCCTACTGCATTCACAGATAATGAGATCGTAGAGGTGTTCGCAACTGTAACGATAGTACTTCCACCAGCGTCTAGCAGAGTCTGAATACCCAACACTTTTACACGAGGGTTGGGATTTAGTAAAGGAGTTCCGTTGATGCTAGATGTTATAAGAGCAACAGTGTCTCCGCCAGAAACAACACATGATACAGATTTTGAATTAAATGATAACACATTCGCAGATGGTACACTGATACTCGCTTCTCCTCCTCCAAAATATAAAGCACTTACACCGAGATAGGATGGAAGAAGATTACTCTCTAGTAAAACGGATAGAGTACTTGGCCCGCATGTATCAGTTGTGAAGTCTTTTAGTACGAGACCTACATTAGAGCTTGCTCCTCCTGACTGAATAACTCCGCCACCGCCGTAGAATGTAACACTGCTAACATTTAGAGTAGAGGTCGCAACCGTATAAGCACCGAGGGTAGAAGATGCTGGTGTGAAAAATGATCTGTCTACATTCACATTCGTTTGATTCACAAGTGCTGCCATCTTATACTATATGATAATATTTTACTAGTTGGAGGAATGTTACACAGGCCCATTAGCAATCCAATTGAACCCAACATTCGTGGCATCTGAGGTTATAGTGAAGGTACTCTGAGAGATAGCAGACAGAGTAAGAGGGTGGAATGTAGTATTCAGAAAATTATTCGGAGTTGCTGTAATGCTTAGAGTACTAGCACTTGTGAAGGGTGTATCAAAAGTAATAATAGCAGCATTACTAGCGATCGTAACTCCAAAACCTGCCTGTACAGTGTAGAGAGCAGATGCGGGGGTACTACTATATGGAATACCGTTAATTGTTGAAATATCTATAACATTACTTACTACAAGACTGTTCATGTTAATATTGCTTGCTTTGATATTCGCTGTGTCTACTGTGAATGCCGGCGTGTTTTGATAAATGATAGAGCATGATGTAAGGGAACCGCCTGGAGTATCAAAGTAGATGCCGTTGGCTGCAAAAGACCTTGCAGTTCCAGTATTATCTAACACAGCTAGGGTGGATGTAGCTCCTCCAACACCATTTGTTACTGGTGCTACACGCAGTCCAACTCCTGTGAGTACACCTCCTTGTCCAAAGTCTAAAAATCCAGATACGAAGTTAGGGGCATCTCCCAATTCGGAAGCACCGAGTGTGGATGCTGGAGCAAAGAACGCAACATCTTTATTCAGATACGACTGATTTTGAATAGGAGCTTGAACAGGCATTCTATATAATAGATACATATATTTAGCGGCTGCTTACTGAGTTGCCGTAACAGTTATCCAGCTGAAATTAGATCCAGCAGGCCCGCCAACAATAAATGTGCTGATCTGTCTGGCAAGAACAACGGTAGATGGGCATCCTCCTAAGGATATAGCATACACTGAAGTATCATTCCTAGGTATAGTCACAATCGTAGAAGCACCAGCACCTAGTACACCTTGACCGAAGTGTGTAAGAGGCTGTACGATATACGGGCCAGCACCTGCAATTCCTCCACATGTAAGAGAGGATACAGTAAGTGTACAAGCATTATCAATTTGAATATTATCCACAACAGTGAGTGCACCAGAGGTGTTTGTAATGGTTGCACCGACAAGATCCAAGTTTTGCATTAGTCCTAGCCTATCTACGGATATGCTACCGTGACCTACAGAACCTTCGTAGGCAGCAATTATAGTAGAAGAGGAACCTCCACTTGTAGCAGCAGCACTTTTATACATAATCATGCCAGATGTAGGGAATCCACCTGTAGTATCCCCGAATGTGAGAGTACTCACCTGAATATTTGCAAGAGTGCTAATAGTACTCGGAGGAGGAGGAGGTGGAGGGACTACTCCTCCAGCAGGTAAGAAGAAACTGTGAGCTGTGCCAGATGCAATATTTTGTGGGCTTACACTTGTTTGCCAGGGTAATGCACTCATATACTACAAAGCAATATTAAATATCTATCTTACATCTATACAAAGTACCTGCAAGGTTGTCTATAAATAAAAAGTGGTGGTCTCGTGTCATACGCTCATACCATTCTATCTTGTGATCGTAGTTCCAGCCTTGAGGTAAAACACCTCGTAAGAATGCTTTGATTACGGCTTCAGTCTGTTGGCTTGTATTCTGGTGAAAGAGTAGGACGAAGTTGAAGTTACTGCGTGATGTAGGATTTAGGAGTGTAGGAGATTGCATACATACTACGGCTGAGACATTTGAGTTCCTGTAGATAGTTAACATTTTAAGAAGTTGCTTGTCATTCTTCACAAGGGGACAATCATCTAACACATACAAGAAATCGTAGAAGTTCTTCAGCTCCCTGTTGATCAGGTAAGAATCTTTGACGAGTTCAGGAATGTATGCAGAGCTAAGAGGTAAAAGGGGATACTTCATGTGTTGGTAGGCTGGGGCTTTGGAAGACTCTGAGAAAATTGCTCCGAGATGTTTGCCAAAGTATTTGTCTAAGATATGTTTGAGACATGTAGTCTTGCCACATCTGGTTGAGCCTATCATAAGAATACTACATCCACCAGTAGACTTTTCTGGCATTTTTATTTCAAAGGGCATATCAGGTATCTTGACTTTGTGGTCCTCAGTCATCTACTATATATCATATATATTAGATGGACGAGCATTTAAAACACTTTTTAGATAGTGGCAAGAAACTCTTAACAGATACAAAAGCTCCTCGGCGTATGGCTGTTGCTCCTGTAAAAGGCAAGAAGGATTCAGGCCCTGCTCAGCCTAAGATGTCAGAACTATCCGACAATCCACATGCTGTCTTTGTTCGGAGATGTGTACATGAGCGTCCTAAGAAGTCTGAGATTATTGAGCAGGTCAAACGGTTTATTACAGTGGCAGAGGCTGATCTGTAAGATATGATTAGCTCAGCATCCCGCCGGCGTGGCTTTGGAACTGGCCAGGGTAGGGAATCTGAGAGTAGTGTGCACTGTGAGTCTTAGACGCATGTCCTAAGATGTGGCGTTCAGTTTGTCCTACACTCTTCTCGGCTTTTTTCTCGGACATGTGAGCGGGGACTTTGCCGTGTACTGTGTTTTGTACAAGGCCACCGAGACTGCGGTGCATTCCAGTTTCCTTTGTCATTCCTAAGACTCCGAAAGTTGTAGATCTTGGTGCACCTTTGCCTGCCATCATTTTTGGCTCCAGTACTTGCATGTAGGGTTGCAGATGTTCTTTCATTCTATACTTGTACATTACATTTTAAAATGTAAAGCTTTAATATAAGATGAGCCACGCACACTCTACCCAGGAAATGGTAAGGGCCGGCGAGCCTATGGATTTATACTACTACGACGGCGAGACCTCTAAGAAGCAGGCATTCCCTACTACACAGAACACCAAGTATGTGCAGAGCTTTAACAATCTAACTGGTGGATCTTCTGTATTTACAATCCCTCCTACCAACGGTATTCAGGATGTGGTATGCGAGTTCGCTATGCCACCCGTTACAGGCACTGGCCTAACTGGTGTATCTCTCCCTCGCGGCTGGGGCTACGCACTGATCAAGCAGGTAACATTCAGGTATGGCGGCAGCTCTCAGTACTATCTAACCGGCGATCAGATTCTACAGAACGCCCTAAGACGCCAGCCTTCTAGGTCTACCGCTGACGATCTCTTCGCACTTGGTGGCTCTTATGCTACTGGCACTGGTGTAGGCTCTTCCGGCCTTGATGTAACACAGTACGCCGCAGTGGTACTAACTCTACCTCACAACATTCCTTCTGGCTTCGGCAAGGCTAACCCTCTTCCAACTGATTTATTAACCCAGCAAGTACAGATAACTTTAGAGCTAAACAATATCGCAAGTGTGTTCTCCGTAGCTGCTGGTAATACCACCGCTGTGATCCCTACAAGCCTCTCTTTTGCTCAGTTCCAGGTACAGCAGGTGATGTTTAACAACCAGGGAGATGCTCTTGCCCGTCGTGTGGATATGGCTGTAAATGCCTACGCTTTCCCTT
>Ga0209084_1002639_pt1 | contig 13717 bp, 20 predicted proteins | sample C_130820_MF_Meta_FD_187309 | JGI IMG/M metagenome (GOLD analysis project Ga0209084, IMG submission 187309) | Freshwater microbial communities from Lake Croche, Canada to study carbon cycling - C_130820_MF_MetaG (SPAdes) (version 2) | ecosystem: Environmental > Aquatic > Freshwater > Lake... | reverse complement strand
TCTAGTACTACAAACCAACGACTATCACCGACTTCTTTTAATGACTTGATTAAATAGTTTTCAGCACCTTGAGTAATTGCAGAACTTAAACTAGCAATGTTTGGTATTGATTTGCGTTGTCCAGTTTTATCCGTAAAACCGTATACTGCAATTGGAATAGGTCCACCTTGCGGCGGAGCTAAATAATTTTCTTCTTTTTTTAAATACGGTGTATTGTCAACGATTGGATCGTCAAACTGTTCACCTGTTATAAGTTTTTCAATTGAACTACTTGCTGCACATCCTTGTAGTAGTAGAATAATTGCTAATAATAGTAATTTTTTCATAGTTACCTCAAAAATAGAAAGTACCGGCCGGTACTTTCATTGTTGTTGTTTGATTTGGATTACTATTACTTGTAATATTGATAATAATTAGTCCATTATCTGTACCTGATCCTAATCCCCATGTAACCGTGTTTCCACCTAAGTCTGGAATATTTCCACAAGTTGCACCTGGGATAGTACATGTAGACCCTTCGGCAAACATGCTATCAGTAAGTTGTTTTGCTAGTTGTGAATAGATCCTTGATTCTAAGTTTGCTAAGAATTTAGCCGCTGGCGTATTAGCTGCTGCTGATGCTGCTTTAGCTGCTAATGAATCTGCAAGTGATTTGTTTTTTTCAACACCTTGTTGTTCTAACTGTTGGATAGTTAGAATGTGATTGCTATACCCAATTCCGCTAAATGATGGACTATTAAATGAGTGTTGGAGTTCAGCAGAAAATGCTGATGATGATACTAGTAGTAATAATACTAAGATTTTGTTCACTTCTCTCTCCTTGATAAAGTTACTAACGTATTTACCTACAAAAAGAGTAATTTTTAGAACTGTAATATAATAGATAAATATAGAATATGATTAAGGATACAAAATGAGAATTTCTGAATTACTTGAAAATGATAGACAATTAGGACTTCCGTTTCAAGATGAACCTACAGATTTACAACCAAGAGTAAAGCAAAAACGTGTTAAAAAAGACTACGGTCAGACACCTGAAAGACCAGAATTAAGATTTAGTTTAGAAGATCATCCAGAATTAAAAGCTGCAGCTCAAGCTGTTAAAGCTGGAAAGATGTCTAGAGCAGAATATACAGCATTAGTAAAAAAATATAAACCAGTAAGACCGTATGATTATGTTCCTACACCTGCAAGTGAAAAAGATATGAATCGCGGGTTAGATGCTGATAAACGTCATAAGATTAATTCACATATTGCAGACGGTGATGTGGTGCAATTACGATTAGACATCCCTGCGTATAATCATAAAAATGTGTGGGTTCCAACTATTCACAATAAAGCTGGAATTGCTATTTCTCATAGAGGAGCAGCAGTCATTAATAATGTAACCATTAAGTTACCGCAAAAAGGTTCAATGAACATTGCAACAGGTGAAACTAGTAAAGTTCCAATTGCTACTCTAAAAGGTTTTTGGGAAGAAGTATCGCCTGAAGATGCAAAGACAGAAGCAATGGCTGCGTTACATGATAAGAATTGGGCTCAGGTAGGAATGGATCCTAAACGACATGCATTCTTCTATGATAGAAAAACTGAAAGACCTATTATTGGTGGATCACGTGCTGTACAAGTAGGACCGTTAGTGTTAATTAAAGATCCTATCTATGACGATGATGGTGAATATATTTACGAACGAAATAAAAGATAAATAACTTTAACAACTTAGGACCGTCACATTTATGTGCCTAAGGCGTCAAGGTTGCCCTACCTGACAGTTTGAGATTCGCTACCTCTTACGACTGTGAACAGGGCTTTTTTTTGGAGATTGCTATGCGAATATTTGAAGTAACTGCCCACCTGTCAACTGATCCGGACAACTATGGTACTAGTATTAATAGTTGGAATGCAAAAGAACGTCATAAAGTTAAAGAAATTCCAATGTCACAATTAATAACATTTGAACATCCTAACAAAATGAAAGATCCTAAAAGTAAGCAAAATATGATGAAGCTTGCAAAAGCCTATCATATGGGAGAAAAGATACCACCTATCATGGTAAAGAAACATGAAGATAAGTATATGGTATTAGATGGGCATCACAGATACTTTGCTGCAAGACTTGCAGGAATAAGAGCTATCCCTGCAATCATTATACCCGATGATAAAATTACTATTGACTAGTTATCGTTATAACGAGCCCAGTAGCGATCCATATAGTGCCGTGCAGCATTACTAGGCACTTCTCTTTTAACATCTTCTGGTTCAGCAGGTAATGGTTGGCTTTTTTTAGGCTTACTAATTGTTACAAGATCGTTATCTATCTTTGCTTTCTTTGCTTGTAGTTTCTTTTCAGCTGCTGCATTACGTTTATCAGCTTCGGCTTTTTCTAAGGCTGCAAGTCTAATATCAATCCATTTCTGTTTTTCTTTTTGATTTAAATAGTAAGGAGGCGGCTTAATTTTTTTCATCATTGCATTTAATTTAGCTTGTGCTTTATTATCTGCTTTTAATGCAGCACGGTCATCTGCAGAAATACCTGCGTACGGTCCTGTATTTTTATCAGATAGTTTTAGCATATCTTTATCTTTGTTCATTAATGCTAATTCTCTGTCTGAGATCATAATTTCATTTATTTTCATAATTTAAATCCTATAACTAACATATATTTATGTTAACTACATTATGAGAATATCTGAAAGTTATTAACTACTCAATTTTAATTTGTGGATAACAAAGTCTTCTATCACCACTATACACAATTGGATAAATTGTTTTAGGTGATAGTTCTAAACCGTATTCATCTAATTCTTCACATGATTTAAAACAAACTGATATTGGATCATCAGTTGAAATATCTAAGTATAACACTGCATCATCGTTGACTTTAATAGATTGATAGTAATTAAAATTTGCTCTAGCGTATAAACAGTTTGCTGACCAAATTCTATCTTGCCGAACCATATCTACAATTTCAGCAACATTTGCTGTTGGGAATAAATTACTAATAATTTCTTCAACATCTGAAAAGTATTGATTATGTTTAACAGCTGGAATAAAGGTGGATACTGTATATATGTGATCAAAACTTAGACCGGTTTTTGGAAGTTTTTTAAGTTGTTTAACATAATGACTCCATGTAGATTTAAAGTTTTCAACTGCACCTGAGTACCCTTGTAAAGGACTAACATCCTGGTCGTTGTATCTCGCAGATCCGCTATCGTTCGTTTTTACTTCAATGTTTATTCCGGCAATATCTAAATCACCTTTTTGTCTTTTAGTAATTTGTGAACTAAACACTGACAGCAGGAATTCGCCCTTACCTTGCCCCATTCCGCTAACTCTAGCAAGTTCAAGGGTTAGTTCTTTAATTGCTGGATTAGTTGAATAGCCATTAATAAAATCTTTAAAATGATGTTTACCAGGACTTAGCAGTATGTCGATGTTTACTAAGTTATCAGCCTGCCAAATTTTAAACATTTCTTTTAAATTAGTTAACGAGCAATCTAAACTTAAAATATGTTTACATAAAATCGCAGATGCTTTTTTAACACTTAGGTTAGGAATAGCACGCAGTTCATTTTGAATAAATCTTTTTTTGCCACCATTGTTTGAAATAGCTAAGAATTCATCTATTTCAAACAATGCAGTATGTGTATACGGTGTTAACGGTAAATTTTTAATTTTTTCTGCAAGTATTGATTTGATTTCATCTATTTTAGCACTATTGTCTTCAACTTCGTTAGTTGACGGTTCAGGATATAAGAAAGATAAAAAGTCTATGTCGTTAAAATTAAAATGTGAAGTATAAATTTTAGGTGGTTTCATAATAATATAATTTCTATGTTTTGTGTGTTTTGAATAAGTTAGTGTAACTTTAAATGTTGTCTATAATTTAAAGTATGTACATATTATACTGTCAGTACTTCTTTCTGTCAATCACTCTGATAGTCGTTTAACGATGTAGTTAACTATCTCGCTCGCAATGTTTGTACCACAGTAATGATCAAAGCCATTAAACCCTGGATTTGAATTAGCTTCGCATACTCTAAATCCACGTTTATCAAATAGTAAGTCGATACCTGCTATTTCTAATCCTAATGACTTAGTAGTAGCTAACGCAATTTCTTCTATTTCTGGTGTTACAGGATATGATTCACCAGTACCACCTATTGTAATATTTGCACGGAAGTCGCCATCTGGTGCAGTGCGCTTCATTGCACCTAACACTTTATCACCAACTACAAATACTCGTAAATCTTCACCAGGACGATCATTAAGGTATTCTTGCACTAATAATTTTTTATCATTGTCTAAATTTTTAAGAAATTCGATTAACTTATGATATTCTTTTTCAGATTGACACAAGTAAACACCTTCACCAAAACTACCGACTAGGACTTTAATTACGCAAGGAAATCCTATGTGTGTTGCGATTAAGTTGTTAGTGATTGGAAAATGTACTAGCATTGTTTCAGGAACTGCTATATTAGAATTAGCTAAAATTTGGCCAGTATGAAATTTATTTTGAACTATGTTTATACTATTGCTTGAATTAATGCAAGGGATATTAAGTAGTTCAAAATATCTAATTACAGCTAATTCGACAGACGTAATACCAGCACCCAATCGTACCAATACTAACGATGGGGGAATAAAATCTTCACCGTTATATTTGATTGATTGGTTAGTGATAATATCAAAATTAGAAAATTGGCATACAGTTGCCTCGATGTTAACTGCTATAAAATTAGATAATAGTTTAGCAGTTTCGTAATCGATTAAAGTTTGTTTTGTAAGAATTATAACTGAATGTTTCATAGTGTATTTATCTGTATAAATACACTATTCAACTTTAAATTTCGGGGAATAGACACTCGTGAACAAACAACCTAACATCTTCTTCGTTTAGCCCAAGTGCTGCCATTACTCGTGGTGTATGTGGTATTTGTTTTTGCTGTACAGCATAAAAGTTTTGTGCTTCTACAGTGCTGTTAACAGTGTTGTTAGTAGTTGCTACGTTAGCTAAGTAGTGTTTGCTAGTAAGATCTATAGTATTAATTATTTGTGTAATTTCGCTGTCTTTTTGAATGTTGCTAGCAGCAATCATATGGGGCGAAAATATCTTCTGACCCCATTCTGGGATTTCTCTAACTTTGTCCCATGTTAACATGCTTACTTCTGACCCAAAGAACTCTATCATAGGATGGTTGGGATTACCAGCTGGGCTATAATCATGAAAGAATCCAGAAATCTTATTACGACCTGCAACAACGTCGCAACCAAAAATAGGTGCTGGATTATGTATATGCGGAAAGATGCAACAATGCATCATCCATAATCCATTTGAATCACTTGCATCTACTATATTAAGATGTGCGCGACGATAAGATCTACCAGACCATACTCTATTAATCCAACCATTGTAATTAAAACGATCAATCCCAGGTTCTTCTATTTCAGATCCTGAATTATTAAAACGATCTATAAGTAACTCTTGTATAGTAACTAATTGAGATTTTAGATCACTCATGCTAACTCTTCAAATAACTGAGTGGCAAATTTAAAACAGACTAATGCCTCGTCTGCCAGAGAATCGTCTAACTTAGCACGGATTGCAGCTTTGAGTTCGTCAGCATTATCAAATTTATAAAAGTTACCAGAACCTGGAATTCTCTTAGCGATCATCTGCCCACCGTATAGATCGCCCATATGTCTAACATACATGTGCGCCATTAGTTTATCTGAATCGTTAGAAATATTGTTAATATGTTCTTTATATAAAACTGTAGCAGTTGCAAGTGGTGGAACTTCTTGGTCAGCTGGCCATAATTCTTTAAAATCTTCAAGCAATTTTGCAGCACGTTGTATACCTGGTAAGTCATTTAACAACCCTACAATTAGTGCATGACTTTCTAACATTTCGTATGCAGCATATTGATTATACAAGTAGGTTGCATATTCTTCCTTAGTAATGTTTCCAGAAAAGATTTTCTTAACAAACGGTTGTGTTTCGGCTAATTTATGTGCTTCAGCTGTTAGTTCTTTTAAACTCATATGTCCTCCTCCATTTTAATTTGTAGTGGGTATCCTGATGATCGTGCAAGCGAAGTAGCTTCTACTGCTTTAATCTCTGCAATTTCAAAATTGTATACTCCGGCAATACCAGAACCTGTTTCGTGAATTTGCATAGTAATATTACCAGCAGAATTTGGATCGTGTCTAAATACATCCATTAATAGTGTTACTACAAAATCAACAGGGGTTACGTCATCATTTATTAAGATAACCTTCCAACGTTTTGGTTCAGGCACGCGCACGCGTACTTTCTCGTCTACTGCTACATCTGTATTTGCCATGTTGGCTCCTATTTAATTTGAATTTGACGGGGTTGCAGCGCAGCTGGCATTAATCGTTCGATACCAATAGTAAGCATCCCATCTTCTACTTTAGCATCTTTAACTTCCATATACTCTGCAAGTGTAAAGGTTTGTTCAAAATCTCGTAATGCTAATCCACGATGTAAGAATTCTTTTCTTTCGTGTAGATCAGGATTGTATTTTGTATTAGCACGTTTTTTACCTGTTACACCAAGTAAATCTTGATTAACTTCAACGTTAATATCGTGTTTAGTAAATCCAGCGACTGCTACTTCTATTTCGTAGTAAGTATCGTTATATTTTACAATGTTATGTGGTGGATAATTATTAGCCGCAGTTGCTGCTAATACGTTTGAAAATAGAGTATCAAACCCTATTAATGCTTTATTTAATACTGCTAACTCTGCAGTGCTTATTGTTAGTTTTGGTTGTGACATACAAATCTCCTTATTGTAAGCGAGGCCTATTTAAACCCTTACGGCGTTTATTTGCGTATATAATAACATAGCTGCTAACAAATGTCAACAGCTATGTTTTACAGTGTTATACTATTTAGATTCTTCTACAACAGTTTCGTCTGGTGTAATATCATCTGCAGTACCATCAACAGGTGCCTCGCTAAACTCTGCATCAGTTGGTTGGGCATCTGCTGCAGTAGGATCAAACTCAGGCTGTGCAGCTTGTTTTTTAGCAAACACCGGACCTGCAGCTTCAAATAGTTTACTAGTTGCTTCAGTAATTGCTTCAACTTCTTCACCGTCGCGTGCAGTTTCGAGTGCAATTAATGCATCATCAAACGCAGTACGTTCTTCTTCAGTTAACTCGTCTTTAACTTCATCGTAATCTTTCTTAATAGAATGTGATTGCGATTCTGCACTGTTACGAGCTTCAATTAATGCTTTAGCTTTAGCATCTGATTCTGCGTTTTCTTCAGCTTCACGCACCATACGTTGAATCTCATCGTCAGTTAATCCCGAATCAGATTTAATAGTAATTTTGTTCTCTTTGCCTGTATTTTTATCTTTAGCACTTACATGCATAATACCATTAGCATCAATATCAAACGTTACTTCAATCTGTGGTTGACCACGCGGTGCTGAGTCAATACCTTCTAAGTTAAACTCGCCGAGTTGTTTATTGTAACGATACAAGTCACGTTCACCTTGACCTACTTTAATAGTAACTGCAGGTTGATTGTCTTCTGCGGTTGAAAACGTTTGGCTTGCTTTAGTTGGAATAGTTGTATTTTTAGTAATTAACTTAGTAAACACTCCGCCCATTGTTTCAATACCTAAACTTAATGGAGTAACGTCAAGTAACAATACGTCAGTTTTGTCACCTGCTAACACTGCACCTTGAATAGCAGCCCCTGCAGCAACAGCTTCATCTGGGTTAACGTCTTTACGCGGTGCTTTTCCAAAGAATGCTTCAACTGCTTCTTGTAGTTTTGGAATGCGAGTAGAACCGCCAATTAAAATAATATCGTCGATTTCTGACAAACTAACTTTAGCATCTGCAATTGCAATTTTACATGGTGCTACACTGCGTTCGATTAAGTCGTCAACTAATGATTCAAACTTAGCGCGTGTTATAGAAATGTTTAAGTGTTTAGGACCAGTTGCATCTGCAGTAATATATGGTAAGTTAACAGTTGTTTGTGTTGTACTTGACAACTCAATTTTGGCGTTTTCAGCGCCGTCTTTTAATCTCTGTAATGCAGTAACATCGTTACGCAGGTCAATCCCGTATTCAGATTTAAAGGTATCAGCTAAAAAGTCAATAATGCGTTGATCAAAATTAGAACCACCTAAGTGAGTATCACCATTTGTGGATAATACTTCAAATTGATGATCACCGTCGACATTTGAAATCTCAATCACTGAGATATCGTGTGTCCCTGAACCGGTATCCCAAATAACAATTTTACGATCATTTTTAGATTGTTTATCAAGGCCAAATGCTAATGCGCCTGCAGTTGGCTCATTAATAATACGATCAATTGATAATCCAGCAATAGTCCCAGCATCTTTAGTAGCAGCACGTTGCGAATCATTAAAATATGCAGGAACGGTAACTACTGCGTTTGTAACTTCGTACCCTAAGTAGTCTTCGGCAGTTTTTTTCATTTTTCTTAAGATGTCTGCAGATATTTGTTGTGGGGATACTGCTTTTCCGTTAATTTCAACCCATGCATCGCCGTTTTCTGCTTCAACAACTTTGTATGGTAGATTTTTAATAGAACTTTGAACTTCGGTATCTTTGAATTTACGACCAATTAATCGTTTTACTTCGTAGATAGTGTTTGTAGGATTTGTGATAGCTTGTCGTTTAGCGGCAGAGCCAACTAAAATTTCAGTATCTGTGTATGTAACAATACTAGGAGTAGTTCGAGACCCCTCGGCGTTTTCAATAATTTTATATGTTCCATTTTCATAAACAGATACACACGATACACCGGTTCCTAGATCAATTCCAATTGTAGTTTTTTTCATGCTATTTCTCCTTTTAAATATAAGCAAGATTAACTGTAGACCCTTATGGCATCTACAGAATTATTTATCATCTTGATAAAATTATTGCATATTTTTGAATACTGTAATCCAGTTATCTCTGTCATAATTAGTTTTACCATGACAACGTTTACATAATGGAACTAAGTTTTCAAAAAGATTGTTCTTCTTGTTGTAGTCTATATGATGAACATCTAACGGTGTATCAGTTGCATTACATAGACGACAAGTTAAATTATAAAACGATTTAATATACGTTTTTAATTCGTTATTAAATTCTAACCCATACTCACCATTTGAAATTCCTCCTCTCCAGTTTGGATGATTTTCTTTTTTGGAGTATTTTGATTTTGTTTTAATAATTGTTCTTTGTTATACGAGTGTTTTCCAATTTTAGATTGGCTAAGATATTCTTTAGTTTTAGCACTATGTTTCTTACCGTAAAACGAATTATTCTTACCTAATCTAACAGTTGGGTTGTTTTTTAAATATTCTTTCATACCGTTACTAATTTTAGCAGCAACTCCAGGGAATGTTGATGGATTATTTTCAGAAGATAGTTTACTCATCTTTTGACGAAATTCGTCTGCAAACTCTTTTCCAACACGATCTTCCCAACTAATAGTCTTCTGCCATGCAACTTGACACGAATGACAACACGCTTTCTTTCGTTGATCAGTTGGTATTGGCATTCTGTAAAGATTACTTTGTGGATCTCCAACATACCGAATTATTATTAAGTTGGTGCAGATTGCATTAATACACGGTTGCGATTGTGTATAAGTTAGTTTAATATTATATAATCGTTGGGCCATTTTGAATAATTTCTGCATAACTTTCATTAAAAACATCTGGTTTACAAGGATAAAATTCACCAGAGTGTGATTTAATGATATAATCGCCTTCACTTACAATATGTTTTGCAGGTGGGACTAGATTATGATTTTGTTCCACAACGCCTATTTCTGCCCAACCCATAGCGTGTGGATGTCTATCTTTACCGTAACTTACTAGTTCTTCTCCTAGAAAGTCTTTTAATTCTTGTATTCCTGCTTCTGAATATTCAAAGCAGACTGCGTGGACTAAACTTAATTTTGATGCATATTGTTTCATAGTTTTTTAAATACCGGTAATTGTGGATTTTCCATTTTAATAAATTTGTATTTGTTTGGTGTAAAATGGCTACTAAGCTGTTTTGCAGCATCGGCCTTAGCTATTCGAATTCTTTCTATCCGATGGCGCTGACTAGATTGCACAACCATAAACCAAAGTAACCCAACTTCATCTTCTATTGTATCTAGTTGTTCTCTAAATACTGCGTGTATCTTTAATTTCATTTATATTTTTTAAATGGTGTAACACCGTGTTCCATTAGTACTTGCGATACATTCTGAACACCAATAGCTTGTGCTACTGCGTCCTCTACTGCATTATGAGCAGTTACTTGTGGCATTTTTGGATCAATGCCTAGATCAAACATTGTACGTACATCACGTATTGCCCAATACTTCCATGGTGCTGCTTTTTGTATACGATCAAAATACGTGTCACATACTACAATATCAAATCCGGCACCGTTTGACCAAAAGCAACTAGCACCCCAACAGAACTTGTATAGTTGAGTAAATGCTTCAGTTGCGGACAATCTACCTTCTTCACCAAACGCTTCTTCTTGTGCTTCTGGTGACTGTTTAGCCCACCATTCAATAGTGTTATCGTCAATGTGTAGATCTAAGTCTGCGCAACTGTCTAAGTCTATTTTAATATATAGCTTATCTTTCTCTTCAATCGGGTCGTTTCCAAGCGGATCAAATCTAACAGCGCCTAGAGTTAAGATCGTTGCATTTGTCTTTGTTGACAAAGTTTCCAAATCTAACATCACGTGATTTTTCATTTGTTATTTCCTAATGTTTGTTTACGTTTTGCAGCTGCCTTAGCTTTTAAGGTAGCGCGGAATCGTTCATATTTAAGTTGTAATGGAGATTTGCAAACTTCCATAAGTGCTACTGGTTCAGTACACTTACCGCTAGTCTTACGTATAGTAGCCTTGCCTTGTTTACTTTTTGGTATATCATCTTCAATTGGCGCTATCATATCAGGTAACGGCTGTACTGAATTAGCTGCTGCATATTTCTCAAGCATAGGAGTAATGTCAATATCGTCATTGGCATACGCTGTACTTACTAATAATAAAACCAAAAAGTATTTTTTCATATATTACCAAGTAATAGTTAATTTAAATGCGTGATCAAATTGCGGAGAATCATGTCCTTCGGCTTGTAAATGGTACCCGTAGTCGTCAAGTTCGTCTACTAGTTTTGCCATCATTGGTTCAGTAAACCAAGTAGCAACAGATGGTTTATAATACCAATCAATACCAGGCTCTCTATTTGGCTCGTATTGTCTAGGACTAAACAATCCTTTATTTTCTTTTATTTTATCGTACATTACTACCGTTAGTATACGATTGATCCTAGTAGCGCGAACTGCACGTAGTTTAGCATCTAAATCGTTAAAAAACAAGTGTACTGCATGATCTTGTGATGAATATTTTATTAGTTTTCGTGAGTTAATCATTATTCCTCCCATACGTTTGGTAATCTGCTTTTGTTACGGATTGCAGTGTAAATGTTGATGTTTTCTTTATCTGCAAATTGAATTAGTTTGTTGATAATATCAGTACCAACTAAAAAGTCAGCACAGTCAATAACAAGTATGTTTGGCTTAACTGCTAAATCAACACCTTTGTAAAGTTCAAATAAGTAAGGAACCATTTCACCATTGTAGATCTCATGTGTAGATTTTACTGCTACACTCATTAAACTTTCAATAATATGAATGTTTTCAACATTTGAATTTGCGTCATTGAATCGTTTTTTAATTGCATCTTCATGCATTTCCATACTAAGAAACACTACTGTGTTACCTCTTAGAGATTCGTGTGCAGCTGCATTAACAAGTAATTGCGTAACGCCTTGCTCTTTTTTTGAAAAGTCATAGACCATGAGTTTATTGCGCGATTCAACGCCATTGTTCATAGATCTAAATGAAACTTTTTGTATCATGTGGACTCCTAAGTTAAAAATAATATTATACTATATTTTGTATACGATGTCAAATCTTATGAAACACAATTAATAGAGAAAATGCAACTAATCCAACAGAAACCAATGCTCCGCCGATAATGGGATTAAAACCGGCAAGTAAAAGAATAATACCAATAAATGATATTAAGTTAAAAATTGTGCCAAGCGTAAAATCAGTCATAACGCTCATGTTTATACCTCGAGTGTTTACGGCTACGCACCCATAGCCAAAAGTTGTGTAAGTAAATGCTTGATACAATACCACATGCACCGCCTAGTACAAATACTATACTTTCGTAAGTAGATGCAGTTGGTGCTAATTTAAATAAAACTAGTTGGCAAGTACCAAGCATTAGTGATGTAATAAATGCAGTTAGAACATGTTTGTCGCGTACAATTTGAGATTGGAATCCTAACAGCAGTACTGAACAATACGATGAGAAAAACAGCATCAATAACGTTTCCATTATGCAGCTGCCTTTTTACGTGCTTTAATAATTTTCTTAGCACGCCATCCGATGTCAAACCAATATCGTGCAGTCATAAATGGAGAGTTACGTTCAAGTGCAGTTTCATCCATTGAAATTAATTGATGATTGCAGATGCTTTTAAAATACTTCCACTGTTTATCAGTAAGTGGACCTTGTAGTTGTTTGTTAAGTGCTTTTTCTAAATCTTTTTTCATTAAATGCACTCCCGTGAATATTCGTGTAAATGGTTGTTTAAAAAGTATTTGGCATACGCAGGTTCTTGACCTTTAAACTTCATCATCAGTAGCCAAAATAGTGGATGATTATTGTACGTTAACGCAAACTCTTTAAATTGTCCAGTTTCAATACCGCAAGTATTAACTGTAGTGTTTACTTCTTCAATAATTTCAGATAGTGTTTTGTTTACGCGTGATTCAATTTCTACCACTTTATCAAACAAATCAAAATCTTCAACTGTAGTACAGTATGCTTTGAAGTCATCAAGAGTTTCATCAAAGATCATTTCAACTATGTTTTTCTCTGTAGTAAATGTAACATTACGATGCAACGACATATACCACAAAGTTTTCATTTTAATCATTTCTCCAGTATGGAACTGAAATACAAAACCTTCAAACGCAGTTAGCGTGTTGATTTTATCTTTGTAGTCTTCAATGTTAGACCATAAGTTAGTACCAACTATAGGCACATTCCATGCAGAACCTAACGCTTCAATTTCTCCGCGTGTAATATAGTTACCTGACTCATTGTGTCGTACTGCCAGCAATGTAAGTTCAGATTCTTTGTATGCTACTACAATACGATTTAAAGGAGAAGTTAATTCAAAGATTGGCGTACAATCTAATTGACATAACTCTTTTGACATTTCATATTGCGGAGTACCTGACCCAAATGTGTTATTAGCGTGTATTGCTTCATCAGATGTGTAAGTACGTTTAGTTTTGAACTTAATAGTACCATCTGGAAAAAGCACAGGGGATATCATTGAGCCATCGCGTTTATCCATTACAGATTCAACGTCATTCCAATCTAAGTTAGATTCTAAAGTAGCTTCTTTTTCACCTAAGTTAAAAAACTTATGGAATGGGCGTGAAACTAGTTTGCCGTTTTTATCAAATGTAATACCACGGCACTCACGCGCATATGGATTGTCAAATACTTTACTATCTAAAATATAGTAAGACGCAACTGTATAACCATCCTCATTAGTTTTAAACTCAATGCCAGATATTTCACCTACATTAGCTTTAAACTCA
>Ga0209084_1002638_pt1 | contig 13724 bp, 14 predicted proteins | sample C_130820_MF_Meta_FD_187309 | JGI IMG/M metagenome (GOLD analysis project Ga0209084, IMG submission 187309) | Freshwater microbial communities from Lake Croche, Canada to study carbon cycling - C_130820_MF_MetaG (SPAdes) (version 2) | ecosystem: Environmental > Aquatic > Freshwater > Lake... | reverse complement strand
TTCACTCGTATTTGACAGTAGCGGTAATCTATATGCCGGCGGAAATTTCACGAACGCCGGAGGAAATCCAGCAAATTATGTTGCAAAATGGACTACATCTACTGGTTCGTGGTCGGCCTTAGGAACTGGTATGAATAACGCGGTAAATTCTCTTGCTATTGATAGTAGCGGTAATCTATATGCCGGCGGAAATTTCACGTACGCCGGAGGAAATCCAGCAAATTATGTTGCAAAATGGACTACATCTACTGGTTCGTGGTCGGTATTAGGAAGTGCTGCAAATAATGGTTTGAATAACCGCGTAAGTTCACTCGTATTTGACAGTAGCGGTAATCTATATGCCGGCGGGTATTTCACGAGCGCTGGAGGAATAACAGCACTTTATGTTGCAAAATGGACTACATCTACTGGTTTGTGGTCGGCCTTAGGAAGTGGTGTGAGTAGCATTGTAAGTTCACTCGTATTTGACAGTAGCGGTAATCTATATGCCGGCGGGTATTTCACGAGCGCTGGAGGAAATCCAGTAAATTATGTTGCAAAATGGACTACATCGACGGGTTTGTGGTCGGCCTTAGGAAATGGTATGAGTAACGTGGTAAGTTCTCTCGTATTTGACAGTAGCGGTAATCTATATGCCGGCGGAAATTTCACGAACGCCGGAGGAAATCCAGCAAATTATGTTGCAAAATGGACTACATCGACGGGTTTGTGGTCGGCCTTAGGAAATGGTATGAGTAACGTGGTAAGTTCACTCGTATTTGACAGTAGCGGTAATCTATATGCCGGCGGAACTTTCACGAGCGCTGGAGGAATATCAACAAATTATGTTGCAAAATGGACTACATCGACGGGTTTGTGGTCGGCCTTAGGAAGTGGTATGAATAGCAATGTAGTTTCTTTGGCGGTTGATAGTAGCGGTAATCTATATGCCGGTGGAAATTTCACGAGCGCCGGAGGAAATTCAGCAGCAAATCGTGTTGCAAAATGTTTGCCAATATCTAATTATATCATGAATGCGACGACGCCGGCTACTAGACTATATTTAAACTATAGCGGTCCAGGAAGCATGATAAATTTGTTGTATTATTATGATAATACCGTGGCGTATTCACAAGTAAATTAACCATAAACAGTTTATTTAGGCTTTTTTCTTATTTTTTGCTAATTTTTACAGGTGCTTTAACCTTATCAGGAATAGAAAACAGGTCTTCTATTAGTCTTTGTTCAGCGTCTTCCATAGCTTTTATTTCTTGTAACCGACGATCACGTTTCTGCTCATCGTCTTTGTACACGTGTATATTATCCGCCATTTGTATAATATAATAATATAAAACAAATAGTAACAATGGATATATTAAAACCATCACTTACTGAACCAGGAATTAAATATTTTTTACATCAAACCTTGAAACAATGTCATATAACAAAAAACACATTTCATACTATGGTATTTAATGTTGGATTATTATTAGGATTTATCATTCTTTTAGCCGCAATCTTGTTTTTTAAATATAAAGGCAAAATAACCCCCGCCGAAAAATACAAAAAAGATTACGAAAAACAGCAATACATCTTATCAAAAATTACAAAATTACAACAAGTTAAACGAGCGGAGCGACAAGAGTTAATTACCGGACTACCCAATTGGGAAAATGAATACGATACCTTCAATAAAAATCCTTATTCATAAGTTATTTATTTACATTTAAAAAAATATGTAAATAAATATGTAAATATAGTATACATATCAATTATATGTCAGAAAAAGAATACAAAGACAAAGACAAAATAAATGACGCAATAAATGAATATTATAAATTGAAAATGAAGTATGAATCGGAAACGTCTAAAAATAAAAAGAAACTTATCAATAATACTCATTTAAGCTTAAAAGAAAAACGCCGAGAATTTGCCCAAATTAAACCCAAGTGTATTTATTGTAAACGACCGGGCGGTACTATTTTTTCAACCACATTCGATAAAAGCGCCAACACAAGAGAATTAAAAGCAATTTGCGGTGTAACAGCACAACCATGTAAATTAAACATAGCCATATTAGTAGGAACGTATGAATTATTACCCCTTACCTTAAGCGGGCTATCTCAAGAAATAACCAATGAAAAAATGAAAATTATAAATAATAAAAATCAGAATATTTTTGGCTATATTTCCGCACAACAAACCGTAGATATGTTTGCCGAATTAAAAGACCGCGTATCGGATACTACCTCTCTATATGTGTCTTATCTCGAAGAATATTTAGATATCGTTGAAAACAAGCAACAAAAGAATGACCTAAAACGCGATCAAGAGTTTTTTTATGGATTTGTATCAGAAATTCATGCGGCGATTAACCAATTTCATACGACCGATAATACTCAATACATACGCGATGCGGTTGATTTATATGTAACCAAATTATTACCTTTATTAGATAAAATAATGAAACGTAAATATAATGAAAACTCGGTACGGTATAATGAAAACGACAATACGTATCATTTAATACAAAATAAATATTCTATTAAAGATATTGAATTTAACATTGGCGAAGAAAAAATAATTAGTTTTGTTACAAAATGACACATGACGGTCGCAATTGAACGTGAAACATATTTATTTATTTATTATTTATTATTTATTATTTATTATTTCATGAATAATAAATATATACATATATTTAAATGTTTCTTGATTACATTTCACTCCCCATTTTTGTAATTAGTTTTATAATTGGACTACTGTTTATATATATATTTGGACCACAAACAAAGACTATTTATGTATATCCATCACCTGAAAATGTAAACAAGATATTATTTAAGGATAATGCAAACAATTGTTTTTATTTCGACGAATTAGAGGTTAAATGTCCAACAGATTTGTCTACTATATCCACGATACCCATACAGAGCTAAAGCCATACAAATCTATTTTTACTGGTATTTTTACTGGTATTTTTACTGGTATTTTTACTGGTATTTTTACTGGTATTATTTCTTGTATTGTATTAGTATATGAGTATTCATTTAGACAAATTTTTACGAACTCCTTCAGGAAAATACATAATGTCGTTATTATTAGGCATTGGGTTGGCTTCTTTTTTCAGATTCATATGTAAGGATAAAAATTGTATCGTGTTTACTGGACCACCTATGGATGAGATTAAGGATAAAATATACAAAAACCAGGATAAATGTTATAAATTAATACCCATGGCCACAAAATGTAGTAAAAATAAAAAAATAGTCGATTTTGCCGATTCATCTTCCCCCGTTTAGGTAAATTGCGTAATTATTATAATCAATCATTCTGTATACTAATTATGAGCGGCACAACAAATATTTTAGAATTACCCACGGAAAACAATAATTCTCCTAAAATGACTTTTACAGAACCAGTTCAGCAACAAGGAGTCGCTTTAGATGAAAATACCATTAGTCAAATTGTGAGTGGATTACAACGCGCTAGTGTAAATGGTGCGACACTATTACCGTCTCGCGATATTCCCATTACAACCACGAACATAAGTACTGATGCGCAGGTTCAACCCAATTATATTCCACCCGCGCAAAATGATTATATTAAAACCCAAGAAGAACCTGATGATATTAGCCATCATTATAATAAACGCATGGAATCACAAAATTCACTAGATGAAATGTATAACGAATTACAAACCCCACTTTTGCTTATGGTGCTGTATTTTTTGTTTCAATTACGATTTTATCGCAAATTTTTATTTAGTTTTTTCCCCATTTTATTTTCAAAAGACGGAAATATAAATATTAATGGATTATTTTTTAATAGTATTTTATTTGGATTTGCGTATTATGTATTAAATAAAAGCACTGAATTATTTAGTCGGTTTTAGTGCGCGAACATTGATTGTTATGTTTATTTATAAAAAATATAACAATTTAAACATTTCTTACGGATATATGATATTATATTATGGCGCCGGACATTATTAATCTAGCATACGATAATACAATTAAAATGTTTATGTATGATACTATAAAAACAAATAACCCGGCTATTAATGTGATGTTGTCCACCATCATGATTGCGATTATCGGGTTTATAAGCAATTATTTAAATGGGATTACATTGGGTTCTATTATGGAGCATATTAATAATTATGAGTTACTATATCACATCGGGTTTAAACGACCAAATACCATAACACTAGAAGGTAAATTTTCATCTAGCGGCGGTGGTATGCTAAGAGTAACATCGCACTGCACGGATAGGTTTAAGGCAATATCGAACTATATTGTTAATAACATTGACAGTAACAAAACCATCCACAAAATCAAAGAATTTAGTTCAAATTTTGTGGATTATGAGTTAAAAACTGAATGCATATTGATGGTTTCTCAGAAACGGTATTTTTGTATTGGAGAAAATATTTTCGCACGTACTATTACCCAATGCGATGACTCGGAAAACCGGGATAAAACCATTAATAGATGTGAAAAAATCACCATTGAAATATATTCATATATTTATCCTATTTCATTTTTAAAATCTCATATAGACATGATAACGGCGGACTATTTGGCTGATATAAGAACCGGACGAAGTCATAAACGATTCATATATAATTTAACCAAGACAACTATTAAAGAGGACCAATCGCGATTTGATTGTTGGGATGAATACGAATTTGAAAGCACGCGAACCTTTAAATCTTTATTTTTTGATGGAAAAGAAGAATTAATAGACCGAATACAGTTCTTTTTGAACAATAAAGATTGGTATAGTAAAATAGGCATACCCTATTCCCTAGGCATAGGCCTTCATGGACCACCCGGAACCGGAAAAACCTCGCTTATAAAAGCAATAGCAAATTATACAGACCGAGATATTATTATTCTTTCATTAAAAATAATCAAGACAAAAAGCCAACTGGAACAATTTTTCTTTGAAAATACGTATAATCGCGACAATAAATCTGGAAGCAAGTCCTTTGATAAGAAAATTATTGTATTTGAAGATATTGATTGTATAGGAGACATTGTATTAAATAGAGATACTGTAAAACCGTCCAAATTTAATCAGACACACGTAATTAATAATATAATCAATCATAACAATAAAACGCCAACCGACGTTGACAACGAAGAAGATGTGAAAATGGTAGATGTGAAAAGGGATGATATGAAAAGGGAGGATATGTTGAAAACTATGGATGTATCTATGTATTCGAAAATGTTGGTAAATGAATTATTATTAGATGAAAAAATTACATTAGACGACATACTCAATATGTGGGATGGAATAAGAGAAACACCCGGTAGAATACTCATCATGACAAGCAATCATTATCACGACTTGGACCCAGCGCTAATTAGGCCGGGTAGAATTGATATATCACACGAAATGAAGAATGCTAGTTATCAAACCATTCGTAATCTATATGAGCATTTATTTAATCATACAATTGACGAGTCAACCTTATTATTAATAAATGAATATTTTTATTCACCAGCAGAATTAATTAACATTTATATTTATCATAATAATGTTGAACGTTTTACAGAAAGATTATTAATGAACAAAAAGGTATAAAATGTAAAAACAGGTTTAAAAAAATAGTTTATTTTAGTTTTACAGATTATGGAAGATTACGCAGCTAAATTTATAAACAATTTACCTGAACATTTATTGAATATAAAATCACCTATGAAATTAGATGTTGTTCTTGAAGGTGGATTATTTAATGGTAGTTTTCATGCGGGTGCGTTATTTTTTTTAAAAGAAATGGAAAACCGTAACATTATAAAAATAGAGAGAATATCTGGTGCCAGCATCGGCTCATTAATGGCATTTTTGTATTTTTCAAATAATTTAAACATTATTTCAGAACTATATCATTTAATATATGTCACATTTAAAAAAACCCGTAATTTAAAAATTATTACACAACTAAAAAAAATATTACATGGAAAACTTTCCGAAAATATATGCGGCCAAGTAAACAAGCGGCTATATATTAGTTATTATAATGTCACAACTGGCAAAAAATATATAAAAAAAACCTACAAGACGGTTGATGTATTAATAAATACTATTGTCAAATCATGTTTTATACCATATTTAATAGATGGTCATATGCTATATGAAAATAAATATATAGATGGAATTACTCCGCATATTTTTAAAAAGGAACACGATAAACAGATTCTCTACATTGATTTATTTGGATATGATAAAGTATTCTATTTTTTCAATATAAAAAATGAAAAATCAAATGAGCACCGTATGCTTGCCGGGTTACTAGATATTCATAATTTTTTTGTAAAGCAACATAGCACATCCATGTGTAGTTATGTAGACAATTGGAATATAACTCATCATTTCTATTATTATATAAAAATGTTTATTGAAAAACTATGTATATTTTTTATCATGACAATAGTGCGCGTCAAACACATGATACCATTTCATGTAAAGGCGTCGATTATTTATAAGATTGTTTTAAAGATATTACCAGACGTGGTTGTATTATTATTAGACACGTATTGTATATAACCCTATTGTTTTCTTAAACTATTGTTTTCTTAAACTATTAATGACGCATTTTGTACGATTTATTTTTGGCGTTTCTTCCATAAATAAGGTCTCGCAGGTTTTTTTTAGTTCTTGTATTGGATTTTGGCCTTGTTTTTTTTTTATTGGTTTTTTTATCTAATGGTTTTTCTTTCTTTAATGGATGTTCTTTGTCTAATAAGTTTTTCTTTTCAATAAACTTTTTACCAGACGATGGTGTGTAATTTAAAAACCATTCATCGTATTCTTTGGTGTTTTGACCTTTGGTGTTTTGACCTTTGGTGTTTTGCCCTTTGGTGTGTTGACCTTTGGTATTTTGACCTTTGGTGTGTTGACTTTGCTTTAATTCTTTATATTTTGCCGCTTTAGCCGCTCTCATTTCTTCTAATGATTCTTGGTGTCCATAACAATTAATACTAAACCTTTTTAGTAACCCTTTTTGACTAAGCCTATTTTTTTGTTGCACCTCAAATAAAAATTTTGACATGCATAAAATCCGATCAATAAATATGTTATAATAAGGTCTGTCTGTATACAAAAATGCTAAGTAGAAACTCAACATGGTATCTATTGTAGCAATTTTTACCTTTTGATTATGAATATTAATTACATTATAACTATGACACCCAATTGGTTTATATACAAACGCAACGGTATCATTGCCCACCTTAATTTCATAATGTACGGGTACTATCTCACCCACGGGTAATTTTTTAGCAATTTTTACATTTTTAATACCAATATCCGTTAGTCGCTCTTTCACAATTTCAGCCGTCGTTTCGGGGTCATTCGATAATACATCAAAATCCGCTAATTTATTTACTTTGTTTTTGTTTTTTGACGGCATATATTGTGAGTACATTGACATGGCAAAACCGCCAAAAAACACTACGCCTTGATTAATAAACGTGTTTTTGACATTATTATATATTTCTTCCGAGCTGTCCGTATTTTCCATGCCTCTTTGAAAACTAACGTTGTCACAATTATTCGCCTCTAATGGATAATGTTTATTTAACAGAATAAGCCGTTTCAATACTTTTTCCCATCTACTGGTGTCTCCCACTGGACGTGATAATTCCAGATACATGGACATTCTCAGAAAATTCGGCGGCGCATAACGAATTCCCGCGACCTGAATTGACTCTTTTTTAATAGCCACATAAATTTCCTTGTCCAAATGGGTAATATCCGCAACCGGTATAAAATTCACATAAACCTTGAAAGTTCCGTGATGTTGACCCGATTTTGCTTCCACGTCAGTAAACCCTTGTTTAAAATAAACATCCGCTAATTCTGTGGCATCATCCAACGCATTAGGTGAAAAAAAATCATAATCTGGTAATTCCACGTCCTTGTTATAAAATTGGTCTGATTGCGGTAAAATATTATTAATCGCCGTTCCTCCATAACATACCAAACTTTTACGTTGAATAAAATCTTCCACCGTTTTAATAATTCGTTTAATATCTTCTGAATTTACAACTCGCCGTCCGATTTTTTCGCCGGCTTTATCTACCGCCATACGTAAAATAGCTAATTCACAATCGCTAAATTTTAATCCCTTACAAATATTCTTAGAAGCCATGGTTATTATATAATAAATAGATTATTTATAAAAGATTATTAGTCAAATCATGATTGACATAATAAACGTAGCGCACATTTACTATCAATGGTTATTGAACTGGTCTTCATAATGTACCGCAATTCTTTATGTAACTCTTTATTTATATTTTCTAATTCACTCATAGACCACCATAAATAAGGTTTGGATTCTTTATTGTATTTTGGAATATATATAATATCATTGAATGTATCAAATGACACTTTTTTACAAAATACAACGCGCTTTAAATTGTGTTCGTCAGGCAGGAGCGAGTAATTTATAATAAAACAACTTGGTAAAACAAGGTCTGTTGCGATTATAGTATAATTGGCGTTACTGTTTAATTGTAACATTATAAATAATATAAATATTATTGTAATTATGGAATAATATTTATAACTTAAATTATTTTATATATTATTATCAATTTTATTTATTTAGGTGCGCTGCTTTATCTCTCAATTCATTCGGTTTCAAACAAAACGCGTACCCACATTTGTTAAAGAAATCGATTTCGGCTTTTAAATTGCCATCATTATATTGAAATCGCATAGCTACCATTTGACAACCCATTTCGCGACATTGTTCTCCATTTGGGTTCGATGGATTTGATTTTTCATCCGGGATAATCAAAGTCAGGGCTCGTTTATTAAAAAATGTCAACTCATTTGCGTCGGCATTGTTTTCCATATCTCCAAAATTATATATACGCATATAGTCTGAACTACTAGTCAAATTTATGTATTCCAATAGTTCATCATGTTGTAAAAAACTTTGGTCACGCTTGTCTACAATTAAAACGACTTTATTCATAAATTTTAATAAAGGAGTCTCCCCTAAATTATGACCACCTGATTCATAACTAAATGAATTTCCGAGCATTATATTCGCGTAATGATGAAATATTTTGGTAAGGTTGTTATACATTTTACGATTGTTACTTCTTATTCTTAAATGAATAATAATAGGATCGGTGTTATTTGGTGCGGTTCCGGTAGCAAAAGCGTAATCTTTTATCGTCTTCATTACATCTGAAAATGGCACTGAATTAAAGGTTTCTTTTGTATAATAGTCGTCACTTATGCTTGTTGCAACAACTGGCTTATTATTGATCGAATATAACGCAAAATCCAGGCACCTGGTCCCCGTGCTTAAAATACTTTTCAGATTACAAACGTCTACATAGTCGTATGAATATTCTCCACCCGAGCACGCATTAAATGCGGTTTTAATAAAATAATCGTATAATTTTCCGGCACATTGGGGGTCGGTGTTATTTATAGGCTTTATCGCGCCGTTTATTTTGGGATATAATTTGCTCATATAACTACATTCTCGTTCTTTCAACCCATTTACACGTATAACATAATAAAGAATCCATATAATTACACCAAATATCACCACAATTATTACATAAGAAATCATATTTGTATTATTGTCTGTAAGAGAAACGTTATTTAACATACTATCTACTATTATAATATATTTTTTAAACATAATCATTTGAAATTAGTTAAATAATTAATATATAGTTATAATTATATGGCAGGCGGTTTGCTAAACCTCGTGAGTCAAGGGCAACAAAATATTATATTAAATGGTAATCCTAGCAAAACCTTTTGGAAAACTACTTATGCAAAATATACCAATTTCGGAAAACAAAATTTCCGATTAGATTATGAAGGGACTCCCACCTTAAATCTCACATCCGAATCTACTTTTGTCTTTAAAGTGAAACGTTATGCGGACCTATTAAAAGATTGTTATCTATCTTTTGCTTTACCTAATATATGGAGTCCCATTATGCCTCCTCAATCAGTAGCAAATGCTGACGGAACAACGAGTTATACTGATTGGTCTCCTTACGAATTTAAATGGATTGACAATATCGGAGCCCAAATGATTAGTAAAGTTACGATTACGTGCGGCAATCAGCAGCTACAAGAATATTCTGGTCAGTATCTTTTATCTGCGGTTCAGCGGGATTTTACGGGCACAAAAAAAGCATTATTTGATGAAATGACCGGCAATGTTGCGGAATTAAACAACCCAGGTAATTCAAGTTCTTATGTCAATTCAGGTTCTTATGTCAATTCGGGTTCTTATGTCAATTCAAGTTCTTATCCAAATGCTTATTATACTTCCAGTGCGGCCGGGGCGCAACCATCCATTATGGGTCGCATATTATATATACCGTTAAACGCGTGGTTTGGGTTAAAGAGTCAAATGGCATTTCCTTTGGTGTCCCTGCAATATAATGAGCTTCATATCACCGTTACCATTCGACCAATAAATGAATTATTTCGCATAAGAGATGTCTTTGATTACGCAAACAATTATCCATATATAGCGCCGAATTTTAATCAATATTATCAGCAAATGTATCGCTTTTTACAAACGCCACCTGATGAAGAATTAGGGGCATCTTCGTACGTGGATGTAAGGGCGGTGTGGAATCCAGACATTAATTTAAATTGTAATTATTGTTTTCTCTCCAACGAAGAGTCTGTGCTATTTGCAAAAAATGAACAAAAATATTTATTTAAACAAGTTCACGAAAACGTCTTTTATAATGTAACCGGTTCTAATAAAGCACAGTTAGATTCGTTGGGAATGGTCTCCAGCTGGATGTTTTATTTTCGGAGAAGTGACGTGAATTTACGCAACGAGTGGTCGAATTATTCGAATTGGCCTTATAATTATATGCCATACCCGGCTTACCCCGCGCCAACTGTAGGAGCTTATCCAAATCCCGACCCTTATGGTGCGTCTACTATCGGACCAGGACAAAATCCGGACGGTGGTTCTACTGGATTACTGATTAGCGGCGTGTATAATCCGCAAAATTTAAAACAAATATTGGTCACCTTAGGCATTATGATAGATGGTGGTTATAGAGAAAATATATTACCTGCAGGTGTGTTTAATTTTATTGAAAAATATGTGTCAAACGCGGGTAATGCTCCGGATGGATTGTTTTGTTATAATTTTTGCTTAGATACGTCGCCTTTTGTATTGCAGCCATCTGGTGCGATGAACATGAGCCGATTTACAAAGGTGGACTTTGAGTTTAATACGATTACTCCCCCGGTGGACCCCTATGCGCAAGTATTGACTATATGTGACCCTGATTCGGGACAAATTATCGGAATTAATAAACCAACTTGGCGAATTTATGATTACAATTTTGACTTGTATGTCTTTGAAGAGAGAATAAATATGATTACCTTTGTGGGTGGTAATGCCGGATTAATGTATGCTACTTAATTTATTTCCTTTAAGTAGGTAAATCCATTTATTATATAAATTTCGTGTTTTTATTTTTCCAAGACTTTTTTGGGAAAGTGAAAAATGGACAAAAATAATGTCCAAATTCTGATTTTCCAAAATCATCTTGGAAAAACGAAAACATTTGCTGCATAAATATTTTTAGCGTCTGGTTCCCAAAAAAATAATTTTCAATTTGTGACGATACATTTTTATTTTATTTTGCGGAAAAGATTTAGGCGTTTTTTCTGTTCATAAATAAAAACGAAAATGACGAACGAAATTACGCCAGAAAACGCCGGTAAATTTGTGTGTAATTTATGTGACTTTAAATGTAATAAAGAAAGTGATTGGTACAGACATTTATCCACATCTAAACATAATAAGCGAATAAATACGAACAACTGCGCGCAAAAAACCGCCATTAAATACCTGTGTAGTTGTGGTAAAAAATATAAACATGCGTCCTCTTTATGGAACCATCAGCAGAAATGTCAGCCAATTGTAGACGCAAACAACCATTTTGTCATTGATAAAGAATTAATTATGTTACTTATAAAAGAAAATAGCGAATTAAAAAACATGCTGATAGAAGAACATAAAACTACTCAACAAATAATACTTGAAGAACATAAATCGACTCAACAGATGATGCTGGAAGTCATTAAAACCGGCACTCATAACACCAATACCACGAACAACACAAATTCACATAACAAAACGTTTAATTTACAGTTCTTTTTGAATGAAACCTGTAAAAACGCCATGAATATTATGGATTTTGTGGATTCTTTAAAGTTACAACTATGTGACCTGGAGAGAATGGGCGAAATAGGGTTTGTAAATGGAATGTCTAATATTATCATAAAGAACTTACAGAGTATGGATATTACCGAAAGACCCGTTCACTGTACCGATCAGAAGAGAGAAGTTATGTACGTGAAAGATGACGGGAAATGGGATAAAGAAGAAGAGACAAAACCAAAACTCCGCAAGGCAATTAAGCACATTGCGCATAAAAATGCGAAACTTATTGGAGAGTTCAAAACCAAATACCCGGATTATAAGACATGCGCGTCAAAAATTTCGACGCAGTATAATACCATGGTAATTGAAGCAATGGGTGGGGTTAATTGTGTTGATGCCGTCAATGAAAATAAAATTATCAAACGTATTTCCAAAGAAATCTTGGTGGAAAAGGAATGAATTTTCTTTAAGTAGGTAAATCCATTTATTATATAAATTTCGTGTTTTTATTTTTCCAAGACTTTTTTGGGAAAGTGAAAAATGGACTTATATTAACATAAGATTAGTTTAATTTAAAAATAAGAACACATGTTAAATTAATGGCAACGACCGAAATTGATTATTCTAACACAATCATTTACAAGATTACATGTAAAGATACTAATATAAAGGATGTGTATGTTGGTCACACAACTAATTTTGTTCAACGAAAGCACGCTCATAAACAAAGTTGCATGAACCCAAAATCAACCAATCATGCATGTAAATTATACGCAATAATAAGGCAAAATGGTGGCTGGACAAACTGGATAATGGAGATTATTCATTTTTTTAAATGCAATAATCAATGCGAAGCAAGAACAAAAGAGCAAGAATATTTTATTTTATTAAATGCAACTCTAAATAGTATTGAACCAATGCCTACACCTAAGGCTCCTATTAAACCATTGACCAACGTAATTGAAATGAACAAAACTGAAAAACTATCAAAATATAATTGCGATATTTGTACCTTTACATCGTGTAATCGAAAAGATTATAATCGACATATTCGCACACGTAAACACAAAATGATGTCAAATGATGACGCATTAATCCTCACAAATCCTACAAAATATGTATGTAATTGTGGCAAAATGTATAAATATCGACAAGGATTGGCATTACATAAAAAAACATGTCATCCAATTACTGACGCAAGCCATAATTTTGTGATTGATAAAGAATTAGTAATGTCTATATTGAAGCAAAACGCAGACATTATTAAGGAAAATAGCGAATTAAAAAACATGATGATGGAAGTCATCAAAACCGGCACTCATAACACCAATACCACGAACAACACGAATTCACATAACAAAACCCAAACTCCGCAAAGCAATAAAGCACATTGCGCATAAAAATGCGAAACTTATTGGGGAGTTCAAAACCAAATACCCGGATTATAAGACATGCGCGTCAAAAATTTCGACGCAGTATAATACCATGGTAATTGAAGCAATGGGTGGGGTTAATTGTGTTGATGCCGTCAATGAAAATAAAATTA